>Ga0256405_10000314_pt1 | contig 160674 bp, 138 predicted proteins | sample RumenRJG_02DNA_FD_189096 | JGI IMG/M metagenome (GOLD analysis project Ga0256405, IMG submission 189096) | Bovine rumen microbial communities from Lethbridge, Alberta, Canada - RJG_02 | ecosystem: Host-associated > Mammals > Digestive system > Stomach > Rumen | place: Canada: Alberta...
AAAACCAGAAAAACAACTAACTTTGCAGAACCTTAGAGCAACCACATCTGAAGTGGTACATTTGAATCCGTCACAGACGGTACATTAGAAAACGCTCCAGAAGGTACATTCAATGCGCTATTAGCACATAGACGCCAAGAATGGGGCAAGGTTTAAAGAGACTAGCATACAAACAAACGATTGTGATTTGTTTTTTCATGAATTAGGACACGTAATCTATGCAGGACAGACTCAAGATAAAGTTATAAAATACAATAATTATGTCAGAACGATTCTAAACCTTCCTAAAAGACGAATGGATGAAACCCATAACCCAAATGTTAAAAATTCATTATATGATTAAAGTATTAGCTGTCCTAATTATTCTTTCATCATTTATAGAGTGTGATGCGCAGGTTGGAGATGAGCTACAATATAAGCTGTCTCTTTCAAACGATACGGTTTACGTGACTCTAAATAATAATGGGTTGGATACTTTGTATTTGTTCAATAGTTATTTGGAAATGAACCCAGAGTATGATTGCTTTGGAACAGAGCCATTTTGGGAATCCGAGTATTTACATAGATTTGATAAAGAGTCAAATCAGTATAAACTTTCTTTTTTGCCGATTATTCCCTATTTATCTGTGCGATTTAATGATGTCGCAATACACGGCAAATCGAGAATTGTTCATAAATGGCAATTATTATACGGTTTCAAAACTCTATTCCCCAATGATAGTATTCTTATTAGGATCCCCAAATTTGCCATTGAACAAAAACTATATGTAGAAGATGTTCCAATCAAAGACTTTGGCAAAAATAATAAGATAAGATTTAAAAAAATTCATGTCAATCCCACTAAAACTATTAGTTTGGAATTTGCCTTGTATAGAAATGTGGATTTATTAAGGAGCACTGATGCCTATTATTTTAATGAGGCTGGATTTGATGAACAAGCCAAGTCATATGAAATTATTACGGTTGTTTGTGATTTATCTCAGTTCCGTGTTTTGAAGGAATAAGTATCCATTTGACATGGGCCGGGCGTTAAGTAGTAAACAAGACATTTGTCTGCCCTTTTTAGTGCCAGCTTTTTTATGACTAATTTTTTTCAACAGGCCAAAGAATCAGATGATTATGATAGTTCGCTACAATCATTAAGAGACCGTTATTCTAATTCGTTTGGACAGATGATTGCTGAAAAACCCTTGGTCATATAGTAAACCCAATTAGGCTCAAGAATTAATAAAACAGCATGAAAATCAATAATTTTTTTCATATGCGAAAATACTTTATCATTATAATAGTCCTTCTGCATTTTTCACAGGCAACAGGCGCACAGGAATTAAGACGAATACCTACAAATAAAGACAAGTTTACGGTAGGTGCGTCCATTGTGTCTGTAGGTATTACCGGTGACACTTTAGATTGTTCGGCGCCTATTTTTAGAAGGACTATTATTGGCGAGGACAACGGAATGCATTATGCGATTGCTGAGATATGCTATTCGTCCGATTATCAAACCGATGGTTATTCTGACAAACGCATATTTGTATGTTTGGACAGAAATTTGAAGGTCCGTGCTGTTTTTCCCATCGGGACAACACGCGTATCTGTTTTTATCGACGGAATATCAATTATTGGGGCCGGAGTCTCCATAGATCCTAATCCCGGGAAAGAAGGCGCAATGTCAATAGACGGTGTTGTATTGTTTGACAATAATCAATACTCAACAATCCGGCTGGGGAATGGTTGGGTTGCCGCCATTAATCCGGTAAAAGAGACAGACAGTTACACAACGTATGAGATAACTTATAAGAATCTTGACGGAAGAACAGGAGTGAAGTACTTTGATTTAAACGAGACGGAGTCCCAGGCTCTTGTTAATACTATCCCCTTTATTGACTTTGACTTGTTTGATTTTAGCAACGAAGCTAAGTATAAGCAGCATCTATCAAATATAACTAATGAAAAAACAGCAGACTATATTCGGAGCTTAAATTCATTTATTAGGGCTATCCCTGAATAATAATCGTTTCATTAAGACACAAATAAAGATTATTCTTAGCACAGTATTTCTTGATTGTTATTATTTAACAATGTTTCTCGGCTCCGGTGCTGCCATTAATTATTAAATTGTTATGCACTTTGCGTGTTGTAATTGCAACATGTAAAGTGCATAACTTGCTGATTATCAATCCAAGAAAATTTTTTTTACAGTTAAACGTTTATTATGAGGATGGTTTGAAATTTTTTGCATACCTTGCCATAGAAATTTTGAGCCATGAAAAGGAATAGAAAAAGGCCGTTCAAGGCAGACGCGTGGGTCCACGTTTATAAGAGACGAAAAGATAAGTTTTTGCTCTTTTACACAACAAGAGACTTCCTTGTTTACTACACTTTGTTTTTCTGTTTAGCAGAAAAGCATAAAGTGCGGGCCTATGGCTTGTGTATTATGGTTGATCATGTACACGAACTTCTGCAGGCCTCTGAAAGAGAGCGTCTGGAAAACTTCGAACGGGAATTAAACAGCCGGTTTGCAAAAGAATGGAACTTTGCGCACAATACTGTAGGTCAAGTATTTAGCCGGTTTGGCAATTCTATTAAATTAGGCGACAAACAAAAAAGGACCTGCGTCGCTTACCTTGCAAATAACCCGGTAGAGCGTCACATCTGCGTTAATGCAGAACAATATACGTGGACCTTTCTTTTACCTGACCGGGACACGTATTCTCTTTCTGCTCTTTCCGAGGACTTGCTTTTTAAGCTTAAGAGGGTTGAGGCGTTACGTCAAAGCGGCAGGCCTCTTACTTATCTTGTCCTAGACAACCTCGTTGCCGGATTGGATGCTCAAGAACAAAAGATTCTGGTTGGCCATATTATTAAAACTTATGATGCACTTGACCGCCAGTCAGTTTTGAATCTTTATGGCGATGAGGCTACCATGATTATTGCAGTGAACTCCAATACCGGCAGCGAATATGATATTAAGGAATCTTTTTCCGGAGTTTCCGATGCTGTTTATTCAAAAATCCGTCTTATTCTAGATAGAGATTACAATGTAAAGTCTCCGGCCGATGTTATTCATTGGGACATCGACAAGAAGATTGCTGCTGCCCATGATTTAATGTCAAAAAGCTCTGCTACCATGGCGCAGGTCGCAAAATATCTTCACCTATCCATTATAGAAGATAAAAGGGTGGATTGAGTATCAATTAGTTACATACTTTGCTTGTTGCAAATTGACAACAAGCACTTTGCGTAAGTGCCTGATAATCAGCAGTGGCTTCTGGCTGTGGCCTGGCCGTACTACCATTAGCGGCGCCCGGTTGTGGCAAGCGGCGGTGGTCAGCCGGCTGTTTACCGGCGGGCGTAACGGACGAACTGGAAGTCGATGTCGTTTTCGGCGTCGTGACGAAGGTCTGACTTCCAGACGGGAGTCCAGACTTCGGGAGAGATCTCCGGGAAGAAAGCGTCGGCATCCGGGGCGCTGGCGTGAACGTGGGTAATGTACAGGGTGTCAGCAGATTGCATAGCCTCGGCGTAAGTATAGGCACCACCCATTACGAAGCACTTCTGAGCACCCGTAGCCTCGGCGGCCTTATAAGCGGCCTCCAGGGAATCCACAATAACGATTCCCTCCGGAGCGTCCGGCCAAGGGAAAATGGAAATCACAATATTGGTGCGCTTGGGCAGCGGACGGCCTATGGACTTGAAGGTCATGAAGCCCATGATTACAGGATAACCGGAAGTCTGTTCCTTAAAGTACTTAAGGTCTTCTGCAAGATGCCAGAGAAGTTCGTTCTTGCGGCCGATGGCATTGCCCTCTGCAACCGCTACTATGATTGATTTTTCCATATTACAAACCAAGTTCTTTTTTCATATCCCTAAGTAAATCAAACGCTTGCAATGGCGTCATGTTATCCAGATCCGCCTTTCGGAGCTGGTCCCGCAGGGACGCCAGAGCAGGATCATCAAGTTGGAAGAGGGACAACTGCACGGCACCATCGCCCTTCGGCGAACGGGCGGAAGTCTCAGCCTCGTCCTTGGCCTCAAGGGCGGACAGGGTTTTCTCTGCCATCGACAGCACTTCTTTGGGCATTCCGGCCATTCGGGCCACATGAATACCAAAACTGTGGGCCGTACCGCCCGGTTCCAGTTTGCGAAGGAAGATAATCTGCTTGCCAGCTTCTTTCACTGCCACGTGGAAGTTGCGTACGCGGGCGTACAGGTCTTCAAGGTCGTTCAGCTCGTGGTAGTGGGTCGCAAACAGCGTTTTGGCCCTGTGGCCGTATTCGTGGATATATTCCACGATGGCGCGGGCAATTGACATTCCGTCGTAGGTGGATGTTCCGCGGCCTATCTCGTCCAGAATTACCAGCGACCTGGGGCTCAGGTTGTGCAGGATCATGGACGTTTCCAGCATCTCTACCATGAAGGTGGATTCGCCACGGGAAATGTTGTCCGACGCTCCTACGCGAGTAAAGATTTTGTCGAACCAACCTATTTTTGCCGATGCCGCCGGGACAAAACTGCCCACCTGTGCCATCAGCACGATGAGGGCGGTCTGGCGCAGCAGGGCGGACTTACCGGACATGTTGGGGCCGGTAAGAATCATTATCTGCTGCGACGTGCGATCCAGGTAAACATCGTTGGGAATATATTCCTCGCCCTTCTTCATCAGGGTTTCGATAACCGGATGGCGGCCGTCGCGGATGTCAAGCTCGTCGCCGTCGTCTACGGACGGACGGCAATAATTATTGCTTATGGCAAGGTCTGCAAACCCGGCCAGTACATCTACCTTCGCAATGATGCGGGCATTGGTCTGGATGGCCTGCACATAAGACTGAATCTTAGTTACAAGCTCTGCGTAAAGCCTTGCCTCAAGGGCGTTTATCTTTTCTTCTGCACCAAGAATGGTGTCTTCGTATTCCTTAAGCTCCGGGGTAATGTAGCGCTCTGCTGCTACAAGAGTCTGCTTGCGTATCCACTCCGGGGGAACCTTATCCTTATAAGTATTCCTTACCTCGAAGTAGTAACCGAATACGTTGTTGAAGCTGATCTTTAGCGATGCGATTCCGGTGCGTTCGCTTTCCCTCTGCTGCAGTTCCAGCAGATACTCCTTGCTGCCGCGGGATATATGGCGAAGGTTATCCAATTCCTCGTTTACCCCGGCCGCAATTACATCTCCTTTGCCAATTGCCGCTGCCGGCTCTTCCATGAGGGTGGATTTAATAGCATCGATAAGCGGAAGGCAATCCTTAAGCTTGGATACAAGCGGGTTCAGGGCAGGCTGCTCCTGGCAGATTTCCTTTATTGGGATGATGCCGGCCAGGCCCCGGCCCAGTTGCTTGACTTCGCGCGGAGCAATCTTTCCGGCCGCTGCACGGGCTACGATGCGCTCCAGGTCTCCCAGATTGCCGATTCTTTCACGGACATCGTTCAGGGAGAATTCGTCATGGACAAAAGCATCCACGGCATCGTATCGACGGTTAAGTTCCTCTATATCAAGCACCGGAAGGGCGAGCCAGTTCCTGAGCAGACGCGCTCCCATGGGGCTGCAGCAATGGTCCATAACGTCCAGCAGGCTTACACCCTCGGACTGGAAAATTTCCAGATTGCGCATGGTGAACTTGTCCATCCAGACAAAGCGGCCTTCGTCAATGCGGGACAGGGAACAAATGTTGCCCAGACCGGCATGATGAGTCTGTTCAAGATAAACCATCAGCGCACCGGCGGCACAGATGCCAAGCGGATAAGAATCAATGGCATAGCCCTTAAGGCTGTCTACCTGTAGCTGCTTGCGTAGCCGCTCTGCGGAAGAATCGAACACAAAGGCCCATTCGTCCAGGGTGGAAATATAACCCGCGTCCTGATAGGTAGCCTTCACCTTTCGCTCGCTTTCGCGGGAGGTGATGATTTCCTTGGGACGGAGGGAAGAAATGAGCGTGCCGACGAACTCTTCGCTGCCTTCTGTCAGCTGGAAGGTGCCGGTAGACACGTCCAGGAAGGCTGCGCCTACGCTGCCTTTTCCAAAGACAAGGCCTGCCAAGTAGTTATGCTCCTTCTGGTCCAGCATGGACTCACCAAAAGCAACGCCAGGCGTAACTATTTCTGTCACACCTCTTTTAACAAGCTTTCGGCCCGTGAGGGCAGGGTCTTCAAGTTGGTCGCAGACAGCAACTTTGTAGCCCGCGCGCACGAGTTTTGGAAGGTAGGCTTCAATGGCATGGTGGGGGAAACCGGCCATTGCAATGTGGCCTTTGTCACCGTTGCTTTTCTTGGTAAGAACCAGACCAAGAACCTTGCTGGCGACCAGTGCGTCGTCAGAGTAGGTCTCATAAAAATCCCCGACGCGGTACAAAAGTATCGCCTCAGGGTTCTGGGCCTTGACCTCGAAAAACTGTCTAATGAGCGGTGTGTCTTGCATGTCTTGCAAATATAAACAAAATATTTTGTAATTTTGTAGAATATGAAGAGGGTGCTTGTCATCACATATTACTGGCCTCCGGCAGGCGGCAGCGGCGTTCAAAGGTGGGTTAAGTTCAGCAAATACCTGCCATCCTGCGGCTGGCAGCCGGTGATTTATACTCCGCAGAACCCGGAGATGCAGTCTGTTGACTATACCCTAGAGGCCGATATCCCGCCAGAGGTTCAGGTTGTAAAAAGGCCTATCACAGAGATTTACAGCATTTACAGAAAGCTTACCGGCAAAGCCGCCAGCCAGTCTCAGGTTAACATGGTCAATGCCGGCAAAAAAAGCTGGAAGCAGCGCCTGATGATGGCTATCCGCGGCCGCTTTTTTGTGCCGGATCCGCGCGTAAGCTGGGTAAAGCCCTCTGTAAAATTTCTAAAAAAATACTTGAAAGAGCATCCGGTAGACGTAATTGTAAGTACTGGCCCGCCTCATTCCATGCATCTTATCGCCCGCAAGGTTTCCCTTGCGACCGGCATCCCGTGGGTAGCAGATTTCAGGGACCCCTGGACCAAGATTTTTTATTTCAAGCATCTTGGCCTGTCAAAGCATACGACGGCAAAGCATCAGAAATTGGAGCAGCAGGTTCTGGACGATGCTTCCGTTGTGGTTGCTGTGTCCCCGTTGGTTCAGGAAGAGTTCCGTCAAATGACAGCAACGCCTGTCGAGCTGATAACCAACGGCTTCGATCCGGATGATTTCAATTTTGCCGGTGCGCCCGTCGACGATGGCTTCTTTAATATGACCCACACCGGCCAGTTCGCCGCTGACGGCAATCCGGAACTGTTGTGGGAGGTCCTTGCGGACAAGTGCCGTCAGGACGCGATGTTTGCCCAAAAGCTGCGTATCCGCCTGGCCGGGAAAACCGATACCCAGATTTTTGACTCCATAAAGGCAGCCGGCCTTGAAGCCAACCTTGTAGACCTGGGCTATGTTAACCACGAGGTCGTCGTTCGGGAACAGGCCGGGGCCGCGGTTCTGCTTCTTCCGCTTCGTAAAGAACCGGAGTACAGGGCCACCCTGCCGGGCAAGCTTTTTGAATATCTGGGAGCATGTAAACCCATTCTGGGTATTGGTCAGACAGACGGAGCCATGGCCCGCGTCGTTGCCGATGCTGGTGCCGGCTTTACCGCCGGATGGGAAGACAAGGCTGCGCTTAGTGACTTTGTGGACAGGGCCTGGAAGGCCTTCCTTGCGGGAGAATGCCGCATCGGGGCCGACGGAGGCCTGTTTAAAGGTGGAAATATAGAGAAATATTCCCGCAGGGAAACGGCCAAAGCAATGGCTGCCCTGCTGGATAAAACCAAGAGATAATGAAAAAGAAGATACTTGTTTACGCAGGCATCATTGCCGCATTCCTTGTTATTGCTTACGGCTTTGTGCCGGAAGTCCTTGGCGGTAAAATCGTAAACCAGAGCGACATCACCGGTTACGTGGGCATGGCCCACGAGGCTAACGAATGGAACGCCGCACATCCGGATGACCGCACGGCCTGGACAGACAGCATGTTTGGCGGCATGCCTACAACCATGCTCACTGGCAATAACCAGGGAGATGCCACCCAAAGTATCTTTGACCTTTTCCTTACGGGAAAGCGTCCGGCAAGCTATCTTTTCATCTCGCTTCTGGGTGCCTTCCTGCTAATGCTGGCTTTGGGCGTGCATCCGCTTCTGGGCGCAGCCGGCGCCGTAGCGGTGACGTTCTGCTCTTACAACCTGCAGATTATCCAAGTTGGTCACAATGCAAAAATGCTGGCCCTGGCCTGGGCGCCCTGGGTTCTGGCGGGCGTAATCTACACCTACAGAAAAGCTCTTAAATCGGACCGGAAACCTATCGGCGGCAAGTGGCAGAACCTTGCAGCAATGGTGATCGGCCCCATACTTACAGGCATCGCATTAAATTTCCAGATAAAGGCAAATCACGTCCAGATATCGTACTACCTGGCCTTGATCATCATTTCCTATGTGCTTGTGCTGCTGGTTTGGATACTGATGAAGCGTAAAGAACAGCTTCGAAGATTCCTGGTTGCATCGGGCCTGTTGGTGGTTTTTTGCAGCATCGGAATAGCAACCAACGCAAACAGGCTCATCCCTACATGGGAATATACCAAACAGACAATGAGGGGCGGGTCGGAACTGACCAATACCGATGGCGGCAAGAACAAAGGTCTGGCGTTTGAATATGCTACCCAATGGTCTTACGGCGTTGAGGAACTGCCCAACCTGATGATCCCCAACTACAATGGTGGCTCATCGTCGGGGGCTGTGGATCCGGACAAATCGGCAACGGTAAAACTGCTCAAACAGTACGGCCAAACCAATACCCGCGAGGTGGCAAAGGCCCTGCCCATGTATTGGGGACCCCAGCCGTTCACGGCCGGCCCTATGTACATAGGCGCTATAACTGTCTTCCTGTTTGTTCTGGGTCTGTGCCTGCCAAAAGGCAAGACAAAATGGTGGGTGCTGATTCCTTCCGTGATAGGCATACTTCTGGCCCTGGGCGGCGCTTACGGCAGGACGGACCTGCTTTCCGGCATCTTCAGGGGCTTCAACAAGTTCTGGTTCGACACCATGCCGTTCTACAACAAGTTCAGGACGGTATCGATGGCCCTTGTCATCTTGCAGTTCACCTTCCCGATTCTTGGCTTCCTGGCCCTGGACCGCGTGCTGAAGGGGCATTATGACAAGAATGTCGTGCTTAGGAGCCTTTCAATTGCAACTGCTATCACGGCCGGATTCTGCCTGCTTTGCTGGCTGTTCCCCGGCTTCGTGGGCACCTTCCATTCTGCATCTGACAGCGGTTACGATGCCTCCCTGGCCGGCGCTCTGGCCGATGACCGCAAGTCGCTTATGCGTGGCGATGCCCTTTCTTCCCTGCTGCTCATCCTTGCAACGGCGGCGCTTATTTTCTGGTCTTACAGGCCAAAGAGTACCAGCCGTCGCGATTCCCGCAGCATACTTGCCGGCGCCGGAATCTGCATAATGCTGGTAGCCAATATGTTCGTTGTTGGCAAGCGCTACCTTAATTCCAGCCATTTTGTATCCCAGAGGCAGTTCGATTCCCACTTTACCATCCGCGACGTAGATAAGTACATACTGGCGGACGAGGATCCTTCTTACAGGGTTCTGGATCTTACGGTAAATGTTTTCAATGACGCAACTCCAAGCTATTGGCACAAGAATATCGGAGGTTATTCACCTGTTAAGTTCCAGCGTTATCAGGACTTGATAGACAGGTATTTAACTGGTGAGATTTCTTCTATTTATGCTTCTCTGAAGGGTGCTGCTACCCTGCAGGATGCCCAGGATTCGCTGGCCGCCCTGCCGGTTCTGTCCGCCCTCAACTGCAAGTATATTATTTTGGATGCCGGCATGCCGCCGCTTCAGAACCCTCAGGCTCTTGGCAGCGCATGGTTCGTAGATAAGGCCGTGATTGCCAATACTGCAGATGAAGAGATAGCCCTTCTGGATGCCATAGACATGGCTACTACGGCAGTTCTGCCTTCCGGTTCTTCTGCCGATGTCCTGGATGCTTATGCCGCCCCGGATTCTACTGCGGCAGCGCCTACCATCGCCATGACGGAATATGCTCCTAACCAGCTGCGCTACCATTATAGTTCCGAGGCTGCAAAACTGGCGGTCTTCAGTGAGATCTGGTGCCCTTATGGTTGGACGGCCTGGCTAGAAGATGCCAATGGCACCAAGGTGGCTGATGTTACCTTGCAAAAGGCCGACTGGGCCCTTCGCAGCGCGCTTTTGCCTGCCGGCGACTATGACGTAGTGATGCGCTTCGAGCCCCAGTCTTACAAGACCGGCCGCACCATCTCTGCCGTCAGCAGCTGGACCCTCCTGCTGCTACTCCTTGCCGCCCTCGGCCTTCGCCTTCACGCCCGCCGCTAATCGGCCTCTTGCGCCAGGCGCTGGGCCAGATCCAAGAAGGCAACGGCGTCGGGGCGGGAAGACAGGGCGATGGGCTCGCCGGAGTCTCCGCATTCGCGAATTCCCTGAACAATTGGAATCTGTCCAAGCAAAGGCATGTCAAAGCGGGAGGCCATCTTGACGCCACCGTCACGGCCAAAGATATAGTACTTGTTCTGTGGAAGCTCTTCCGGCGTGAACCACGCCATATTCTCTACCAGACCGAACAACTTCTTGTTAACCTTGGAGTTGCGGAACATGTCCACACCCTTCTCTACATCGGCCAGGGCAACGGCCTGCGGAGTGGTAACTATTACCGCACCCTCCATGGGGATGTCGCCAATAAGGCTGATATGGATATCTCCGGTTCCCGGAGGCATGTCAATCAGCAGGAAGTCCAGGACACCCCAGCGCACCTGCAGAATCATCTGCTTAAGAGCGTTGCAGGCCATGGGACCGCGCCAGATAAGCGCCTGTCCGGCCTGGGCGAAGTAACCAATGGACATCCACTTTACACCAAACTTCTCTATTGGCATAATCACGGTCTTACCGTCTTCTTCAATGGCTTCGGGGTTAACGCCCTCCGTTCCGGTCATGATAGGCACGGAAGGACCGTAAACGTCTGCATCGGCCAGACCAACCCTATAACCAAGGCGGGCCAGGGCAACGGCCAGATTTACGGCCACGGTGGATTTGCCAACGCCACCCTTGCCGGAAGCGATGCCAATGATATGACGCACGTTGTTAATCTCGTCAAGAGTAAGGTCATTGACATTGGGCTTCTTGGCCTTGGGCTCTGCGGCAGCCACCTTTGAGGTCACCACTATTTCTGTACCGGCTGGCAGCGCACGGTATAAAGCCGCGCGCGCACTGCCGATAAGATATTCTGCCAAGGGATCCCGGTTCTTGGGGAACAGAAGTTCAACCTCTACTTTGCCGGGTGTCTCGCTCACAGCGCCCACCATCCCAAGCTCGACCAGATTCTTGTCGCCTTTGCCGGGATGCTGGACGGTTTTCAGTATCTCAAGTATATCCATTTACTTAACGATCTTCATCTCTTTAAGCAGCCAGCCGGCCTTGCCATACTTGTCCATCATGAACAGTACGTAGCGAATGTCTACGCAGATGCACCTCTGGAGGTCGGGCTCGAACATTACATCGCTGGACATTGACTCCCAGTTGCCGTCGAATGCAAGGCCAATCAGTTCGCCCTTTGCATTCAGTACGGGGCTGCCGGAGTTTCCGCCGGTGATGTCGTTGTTGGTAAGGAAGCAGGTAGGCAGGTTGCCGGTAGCATCGGCATACTGACCATAATCTTTTGCCTTCCAAAGCTCTTTCAGCCTTGCCGGAACAATGAACTCGTAGTTGTTGGGATCTTCTTTCTCCATCACACCGTCAAGGGTGGTGTAGTGGTTGCACCACATACCGTTCTTGGGAGAATAACCGCCAACCTTACCGTAGGTAAGACGCATGGTAGAGTTTGCATCCGGGTATGAAGGCTTGCCTGCCTCCCACTCAAGGATACCTGCTGCAAAGGCCTTGGAAGCCTCAGCCTCGGCCTCATGATCGAGGGTAGCATACTGGGCCTTCTTCATGTAAACCTTGAAGAAGTCTTCGTAAAGCTTGATTTCAGGGTCGTTCTTGATTGCAGCGGAGTTGGGGTTCTGTGCAAGCTGGTCAAGCTTTTCTACGGAAGCGAAAATACTGTTGTCGAACAGATCCTCAACATACTTGTCGATATCCATTGTTGCAAAATCGCCGATACCGTTCAGGTAAGCGGATGTGTCTGCCAGCTCCCTGTAGTAGTTCAGCATTCGCTTTGCCATCTTCTTCTCAAGAGGAATGTTGATGTCCTTGAAAGCGCCCTTTGCAGACTCTACGGCCTTCTTTATAATATTAACTGAGTCGGCAGGATTCTGACGGATTTCCCTACCGTAAACGCGCATGAAGCGGCTGTAAACATTGTTGGTTCCAATGTTATAGATGCTCTCGACAAGAAGGGTCATCTCCTTGGCGGGCTTTGCGGAAAGGTTTTCAATCCTTTCAATCTCTTCAAGGGCGTCGCCGTATTTCTTTACGCGCTCCTGGTCCTGGTTAACCCAGGCCATGAAGGCCTGCTCTTTCTCTTTTTCGCGGCCGATGATGTTCAGTTTCTCGAAGGCGAGCTTCTCTCCCTGCCACTTCTTCCAGCCATTTGCGCTGCTGGCATATTTGTCTGCATACTGCAGGCGGATGGTAGGATCGGACTCCATGCCTTCCCACATTACTTCCTGACGGGCGGTACGGGCACCTACAGAAACCATGAACTCGTCAATCATGTTCTGCAGTTGGGCAGCGGTCTGGAAGCGCTGAGTACGTCCGGGATAACCCATGATGAAGGAGAAATCACCCTCCTTAACGCCCTTCAGGGATATCTTAAGGCTCTTCTTGGGGCGGTAGGGAACGTTGTTCTCTGAGTACTCTGCGGGCTCGTTGTCGGGGCCGGCATAGATACGGAACATAGAGAAGTCTCCGGTGTGACGGGGCCACATCCAGTTGTCTGTTTCTCCACCGAATTTACCTACTGATGCTGGGGGAGCGCCTACAAAACGAATGTCCTTATATGTCTTATACACAATAAGATAGTAAACATTTGTGTTGTAGAAGCTTGTAATCTGGGCCTTGCAGTTGGGGTAGTCAGCCTCTGCTTTGGTCTTGAGCTCGTCCTCTGCTGCCTTGCGTGCTTTCTCTGCAGCTTCCTCGTCCTTGGTAAGCTCCAGGGCAGCGTCGTAGGCCTTGGTCAGAATGGAAGTAACCTCTGTCATGTTCTCAAGGAAGGTGACGGTAAGACCGGCAGCGGGAAGTTCCTCGCCAAGGTTCATTGCCCAGTAACCATCTTCAAGATAGTTGTGCTCGGGGGTAGAGAGCTTCTGGATATTGCTGTAACCGCAGTGGTGGTTGGTAACCAGCAGTCCCTGGTCAGAGATAACTTCTCCGGTGCAACCGCCGCCAAAGTGTACGATAGCGTCTTTAAGAGATGAATGGTTGATGCTGTAAATGTCTTCTGCAGACAGTTTGCAGCCCATTGCCTTCATGGTTTTGATGTTCATTTTCTGAAGGAGGGGGAGCATCCACATTCCTTCATCTGCGAAAGCCGATGTGCCAATCACGAGCGCAGCGGCTAAGGATAAAATAATTTTTTTCATATCTGATTGAATTGATCAAACAATGTTGGTTCAAGTTCTTTCGGGTGAAACGAGCGCCTGTGGTGGGGTGTCAGTCCATATTTCCTGACGGCCTCGATATGCTCCGGGGTAGGGTATCCCATGTTGCGGTCCCATCCGTATTGGGGGAATTCGGCCGCCAATTTTACCATATATTCGTCCCTCCACGTTTTTGCAAGTACCGATGCCGCAGCGATGCTGGCATAGGTCGCATCACCATGTACGACAGTCTTGTATGCATAGCCGTCAAACGGCTTGAATTTGTTACCATCCACCAGAAGCAGCTGAGGCTTAACAGTCAGCCTTCTTACCGCACGCTGCATACCTGTTATGGATGCGGCAAGGATGTTGATCTGGTCTATCTCCTGTGGGCTTACAGCCTCTACAGCCCAGCTTACTGCCTCTTTTTCAATGATGGGACGCAAAGTCTCGCGTGCCTTCTGCGTCATCTGTTTAGAGTCGTTCAGCAAGGGATGATGGAAATCTCTTGGCAGGATGACAGCGGCAGCAAAAACCGGGCCTGCAAGAGGTCCGCGCCCGGCTTCGTCAAGCCCGGCCTCGATGAGGTCTTCTGTCATGTATGGAAGAAGCGAGATTTCCTGCCTGTGCATCTTAACAATCGTAATAGAATGCTAAGTTAGTCACTTTTTTGGCTTTTGAGGCGTTTTTGAAAGTTAATTATTTGCGTTTTGTCCTCAATAGTGGTCTTAAGTATCTCGATGATGTCTTTTTGTTGCTCAAGCTCTGCTTTCAGGCGGATGTTTTCTTTAAGAAGATGGTCTGCTTCAAGCTCTTTGCGCTGCCCGTATTCTTTTTTGAATTCTTCCAGACGAGGGTCGGAATCCATGTCCAGGGGCTCATATCCAAGTATGAGTTTTTCTACGCTTACTTTGTAATAGTCGGCCAGTGAATCCAGATTCTCGTTGACTATTGTGGTTTTTCCTTTTTCCAGATTCCAATAGGTGTTAGGCTCAATGCCGACAGCCTTGGCAAAGTCTATCTGCGACATGCCTGTAAGCTTGCGAAGTCTCGCAAGATTCTCTTTGATTATATGGTCGAGTCTGCTGCCCATAATAGTCAATCCTTTTTAAGGACAAAATTATCTGATAGATGGCAATTATGCATCCCAAAATTTTTGTGCCTTTCGTAAAAATTTTTAACAGAAAAGTTAAGATTTGTCCATAATTCGTAAAATTTTGTGAATTTCTTTGCGCGATTCACCACAAAGCCCCTCAAAGATTTGGGAGAATGGCGCCAAAAAACCAGCTTTGCAAAAACAGTTTCACGCTAAAATCAACAAGTCGATATGGAATCCAAAGAAATCATCGCAAAATCGGAAATCTTCCTCAAAATGATAGAAGAAGATTGCATTTACCTGTGCCGCTCCCTGGACTTCAGGACCATCTGCACACTGCTAAAAATCAGTCCGGAAGATCTGGACCGGAGGCTTTCCTGCACCCTTGGTTTTACCGGGGAAGAGCTCTTATCTCACATGAGAAAATCTTATGCAGATTATCTTTCCAAGAAATACGGTTTTTGTATTGATATTGCACAATAAATTTAATACATTTGCAGGCTTACTATTATTTCATAGGAAAATAATAACTTAACATAACAAAAAATGAAACTTTATTCTACCAAAGACATTCGCAACGTTGTTCTGCTGGGTAGCTCCAAGTCAGGAAAAACCACCCTGTCAGAGGCCATGCTTTTTGAAGGCAAAGTTATTGACCGCAGAGGTACCGTAGAAGGTAAGAACACCGTTTCGGACAACACTGAATTCGAGCAGACCAACCAGAAGTCTGTGTATTCTACCCCGCTGTATGCAGAGTACATGAATACAAAAATCAACTTCATCGACGCACCTGGTTCAGATGACTTCAGCGGCGGCGCACTTGCAGCCTTCAAGGTATGCGAAAGCGGCGTTCTGGTCATGAACGCACAGCAGGGCGTAGAGGTTGGAAGCGAAATCTTCGCCCGCTACGCAGACCAGTACAAGCTTCCTTTCATGATCGTTGTCAACCAGCTCGACCACGAGAAAGCAAACTGGGACCTTTGCCGCACTTCTATCCAGGAGGCATTCGGCAAGAAGGCTGTATTCGTACAGTTCCCTGCCGGCATCGGCGCAGACTTCAATGGTTTTGTAGACGTTCTTTCACAGAAATATTACAAGTTCAAGGATGCTAACGGCACCCGCGAAGAGCTTGACGTCCCTGCAAACTTTGCAGACGAGGCTGAAGAACTCCATCAGGAGCTCATGGAAAAGGCCGCAGAGGGCGACGACGCTCTCATGGAGAAATTCTTCGACACCATGGAGCTTTCCGACGAAGAAATCCGTACCGGTCTTGCAGAGGCCTTCAAGAAGGGAGAGGTTATCCCCGTCCTCTGCGCTTCCGCAAAGAACGATATCGGCGTAAAACGCCTCATGGAAATCCTTATCCAGATTGCTCCTTCACCGGAAGGCACTTCACAGAAGACCGTTGACGGCGGTGAGCTTAAGTGCGACGCCAAGGGCCCTGTAAGCATCTTCATTTACAAGACTGCAGTAGAGCAGCACCTTGGTGAGGTTTCTTACTTCAAGGTAATGAGCGGTACTCTCCAGGAGGGAGCAGACCTTATCAACCCTGAAACCAGCAACGGTGAGCGTCTTTCCGCTATCTACGCTGTTGCAGGTGCAAAGAAAGAGAAAGTTGCTTCCATCGGCGCAGGCGATATCGGCTGTACCATGAAGCTCAAAGCCGGTAAGACCGACGTTACCCTTGCTGCATCAGGTCAGGAGGCAGTTTGCCACATGATCTTCCCTGACGCCAAGTATCGTTGCGCAGTCAAGGCTCTTGACAAGAACGACGAGGCTAAGGTTGGCGACGCTCTTAACAAGATCGCCGCACAGGATCCTACCATCACCGTAGAATACTCTAAAGAACTCCGTCAGACCATCCTTTGTGGTATGGGTGAGCAGCATATCAACCTTGTTAAGTGGAGAGTTAACAACGAGTTCAAGCTTAACATCGAGCTTTATGCACCTAAGGTTCCTTACCGTGAGACCATTACCAAGGTTGCAACCGCACAGTACCGTCACAAGAAACAGTCCGGTGGTGCAGGTCAGTTCGGTGAGGTTCACCTCCTTGTTTGCCCTTACGTAGAGGGTCAGGAAGCTCCCAAGAACTTCAAGATTGACGGCAAAGACACCGTATTCAACTTCAAGAGCCAGGATATCTCCGAGCTCGAGTGGGGTGGTAAACTTGAATTCTACAACTGCGTAGTTGGTGGTTCTATCGATATGGGCTTCATGCCTGCAATCCTTAAGGGTATCAAGTCCAAGATGGAGGAAGGCCCTCTTACCGGTTCATACGCACGCGACATCCGCGTATATGTATATGATGGTAAGATGCACCCGGTAGATTCAAAGGAAATCGCCTTCATCATCGCCGGCCGTAACGCCTTCAAAGAGGCATTCCGCAATGCAGGTCCTAAGATCCTTGAGCCTATCTATGACGTTGACATCCTTACCCCTAACGACTATGTAGGTCCTTGTATGAGTGACCTCAACGGTCGTCGTGGTATGATTATCAACCAGGATATGGAGAAGGGCTTCACCGTTCTTCACGCACGCGTTCCTCTTGCAGAACTTTACCGTTACTCTACTACCCTCAGCTCCCTGACCGGTGGTGCAGCAACATTTACCATGAAGTTCGCAGAGTACCAGCCTGTTCCTGCTGACGTACAGACCAAGCTCCTTGCAGAGTACGCAGCTCAGGAGAAGGACGAGGACTAAAAGAAAACCGGCGCATAGCCCGCAAACCATTTGACTATGCACCGATCCTGAATTTCCTGGCAATTCAGACGCCATACAATTATTACTTCACTTGCAAAGGTACGGCAATAATTTGTGGCCGCCAATTTTTCAGGGCTTTTAAAACTCTCTCAGAGGGTTTTGTAAGTAGCTGAAAATCAATAAAATAGAAAGGTGAGAGATTTTCAAAAACTCTCACCTTTCTTAATGTATTGATAATTAAATAGTTAGATTTAACTTATTGATTATCAGGGGTTTCTTCCTTTTTCTGGCCTTTTAAGTATGAAGGAAGCTCCAGTCCGGCCATCTTGAAGAGCTCGTCAAGCGGGGGAACGGATTTCATCATACCGGATATGAAATTGGAGGTTGCGGTCTTGCCTTCGGTGCCGTTTCCGGTGTCCCAAACGGTAACCTTGTCAATGTTGATACCCTTGACAGCTTCTACCTGGGTCTTCACAAGTTCAGGCAGCTTGTCGGCAATAAGCATGAGCACGGCCTTCTGAGGATCTCCGTCTGCGGCGGAAACCATCTTTCCGAAACCTTCTGCCTGCTTTGACAGAATCTCCAGAGTACCGCGGGCCTGAGCATCCATCTTGGCAAAGATAGCGTCTGCTTCTCCCTTTGCCTTGCGGCGGATCTTCTCTGCTTCGGCCTCGGCGTCGATGATGGCCTTTTCTTTTTCTATCTGGGCAGGTACCACAACGTTGGCCTGCTGGGTTGCTTTCTCACGGTCGGCACGGGCAAGCTCGGCGTCACGCTCGCTCTTGTAAGCCTCTTCCAAAGCCTTGGCGGCCTGAACCTTTTCTGCAGCTACTGCAACACGGGCAGCCTCGGCCTCTTTCTCACGACGCAGGGCGTCAGAGTTGGCAATGGCAATCTTAGAACTGTTCTCACCTTCTACGGCAAGAGCATTGGCCTCGGCGGTCTTGATACGGGTGTCCCTGGTGGTCTCGGCAATACGGATATCCTTATCCCTGTCGGCCTCGGCCTTACCAATCTCACCAAAACGGTTCTGCTCTGCAACGCTCTTCTTGGCATCGTTGATAGCCTTTGCGGCAGCCTCCTTACCAAGGGCCTCGATATAGCCGGACTCGTCACGGATATCGGTTACGTTAACGTTAATGAGTTTAAGACCAATCTTGCGGAGCTCGGCCTCTACGTTGGCGGATACGCTTGCCAGGAACTTGTCGCGGTCGGCATTGATTTCCTCAATGTCCATGGTTGCAATCACAAGACGCAGCTGACCGAAGAGGATATCGGTAGCCACGTTCTGGATGCTGTCAGACGACAGGCCAAGCAGACGCTCTGCGGCGTTGGTCATTACTTCCGGCTCTGTAGAAATACCTACGGTAAAGCGGCAGGGAACGTCAACGCGGATATTCTGCTTTGACAGGGCGTTGGTCAGGTTGCACTCGATGCTGATAGGTTTCAGGTCAAGGAAGGCATAATCCTGGAACACGGGCCAGATGAATGCTGCGCCGCCGTGTACGCACTTTGCAGAAGATATGGAACCTGTCCTGTTCTTTCCGGTCTTACCGTAAATGACAAGAATCTTGTCTGAAGGGCAGCGTCTGTAGCGCTTAAGGATGGCTGCGAACGTAACAAAAAGTACGGCCGCAATAATGAGAATCAAAATGATAGGATTAGACTGAACAGTCTCTAAAGTTTGTCCCATAGTAGTATAGATTGATTATTTAACCAAAAGAAGGTTGGGGCCGATGGCCTCGATAACAGTAATAGCCGCACCGGTAGGGATGGTGTCTCCGTCGGTGACGGCAGCGTATTCGCGAACAGCGTTGTTGATGGTAATCTGAACCTTTCCTTCTCCGCTGCGGGCGGCCGGAATGGCCAGATATGCGGTTCCTGTGCAGCCCGGGGCTGCCTTTTCAAGGTTGATGTTGCCGCTCTGCTGCATGCCCCACAGCCACTTGAACATATACATTACGATTGCCACAAGTGCCAGGCCAACCAGCACGGAAACCAGAACCAGCAGGAAGGTCGACGTTATCCTGCCATACAGGATAATGAACGTCCATCCGAAGCCAAGGCAGAAGTTCACCAGGTTGCGGAAGGTGTAAAGGTTCATTCCGGAACCGCCGGCAATGGCATCCGGGACATCGGCGTCAGTACCGTCAAAGTTGATGTCAAGATCAGAGTCAAGATCGCTGCTGCCACCGCCCACAAAAGTCATTATGCTCTGAATAAGGAAGACGACTGTGGCAATGATTGTCACAATCCAGATAATCTTGAGTCCTGTGCCGGCCGCAGCCGGCCATAATGATGCAATCATATTAATATAATGAAACTGCGTTAGAAGTATCTACAAAGTACATTTGAACCACTGCATCCTTGGTAATGGTCAGGATAATCTCACCCCCGGGGGCGGAATAATGACTGGTGAAGGTGCAGTTGCCGTAATGCAGGGCCTTCATAGGGTCGGCCTCGGCAAGAGGGGAAGCAAACTCTTCCTTAAAGAGGACGGGGTCTCCGTAGCGGGCCATGAGCTGCATTTTCATAGATTCGTAGCAGGTGTGCACGGTTTCCCAGTTCTTCTTGGTGTCACAGTTCACAAGTATCAGGTAAACGGTTTCCCCGTCCGGGGTGGATGCTACCGTTACTGATGCCTTCTGTCCCATGACCTTTCCGTTGAGGGTGGATGTGCCTTTGACCTGCTTGAAGCCCTTGGTGCGAAGTTTTGACACTACGCTCTCTACCTTGCCGTTGATAGCCACGCCCTCGAACTCAAGATGAGGTTTTTCTTGAGCCGTGGCAGCCAGCCCGAAGGCCAGAAGACATATTGTCAGGAGTAATCTTTTCATTTAGTCCAGTTTCTTAATCACGGTTTGGATTTGATCTCCCAGGCCTATGGTATAACCTTCCGACAAGAAATATGCCTTGTTGAAGGTGTCAGCGACAATAAATACGGGTTTATTGGTCGTATTTGCCTTTAGTTCCTTTGTCAGTTCTTTTGCCACTGCGCCGTCGCGGTCGATGACCGGGATAAGGTTGGACGGAAGCTGGCCGTAGCGGCCTTCTGCAATCTCTGCCTTAAGCCTGTCAAGCTGGTTTTGGTCTGTGCAGACAAGTATGGTGGGGCGATTCCATTTCTGGAAGGCCTCGCGGGCGCGGCTGATGTCCGCCAGGGCATGGTTGGTAGGCTCTTTACCGACTTCCAGAAGGCCCAGGGCATAGAAGCCTCGGCCGGTCATGGACAGAAGGGAAACCATGCTGCCGTCTTTCTCTACAAGGGTTTCTGCATCGAAGCCGCCAATTACGGAAACGGCATCGGCGGGCTCGCGGATAATCAGATCTACATCTGTGGCGTTACCCTGCTTTATGGTAAAGAATGATATCGTTACGGGCACTGAGCCGTCTGAAAGACGGTTTCCGCTAACCAGGATGTAGTTGCCTTCGTCCAGGGCGACACCCTTGCTGAAGCCGTTCTTCCAGTCCATTCCGCCTCCCATGTCAACTTGGCCCTCGTCAAAGGTAAGTAGCTGGGTGCGGCCGTTATCCCCGATGCGGCTTATGCTGAAGTGGGTATAGTAGCCGGGGTTTTCTACAAGCTTGCTTCCCTTGTAAGACAGGCGAAGAAGGCCCTGAGGGGCTTTTTTCTGTGCTTCTGCCGCAGCAAAGTCTACGTCAACCCAATCCTCGCCTTCCTTATACTGAAGCTTATGGGTTACGGGGTGGATGCGTGCCTCGGTGCCAAGGGTACGGGCAAGGCTTACAAAGAAGACAGCGCGTGAGAGTTCGTCGGCCTGACGGGCTTTCCATACGCCTGCAGGCGACATGGGGATGCGCCATGCGGTAGGATCGTCCAGCAATTTGATATTGTCCTTGGTCCAGGCTACAAGGGCCTCGGGCTTTGCCAGCTGCTCTTTCTGCTCTGCCGTAAGGGTGTTCAGGAACCAGCCTTTGTAAGGGGTAAGGAATTCATTGGCCACGCGGGGCTTCAGAACGGATTCCGTGGCAGCAAAATGATCTTCCAGAATTTCCGGGGTAACGTCGTGAAGGTCTTTCCAGCTAAGGCCTTTAAGCAGCTCTTCTGCTCGTTCTCCGGGATGGTCTGCAAGGAACTTGCTTATAACCTTGTGGTTGCCGCGGGACATAACTACAAAACGGTTGGCGTCCGGGGTGTCTTTTGCAACGAAGGTGGCCTCGTAGGCGTGGCGCAGGCTGTCTTCGGCCGCAAAGCGCCTGTCGTTTTCTGCGCGCTGCTCCGGGGTGACTTCCGGCACGTTGTCATGGCCTGCCGGCGGAACGATGTCTATTTCTTCCGCCTCTTTTGCGGCCTCTTTCCTAAGGACGATGGTTACAAGGTCCTCGTCCCCGAACCTTACGCGGGCATAGCCCCAGGCTCCGTCCTTGGATGCCCAGGCCAGCATGTCTCCCAGACCTGCGGTCAGGAAGGTACGGCCCTGTGCGTCAGTGTATTTCTTGACTGCCGGGTAGAATTCTGCGTAGTTGTAGATGCAGAAGTCTACGCAGGCGCCTTCTACGGGCGCGCCTGCTTCGTCAACAACCAGAAGATTAGCCTTGCCGGTCTTTGCGTAATTGTCTATAAGGTTGATTTCCGTGAAGTTAGGGCCTTCAAGCACCACCTCTTCCGGGCCTTCGTAATGGCCGAAGACCTTGGTGTGCATAAGCATGCCGCGTGATGCCGGCAGGTTGAACCAGCCAAGGTTCAGCACGGGTTCGGGCTCGCAGGCGCCCAGGAAGTACCACTGGCCGTCCGCCCAGGCTTCCACCCAGGCGTGGTTGTCGTCCGTATGGGCCCAGCGGGGTGTATACACCTGCCTTGCAGGTATGCCTACGCTTCGCAGGGCGGCAACGGCGAAGGTGGATTCTTCTCCGCAGCGGCCAAGGGCGTTCTTGACGGTGTTAAGAGGGGACGACGTCCTGGCGTCCGAGGGCTGATAGCTGACTTTCTCGTGACACCAATGGTTGACCTCTAGGATAGCGTCCTTCATGCTCAGGCCTTCTACGCGGGGCTTCAGCTCTTTGTAGAAGACAACGCGGGCGCTGTCAAGGTTCTCGTTATTAACCCTGATCGGCAGCACAAAGTGCCTGTAAAGCAGATCCGGGATGCTTTCTCCCCAGGCCATTTCTTTACGGGTTTGCTCTGTGGCGCGGATATTCTCAAGATAATATGAGGTGGGATAGTCGGTAACATCGGCTACCGGCATATAGGCATAAAGGAATTCAAGGGCTTCTTTTTCCTTTGCAGAGACACCTTTTTCCGGCGTATAGAATTGTTCAAGCGCGCCGTCGTTGGCCTCCATTCGCTCCGTGAAGGTATCATGAACCTTGGTGCGAAGGGCTTTGTCGGCTATGAAATGCTTGTCAGTCTTTCCTATCAGAAGGATGGCAACCACAAGGGCCACGAAAAACGGTATAACTTTTTTCATACTTAATTTCTTAGTTCTCAAAGATACAAAAAAGTTTTTATTATCTTTGTTTTGTCATGAGGTATTCGGTTATTGTTCCGGTATATAACAGACCGGAGGAAGTAAAGGAGCTTCTGGAAAGTCTGTGCGCCCAAACGTTCACGGACTTTGAAGTTATTCTTGTAGAGGACGGTTCTTCCATCCCCTGCAAAAGTGTTGCTCGTGAGTATAGTAACCGCCTCAGTATTAATTATTTGACAAAGCCTAATTCCGGCCCTGGACAAAGCCGTAACTATGGCGCTGACCGTGCTTCCGGCAAATACCTGATTATTCTGGATTCAGATGTGATGGTGCCTCCGGGCTACTTCCTGGCCATAGAGGAAGAGCTTGCCGCCGCCCCGGCGGACGCCTTCGGCGGTCCTGACCGGGCCCATCCTGACTTTACTCCGGTTCAGAAGGCAATAAACTATGCGATGACTTCTTTCTTTACTACCGGCGGCATCCGCGGCGGCAAGGTAAAGATGGATAAGTTCTACCCGCGCAGCTTCAACCTGGGTATTTCCTCTGCCGCTTACAAAGCGCTGGGAGGCTTCTCTCAGATGCGCTTCGGAGAAGACATAGACCTGAGCATAAGGATATTCAAAGCCGGCTACAAGTGCCGCCTTTTCCCTAAAGCCTGGGTTTGGCACAAGCGCCGCACTAACCTTAAGAAGTTTTTCAAGCAGGTTCATAACTCCGGTATCGCCCGCATTAACCTGTTCAAGAAATACCCGGAATCCCTCAAGTTGGTACACACCCTTCCGGCCGTCTTTACGGTTGGCGTAGCTGCGCTGCTGCTTATAGTGTTGCCGGTGTTCCTGCTGGTTTTCCCCTGGTGGATCGCTTTGCTAAACTCCCTGTCCCCGCTTCTGCTGTGGTGCCTGGCCGTTTTCACAGACTCATCCATCCGCAACAAGAGCACTCGTATTGGCGCCCTTTCTGTAGTAGCCTCCTTCGTTCAGCTCACAGGTTACGGCAGCGGCTTCCTTCGTGCCTGGTGGCTCCGCTGCATACTCGGCCATGACGACGAAGACCTCCAGGCCTTCCGCCAAACCTTCTACAAATAATTAAATCTGCGGAAACTACAGTTTCACCAGCGCCTGGCCGGTGCGGCCGTCTACGCAGACGGTGAGGGGTTTCTGCAGGCGGACGTGACGCAGGAACGTGGTCTCGTAAGCGGCAGGCAGGGCGTCCAGAGCGCTGAAGTCTGCGATATCGCCTTCCCGTGAGTAAGAATCCACATTCACGTAACCAGCATTGAAGGAAGTAAGATTCTGGAAGAAATGCGTTCCCTGGCTGGGTTCTACGCGGAAGTCCGGAAGAGCGCACTCTACCAGCACCTTCGTCTCGGAAATATCGCTCCAGGAAACAGGAACGCCAAGGGTCGGGATGCTGGACCCCCAGCGACCGTAGCCGATAAGTACGTACTGGCGGCCCTCGGTGCGCAATTTTGCATTCAGCTCCCTAAGCTGCGCGGCCATCTCTTCCGTCTTCATCTTATCAAAGGCATCGGCCTTAAGATAAACGACATCAAATAGCCCGTTAATCCAGCCTGTGCCAAGGGCGCTGCCGGAATAAACCATCGCCCCGGAGCAATCTATTGACTTCCAATCAACATCGGCCTGCATAACGTCGGACGATATCGGACGCACCTGCAGGGCGTTGAAGGTGCCGGTAGACAGTTCTGCGGCGAACTCAATCTCTATGTCGCAGTTCATCTGTGCCTTGCAAATCTCCATCAGCTCTTTCAGTATTGGCGCCAGCGGGAAGGTATTGTACCGCAGAACATGGGCGAAGGTAACGATCTTCGGCCCGCGCGGCAGCGGCGAATCCACTATGCACATATTCTCATAGTCGTAGGTGGATACCACCTTTGAAAGAGCCTTGAACCGGCCGCAATCGGCAATGGGAATGCGTTCCAGGTTGACGGCATCGTCCACGGAAGTCTTGAACTTCTCTGGCTGAAGGTCAAGGGCATACATAGCCTGCTGAGTCTCGCTCAGGGCCAGTTTTGGCGTAGAAGTCTGAAGCACGTGGTTAGGGTATGCCGGGCTGAAGCGCAGCACCTGTTCGCCATCCACTACCGCCTTGCCAAGGCCGAAGGCAACTTTGGCGATGCCCTCCTCTGCCTTTTCATAGCCGATGGGGTAGTAATTCACAGACCTGGCCACGCCGGATAGTGTGGGGAAGAAGTAGCCATCATCCTCTGCTCCGCAGATTTCCTGCAGGATGATGGCCATCTTTTCTTCCGATATTACGTTGGCCGTGGCTGTTATATAGCCCTTTGACGATGCAAAATAAACAGAAGCGTAAACGCTCTTGATAGCCTTTGAAAGCAGACGAAGCTGCTGGTCCTCATTCTCTACCGCCGGAATCATATAGGTAGAATAGATTCCTGCAAACGGCTGATAATAAGAATCTTCCAGCTTTGAAGAAGAACGGACGGCAAGCGGAGCCCTGACCACGTGAATAAAGGCACGAAGGGCTTCTATAAGGTCCGTCGGCAGGTTGGAAGACACGAATTCGGACAAGATTTCCGCATCGGAAATATCCGAATTTATTACGTACCGCAGGCCGTTTTCAAGGATGAAACGGTCAAAGTACTCTGTTGTTATGACCAGCGTGCGCGGCACCATCACACGCGCATTCTCCCATTTATTGTACAAGTTGTTCTTATACAGGATATGATTCAGGAAGGCAAGGCCGCGCGCTTTTCCGCCAAGCGAGCCCTCGCCAAAACGGGAGAACCAGATTGTGTCGTTGTAGCTGGCCGGATCAAAGCGGGCGACAACCCCCAGACCCTGGGAAATGCGGTAGTCGTGAATGGCCGCCACCGTATGTGCGCGGAACTCTTCTGAACTTGGGAATGAGGTATTCTTAATTGTCATTCCAATAGAGAAGATACCGCGGGCCAAAAGCCATCTGGAGACATAGTTCTTACTGCGCATCTGCGTCAGGACGTTTTCCGGCAGCTGGGAAATAATTTCCTCTGCGCCCTTAAGATCATGGGCTCGGGCAATTTCCCTGCCGTGTCCGTCAGTGGCGACGAAGTCTCCAAAGCCAAACTCGCGGCCTATGTATTCCGACAATTCCTGGGTAAGCGTCTTGGAACGCTTCATAAGAAAACCGGCATTAAGACTCTCTGCCACGCTGCGCATGCTGTCCTGCGAAGACTGCATAAGAATGGACATCTTTGGATACTCTTTGCGGATAAGATTGCAAAGATCTACGCCGGCGTCCAGTTTCTCCTGGGACGGTTTGTCGTTGCGATGCAGCACAAAACCAATGTCAGAGATGACTCCCAGAAGGTTCTCTTTATAGGTATTGTAGATATTTACGGCGTCCTCGTAGTTGGTGGCCATAAGTATCTTCGGGCGGGCCCTTTTACGGAAGATCTGCTGTTCCTCGTTCAGGGCATCTTTCACAGCCGCGATGTTCTGCTGCAGCACAAGCTTGTACAGAACCGGCAGGTAAGTAGAGTAATACCTTACCGAATCCTCTACCAGCAGTATGCACTGCACGCCTCCTTCCAGAATGTCATTAGGCGCATTGGCACTGTCCTCCAGCAGCTTGATGATGGCAATGATAAGGTCTGTACTGCCATTCCAGCAGAATATGTAGTCGATGGCCGATTTGTCGTGCTCTTCCATCTGCCGATAAGTCTCCTTAGAGAAGGCAGAAAGCAGGATTACAGGCACGTCGGAGGCATATTCCTTCATTTTGCGGGCGAAGCTGAACACATCTACCTCGCCCACATTGTACATCGTAATGACAAGGTCCCAGCGGTCGCCGGCATCCGCCCGGGCAAGAGCCTCGGTGGTAGATGCCGCACGTTCGAATACCGGCGGGTTGCTCAAGTTAAGCTCGGCATACTCCCTGGCGATACGGGCGTCAAGGCGTCCGTCCTCTTCCATAGAGAAGTTGTCGTAATTGTTGCAAACCAGCAGTATCCGGCGGATACGCTTTGTCATTAACGCAGTTGTCATATTAATCTTCTATTGAAGAAGCCACAATGTTTGCTATGGTAGCACGTACGCGGCCAAGGTTGCCGTCATCGGTAGGATGAACCCTGTTGGTAAGGATGATGATGGCAGTCTTGGTGTCGGGATCAATAATCATTGACGTGCCGGTGTAGCCGGTATGGCCAACGGTGTGCTTGCGCTCAAGAATGTCGCCGCTGGTGCCGGGATACATCTCGTAGGTGTCCCAGCCAAGGGCACGGGCCACTGCGGGGTCGTTGTCAAAAGGAATCTCGAACATCTTGCGAACAGTCTCCCTGCCAAGGATGCGCTTGCCGTGAATAGCACCGCCGTTCATAAGAGCTGCGGCAATCACGCTAAGGTCCATAGCATTGGAGAATACGCCGGCGTTGCCGGAATTACCTGCATTTCCAAGACGGGCGATAGGGTCGTGAACCTGGGCGATGAGCGGCATACCGTCCTTCTGAACCTCTGTAGGGGCGCAAAGCTTAGCCAGCTCTTCTGCGTTGGGGTTGGACTGAGGCTCGCCGTAAAGCGGGAAGTAGGTGGTATGCTTAAGGCCAAGGACGTCGAACACATTCTTCTGTGCGTAGTCGCAAAGACGCTCTCCGGTAACTTTCTGCAGCACATTCTGCAGGGTGATGAAGTTAAGGCAGCTGTACATCTGGCGGGTGCCGGGCTTGAAGCGGCGTGCAACCTTGGTTGCAATGTACCACATGAGGGAATCCGGCTGGTTAACCTCGAAACGGTTCCTGTATTCGTTCTCTCCAATGTAGGGAATGAGGCCGGAAGAGTGGGTAAGAAGGTTCTGGATGGTAATTTCCTCTTCTTCTCCGGTTTCCGGATCAACCCAGTTCTTGAAGTCGGGGATGTAGCGGTCAACCCTGTCAGACAGGCGTACAAGGCCCTTTTCAATGAGCTGCATGAAAGAGAGTGTGGTACCAACGCACTTGCTGACAGATGCCATGTCAAACATGGTTTCCTTGGTCATCTTAACGGTATCGGGCACAACCTGCTTGTTGCCGAAGGCCTCCAGATACACTACGCGGTCGTCGCGGACAACCGATACCACTGCGCCGGGCATGAGTTTTTTGTCGATGGCGTCGTTGATGACGCTGTCAATCAGTGTCAGGCGGGCGCCGTTCATGCCGCGATGCTCCGGTTTGCTGATTTTAAGCCCCTCTCTCTGGGAGCACGCCGTGGCAAGGATTACAGCCGCAGCAAGAATAGAAAAAATGCGTTTCATCGTAGGTCAGTAATTTCTTTTATTTCTTTTTGGTGAGCTTGCAGCCAATCTGCATATTGTTGAAGTTGCCTGCCAGGCTGCTGATTGTGCCGGCGGCGCTTTCTGCCTTGCTTACAATATCAAGGGCCTTCTTTGCAAAGTCAAGGAACTTCTTGCCGTTGAAGAGAACCTCGCAGCCGCTGCCGGTATTCTTGAGCGCACCGGTAAGGGACAGGTATTTCATAGCCTTGCCAAACTGCATCTGAAGCTTGTTACCGTCGTCAAGGGTCTTCCAGGTACCTGTAATGGGCACATTCTTGATGGTGCAGGTGAAGGTGAGGTCTTCGTTGAAGGTGATGGTGAACTGTCCGGGACGAAGTCCGTACTTCTCCAGATAGGTGCTGATCTTGTTCTCGATGGTGCTGTTTGCAGCTGCGCCGGCGATGTTGGTAATTACATCGCTGCCGCCAAGGGAGATGGCAGGGCCGGTGTAGGTCCATGTGCCGGGAAGAACCACAGCTGTGGTGTTACCGGTGTAAGCGTAGATTACGCTGTTAATGGTGTTGCCAAGATTTGAGTTTCCACCCAATGCACCCAGAATGTCACCCAGGCCCTGGGCCTGTGCTGCTCCTGCAAAAAGAGTTGCTGCGGCAATGATTGCAAAAATCTTTTTCATGATATTGAAATTTTATTCTTCTTCGTCGTCATCATCTTTCCAGCCCTGGCTGTGGACGGGCATTTCTACGCCCTCGGGTGTAACCAATACGGCTCCCACGTCGTTCTGTGCCAGATGGCCTATGATATCGAAGGTCTGCAGGTTGTGCCTGAAATCTTCCATTTTCAGTATGGGGATGGTGAACACAAGCCTGTAGTCTTCCCCTCCGTTGAAGGCTGCTGATACAGGGTCGATGTCAAGCTTCTTTCCAAGTTCGAAGGTATTGCCCTCGAAGGGAATCTTGTCTGCATAGACCTTTGCGCCCAGGCCGGTATCGCGCACCAGCTGTTTAAGCACATCTGCCAGGCCTCGGTCTGCCAGATAAGCGGCTGAAGGTACAATGCCAAGGTCTTCCATCTTTGTGAGGGCATCTGCCTCGATTTCAGGTTTAAGGTAGGCGCCCACTATCATCTTGTACCTGTCCAGATCCGGTGCGGTGCGATTTTTCTCGTAGTCGGCAGCACCATGCTCAAGCAGGCTGAAGCCTAGATATGCGGCTCCCAGAGGGCCTGAAACGCAGATAAGGTCCTTGCTCTGCGGCTTCGGGCGGCGTGCCACCTGCAGCCTGTCTGCATGTCCGCTGGTGGCCAGTGCAATGCTAAGACCGTTGCGCGAGGGTACAAGGTCCAGCCCCAGGTGCTTGAGCCCGTGCTCTTTGGCTGCCACTACCATGCCTTCCCACAGCTCTTTAATCTGCGGATAGTCCAGTTTTGCCGATACTCCAATGGTGATGTCCATTGCGTCCGGATGCGCCAGTGCGGCGTAGATTTGTCCTACACCGATGGTGACGGCTTTGTAGCCCAGATGCTTAAGGGGGAAGTATACCAGATTGAAGTCTGTGCCTTCCAGCATCAGCTTGCATCGGGTAACGGCTTGCGAGCCGCTTTCCAGTGCGGCACCATATTTGTCGAAAGCCTTGTATGGAGTTCCTTCGTAAAGGGCTTCAATGGCCCCAACTCTACCGATATCAGAGAAATTCATACTGTTCGTGTTAATATCCTTACAAAAATAGAAAGAAAATTTTTAATTTTGTCCCGATATGAAAAAGATACTCTCATTATTGGCAATGTTGCTTGCTGTTGCAAGCTTTGCAAAAGACCCCGTCAAGCCGGCATCGGTCACAATCATGACCTTCAATATCCGTTACGGTACCGCAGAAGACGGCACCAATTCCTGGTACTATCGTGCCGGAGCGGTAATTGACATGATCAACGATCAGAAACCGGACCTCATCGGCATGCAGGAGGCCCTGAAAGACCAGATCGACGTTCTTAAGGACTACCTCAGCTACAAATGCATAGGTGTGGGGCGCGAAAACGGAAAGAGCGAGGGCGAGCATATGAGTATCTTTTACAATCCCAAGACCATGAAGATCCAGAAATGGGGCACCTTCTGGCTGTCAGAGACTCCGGACAAGCCCACCAAGGGTTGGGATGCCGCATGTAAGCGCACCGCTACCTGGGCTCTGGTAAAGGATAAGAATTCAGGCAAGCAGTTCTATTTTGTCAACACACACCTTGACCATGTGGGCAAAGAGGCCCGCAAAAATGGCCTTAATCTTATTCTGGAGCGTATAGATGCCATGAATAAGGACGGCCTTCCGCTTGTACTTAGCGGTGACTTCAACGTTACTCCGGACGATCCTACGCTGGCTCCGCTTTCAGGCAAGATGCAGAGCGCCCGCGACTGGGCTTTCAAGACAGACGATGGCGTTACTTACAACGCCTGGGGCCACAAAGAGCACGCTGCGGTAATTGACCATATCTTTGTAAAGGGGTTCAGCAGCTGCCCTCTCTTCGAGGTTGTCCGCAAATCCTACGACGACCGCAAGTTCGTCTCTGACCATTATCCGGTCAAAGCAACTCTAATTTATTAAGTATCAGTTATTTCCTTAGCACCTGGTAACCTACGCCAATCTCGTTGAGGTCGGCTATAAGTTCTGTTGTCACTGACACGCTGAATTTGCGTGAGTCGAACTCTATTTTGTACTTAGTCTCAGGGTCTATCAGATAGACTTTAAGAGGGGTTTTACCTTTGTGGTGGCTGATAACCTTTACCAGTGCGGCGCGGAACTGCTGGTTCAGCATGGTAGAGGACAGCGTTACGGCAAAGGCCTTAAGCTCGTTGTCAGTGACGTTGCCAAGAAGGCTCATTTTCTTAACTTTGAAGCCGTAGGGGGCACGTTTGCCGGCTTTGATTTCTTCCGGTTTAAGCTTGTAGCGGGGGCCAATCTCGCCTTCTATGTAAACAGCATTATGAGGGGTGCTGAAGTAGCGCATGTAGGTCTCGTGATCCTCGCCAAAAAGGGAGAGCTCGTAAGAGCCGTTGAAGTCTTCTATTATGCTCCTGGAGAACTGTTTGCCTGTTTTTGTAACCTGCGGCTTGTAAGAAGATACAAGACCTGCGATGGCTACTTTCTTGGTTTCGTTACGGGCCTCGCAGGTAGAGATTTCATCGGCCAGGGCACCCACCTTGCAGGTTGTGAAATGGTCCAGTTCAAAGCGGTATTTGTCCAGCGGATGTGAGCTCAGGTACATGCCTACGAGCTCTTTTTCTGCCTGCAGCTGCATCAGTTTGTCGTCCTCTGTAGTTTCGCAAGCAGGGGCGTCAGGGCGTATGGGCTTAAGCTCCTCGCTTTCTCCGAACAGCGACATTCCGCTGTCTTCCTCGTTGGCGCGGAAGCGCTCTCCGTACTCCAGAAGCGCATCGGCAAAGTCGCCACCGCTCTTAGTGGCGCAGAAATAAGCCTTTCTGGGGATGCCGAAGGAGTCCATCGCACCGGAGTTGATAAGCGATTCAAGGGCCTTGCGGTTAACGATTCCGGACATCCTTTCCATAAAGTTATAGACATCCGGGAACGGGCCGCCCGTCTCGCGGGCAGAGATGATGGCATCCACAATATTGGAACCGAAGCCCTTCATTCCACCAAGGCCAAAACGGATGTTGCCGTCGTTGTTTACGGTGAAGTGGGCGTCAGACTCGTTGATATCGGGGTTCAGTACCTTTATCTTGCTGCGGCGGCAGTCGTCCATAATCTCCTTAATCTCTTCCATGTTGGAGAGATTCTGGCTAAGGTTAGCTGCCTGGAATTCTGCCGGATAGTGGGCCTTGAGCCAGCCAGTCTGGTAGCTGACCCATGCGTAGCAGGTTGCGTGGGACTTGTTGAAGGCGTAAGACGCAAACTTGCGCCAGTCTGCCCAAATCTTGTCCAGGGTATCCTTTGGATGGCCGTTCTTTACACCGCCTTCTACAAACTCTGTGTAAAGGCTCTCAAGAACGTCAATCTTCTTCTTACCCATGGCCTTACGCAGCTTGTCCGCCTTGCCTTTGGAGAAGCCGGCCACCTTCTGGGAAATACGCATAACCTGCTCCTGGTAAACGGTAACGCCGTAGGTCTCTTCCAGGAATTCTCCCATTACAGGAAGGTCAAAGGTAATCTCTTCTTCTCCGCGCTTACGGGCAACAAAGGAGGGAATGTAGTCCATAGGGCCCGGACGGTACAGGGCGTTCATGGCAATCAGGTCCTCGAAGCGCTGCGGATGCAGCCTCTGGAGCCATTCCTTCATGCCCGGGGACTCAAACTGGAACACGCTCTTGGTGTCTCCGCGGGAGTAGAGGGCATAGGCTGCAGGGTCGTCGATAGGAATCTTTTCTATGTCGATATCAACCCCGTAATGCTTCTTCACCAGGGACAGGCATTCCTTTATGATGGACAGGGTCCTGAGGCCCAGGAAGTCCATTTTAAGCATGCCCACTTCTTCTATGTACGAACCCTCGTACTGTGATACCCAAACCTCCTGGTCCGTGGCCTTATCACGTCCCATGGTGATGGGAATGTAGTCCGTGAGGTTGCCTCGGCCAATGATCATGGCGCATGCGTGAATGCCGGTCTGGCGGATGCAGCCCTCCAGCTGAAGGGCGTATTTGAGCACGTCCTTAACCAGGTCCGTGCCGTTTTCAAGCTCGTTCTTAAGTTCCGGTATGTACTTTACGCAGTTCTTAAGGTTGGGCTTCATTTCCTTTTCTTCGCCGTCCACTTTTACGGTAAACGGACGGTCGGGAATCATTTTGGTCAGACGGTTGCTCTCGTCCAGGCTAAGCCGGCTGATGCGGGCAACGTCCTTGATGGCGCTCTTGGCGGCCATCGTGCCAAAGGTTATAACGTGCGAGATGTGGTCCGTGCCGTATTTGTCCTGCACGTACTGAATCACGCGGTAGCGGCCTTCATCGTCAAAATCGACATCGATATCAGGCATCGAAATACGTTCCGGGTTGAGGAAACGCTCGAACAAAAGGTCGTAGCGGATAGGGTCCAGATTGGTGATGCCAAGGCAGTAGGCGACGGCGCTTCCGGCAGCACTGCCTCGTCCGGGACCAACAGAGATGCCATTGTTCTTGGCCCAGTTGATAAAGTCCTGCACAATAAGGAAGTAGTCCGGGAAGCCCATTCGGCTTATTGTCTTGAGCTCGAAGTCCAGACGCTCTTCCTGCTCTTCCGTAAGGACGTCGCCGTAGCGGATGTGCGCTCCGTCGTAGGCCAGCTTGCACATGAAGGCCACCGAGTTGCAGAACTCATCGCCGCGCGGATTTCCCTTCTCGTCGCAGCGGCCGGCATCAATCACGTCCTTGTACTTTTCTGTCCAGGAGCCGATGTTGTCCATGAAGTCCTTGGGAAGCTCGAACTTAGGCAGCACGTGCCCGCGGTCGATGGTGTACTTCTCTATCTTGTCCAGGACCTCGATGGTGTTGGATATGGCCTCCGGGTGCTCCGGGAACAGGGCCAGCATCTCTTCTTCGCTTTTCAGGTACTCCTGCTGGGTGTAGCGAAGGCGGCCGGGTTCGTCTATGAACTTGTTAGTGGTAAGGCAGATGAGCCTGTCGTGTGCCGGTCCGTCCTCTTTGCGCACGAAGTGGACGTCATTGGTGGCTATTACCTTTACGTTATGCTTCTGGGCCAGCTGGAAGATGACATCGGTGTACTTTTTCTGCTCTTCCCAGGTCTCAAGGCTAAGCCCCGGGACCTCTGTCTTGTGGAGCATTACCTCCAGGTAATAGTCGTCCCCGAACACCCTTTTGTGCCACTCAATGGCCTTGGATGCCCCTTCCAGGTCTCCTGCCAGAATGTATTGCGGCACCTCACCTACCATGCAGGCAGAGCTGCAGATAAGGTCTTCGTGGTATTTTTCAATAACCTCGTGGCTGACACGCGGCCTGTAGTACATACCCTCTATGTGGGCCGTGGAGACTATCTTCATAAGGTTCTGGTAACCATGATAGTTCTTGGCCAGCAGTATAAGGTGGTAGTACTTTGAATGGGCCTTGTCCTGAAGTTTGTGGTCGTAGCCGCGGGTGACGTAGATTTCGCATCCCACGATGGGTTTTACCGTGGGATGCTTATCTGCGTATTTAAAGAATTCCTTTACTCCGTACATATTGCCATGGTCTGTAATGGCCAGGCCCGGCATACCCAGTTCCTCTGCTCTTTTGAACAGATTGTCTATTGATGACTGACCATCAAGTATGGAATACTGAGTATGGACGTGTAGATGTACGAAGGGCATAGGTTTTCTATAGGTTTTTTATTTGTATTTAACGATGATGTACTTGTCAGAGGTGCTGCTGGGCCTGAGCCAAATGTAGTCGCCCTCCATCTTGGTAATAACAAGCTGAACGTATTCTATGATGCTGGGCTTGCTGTCATCAATATTCTGCATGATCCATGATCCTCTGGCCTGTCCTACAAAAGGATCTTCATAACAAGCGAAGGTAATCATCAGAATCTTGTTGGTTCCGGGCTTAATCAGTGCAAAGGAGAAATCACTGTTTATTGCTCCTTTGAACATTATCTGGTCCGTAAGGTTGTTATACTCCCAGTTGAAGCCTTCTACGCCAAAGAATCCGGGTTTTGTCCATGAAGGATCCGGGGCAGTGTAAAGCTGTTTTACGCTAACGGTCTGCTGCAGCGAACCGGCCTTAAAGGTGATGGTTCCGGTACGCTCTGCTCCTGATTCGTTCGGCTCGATCACAAAGGTGACGTAGTCATCTACCATAGCTTTTGTGTTGGCCGGTTTAATGGAAATCCAGTTTGCGCCAATCTCGGTATTGAAATCTACATTGTGGCTGACCTTAACGGTGATTTCGCCGCCGTCAGAGCTTACTTCATATGAGTTTTTGGCAATTACAATGGCATTCTTCTGTGCCTGGATAACATGCACTGCTTCTGAAAGGCCATTGGCGTTGTTGGTAAAGTAAATGTCGCCCTCACGGCTGTCGGTGCCCTCATTGGCGTCAACTGTGAAGTTGAAGGTGTTGGTGGACATTGCCTTGGTCTTGTTCTCCCTCATCCAGGTAATGCCATCCTGCACGGTTACGGTTACGTCCACATTATGCCTTACCTCTATCTGGAAGCTGCCGCCGGTATCTGCCATCGAAACATTGTGTGTAGAAATGACGATGGTGGGGGTGCCGCCTTCCTGGTAAATCTTGAAGACTTCCTGGCCTGCGGAGCTCTTTACGGTAATCTGGCCCTCGCGTTTTGCAGTATCCTCGTTCTTTGCAGCCTCGAAGGTAAGGGTGCTGGTCTTAAGGGCCTTTGTGCCCTTGTATGTGATCCAGTCGCTGCCGCTGTCGATGGTGTACTCAAAGCTGACGTTTGCCTTTACTTCAATTGTAAAGGCGCCACCGTCCTTACCGATTTCCGTCTTTGACGCAGATGCGGTGAAAGAGTCTTTCTGCTTCTGGGTCAGAACGATGTTCTGGGTTGCCGTGCCGCACTTTATCTGTATGGTCGCGCCGCGCTCGTCAGGGGTGTCGTTGGGCTGAGCAGTAATTGTTATGCTGCCGTTACCCTTGCTGCCGCTTGCCGGCGTAACACCAACCCAACCTGCTGCACGGGTGTTAATTACACTTGCCGTCCAGTTGTCCGATGCCGTGAAGGTGATGTTTACAGAACCGCCCTCGGTACCCATAACAGGGTTCTTGTTTACCGTGGAAGGTATGGTGATGGTAGGAGTTGTGGTTTGTCCGCCGCCGCCACCGCCGCCGGGTTCTTTGTTTTCTCCACCACCGCCGCAGCCGATAACTATTGCCAGGCTTGTCAGTAATATTGCTATCTTTTTCATAATAATGTCGTTTTAGCGGTTATTGAACTTCAATCCTGACCTCAAGTACATGCTCGGTTTCTGCACCGTATATGTCCTGAACCTTGAATTTGGCCTTTATAATATGCTTGCCCGATGTCAGGGTCACGGAGTCTGCGCTTGTCTGCACACCGTCGAAATACCAGGTTATGCCGGTGGGCTTCGCTGACTTGCTGGATACAAGCTTGAGCGGGAAGCTTGAGCCGGCTGTCAGGGTGCCGGAAGGCACCTGTATGTAAGAAATACCCATTTCACCAAGGGTGGCGTTAGGGTTGATGGTAGCCTTGGGCTCAACAACGGCTCCAATCATGGTATTGTTCGTATTCCAACCCAATTCTTTATTAACATCACACCACTTGCTGCCGCCGGCCTCTGTAGTTGAGAAAGCGTAATACATCAAAAAACTACCCTCTTCTGCGGGGGTGCCGTCACTATATACGATGTATGTGTTGTTGGCATTTTTAACAAGGTAGCCAATGTAAACGTCGGTATTTGCCGGAATGGTAATATCGGCATCGGAGATATCTACGGTATTGGAAAATGCATTTGAATAGTATGCGCTGCTGGGGTTGTTGACTTTGCGGGCAATAACCCTGCGGCTTGTGCCAAAATCTACGAATACGTAAATTTCTTCGCCTGTCGCGAGAGAAGAGTAAGATATACTTTTAATCTTTCCGCCAACTAGGTTTGTTATTTCAGAAGCCTTGAATTTTTGGGCTACCGTGTAATTCGTTCCTGTCTGGTCAGAGCCCCATCTACCGCCGCTATAGAATGGGAAGACGGCTCTTGAAAGGTTAACCTGGCCCTGATCTATAATTGGCGTAAGCGCGAAGTCTTTATGGATTGACCTTCCGCTCACGTTTTCACTTGCGGACAAGTAGTCTGTTGCAAACACGGATATAACCAAATCTTGCGGAGCATCTTCAGGAAGGGAAATGTTGAATTTGCCGTCCGTGTTGGTTTTAGTCTCCACTATGGCGTTTCTTCTTGCCGCTGCAAGTGAAATTGGATTGTAGCCGGGGGCTTGCTGGCTCTGGGAGCCAACCACTACTATGGCACCTTGAATAGCTTCATTTGAAGCCTTGTTTGTAACGGTTCCGGTAACGGTCCGTTCTCCCAGGGAAACGGTAAATGTGGCCTGACCGTTGTCATAAGCAATGTTAGACAGTTTGAATGATTTGCTGCCGTCCCAGGCTTCCGGCTGATATTCGGTTACATTATAGTAATAACCATTCCACTCGTCTTTAGGGAAGACCCATAATTGATAATACTGATAGGCCCAGCCATTATAAGCCTCGGGGTCCGGTGTAAGGATATAGTCGCAAGGATGATTGGCGTGGGAGTTAATGTCCCAGTAATCCCATCTTTGTTTTGCGGTCATACCGTCGGCGTTATTCTGTGACTGGTCAATATGGTAAATTATCATTCCGGGGGGCAGAGGGCTGTCAAAGCCAGAGTGGTCGCGAACTTCGGGAATGAAGAACTCCCCTTCATTTGACGTTGGCAGTTTGTAGAATTTTTTTTCAGACAGGGTTTTTAGAACTTTGCTCCCCGGAGTGCTTAAATCTACTATATCTGAATCAGTAAGATATCCTAAAAGGTACCTTTCTATAGTACTCATTCTTGCAGGAATGCAACCGTTGCTGTTGTGGTTTCCGCCCGCCATAAGGTTCCAGTTGCCAGGGTGTCTAGCGGTTCCGTTTTCTTCATAATCAATATCGTAAAGGTCCGGAAGGCCTATGACGTGACCGAACTCGTGGCAGAAGGTGCCAATACCGTTGAGCGCGGTTCCGCTTGTGCCCATCAGTTCAGAAGAGCAAGCATATGAAGCAACGTAAACGCCATCTTGTGTTTGTTGTGAAATGCTGGAAGCATGCGGCCAAATTGCGTTTTCGGCTCCGCTGCTGGCGGCGTAACCCGGATAAATCATGAAAACGTTATCCACAAGGCCGTCATTATTGTTGTCGTATTGTTTGAAATCAATGGTAGCATCCAGTTGTGCAATGGCTTCTTGCAGGGAAACACGAGCCATATTGTAATGGTGCGTCGGGCTATCTCCTTCCGGGAAATCAAGGTGCCCGCGGTTAAGGGTCACGGGGCCGTAAACGTCAAAGTTGGGAGTAAAGGCGCCGTAGGAAGCATCTTTGTAATAGTCTTTTGCAGAGCCAACGCTGCCGTTGTCAGTAAAGTTCGTGCCGCCAAGGGCGCGGGACCAGTAATCTGCCGCTCCATTCTGGAATTTGTAGTCACTCCATTCAACCAGAATAATAAGGAAGTGGTTGCTTCCGAAACCAAGCCCAAGGCCGTCCTTGCTATTTTTACGGAAATGCTCGTCTCTCTGGCGGCGGAGTTCTTTTGCCTTTGAAACTGCGTTGCGGTTTATCTGGGGTTTGCCGGCAGGCCTCCACCAACCGTTTGCATCTTTTTTATACAGGGTCTTTCCGTCCTCCGACGTAACCCAGCTGTAGAACTCATCGCCGTGGAGGCGAAGAGTAATAGTACTGCCGTCCGGCTGTTTCATCTTAACCGGATTCGGGTTTGCACTGTCCGCCCACGCAAGTGTCATTGCAGACAGCCAAAGTGCCATAAAAAGCAATAGGATTCTTTTCATACAGAAAAAGGTTTGGTATCGTCCACAAATATAAATAAAAATAGCGGAAATCCCACTAAGGAATTTCCGCTATTTAACAGTGTATCTTAGGAAAGATTATTTCTTCTTTGCCTCTTTTGCTGCAGCCTTCTTGGTAGCGTCGAACATAACCGGAGTACCAATGAAGATAGAAGCATAGGTACCGATTATGATACCAAGGCAGAGGGCAACTGACAGACCCCTGATTGACTCACCACCGAAGATTGCGATTGCAAGCATAGGGAGGAGGGTAGATACAGAGGTGTTCACCGTACGGGTGAGGGTTGCGTTGAGTGCCTGGTTTACAGTCTCCTTGAAGTCCTGGTTCGGGTGCAGGCCCTTCATCTCACGGATACGGTCGAAGATAACCACGTTATCGTTGATTGCGTAACCGATGATGGTAAGGATAGCTGCGATGAAGGTCTGGTCTACGTCAAGGTTGAAGGGCAGGATGCCGGTGAACAGTGAGAAGAAGCCGATGATGATGATTGCAGTGTGTGCAAGTGATACAACACCACCGAGACCCCATGTCCAGCCTTTGAATCGTACAGCGATATAACCGAAAATAACGATGAGGGCGAGGATCACTGCGATAAGGGCGTCGCGCTTCATATCGTTAGCGATGGTAGGACCAACCTTCTCTGAAGAAATGATACCATTTTCTACTTCCTGTGAAGAAGTGAAGTCGCTGAGAGAAAGATCCTCTGCAAAGAACTGCTTGGTAGCATTGTAGAGTTTGCTTTCAATCTCTTTGTCAACCTCTGAAGCCTCCTCGTTAACCTTGTAGGTTGTGGTAACCTTCATCTGGGTAGGACCACCAAACTGCTTAACCTCTACGGATGCTGTGTTGTTCTCGCTCTTGAACTCTTCCTGAACGGCTGCACGAACCTGCTCAGCTACCTGAGGCTGGTCGAAACGCAGAACGTAGGTACGTCCACCCTGGAAGTCAACACCAAAGGTGAAGCCCTTCAGAACGATGGAAGCAATTGCGATGGCAACTACGATACCGGAAACGGTGTAAGAGAATTTCTTCTTTCCAAGGAAGTCAATCTTGGTGTGCTTCAGGAAGTTGCGAGAGAACTCGTTCTCGAAGCTGATGCTCTTGTTACGGGCGATCTGGCGCTCGAAGATAAGCCTGGTGATGAAGATTGAGGTTACGATGGAAGTGATGATACCGATGATGAGGGTGGTTGCGAAGCCCTGTACAGGACCGCTACCGAATGAGAAGAGTACCAAACCGGTAAGGAGGGTGGTAACCTGACCGTCGATGATGGCAGAATAAGCATTCTTGTAACCATCTGCAACGGCTTTGCCCTGACCCTTGCCAGCAGCAAGCTCTTCCTTGATACGCTCGTAAATAATAACGTTGGCATCAACAGCCATACCCAAGGTCAATACCAAACCGGCGATACCGGGCAGGGTAAGAACTGCACCGAAGGAGGTGAGAATACCAAAGAGGAACAGTACGTTGCAAAGCAGAGCCACGTCTGCTGCGAAACCTGCACCACGGTAGAAGAGTACCATGTAGATGAGCACCAGGATGAAGGCAATCAGGAATGAAATCATACCTGACTGGATAGACTTGGCACCAAGTGAAGGTCCTACGATCTCTTCCTGGATGATCTTAGCCGGAGCGGGGAGCTTACCGGACTTGAGCACGTTGGTAAGGTCAGTTGCCTCTTCAATGTCGAAGTGACCGGAGATTTCTGAGTTACCACCGGTGATTTCCTGGTTAACTACAGGGTAAGAATATACCATGCCATCGAGTACGATAGCGATCTGCCTGCCGACGTTAGCCTTTGTAAGGGCGGCCCAGGTATTTGCACCCTGAGCGTTCATGGTCATGGAAACAGAAGGGTTACCCTGGTTGCGGCCCTGACCATTGTAAGATACGCGCGCGTCAGAAACTGCACCACCATCAAGAGGGGCCTTGCCGTCGAAGGTGGCAACCTTGATAGCTACGAGCTCATAAAGGTTGGCGCCGGGGAAACGGTCTGAAGGTTTAACTGACCACATGGGACGGAACTCTGCGGGGAACAGGTCACGTACCTGAGGCATAGCAAGTATTCTGTTAACTGCTGCGGTATCTGAAGCCTGTGCAAGACCGAGGCAAGCTGAACCTGCCTCACCGGTAGCCTGAAGGATGGAAGTCAGAGGATGATTCTTCTGCCACTCCTTAAGAGCCTCGGCATTGTCTTTCTCCTGCTGGGTGAGCTCTTCGTTAAGTACGTTTGAAGTAGAATCAGCGGCTGCTGCAACTTCTGCTGCAACTTCCTCTGAAGGCTCTTCAATTGCGTTCTTTGCAAGAAGCTTGTCAGCCTCTGCCAGCTGGCTTGAGAGCTCCTGATATGTGAAGGTTGTCCAGAACTCCAATGAAGCGGTACCCTGGAGCAGCTTTCTTACACGCTCAGGCTCTTTAACACCAGGGAGCTCTACAAGGATACGGCCGCTGCTGCCAAGTCTCTGGATAGAAGGCTGGGTAACGCCAAAACGGTCGATACGGTTGCGGAGCACGTTGAAGGAGTTTGCAACTGCTGCGTCTGCATCTTCGCGGATAACCTTGATAACGTCCTCGTCAGTAGATTCGGGACGGATGCGGTCCTTCATGTCGTAGGTGCCGAACACGGTAGAGAGCTTCTTGCCGTTGCTTACCTGCTTCCAAGCCTCTGCGAAAAGGGAGATGAAATCTTCCCTAGAGCTGGTGCTGTTCTTCTTTGCAAGTGCTACAGCTGCGCTGAACTCTTCTGAGGTGTTGTTACCTGCGAGGGCCTTTACAAGGTCTTCCAGCTGAACCTGGAGCATTACGTTCATACCTCCCTTGAGGTCAAGACCCAGGTTGATTTCTTTTGATTTTACATCCTTGTAAGTGTAGCCGAAGTAAACCTTCTTTGCAGAAACAGAGTCAATGTAGAACCTGTTCTTGGCCTTGCTGAGGGAATCCAGGGTATAAGCCTGGTTAGCCTCAGCAATTTTGCCAAAGGCTGCACTGTTCTGGAATTCTTCGACAGCCTTTGCTGCATAGTTCTCTGCCTTTTTCTCCTGGATGCTGGATACCAGCGTGAAGGAGAGCTGCCAAAGGCAGGCGAGTGCCAGCAAGATGGCTACGAATTTGATTGCGCCTTTACTTTGCATGTGTTTATAGTTTTAAAAATTATTATTTCACTTTCGCTATCATGCGCATTTACGCAAAATAGGACGGCAAAGTTATAAATTATTTTCTAAATTTGCAGTCGCAACAGACAGAAATGAGTAAAAAAGCAAAAAATATAGTAGTATCGGCCCTTTTGACCGTGATTTTTCTTGCCTTGAACGGGCTTTCTGCGCCCGCGCAGGAGAAATCCGCCATAGAAAAGGGTGATTCTTTGCGCAGGGCGTATTGTTTCAAGGCCGCTCTGGATACCCTTGAAGCTGCAAAGTCGGCAGCATCGGACAGCCTTGAAATCCAAAGGATTGAAGAAGCCGCCATGCTGGCGCGCAACGGACTCAATATGCTTGGCTTCTGCAACAGGCCGGTGGTTGTGGCCCGTGAAAAGTTCGCCCGCAAGGACTTTTTCCTTTACTACCCGGTTCAGGACAAGAGCTGGAGGCCCGTTCCCAATGCCCTCGACTCTCTTTCCGACGGCATCGTTTCGGCAACTTTCATCCCTGAAGGAGCAAACTCGCTGCTGTACAGCGCCTCTGATTCTGACGGCATCCGCAATCTGTACAAAACTCAGTTCGCAGACACTGTCTGGACGGCTCCGGAGCTGCTTGGAGAGCATCTGACTTCTTCCGGCAATGAAATTTTCCCCATGCTTTCCCATGACGGCCAGAGCCTTTATTTCGCTTCTGACGGCCTCTATGGCATGGGTGGATATGACCTTTACGTTTCCAAGTGGAACAGTGAGCTTCAGGAATGGGACACCCCGTCCAACATGGGCTTCCCGTATTCTTCTCCGTACGACGATTTTCTTTTTGTGAATTCGCCGGACGGAAAGTATTCCATATTTGCATCCAACCGCGATTGCGGAGCGGACAGCGTTTATGTCTATGTGCTTGAGTATGACAGCATGCCGGTGCGCTTCAGCATTGAAGACGGAAGCGACGATATCCGTACTCTTGCAAGTCTTCTTCCGCCTGCCGATGCTGCCCGTGTAGATAACCGTGCTGCCGTTTCTGACGGCGATGGTGCAGAGAGTGAGCTTCAGAAGCAATATGTCTCCAGGGTGCTGGAAGTCAGGCGTTTACGCGATTCAATCTACACCCGCGGGGTGCGTGTCGATGCTCTTCGTGACGTTTACGCGGCCGCCACTGCCGGTAAGAAGGAAGAGATGGCCGGTTCCCTGATAGAGTTGGAAGAATCCCTGGTTAGCCTTGAAGATTCCCTCAATACGGCCGTCAAGCTGCTTGGTAAGCTGGAAATGGAGATCATCATGTCCGGCCAGGTGATAGATCCTGACAAGGTGAAGGCGGTTGCTGACAGCGAGGTGCGCGGGGCAGACAACGGCTATGCTTTCTCTGCCCGCCGCATGGGCTCCGTTCCGGAAATGAACGTTCTTTCGCCCATCCCGGCATTCGACTATTCCTTCATGATACTGCCGGAAGGCCGTTTCGCAGAAGATAATACCATCCCGGACGGAATCGTCTATCAGATTCAGTTGTTCAGCACCACAAAACCGGCCACTGTCGCCAGTCTGAAGGGTCTGAGCCCTGTTTTCTGGCGTCAGCCTTCAGCACAGAAATACACCTATTATGCTGGCTTGTTCCGTACTTACAAGGATGTACTTTCAAACCTGAACAAAGTTAAGAAAGCCGGTTTCAGGTCAGCCTTCATCGTCGCCTTCAAGGACGGCAAGTTAATCAATGTTTCTACGGCCCGCAAAGAAGAGTCGGTTAAGACGGCATCGTACAATATCCGCATAAAGGTGGAGGGTGACGGAAGCCTGTCAGACAATGCCCGCACCGTCCTTCGTTCCATAACGGGCAAGGAGCTTGCCCGCAATGTTGATGCGGATGGCGTAATTACTTATGTATTAGGTCCTTTCAAAGATAAGAAAGAGGCTACGACTACCGCTTCGGCTCTACGTACCAATGGCTTCCCCAACGCTGCCGTAGAGGAAATCAAATAGCACTATTCTTACTTCTTCTCTTTGGCCACTCTGCTGTATTCAGAGGGGGTGAGCTTGAATTTGTCCCGGAATAGGGTGTTGAAGTGGCTGCGGGAACGGAAGCCGCTCATTTCGGCCACAATGCCTACGGGCTCGTCGCTGTCGCGGAGCAGTGAGGCGGCGTGTCGGATTCGCCAGTCGTCCAGGAAGTCTCCGATGGTAATGCCGTCGGCAAATTCACGGATAGCTGCTGCAATTGCGTTATAGTTGGTACCCAGCATCTGAGCCAGAGTTTCGCGGTTAAGATCGCTGTCGGTGTAAGGTTTCTGCTCCCGCATAAGCTCGCAAAGCTTGCCGTACAGTTGATGGGAAGAGGAAGTGGATTCTGAAAGCACCTTTTCCTGCTCCTTGGCCTCATGCTGCATCATTTTCTGTACGGTATCGTACAGTTGGCGGTTTTTCTCCTGCAGGCGATTCTGCGCGGCGATGATTCTCCACAGGGCGATGGTGCCAATGATCAGCATGGCTACCAGGCAGATGATTATTATCCAATGGAAGCGGGCCTCGGTCTCTTTTTCCTTAAGTTGAATTTCCTTTTCCTGGGTCTTCATCTGTTGCGCCAGCGCCAGGGTTTCAGAGCAGCGTTCTCTTTGTACAAGACTGTCTGCCAACGTTGTATAGCGCTCCATGGCCTGGTAAGCATCGTGCCCCCGGCCCATGTTGTCAAGGCCTATAGCGTAAGACTTAAGAAGGTCTGCATATACGTTAGAAATGGTATCGTTCTTCTCCCTGTAGTAAGGTTCCAGGATATCGTAGATTTCCTGAATTCGTTCCGAATCGCCGGAAATTATATAATAGTTAAAGATGTCGCGCATGTGGTCCGGATGTTTGCCGGCCTTGGTCTGTTCAAATGCCTCTGCGCTGCGTCGGGCTCCGGCTTTGTCGCCTTCCTTATACTGGCAAAATGCCAGAAGGCTGTAAATGTAGGCCTTCTGCTGGTCGATATAGCCCTTCGGTGCGGAAGGATGCTCTCTTTCTATGCGTTCCGTTACTGCCAGTCGCTCTTTGGTCAGTTCTGCTCCGCGGACATAGTCTCCTGCGTTGATGGCCAGACGGGCTACGGCTCCAAGGTGCGAAGCGAACAGCGGCATTGCGTTGATATTCTTGCTGGCGCGGAACATTTCCAGGGAGCGGTCCAGGTACTCTTTTCCGCTTCCGGTCTGAACATTTTCCATGGTAAGGCCGGCATTGAAGTAGAAGTTGGCTTCTTCTCCGTTCCAGTTGTGTTCGTGGGCGATTTTTGCACCTTCCATAGCATAGGCAATGGCATCCTGATACGTATTTGAATCATTCATGCTGATGCCTACAAGTAGTTGCAGGGTCTTTACGCGCTGCAGGCTGTCAGGGGCCGGATCCTCATTGTTAAGGACCATCAGGCAGTATTCCTTACCCTTTTCTGTGTCTTTCGGGTCGTGCGATACAAGATGGATTTGCGCACGCATCCAGTTGGCATAGTTTATATCCGCTACGCCCAGCGTCTGGGCCGTGTCCACCATGGCAAATGCCAGTTCCGGGTTTTCCATGATGTGTTTGCGGATGCTTTCCCATTGATAGCGTTCGTCGTCGACTTTTGCCAGTGTGTCTTGTTTTTTTTCTGCGCAGCTAGACATTGCTGCGATAAGCAGAAATATGTAGATTAATTTTTTCAATGTCGATTCAATTTTAGGGCGCAAATATACAAAATAACGCATTTCATGCGCCACGAGAACAAAAATGTGCGCAGTGAGAACAAGTAATAGCGAACTTCGGCATACCTTTGTGCTAGAAAACAAACCATGTTATACAAGATTATTAAAGGACAAGGGATTCCCCAATTCGTTTGGGGAATTTTTTTTGGCCTTGTTTGGCTAAGTGACTTGGAATATTGAAAAAATTCGTATATTTGCAGTCCCAACGGAGAGGTGGGTGAGTGGCTGAAACCACCGGTTTGCTAAACCGACGTACGGGTCATTCCGTACCACGAGTTCGAATCTCGTCCTCTCCGCGAATGCCTTACAGTCGTTTCTGTAAGGCATTTTTGGTATTTGAAGGCCCTTTTTTCAGATTGAATTAATAAAAATAAAGCGATGAAAAAGAATCAGCTGGCGCTTGTAGCCGTACTATGCTGCTCCCTAATGGTGGTGCCCTCTTGTAATAAGGAAACGCGTGAAGATCCAGTCATAGACCCCTTGCCGATACCGGAGGACTATATCGCCGGCAAAGATTCATCCGTAGATCCCGGTGACAGTTTCTTTGATTATTGCAACGGGGGCTGGCTCCGGAGGCAGGATCCTCATCCTGCCAGCAATATCGGCGGTCCATACGACGGCGTTGTCGCCATGGGCCAGCGATTGGAGCAGTTGAAGAGTTCTGTTCCGGACATCGGCCGCTTTTATCAATTGATGGATAACATTTATTCGCAGCCGGAAAAGGAACTTGCCTTCATCAATGCAAAAAAGGCTGCGGTCCGCAAGCCTTCAAGTAAGGAAGAAGCCTTCCGCTCCATTGGAAAGATGATGGCCGAAGGTGCCCCTTTCTACTATCCTGGTTTTTATCTTGTATGGCAGGACGGTCAATTTCATGGCGTCATTTTGCCTCCGATGACTTCTTTGCAGGCCGATGAGGAAGGAAACTACAACCTTGTCCCTCTGACGGCCACCAAAACAGATGCTTCATTGGCGGAAAAGTATATTATAGAGGGGATGGGGCTGAATCCGGGCTTATTTGAAACAATGCCGGAATTGGCGCCATATTGGGAGGCGTTCTGGAACAAGCCCCTGGATGATTTGTATGATTTTATGCTGGAAGGCTGGGATGATTTAAGATTGTATGCCGAGGCTATGCCCGGTATTCCCGATGGCTATGCGGCATCCCAGGCCCGGGCCACCTTGTCTTATACGCTTTCTTACCATTTTGCACAGAAGTTCGTGCCGCAGAGCCTGAAGGACAAGTATCTTGGTATTACAAAGGAAATACAAGCGTCACTTAGAAAGCGAATTGAAAGCTTGGACTGGATGAGTGCGACAACCCGTCGTAATGCGCTGGATAAGCTGGATAACTATGGTCTTTTTGTAGGGTATCCGGATCATTGGTATACAGACTGCGTGGCTTCCTACGACGGATGTGAGACGCTTTCAGAGGCGGTTTGCCGTGGAAACCAGTGCCTTCTTAAACTCAAGGGCCACCTTATGGGCGGAAACGACAGTTTCTCCTATTTAATTATAGAATCATTTATGAACAGCAGCAATGAGGTGGAAACGATGGATCTTACTCTGGTTAATGCTATGTACGATCCGTCGTTTAACAGCGTGTTCATTTATCCGGCCATGCTGCTACCTCCCATCATGCCTGAAGAGGGCGTGAGCGATGCGTTCCATTATGCTGCGTTTGTTGCCATCGGTCACGAATTCACACATGGCTTCGATACGCAAGGGGCAATGTATGACAAAGACGGAAGGCTGCATAACTGGTGGACGGTGGCCGATAAGATGAACTTTGAGGACCGTACCCAGAATATCATCCGTTGTTATGACAACATGCTGCTGGACGAGGATCGCAATCCTTCGGCCCGGGGCGATGGTGAGCGCACCCAGACGGAGAATATCGCGGACTTGGGTGGCTTCCTGGCCGTGTTGGATGCTTACAAGGCGCATCTTGAGAAGCAGGGCTTCCGTGGGGAAAACCTTAAGGCGCAGATGCGCAAGTTCTTCGAGGCTTATGCTTATTATTGGCGTGTTCAGTACAATGACGCTAAGTTCGATATCTTGATCAACAGCGATGTGCATTCCCATGCCCGTCTGCGCGTGAACGGTGTGGTAATGAATTCGGATCTTTGGTACGACCTCTTTGATGTAGACCGCAACAACATCCTCTACCTACCCCCCGAACGCCGCGCCTACATCTGGTAAATCTCTTTCGTCATGTCCGGCTCGATCGGGCATCTCTTTCCCTTGGCGGCCAAAGGCAGGAAGAGGGGGACTAGACCTGCGAAAAAGAGCGGGCCCAACCCGGTCGCTTGACCGTCCAACTCCTCCTCATAGCCCGCCTGCGGCGGTCTAACGTCGTCAGACAGCGTCCGTCATGATCAGTCGCACCGTCTGCCTTTCTAATGCAAGCATTATTCAGGCATCCATTGCTCCTGCTCACCGCTCCCTGCTCCTATCCCCGCACATCCCGTTCTTTTTCAAGGCCATCGCCCCCCTCTTCCTGCCTCCGCCCCCATTCAGCCCTTCAGGTGCCGTAGGTGTCCAATTCTAAAGGACACCTACCGCAGTGCCGGGGTGACGGCCGCCGCGAGTGGGGCCCTTTCCTGGAGCCCAGGCGAGCGGCGCGCCGTAGTCGCCGAGCTCGCTTGTTGCGAGGCGGCGCCACTGATTATCAGTTACTTACGTTATCTGCTTGTTGCAAAATTACAACAAGCAAAGTACGTAATTCGCTGGTTTTCAATGTTGGTGTCTTAGAGGCTTTAATCACGTGGGGGGGGGTAGACCAACCGGAGCCTCCCGCACCCCTTTTTAAAAGGGCTTATCAAAGAGTATACTTTCATCTTGGATGCATACATCCCGCTTGGATTTGAGATATTGTAGGTGGCAAAAGATATTACCAGTATCCTTTCCCACCGCAGCTCGGGCAGGGCTTATGCCAGTGGTTGGTCACAACGTATTTCCTGCATCCGTCACACCATCTCTCTGCCGTGCTACCATAGCTGGAGACACCTTCATCCGTAGGGATCCAGCCTTTACCCTCGCAAAGTCCGCACCTATGCGTACCTGCACCTGTACTGGTACTGGAACTGCCAGATGTTGATTCGGAATAGTTTCCACCGCTATTGTAACTCTGGGTATATGCGGAGCGGGTATCCCCCTGGTCATAGTAATTTACATTAACCGTACGGACCGTACCTAGCATGGGGTAGTTTGCCGAGAATGCGGTTACTCTTCTGACAAGGCCGTCTGATGTAACAAGGAAGTAGTCGTCGTTGTTGGTGCCGTACCTGCGGAAACTCATATTGTCGCACATTTCGTTTCCTACGTAATAGTACGCATAGGTTCCGCTGCCTTCGTACATCTCATTGTCATATACCCTGAAGTATGTCAGTGACGTAATTCCTGTGTTGTACCACTGGCCCCCGGATTTATACACTCCGGTCATGGTGTAGTAACCGTCAAAAATGGGCGGTTTAGTGATATAATCCGGATTTGCCGTGCTCTGGGATGAGACATTGGGCCTAGCACTAGTAGCACTTTTGATAGGTATGAAGTTGCCGTTTTTGTCTTGGTATTCGTAAATATGGTCTGTTGTTGAATAAATTATAATATCTGTATCGTAGATAGGCTCGACTACTAATAATCCATTCAAATCGCATACGCCCATCTTGCCGTTCTTTTTAACTTGATAATAGGAATCGCAAAACAATACGTATTCATAACATTCGTCAGGTGAGATAATCTCTTTGCCGTTTTCATCGCAAACCCCTTCGTGACCGTCTCTGCGTACGTAATATGCCCCCGCAGAATAACTGACAGAAGTATAATGTCTAGTTAGAGGGATAATGGTCTGTCCGCTGGTATTCTCTGCGCCTTCGTATCCATTATAACTAGTATTATACCAGATATGGCCGCTGGCTGATGTCCTTTTAATACGTTCGATTTGTGCATTCGCATAGGTGAATGATACCACTGCAAACAGTATCAAGAGTAAGGCGCGTTTCATAATAACATCGGTTGTGTGGTTAACATCTGCAAATATATAATCTTTTGTACTCATTTACAACACCTTCCGATGGCCAAACGAACCTACCTTACTGACTCTAATCCCCCCATCAGGCTGGCGCATCAACCCCAGAAACCGTTTGTCCGCCGGACTACGAATTGGATTATGCCTACGGGGGGACAAAGTCCCTCCCGCGGCACTCTGCACCCATCCTAACAAAAAAGGCCGACTCACAAAAAGAGAGTCAGCCCAAGGGTCGCGCCCCTAAGAACGAAAACCGTCCTTCTGCAAAGATATGGTAATTTACTCTTCAAAGCAAACACATACTTTTCCCGGTGATCCCTTTAATTTGGCTTATTTGTGGGAATTAGTTATCTTTGAGAGAAACTATAATTCAAGACATTATGAGACAGCTACTCTTTGTGATTGTCGCCATGTTCTTTGCGACGACTGCTTTTGGGCAGAACACGTTTACCCAGGAAGAGGAAACCATCATCAATCAGGCATACGAATACTCAGACAACGGCAATGCAGAAAAAGCCATCGCCATATATAATGATTTGCTGAAAAACCATCCCGGGGATCCGAATATTCGATACGAGATAGCATATTGTTACAACATACTGAAACAGTATCAGGAAGCCGCAAATGTGCTTGAAGCCATGGAGAGGGATAGTTGTGCTACGGGACAGGCATATGCCATGCATGGTAATATGCTGGACTACATGGGACAAACCGACCTGGCAATTGAAAAGTACAAGGAGGGTCTGAGACTGTTCCCCAAAGAAGGACAATTATACGTTGAGCTCGGAACAGTATATGCTGCGAAAGAGGATTATATGGAAGCTATTCGATTCTATGAAGAAGGCATCCGGGTAGAGCCGACATACGCACCAAATTACTACCGTATTTCAAAACTGCTATGTAATTCAAACGAACCGATCTGGGGCATAATCTACGGCGAGATTCACGAATTGCTTTTGCCAAATTCGGAAAGAAGTGAAGAATTGAGCGAACTCATTTATAAAGCGTATAACGACTGCTATAAGTTTGAAGGCGACACCTTGCGCTGCACACTAACCACAAAGAATACAATAAGCATTGATGAAGAAGCTGGCAAATTAATTATCCCCTTTGAAATATTGTATGAGGTCTATTCAGAGAGTGATAAGGATAAAGAAACCATACGCGAAAAAGGCCATCTTGACATGCTGAGCCTTGTAGAAAAAAGAAAGAAGTTTCTTACAAGCTGCTTCGAGGGTGACGCGCACAATGAGTTCCTTTTCCCGATTTTCAAGTTCCAACAGAAAGTCCTGGCTGCGGGGCACTGGGAAGCCTATAATATGTATATTTTACGAGCCGGCAATTACGACGAATTCGATGCTTGGTATGAAGAGAATCAAGAAAAGTTCAGTGCTTTTATCGATTGGTACAATCAAAACATGTTTGAGCCGACGGCTGATGATTGATACTAATTAAGCCTCCCCAAACAGGGAGGCTTTTTGGTGCCCGGGGCCGGGCTCGAACCGGCACGTCTTTTAAGGACACAGGATTTTGAGTCCAGCGCGTCTACCAATTCCGCCACTCGGGCATAGACGGGATGCAAAGGTAGTAAAAAATTATTTATATTTGCAAAATATGGATAGAGACTTTACCACCATACACATAGAGACCGGAACGTCAATCACCGACGTATGCCCCCTGCTTAAGGATTACGACGCCATTTACCTGGTTTACGACCAGGCCACGGAGGGCTTCGTCCAGCAACTGGTGTCCGGCCCGCTGACTGTAAAATCCACCCTGGCAATCGAGGGCGGAGAGCGCGTCAAGTCTCTTGCAACTTTGGAGAAAATCTGCAGCTGGCTGCTGGATAACGAAGCCGGCCGCGACGCTCTTCTGCTTATAGTGGGCGGCGGCGCCACAAGCGACGTAAGCGCCTTTGCTGCATGTATTTACAAGCGCGGAATCCGTTTTGCTATCATTCCTACAACCTTGCTTGCGCAGGTGGATGCTGCAATTGGTGGAAAGAATGCCGTCAATCTTGGCGGAATGAAGAACATGCTTGGCGCCATCCGTCAGCCGGAATTCACCTTCATCTGCCCCCAGGTGCTGGAAACCCTTCCTCACGAAGAGTTCTTAAGCGGTGCGGCAGAACTTCTTAAAACCCTGATTATCAGCGGCGAAGGTTATGAGCAGGCAGTATCGGCCCTGGCAGATCCTACGCCGGAAAAGTTGAACCCCCTCATACTTCAGGCGGCCAGATTCAAGGCCGAAATCGTAGAGCAGGACGCGTCGGACAATGGTCCCCGCAGGGTGCTTAACCTTGGCCACACCTTCGGTCATGCGATTGAAGCGGAAACCGGAATGTCTCACGGAAAGGCTGTAGCAATTGGCATCGTCATGGCGGCACAGCTCTCAGAGAAGCTGGGCTATGCTGTAAACGGCCTTGCACGCCGACTGGCAGAGGATTTCGAATCCGTCGGCCTGCCTGTAAGCTGCCCTGTCCTGCCAATGACGCTTGGCCGTTACATCAAACAGGACAAGAAGGCTACGGGAGGCGGAATTAAATTCATCCTGCCGGTTGCGATCGGTAAAATAATTGAAAAAGAGATTTATGATTTGCGTATCCTTAGCAAATAAAGACATAGACAGCATCTTCCAGATTCTTGAGCGCCCGGACGTCCAGATGGCAGAAGTACGTCTGGATTCCTGCCCGCTGACGATGGAAGAAGTAGAGGACTTGTTCTCAAGCATTGACAAGCCCCTTATTGCAACATATCGCCTTGCCGATGCTTCCCAGGTGGCAGAGGCGGAGGCCAAATTGCTCACGGCCATCCAGGCCGGAGCGGCTTTTCTGGACCTGGACATCGATGCCCCGGCAATGATGTGCAAACGCCTGCGCCGCGAAGCCCGCGAGGCCGGCACCCTTCTTATCCGCTCCTTCCATGATGCAGAGGGCACAGACTCTACTCGCTCACTTTCCGCCGTTGCGGAAAAGTGCATCCATCTTGGTGCCGATATTGTAAAAATAGCCACCACGGCTGCTTCAGAGGCCGATGTTGACAAAGTACTGAGGCTTTATGGCCTCTTCCCTCCGGAGAACCTTGTTGCTTTCTGCATGGGAGATGCCGGCAGCCGCTCAAGGGTTGAATGCCTTGCCAAAGGTGCGCCCTTCAGCTATGCGGCCCTCAGCCCGGAAGAAGCCACGGCACCCGGTCAAATGAGCCTTGCAGATATGCGTAAGGCCGTTTATGCCGGCCTGCCCGGACTTGACGTCATTGGCAATGAGCCGGTAGAAGTTGGCTGCTCTAAAAGCTGCGCACAAAGAGCTATTATCCTTGCCGCCCTTGCCGACGGCACCTCTCATATTAGCGGATACAGTCCCTGCCGCGACAACGAGTCCGCAATAGAAGCAGCGAAGGCCCTTGGGGCCAAGGTCAGCTGCCGCGGCGACGTCCTTTCTATAACCGGAACAGCCGGCCGGGTCAGCGCTCTTAAGGAATTGCACGCAGGAGAATCCGGCTTCCTTACCAGGATGATGATACCGGTTCTGGCCGCAACAGGCAGCACTCCGGTGCGTATTACCGGAGAAAAAACCCTGCCGGCAAGACCTCTTCCCGGAGCCGCTGCAATGCTTGATATTTTTGGAATCAGCCTTGACGGAGAAAAGGTGCCGCTTACGGTTTCCGGAAGCTTCGATTTTGGCAATCACGACACAATAGAGATTGACGGCAGCGGCGGATCGCAGCTTGTATCCGGCCTTCTGGCAGCCCTGCCGCTTTGCAAGCACAGCTGCACCATCCGACTTAACAAGCCCAAGAGCATACCCTATATATTTATGACTCTGGACCTTATGCGCCAGTTCGGCGTAAATGTGGTATCAGAGATGGAGGGCCCGGAAGAATTCGTAGAAACCCAGGACTGGTCCCTTTGCGACGCCATTACCTTCGAGGTCAAAGGCGGCTGTTCATACAAGGCGGCAGACGTTAACCTTGAGGCCGATTGGAGCGCCGCCGCCAACTTTATGGTAGCGGGCGCAATTTTTGGCAAGGCCGACATCAAAGGCTTGGATACCAAGTCCTTACAGGCCGATCTTTCCGTTTTGGACATCCTTCCCCTGGCCGGCGCAGCAGTGTCTCAGGAAGAAGAATCCGGCATCGTTCACGTAGTCCGCGGACCGCTCCGTGGCTTTGAAGTAGATGCATCAAACTGCCCTGACCTTGTGCCCGTAATGTCCGTTCTGGCAGCCTTCTGCCAGGGGGAAAGCACAATAACCGGCGTCGCCCGCCTGGCAACCAAAGAAAGTAATCGTCCCGGAGTCATCGTAGAAATGCTCAAGGCAATGGGCGTTTATGCCCGCCTCAGCGGCGACAAACTGCATATAGACGGCCGAACCCTTGAAAGCCGCCTGCTTACCGGCCGCCTGCTAAAGGGTGGCAACTATCCCACCTACGGAGACCATCGCATAGCAATGGCCCTTGCTGTTGCCTCTTTAGGTTCTGATTCACAGATAGTTATGGACGACGTCACATGCATGGACAAGTCGTTCCCCGCATTTATGCAAACCTTCAAAAAGTTTTCAGGACAATGAATACTTTTGGCAGAATATTCAGAGTATCGCTCTTTGGCGAATCTCACGGACGCGCAATAGGCGTAGTTATAGACGGAGTCCGTCCCGGCATTCCCCTTTCCGTTAACGATTTCACAGAAGATATCCGCCGTCGTGCGCCGGGTGCTGCAGGCACCACTGCCCGTCGCGAAGACGACATCCCAGAGATTCTCAGCGGCGTTTACAAGGGCCATACTACCGGTGCGCCCCTGACTATACTGTTTGTGAATAACGATACCGAACCATCTGACTATCAGATGTTTAAAGACATCCCACGCCCCGGGCACGCAGACTTCGCGGCATCGCTTAAGTTCCTTGACTTTAACGATCCCGCAGGTAGCGGACACTTCTCCGGCAGGCTTACCCTGCCCATAGTGGCCGCCGGCGTTGTTGCCAAGAAAATGCTTATGCTTCCAATCTCTGCCACCATTAAGGAAATAGGCGGTATCTCCCGCGAGCAGTTGGGCCAGGAGGCTCTTCCCGACGGAGGCATAGAAGAAACAGACCAAGCCTCTGACGCAAGCCTGTGGAAGGACGTTCTGGCAGAGGCCAAGTCTAAGGGCGATTCCCTTGGCGGCGTTGTAGAGTGCGTTGTAAAATCAGTGCCTGCCGGCCTTGGAGAGCCGTTTTTCGACAGCGTGGAGTCTGTAATCAGCCATGCAATCTTTTCCATCCCCGGCGTAAGGGGAGTAGAGTTCGGCGACGGTTTCCGTGCCGCCAGGATGAAGGGATCGGAGCATAATGACCCCTTCGAGCCGGCCGGTAAAGGCTGGGCCAAGCCCGTCAAGAACGGAGCCGGCGGCGTGAACGGCGGCATCAGCAACGGTTGCGACATAGTCTTCAGGGTTGCCTTCAAACCCACATCCAGCATAGCGGCATCGCAAAAAACCTACAATTTTGCAGAGGGTAAAATGACCACCCTGAACGTTCCGGGCCGCCATGACGTCTGCTTTGCGCTTCGCACTCCGCCGATTGTTGAGGCAATGACCGCCATCGTTCTTGCCGATTTGAGCTTATTGCAGTAACTTTGCGGCGCAATGATAGAAGACGACAACAAAATAATAAAAGACTTTACCAAGGCCGAGTATAAGGAAGGCTTCGTGACCGATGTGGAGCAGGAATATGTTCCCAAAGGCCTGAACGAAGACATTATCCGTACTATATCGGCTCGCAAACAGGAGCCGCAATGGCTGCTGGACTTCCGTCTTGACGCCTTCCGCCGCTGGCAGAAGATGACGGAGCCGCACTGGGGCCATCTGGACCTTCCTAAAATCGACTATCAGGACATCATATATTACGCCGCTCCCAAAAAGGATGCGGACCGCCCCAAAGAGATAGATCCGGAACTGGAGAAGACTTTCGAAAAGTTGGGAATTCCTATCAACGAGCGAAAGGCCCTTGCGGGCGTGGTTGCCGTCGATGCGGTGTTCGATTCCGTCTCTGTGGCCACTACCTTCCGCAAGACGCTGGCAGAAAAGGGCATAATTTTCTGCTCTTTCTCCGAGGCCGTCCGCGAGCATCCTGACCTGGTTCGCAAGTACCTGGCAAGCGTCGTTCCGGTTGGAGACAATTACTATGCTGCCCTGAACAGTGCCGTATTCAGTGACGGCTCGTTTTGCTACATCCCCAAGGGCGTCCGCTGCCCCATGGAGCTAAGTAGCTACTTCCGCATCAATGCCTCAGGCACAGGCCAGTTCGAGCGTACGCTCATCGTGGCCGATGAAGATTCATATGTCAGCTATATGGAAGGCTGTACCGCCCCTATGAGGGACGAAAACCAGCTTCATGCCGCTGTTGTAGAGATTATCGTAGAAAAAGGGGCCGATGTCAAGTACAGCACCGTGCAGAACTGGTATCCTGGAGACGCACAGGGCCGTGGAGGCATCCTTAATCTTGTGACAAAGCGCGGTATCTGCAAAGGCGAGGGCAGCCATCTGTCCTGGACGCAGGTAGAGACGGGTTCCGCCATTACATGGAAGTATCCTTCCACCATACTTAAGGGCGACTATTCGTCATCGGAATTCTATTCCGTTGCGGTTACAAACAACTACCAGCAGGCCGACACCGGCACAAAGATGATCCACATTGGCAGGGGCACAAAAAGCCGCATCGTCAGCAAGGGAATCTCTGCCGGACATAGCCAGAACAGCTATCGCGGCCTGGTGCTGATGAACCCCGGAGCCGAAGGAGCCCGCAACTTTTCACAGTGCGACAGCCTTCTGATCGGGTCAAAATGCGGGGCCCACACCTTCCCGGACATCCGCAACTACAATCCCACCGCAACCGTAGAGCATGAGGCCACGACTTCCAAAATATCGGAAGACCAGCTGTTCTACTGCAACCAGAGGGGCATAGAAGGGGAGGATGCCGTTGCTTTGATAGTGGGTGGTTATGCCCGTGAGGTGCTGGCCATGCTGCCAATGGAGTTTGCCGTCGAGGCCCGCAAACTTCTTTCCGTTTCACTTGAAGGATCTGTAGGATAATGAATTGGATTGACCTTATAACATCTTTCTTCGGCCTGGTTTGCGTATTCCTGGCCGGACGAAACTCAAAATATAACTTCTGGGTGGGCTATCTTTATACCGCCGCCCTGTTTGTGCTCTTCCTTAACAAGGATCTTTACGCCAGCCTTCTGCTTCAGCCAGTGTCCCTGACCATAAACATTCTTGGCCACTATCGCTGGACCCATCCTAAAGAGGGAGAGCAAAGCTCAGAGGATAGCAAGTCCTTGAAGGTGAGCAAGTTGGATTGGACCGGCAGGGGGATGGTAATAGCAGCGGTGTTTATTATTGCCGCAGCCTGGGGCCTTTTGCTGGACAAGCTTTTCCCGGCCGACCCTCACCCTTATCTGGATTCATGCGTAACGGTCCTGATCCTCATGGCCCAGTTGCTGTCCGCCATGAAGAAGTGGGAGTGCTGGATCCTGTGGCTGTTTGTAAACATTACGCAGATCGTCCTGCACCTGTCAGTGGGTAATATTTTCATGCCGATAGTATGCGGATTGTACCTGATAAACGGACTTTGGTCGCTCTACACCTGGAGCAAACTATACAATAAAAAAGCGTAGTATGAGTGAGATATTGCTTAAAATAGAAGGCCTTCACGCCAGAATAGGCGACAAAGAAATCCTTAAAGGCGTAGATCTTGAGATTCGCAAGGGAGAGATTCACGCAGTGATGGGCCCTAATGGTGCAGGAAAAAGCACCCTCAGCGCCGTCCTTACCGGTAAGCCTATGTACGAGGTTACTGCCGGCAAGGTTACCTTCCTGGGTCAGAACCTTCTGGAAATGAGTCCTGAAGAGAGGGCTTGGGCCGGTCTTTTCATGTCTTTCCAGTACCCTGTAGAGATTCCCGGAGTAACAATAACCAACTTTATGAAGGCTGCCCTTGACGCAAAGCGTAAACACTTGGGACAGAATCCTTTAAGCGGTGCAGAGTTCCTTAAATTGCTGCGTAGCAAGATGGACTTCGTGAAGATGAATCCGGACTTTGCCAAGCGTGAGGTTAACGTTGGCTTCTCCGGAGGAGAAAAGAAGCGTAACGAGATCTTCCAGATGGCAATGCTGGACCCTACGCTCTCCATTTTGGACGAGACGGACAGCGGTCTTGACGTCGATGCCCTGAAGATTGTCGCAGATGGCGTAAACGCCCTGCGCACCCCTGAAAAATCGGCAATCATCATTACCCACTACCATAAGCTGCTGGAATACGTTGTGCCGGATGTCGTTCATGTCCTAAAGGCCGGAAAGATTGTTGCAACAGGCGGCAAGGAGCTTGTGGATGTTATTGAAAATCAGGGATTTGATAAGTTTTAGCCCATGGCAGAAGCTATCAACATATTGCGCATCCTAAGGCAGGGCGACTCTTTTGAGCCGCTGACCCTGAACCTTGGCCAGGGTCAGGAAGCTACGGTTACGGTGCTTGTCCTTCCCGGTGCCAGTGCAGATGTCAGGATTGCGGCGGACCTTACCGGTGCCGGTGCAAACTTCAGAATGTCAGGTCTTTACCTGTCCGGTGCCGACGAAAAGGTAAACATCGTCACAGAGGTTAAGCACCTGGTTCCGGAGACTTCTTCTAACCAGCTGGTAAACGGAATCGCGGGCGGAAAGGCGCATGCGACATTCTACGGAAGGATAGTCGTTGCGCAGGATGCCCAGAAGACGGAAGCCTTCCAGACAAACCACAATATTTTGCTTACGGAGGGGGCGAAGGTTGATACTAAACCTCAGCTGGAGATTTATGCAGACGACGTAAAATGCTCCCATGGCGCTACCATCGGCCGTCTGGACGAGCTGGAGCAGTTCTATATGCGCTCCCGCGGCATTCCGGAAGACGAGGCCAAGGTGCTTCAGCTTATTTCCTTCCTTTCACCGGTGCTGGATAATGTGCCGGAAGACAGGCGGGAAGAGCTTGCCGCCCTTGTAGAAAAGTCGCTTAGGGGCATAGTTTAGATATGATAACACGTCCGAACGTCAAAATTAACCTTGGCTTGCACGTCCTGCGCAAGCGCGAAGACGGGTACCACGACCTTGAGACCCTCTTCGTGCCTTACCATGGCATCTATGACGTTCTGGAAATTATCTCCGGCGACGACTACAGCCAGACGCTGGGCGTCATTGCCGGCTATGACCGTAAGTGTGTGGCTCAGGCCATATCACCCGACGGCAAACTTATGATTACCATCGCCCGCAAAGAGGGCGTGGACTGGGATCCGCTCAAGGATCTTACCGCAAAGGCGTATTTCCTTCTGGCAGAAGACTTTAAGCTGCCTCCTGTCAAGATTTTCCTGGAGAAGTTGTCCCCGGTCGGGGCAGGCCTCGGCGGCGGTTCCGCCGACGCAGCTTTCGCCCTTCAGATGCTGTCCCAGCTCTTCGGGCTCAACCTGCCCGCCGCCACGCTGGCCGGCTACGCCGCCCGCCTTGGCAGCGACTGCCCCTTCTTCATATACAACACCCCTATGATGGGCACCGGCCGCGGCGAAGTCCTCACCCCTTTTGACCTTGACAGCATCATCGGCCAGGAATATGAAATCCGCGTAACAGTGCCTCAGGGCATCTCTGTTTCTACCGCCGACGCTTACCGCGGCATCGTCCCGCGCGAGGCTGCCGCTCCAGCCCAGGCCGCCGCTCCAGCCCAGGCCGCCGCTCCAGCCCAGGCCGCCGGTCATGCCCGACCAGATCGGGCATCCCTCGCCGACATCCTCCGCACCCCCGTCACCGCCTGGAAGGACAGCCTGGTAAATGACTTCGAGGCCACGGTATTTGCAAAATACCCTGCCCTCGAAGCAATCAAAAACAACCTATATAAAGAAGGCGCCGTCTATGCCAGCATGTCCGGCAGCGGCAGCGCCTTATTTGCAATTTTCCGGAAGTAATTACATTCCAATCTTGCCGCTGGCGGCACCATCTTCCTTCTTCTCCATAACATCGTCGTTCTGGATGGTCCTGTCGGCCTTCTTAACCTTGATGCCGGACTTACCAAAACTCCAGCTGACAGAAAGCATGGCCTGACGTACAGGAACCTTCACGTTGGTGTAAGAAGAGAAGCCGCGGCCCTCGCTTACCATCTTGTACTTCATGTCCTTGCCTGTGCCAAGGTGGCTTACACCTGCTACAGAAACGGAGAGGCGGTCGTTCAGGAAGGTCTTGGTAATGCTGATTACGCCAACTTTGACGCCTGAGGTCCAACCCTGCAGAGTATAAGTCTTGGGCGTCATTATCAGGTTCTCTGACAGCCTCAGATCCCAGAATATGGTCTGCTGTGCGCCAAGCATAAGGTTATAGCTCCAATATTTGTTGCTGTAATCAAGCTCTTTGCTGCGAAGATAATTGTATGACACTGAACCATTTACATAAATCCTGCTAGACCTTCCAAGGTTGACGTTTGCAAAAAGGTTCAGCCTTGTAGAATTGCTCTTAAGGATGTTGCCATAAGTGGTCTTCATAATGTCGTCCTCTGTGAAGGTGTACTCTGAAATACCGCTGTGAGCCAGGCTGTGGCTAAGGGTAGAGCTAACCATCAGGAACGGGCTGTAGAAGTTGTAAACCAAAGAGAAATTGTGGCTCTTGGCTACATCCAGGTCAGGATTACCATAGGTGTAATGTGTAGGGTTGCTAACGTCTACGAACGGGTTCAGGTAGGTAATACCGGGACGGCTGATTCGTACGTTGTAGCTAATGCCGATGTTCCTTGTAGGAGCAATGTTGTACTGGATGCTTGCAGTAGGCACAAAGGTGCCGTACTTGGTAGAGTAATCGTTACCGTTGCCCTTCTTGTAGGTAATGTCCTGCCATGTGTGTTCGTAGCGGCCACCAAGCTTGATTCCAAATTTGCCAAGGGTGTTGGAATACTCTGCGTAAGCGGCGCCAATCTTGTTGGTATAGTGATAATCTATGCTGCTGGCTTCGTCAATGACAAAGGCGCCGGTACCGCTGCTCCTAAGGAAAAGATCCTGTGCAGAAGAATTGTTCCTATAGATAAATTTAACGCCGGTAGAGAGTGAACCTGCTGTCTTGCCAAGCTTGGTTGTGAAGTCTGCCTGGAAGGTATGGTCCTCTGAATCTGTGTCTCCGTCAATCTTTCTTGAGGGGCGAAGTACAGTCTCCGGGGTGAAGATATTATCATTCTTGGTCTTGTTGGGGTTCAAGCTACCGCGGTAAGACATGGTAAGGGTTCTGCCGGGTGCGTTGGCAAACCTGTGCTGCCAGTCAAATCCCAGATCCCAGCTGCCTATGGTGGTCTTGGTCTTGCTGTTGTTCTTGTAAGAATCGACGCTTGCGCCTCCCATTGCAATGTCAATGGCGGTGTTATTTTTTACGTTCTGCCAGATACTGTAACCATCGGCATTGAAGGACAAAAGGTTCAGACTGTCGGGCTCGTAGCTGAGCTGGATGCTGGCCAGTCCGTATTTGCCTTTCTGGTCGTTCTTGCCAGTGGTGGTCTCGGTGGTTGTGCCATATTTGTTGATAATGTCAAGGCTGTTCTTGTAGCCGTAAGAGTAACCAACGTTAACATCGGCGCTGAAGGATACTTTACCCTTCTGTGCGGTAACCATCGCGCCGAGGGTGGACTGTTTGTTGCCGGCATTCAGGGACAGGGTGCCATAGGTGCCTTCGGTAACGCTTGAACCACTACCGCCTCCGTTGGAGCCTGCCTCGGTAACAAGGTTAAGCACGCCGCCAACGCCCTCTGCGTCGTATTTTACGCCGGGATTGGTAATAACCTCTATGTTCTTTACTGCTGCGGCCGGCATCATCTTGAATACCATGGATGCGTTTTTGGTGAGCATCTGGTTGGGTTTGCCGTCAACTGTTACAAGGAAGTTGCTGCTGCCGTTCACGGTAATGTTGTCCTGAGCGTCAACAGTTACCATCGGCACCTTGCGAAGCATGTCCAGAACGGTTGATGACTTGCTGTCAACGTCTTCTGATACGTTGTAGGTCATCTTGTCAACCTCCATCTTGACAAGCGTCTTCTGTGCAGTGACAGAAGCTGCTGCAAGCTGGTTGGCGTCGTTCTCCATAAGGATCTCGCCAAGGTCTACGTCGGCCTTTTCAATCTTGAAGGTCTTTTCTACGCTCTTGCGGCCAAGGTTGCTGGCAAGGATGCGGTACTCTTTTCCGCCCTTGAGCTTAATGACAAAGCTGCCATCGTCAGATGCGGATGTGAATGCTATCGGCTTCTCTGTGCCGGTAGTGAAAAACTGCAAAATTGCACCAATTTCGCCTTCTTTTGTTTCAGCGTCAAGCACCTTTCCGGTAACGTTGAAAGATTGTGCTGTCGCACTTATTGCTGCTGCAGCAATAAGGAAAAGGGTTAATAATTTTTTCATTTTATTTGAGGAGATTCTTAGTCGTTAAATATTTTTGCATCCAGGCCCAGTAGAGCCATTCTTGCCTTTATGGCGGGTACGTCCTTCTCTAAAAACAGCCTACGCTGCTCTTCCAGGACCTTTTCCTTTGCATCGGGAGCAATGAAGTAACCGATGCCTCGTTTGTTGTACACTATACCTTCGTTAAGCAATTTGTCATAAGACCTCATCATGGTGTTGGGGTTTACTCCAAGCTCTGCTCCGTATTCTCTGACGGATGGAATCCTGTCTTCGCTGGCCAGCTCCCCTGACAGAATGCGGTCACAAATGCCGTCCGCTATCTGAAGGTATATGGGTTTGTCTGAATTAAAGTCCATCAGTGAGATACTTTTTTAAGTCTGAAATAAACACCTACGGCCATTGCAACTATGCCGACAATCATGTAGCACTTAATGAAGGTGAACATCCTTCCTACTATTCCGAATGCTTCTTCCGGCGTAGGTGCTAAGGTTTGCATTTCTTGCCAGGGGCCGAAGTGACCCACACCTACGTATGCTGTCATGACGCTGGAAACTATGATGCCCAACAGTACTGAGATTATGATTGACCAAAGGATCTTGAATCTCTTGAAAATTAGGCCGCAAAGCAGATAGAATAGCATGTTGAAGCAGTGCATGAGCAGCAAGATGAAGACAATCTCGGATACGGGCATCCGGAAGGGTATCATCTCTTTGGCAAGCTGGTTGTTCCATTCATTTATTCCTACGTAAGCATCGCCAAAGAAGGTGGATGTCAGCTGGAAGAGGTTGGCCCCGCTGTTCGGGAAGCACAGGCAAAGGAGTGCGTCAATGCTATAGTAGGCAAACGTGAAGATAAGAGGGATAATGATAATGGTAATTATCATCATGGAGATGTACTTCTCCAGGCCGGATGCCGGCACCATAAGGTAGTCCGGGCCCTTTTTGCGGTCAGTCAGGAATCCGTAGGTGCGGGTAATGAAGAAGTGGAGTATGGTTACGCAAACCATGAACATTCCCAGTCTCCAGGGCCATGTCGGCGTACTGAATTTGAGGAAAAACAGCAGACTGAATGAAATCCAGAACAGGGTGAAGATAAGTCCGCCGCCACCAATCAGGATTGCGGTTTTGGCGTTGCGACGCCACATCTGCTTAAGGTCGTAACCAAAGAATGTGCAGAATCTTTTGAAGTTGAATGTCTCGCTCATAGTTACGTCCTCCTATTTGTTGCCAAAGAGACTTTTGGCCACGTCTTTGTGCATGTGAATTGTGTTGAAGAAAGCCTCAAGGTTAACCTTGGACTCTGAATTACCATCGTTGGTATATACCTGAACGAAGCCTGCAGGGGTCTGTTCTACATACAGAGCATTGGGGTTGAGTTCCTTGCTGTAATCAAAGCAAAGCTTGCTTTCAATCTCTTCTATTGATGCGTTGACCAGTACTTCCTTGCTGTCCAGTATGATGATAGGGTCGATGACGTTTTCAAGGTCACGAACCTGATGGGTAGAGATTACCAGGGTGGAATCCTCTGCGGTGTACTGCATTATGGCTTTGCGGAACTGTGCCTTTGAGGGGATGTCCAGGCCATTGGTGGGCTCGTCCATATAGTAGTAGCGGGCATCGGTTGCAAGTGCGAAGGAGATCCATGTCTTCTTAAGCTGGCCGGCGGACATTTTGTCCATGCGGTGGTTGGGATCTACCTCGAACTCTGCCATTATCTTGATAAACTTTTCCATGCTGAACCTGGGCCAGAAAATGCCTCTTTCCTTTGCAAAAGCGATTGCGGTTGCACGAAGGGGCAGGACCTCGTCCGGCAGATAGAACTGATCCTGAAGCAGGGAAGGCTGCCTGTCAAAGGGCGCGCGTCCATCTACGCTGATGGATCCGGACTTGGGAGATTTAAGTCCGCAAAGAAGGGTGAGCAGCGTGGTTTTACCAACGCCGTTCTCTCCAAGAAGGCCGTAAATCTTGCCTTCTTCAAGCCTTAGACTAATTCCCTGAAGTACGTCATACTTCTGGAAGCTAAAAGCTAAATTGTTGATTTCTATCATTTTGCCTTTGTTTTGGGGCCGTTTTCACCCGGCCTTTGGTGGTGTATTAGTATCTTAGTACACCGCAAAGGTAGCAACAAAAATCAATTCTCCAAATTTTTTTTGAAAATTATTTAATTTTTTTTGCCCAAGGACAAATTAGGCGAAAATAGAGTACATGTCTTCATATAGCTTTTTGAAGCCGATTTCTATTCTGTCAGATTGTGTCTTTCTTGGTTTTGTTCCATTAAGATAAGACCAGAGTTGTTTTTGGTTAATGCCGGTAATCTTCTCTATTCCGGAAAGAGACAGAATGCCGGCTTTAACATAATACTTCATAAGGCTGATGGCGTCAATCGTATAATTAATCTGGTACTCCTGGTCCAGAAATAGGGGATATTTAAAGCCTTTTTCAATGGCGGTTTTTTTATAAAACTCCATTTGCTCTTTCATGTCAGCTTTAGCATCATCAATGCTTACGCCAGCTCCTGAAAAGATGTCGTTTTTGCAATATACACAGTATGTCCCATCCTCTGCCCTTTCAATAATAGCCTCAATTGTAACCATAGCTTATTTAATTCCTAAGTCTTTTCTTATTTTACACTCCAGGCCTCTTCCAAGTTCCTTTCCTTTATGGTATGGGACCGGATATGTCCTGTTCCCCTTTTTATATATTATATGACTGGTCCCCATCTGACGGAGTATCTGCCAGCCATTAGCTCTGATTATTCTATGAAACTCATCGAATTTCATGGCAAAGATAGTAAAATCTCTATTATTAAACAATAACTCTAATAGAATATTATACATTATATCGGATCGCGGCGGTCAAGGAAACGGTAGCTGGCGGCTTCAAGTATATGGCGGGGCTCGATGTTATCTGTTTTGTCAAGGTCAGCAATGGTTCTGGATAGTTTGATGATGCGGCTGAAGGCACGCGCAGAAAGCCCCATCTTATTTATCACCTTTTCAAGAATACCCTCGCATTCGGCGTCCAAGGGGCAGAACTTCTGAATTGCACGCGCGTCCATTTCTGCATTGGTCATTGTGCGGCCAAAACGGCGATGCTGCCTTTGCCTGGCCTCTACAACGCGTGCAGCAACGGCGGCGCTGCTCTCCTGCCCGGCTCTGATATTGCCTCGATGCCCGTCCAGAAGAGCGTTTGTATCAACGGGATGAACCCAGATCTGCAGGTCAATTCTATCCATGATCGGGCCGCTCAGGCGGCCAAGATAAGCAAGGCGCTGGCCTACGGTGCAGGTGCAGCGGTCTTTTTCTCCATAGTATCCACAGGGGCAGGGATTGCTGGCAGCGACAAGGATGAAAGAGCAAGGGTAAACCACCTTGGCATTAAGTCGCGAGATCACAACCTGCCTGTCCTCTATAGGCCCGCGCAGGGCTTCTGTGATGGACTTAGGCATCTGGGCGAATTCGTCTAGAAACAATACCCCGCCCGAGGCTAGCGAGACTTCTCCGGGGACTATGTTGTCCCCGTTGCCACCACCTACCATGGCGGGGAGGGAAGCGCTGTAATGCGGAGCGCGGAAGGGCCTCTGGCGCATCAGACCGTATTTGGCAGAACGCTTGCCGGCAATGGAATAGACCTTGCTGCAAAGAAGGGCCTCCTCCCTCTCCAGCGGCGGCAGAATGCCGGCCATGGCCTTTGCCAGCGACGTTTTGCCACTGCCTGGTGCACCGACCATAATTATATTATGTCCGCCAGCTGCGGCAATTTCCAGTCCGCGCTTTGCGACCTCCTGTCCGTAAATCTGTGAGAAATCCATGTAAGCGGCTTCTTCCTGTTCGGGCTGGGCCGCGTCAAGGTACATATCTTCCCGCATAAGGAAATCTGTGCTCTCCGGGTCCCGGGAGAGTATCTTTAACACATCTACCAAAGACTGCGCGCCGTAAATGTCAAGGTCATCGAAGGCCAGGGCCTCCGGAGCGGCTTTGCGCGGGAAGATGCAACCCTTCTTTCCCAGCTTCCGGGCAAGCTCTGCCGCGCACAAAGCCCCTGGAGCAAAACGTAATGATGCGTCCAGACCTAGTTCTCCCAAAAGAAGGTAATCTTCTATTCCTGGCAACTCCATCTGGCCGGAGGCGGCAATGATGCCGATGGCTATTGGAAGGTCGTATCCGCCACCTTTTTTATGAATATCTGCCGGAGCAAGGTTAATGATTATTTTCTTTCCGGGGATGCGGAAGCCAATTGACTGAAGTGCTGTAACCGTACGCAGAAGGCTTTCTTTGACTGCGACATCCGCCAGGCCCACAAGATGGATTCCTATGCCCATGGTGATATCAACCTCTACCGTAACCGGAACGGCGTCTATGCCTACTATCTTGGCGCTTAATACGTTGATTATCATTTCTTTTCGTTTTTAATAATTACGGCTTTGACTTCTGTTATGAAGCCGTTGAAGCCTAGACTTTGCTTTTTCTTTCCGTTCAGGATATAAGGACCATCTTCCTGCGAGTTCATTCCCAGATAGAACTTCTCGCCTACAAGCTCTCCGCACTTGGTAGAGATATAATTGAAGTATCCCGGAACCGAATTGCTGATGCCGTTTGTAGTAATAACCGGATCTGCTCCGTCTGTGCCGCAGCTCAGGATGATGTTGATACCCTTGCCCACATAGAAGCCTATCAGCCTGCCTGCAAGATCGTAAAAGCGGTTGTAGCCGTCATTGTCGCTTATAAAGCCTGCAGAGGCCCCATTGGAATAGCATTCGCCCGCATAATACAGTACGCCGTCTCCGGCCGGAATAATCTTGCAGGTGCCAAGATTATCGTATCCCTGAAGGGTGAAGCCTATAAGGCGGCCGTCGTTAAAGACGCTAAGAATGTTTCTGGAAGTGCCCACTTTGCCCACGACAACCGCTTTGCCGTCAACCAGTTTGGCATCCAGTATCCTTGAGAAGCGGTCCGGAAGGCCCAGGTCCGTTTCTTTATCTCCTTGTACCATAATGCAGTGAATGGACTGTGACAAGGATCCATCGGTCTTATAATAATAAAAGAATACCGGCTTGCCGTCAACAAAGTCCAGGGCTCCATAAGGATTGAATGTATCTGCCAGACTGCCTACAATGGTTCCGCTTTTGTGCTCGTAAACCACTTTCCCGTTTTTGCGCAGGCTTAAGCCGCCTTCTCCGAAGCGGTCCTGTCCCAGAGTCCAGACATTGCCGTCAACTACTGCAAAACCGCACATTTGCTCCCTTCCATCATAACTGAAAAGCACTTTTCCGTCTTTCTGTACGATAGTCTTTGTGTTAGAGGAATAATCTGTATACAGGTGTCCGTCAACAATTCGATGCATGTCCGGATCTGCGCTGACATTGTTTTCTGCCCCGACGGGTATGGCCAGCACCAGCTCTGTGCCTTTGAACAGGACCAGTTCCCCTTTTTGCTTTTCTGCGAGGGTGTCGATGCGCCAGTCGTAGCCGTCCGGAAAGCGGACGCCGGAGGTGAACAGTACGGTGTCGAAGGGCTTCCAGGAGCCTCCGGAATCTTTGCCCGAAAGGCTGTCCGTTCTGCTGATGTCATTTCTGGGCCTGTCCCTCTTATGCCCTTTGTCCAGAAGGTCGCAAGATACACTCCATCCCGGCAGTAGTATGATGCAAATTAGTGCAAATAACTTTTTCATACGCGATTCATTTGCATCAAAGGAAAAGAAAAAAGCCCGAAGCGCGGTAAAATTCTACCACACCCAGAAGAGATTCACCACTTTTTCACAAATCTTAGGAATCGTCACAAAAAGCAACTATTTTTGTGGTCAGAAAATTCACTTTTTTTACAAAATGAAACATTCTGTAACCATAGAATCGCTTGCAAGCATAGATCAGGCGGCAAAAGAATTCCTAGAGCAGATAGGGGACGCCACCCTTGTGGCCTTCTACGCCCCCATGGGTGCCGGCAAAACCACCTTCACAACGGCGCTTTGCCGCCAGCTTGGCGTAAGGGAAGATGCAGTAAGCTCCCCTACTTTTGCCATTGTGAACGAGTATCGCACTGCGGCCGGCAAACAGGTGTATCATTTTGACTTCTACCGCATAGAGCGTCCGGAGGAAGCTTTGGACATTGGTCTGTACGACTATCTTGACAGCGGTAACCTCTGCCTTATGGAATGGCCGGAAAATATAGAGTCCCTTCTTCCGGAAGAGACTCTTAAGGTTAAAATTGAAGTTTCTGCAGATGGTTCCAGGCTTGTTACCTGGGAAGATTAGCTATTAGTTACCCAGATTGAATCTTAAACCTGCCTCCAGGTTGAACATCCAGGGATGCTGGGTGCGGATGCTCTTTGGCTGATTGTTGTCAAAGAAGTACTGTACGCTTGGATCAAGGTAGAAACCAAGGTGATTGGTAATTTTGTACTCAATACCAAGACCGGCACCAACTGAAAGCTGCACGCCGCTGTTGCTGAGTGTTCTGTTGATCTTGTTCTGGGGGCCTGTCAGACGGGCTTTGTTTACGAAGCTTCTTTCAATTTCTCCGCCGGCATAGCTGTAGAACTGGAAATGCTTTTCTGCCGGAGTGAAGCTGTAGTAAACCCTTAACGGAATACCAACGTACTTGACTGTGTGCTTGGCATCACCGTAAATGGTGGTGGCGGTTCCGTTTTCGTCTTCTGTAAGAATCTTGCCCGGGAAAGTCCTGCTTAAGGATGTGTAAGTTACACCTGAACCCAAACTGAAGTTCTTGTAGATAGGGAAGGTTACGCTTAAACCGAAGCTTACGGGCATCTTGTAGCTGGATTCTCCGTTTTCACGGATCACGTTCCGCTGCTGTGCGCCCTGACCTGCCCTCCTGATAGGGGGATTGAAGGCTGACGTGCGTACGCCATTGCTTCCAAGGCTACCGCTAAGACCGACTTTTATGCGGCGGCCGGTTTTTTTGCCTGCCATGTAATCTTGATAAACCATGGCGGTAAAGAACTCCTGGCTCTTGGTCTCCGGAACCTCATTTACGGTTGCGGATTTAGCCGGTTCCTCTTTTACGGTCTCTTCTTCTTTTACTGCCGTCTCTGCTATTACTGTGACAGTTTCTGTAATTTCTTTAACTTCTTCAAGCTCTGAGAGTTTGGAAAAGTCTGCCACTTCTTTTACGGTTTTCTTTGAAACGACGGCCTGATTTAACAATCCCTCCCTGCCGGAGACCTGCGGTAATTCTACCTGAGGCAGTTCTACTGCGGGTTGCTCCGGTACCAGGGCGATTGCGTTTTTAGATATATTAGGTTGGATAGAATTGTGCTGGAAAAGACCTGTGGTAAGAAGCAGAGCGACTGCGGCTGCGATTGCTGCCACGGCAATGCCTGCCCTTCTGAAGAATACGATGCGACGATGGCGGGCTGCAGCCAGTTGCAGACCGTTCTGCACACCAGACCACACGCGGGAAGATACTTCTTCCTGCGCACTTTCCATCATAGACTTAACTATGTAGTCAAAGTTATTGGTGTCCATACTACGCATCTTACATTTTCTTTATCCTTTCCTGCAAATATGCCCTTGCCCTTTGCACGTGCGAACGCGAAGTGGCTTCTGTAATACCCAGAGCCTCTGCAATGTCTTTATGCGGATAGCCTTCAATTACAAAAAGGTTGAAAGCAGTCCTGTACATTGGCGGAAGTTCCGCAATCAGGCCCATGAGTTCTTTGTAACCGATTGCCTGCAGCTGTGAAACTGATTCCGAGGCCTGCCCGCTGACAATTTCAAGGTCTCCGCTGTCACGCAGTGCATCCTTTTTTCTTAAGGACATAAGTGCAGTATTGACAAAGATCTTTCTTGCCCAGCCCTCAAAGGAGCCGTCTCCGGTGTAACTTTCAAGCTTTGAAAAAAGCGTCACGAAGCCATCCTGAAGCACGTCTTCCGCTGATTCACGGTCTCCCGTGTAGCGCAGGCAAACAGCCATCATTTTAGGAGCCAGAGCGTCAAATATTGCCTTTTGCGCGGCCCTGTCGCCTTCAATGCTTTGCTGTATAGTAAGATGCAAGTTCTGGCTAAAACGTTGCATCATGGCCCTAAATTTTAAACAATCGGGGCAAATTTTCTATCCAATCCCCAACACATTCCAAATTTATGAAAAATTTGGCGGAATTTGTATTATTTTTGTAGAAACCGTTTCGCAGTAGAAGTTTTGAGCATGAAATCAGTACTTATTAACATAATCGCCGCTATATTTTTACTATTGTCTGCGCCCTTTGCGCATGGCCAGGATGCGGGCAAGCAAACCGAGGCCTTCCTTAAGGCCGTGGCGGCATATTCTTCCGGTGACATCGATGCGGCAGAACGCCAGTTCGCAGCTCTTATCGCCAAAGATGCAAAGAATGACGCGGCATATTATTATAAGGCCCTGTGCCGTCTGGCAAAACATGATTCCAATGGTGCCAGGGAGCTTATCAATACAGCAGTCGCACTTGACAGTACCAACTACTGGTATCGTGAAATCCAGCTTTCTACCTACGATTCTTCAGAAGAGCTGGACCTTATAATCGCCCGCTATGAGCGTCTGCTCAAGGACTTTCCCAAAAACACCAATCGCCAGTATGTTCTGATGAACCTGTACATGGCTGCCGGTTCGCCGGAAAAGGCCCTTTCCGTTCTGGACGATATCGAAGGCCGTGACGGCAAGTCCGATGCCTCTGTCATGACCCGTTCAAGCATACTTCGCAAGCAGGATAAGATAGAAGAGGCGTATAAGGTGCTGAAAGACTATGTGGCAGAATATTCGTCGCCCTACGTACTGACCGTTTTGGGAGAATACGAGATGGGAATGTACAACGATGCCAATGCCCTGGCTTATTTTGATGAAGCCCTATCCCTTGAGGACGGATACTTCCCCGCAAGGCTCGGCCGTGCAGAGACCTTCCGCCTTACAAGAAAGTATCCGCAGTATTTCCAGGAACTTAAGGATATAATTGGTGACAGGGAAGCTCCGGCGGGCGCAAAGTCAGATTATCTTGTACAGGTGCTCAGGGGCACGGACCAGCGTTTCCTGTCATCCTTCAAGCCGCAGCTTGATTCCATTATCACAGAGGCCGTAGAGATTCATCCGTCTGATTCGGTAATGCTCCAGACGGCCAGCGCATACAGCCTTTATGCCGGCGATACCGATGCTGCAGCGGATTATGCCAAACGCTGCTGGGAGATTTATCCCGACAGCCGCGGCGCCGCTTATGCTTATCTGAGCGTAATTTATCGCGGCGAAGACTGGCCTCTCCTGTCAGAGGGCAGTTCAAAGGCTATGGAGGTCTTCCCGGAAGAGGAAGTCTTCCTGGAGATGAACAACCTTGCAAAGTATAACCTGAAAGACTACAAGGGAGTGCTTCAAAACTCTATCCGTCAGCTTGAAATGGCTGCGGGAGACAGTGCAAAAACGCTTTCTGCCCTGTCCGGCATGGGGGATATGTACCACTTGCTGGGCGATAACAAGAATGCGTACAAGTGCTACGATCAGGCCCTTAAGGTTAATCCGGAATATGCTCCCGTACTGAACAATTACGCCTGGTATCTGTGCCTGGAAGGCAAGCAGCTCAAGAAGGCCCTTAAGATGAGCCGCAAGACCATAGAGCTGGAGCCCAAGAACGCTACTTATCTGGACACTTACGGCTGGATACTTCATCTTACCGGTAAGTCGCTGGAGGCCAAGATGTTCTTTAAGCAGGCCATGTTGTACGGAGGCAAGGAAAGCGCCACCATCATGGCTCATTATGTTGTGGTTCTGGAGGCCCTGGGAGAAAAAGAGCTGGCCGATGTTTACCGGACACAGATGAAAGCATTGCCAAAGGAAGATGAGTAAAAAAGGCCTCATACTGTCATTGTTTGCCGTTTTTGTGCTGATGCTGCAGGTGGCATCGGCGCAGGATGCCGTTAAGAAACAGCAGCAGAAGATTGACTCTTACAGGAAAGATCTTGCCCTGATAGAGAAAAAACTGAAGGAGAATGAGGCCAAGAAGGGCAGTGCCATATCAAAGCTTGACCTGGTCAGGGCGTCCGTGCGCGCCAGGAAGGCGCTGGTGGCCCAGAGCGATGTGGAGATTTCCGCGTTCGAGGACTCTATCCGCACAAAGAACAATCAGATTGCTGTTCTTCAGACCCGTCTGGACACTCTTGAAACATATTACGCGCGTCTCGTGCGCAATGCCTACAAGAACAGGGATGCCAAGGTCTGGTATATGTTCATCCTTTCCAGCGAGAATCTTGGCCAGGCTTTCCGCCGCATAGGTGTGCTCAAGAGCCTGTCCGCCCAGATGTCCGCCCAGGCAAAGAAAATCACTGCCACCAAGGAAGAGATGGCCGTGCAGAAAGAGCAGCTGGAGGGCCTTAAAAAGCAGGCAGAGGCTGTCAGGGCACAGCGTCGTGCAGAGGTAACATCGCTGCAGAAAGACGAGCGTGAGGCAGAGAACATCGTCAACACAATTCAAAAGAACTCAAAGAAATATAAGAAGGAGGCCGATGCCAAGAGGGCAGAGATCAAACGCCTCAACGCAGAACTTGACAAGCTTCGCAAAGAGGCGGAAAAACTGCGCAACAGCAAGAAGAAAGAGGCCAAGAAAGATGCAAGCAAACTGGTTGCGGACGAGGCTCTTTCCAACGAGTTCAAACGCAACAAGGGCAAGTTGCCATGGCCTGCTGCAGGCCCGGTACTGTCGTCCTTCGGCAGCTATCGTCATCCTTTGCACAGGAATGTGACAGACCTTAAGAACAATGGCGTCAACATTTCCGTTTCTGCCGGAGACCAGATAAAGTCCATATTCAACGGTACTGTAATGAAGACCTTCGTGCTGCCCGGATACGGTCATGCCGTTGCGGTAAGTCATGGAGACTATATAACGCTGTACTGCCGCTTGACAGAGGTTTCCGTAAAGGAGGGACAGAAAGTCACTACTGGACAGACCCTTGGAAAAGCTGGTCCGGTTCAGGGCGATACCTATCTGCACTTCGAACTCTGGGATCCTTCCAACAAGGCCGTGGATCCTGAATCTTGGTTAAAGTAAAAAGGATCCGCCGCTCTGGCGAATCCTTTTATCTAGGTTTAATAATCTGCACCGTGCCGGGGATTACATCCTCCGGGGGTTCACCGTGCAGGTAAATGATGCGCTGGTTGGGGCTGCCGCGAAACAGCAGCTCCGTGTCCCTCTGCTCAAGAATGAAGGGACCGTCAACCAGAACATCGATGTACGGCAGAATCTGCGACATCCGCTTGTCTGCAAGAATTTCTTCATAGGTAAAGCCTGTCCAGCACCAGATAGTTTTATTGGAATACTGCTTAATAAGCTGCGCCAGAAGGGTGAAGGCCTCAACCTGATAGAAGGGGTCTCCGCCAGAGAAGGTGACATTGCTCATCGGGTCTGACAGAACTTCTTCCAGGAGATCGTCCACATCCATCCAGCGGCCGCCGTTCATGTCCCACGATTGCGGGTTATGGCAGCCCTTGCAATGATGCAGGCAGCCCGCACAGTAAATGGCGGTACGGAAACCAGGTCCGTCCGCCATTGTCTGATGCAGTATATCCAGTACTCTTATCCGGTTTGCTGCCATATTTCTATTTGTGGATAACGCGGTCGTGGAGCTCGGCCAGTTTGCCGGAATTCCAACGGTTGGTAGTACCTACAAGGTAACCGGTAATGCGCTGCAGGGTATCGATATTGTGGCCGTGGCAGTGAGGGCACTCGTGCAGGTCGTGCTCTGCGCTCTCGAAGCCACAGTCAAGGCAGCGGTTGCGGTTATGGTTAACGCTACCGTAACCGATATCGTACTTATCCATGAGGTCCACAATCTGCATGATAGCCTCCGGGTTGTGGGTGGCGTCGCCGTCAATCTCTACATAGAAGATGTGGCCGGCATTCTCGTACTTGTGATAAGGGCCCTCGATCTTGGCCTTGTGCTCAGGTGTGCAGTGATAGTAAACCGGAACGTGGCTTGAGTTGGTATAGTAGTCTTTGTCGGTAATGCCGGGCAGTACGCCGAAGGTCTTCTTATCCCTCTTGGTGAACTTGCCAGCCAGGCCTTCTGCCGGGGTTGCAAAGAAGGTGAAGTTGTGCTGATATGTCTCTGCAAAGCCGTTCACTTTCTCTGCCATGTGTGAGATGATGCGAAGTCCCAGTTCCTGTGCCTCTTCGCTCTCTCCGTGATGCTTGCCAATCAGGGCGATAAGGGTTTCTGCCAGGCCGATGAAGCCGATTGACAGGGTTCCCTGGTTCATTACGGACTCAATTGTATCATCTTCTTTAAGCTTGCTGCTGCCCAGCCACAGGCCGTTCATAAGAAGCGGGAACTGCTTTTTGAGGGCGGTCTTCTGGAAGTCGAAGCGCTCGTTCAGCTGCTTTGCTGCAATTTCCAGAGCCCAGTCCAGCTTGCTGAAGAACTTCTTGATCCTGAGGTCTTTGTCTGTCTCTTCGTTCATTGCCTCGATGGCAAGTTTTACGATGTTGATGGTGGTGAAGCTAAGGTTGCCACGGCCGATGGAAGTCTTGGGGCCGAACTTGTTGCCATATACACGGGTACGGCAGCCCATGGTTGCTACTTCATGCTCGAAGCGACGGGGATCGTCTGCCTTCCAGGCGGGATCCTGGTTGTAGCTTGCGTCAAGGTTCAGGAAGTTGGGGAAGAAGCGACGGGCGCTAACCTTGCAGGCGAACTTGTAAAGGTCGTAGTTGGGATCCTCGGGCAGGTAACTTACGCCCCTCTTCTTCTTCCAGATCTGGATAGGGAAGATGGCGGTGCTTCCGTTACCTACACCCTCGTAGGTGGTGTTAAGGATTTCACGGATGATGCAACGTCCCTCTGCAGAGGTATCGGTACCGTAGTTTATAGAGCTGAACACAACCTGGTTACCTCCACGGCTGTGGATGGTGTTCATATTGTGCACGAATGCCTCCATAGCCTGATGAACGCGGCTTACGGTCTGATTGATGGCGTGCTGTACGGCACGATCCCTTCCCTGCAGGCCGGTAAGGTCTCGTTTGATGTAGTCGTCGATCTTGACGGGCTTAAGCTCGCTGTAGTCCACGTTGGTGTAAGCACTTACCTTGTCAATCTCTTCTTCGAAGGTCTTGCGTACGAAGGGAGCCAGATAGAAGTCGAAGGCAGGGATGGCCTGGCCACCGTGCATCTCGTTCTGAACGGTCTCCATGGAAATGCAGGCAAGTACGCTAGCAGTCTCTATCCTCTTTGCAGGGCGGGACTCGCCGTGACCGGCCTTGAGGCCATGCTCAAGGATGAGGTCCAGAGGGTGCTGGATGCAGGTAAGGGACTTTGTGGGATAATAGTCTTTATCGTGGATATGGATGTAGTTGCCGGCAACTGCTTCTCGCACGTCGTTGGAGAGCAGGCATTCGTCAACATAGCTCTTTGTGGCTTCTGATGCAAACTTCATCATCATGCCGGCAGGAGTGTCGGCATTCATGTTTGCATTCTCACGTGTGATATCATTGGCCTGTGCGTCAATGATAGTCTGGAAAATCTCGTTGGTCTTGGCTTTACGGGCGAGGTTCCTCTGGTTGCGGTATGCGATGTATTTACGAGCTACCTCTTTGCGGGGGCTCTTCATAAGTTCCATCTCTACGCAGTCCTGGATATCCTCCACGCTCATTCCGTCTTTGTCAATCTTGGAAATAGCGTCTGCGATTCTTGCTGCAAGTACAATATCCTCTCCGGCGTCTGTAACATCCATTGCCTTGAGGATGGCGGAAACAATCTTCTGATTGTTGAAGTCGACGACTCTACCGTCGCGTTTGATGACGTGCTTGACCATATCTATGTCAGTTTAGGTTTAAATCAGTGTTATTCGCTAGACCGGCTAGCTTTCCGAAGCCGGGTAACAAAGATAGAACAAGAGATTATCAATAGCAACGAAATTCAAAAATAAAGTTATCAACAATAATGAAAAACCCTGTTAATTTGTTGATTAACAGGGAATTATAAAAAATTCTAATTTGGAATTATTCCAAATTTATAACATATTTGTTACTTATTCGCACTATCCGACAACCCAAACCATGACGTGGCGGTCGAAGGTAATGTACTCAAGTTCAAAGTCTTCCTCATAACCGTCTTTGTGGATGAATGTTGCCTCAAGTTCGCCTTCTCCGCGGGGACGGAAACGCTCTACTTCTATCTGCTCTGCAAAATCTACGCGGTAAGCGGAAACTCTCTTGAAGATGGCTTCCTTTGCGCACCAGTAGATTGCGAGCTGCTCGTTGCGGCGATCGTCCTCAAGGTCGTCGATTTCGTCCTCTGACAGGGCCTTCTTCTCTACTGCAGAGAAGTCGCGGTCCATGGACTCAAGGTCAATGCCTACGTCTTCTTCGTCATGAAGGATGACGGCGACATATTTTTCTGTGTGAGTGATGCTGATGTTTGTGACAAGATTCTCAAGATAAGGCTTGCCGTTGTCATGGTGGCTCAGGTAAACCTTTTCCTCGAACAATTCACCAAGGAGGGCGCGAACTGCCAGACGCTGCTTGCGCTGCGACTCACTCTTGATGAAGGAAATCTCTTCCATCTCGTCCGTAGGAGTAGCGCTGAGTCTCTTTAATTCTTCTTCTGTTTCTTCAATTTTCCAGACCGCTACTGTTGCTTCGTTTTCAAGTGTTTTTTTTAGGTAAAGTCCCATAAATTATTGTTTTAGGAGCACAAACAGTTCTGCACCCGATACCTTAGGCACGGGCGTACATGCAATATGAATCAATGGTTAGGTTCTGCGATAACGGATCATCCGCTAAGGGATCCGTTACAGATTCACGACTATTGAATGAACTGGGAGGCTCCATTGTCTCTTTGTCAAATAAACATCCGCAAATATAGTACTTTTTCTCAAAACTCTTTCGTATCTTTGCAAAACTTTTCTGAAAGTACTATAAAAAACTATAAAACATCATGAAATTTCTTACTGATGAAAAGCTTCTTATCGTAGGAGCAGCCGGTATGATTGGATCAAATATGGTCCAGACCGCAGCAATGCTTGGCCTCACCCCCAACATCTGCCTGTATGATATTTTCGAGCCCGGTCTTAAGGGTGTGCTCGCAGAGATGGATCACTGCGCATTCCCCGGTATCAACCTTACCGCTACCATCGACCCCGCTGTTGCATTCAAGGATGCAAAGTATATCATCTCTTCCGGTGGTGCTCCCCGTAAAGACGGCATGACCCGTGAAGACCTTCTCAAAGGCAACTGCCAGATTGCTGCTGAGTTCGGTGACAACATCAAGAAGTATTGCCCTGACGTAAAATTTGTAGTGGTTATCTTCAACCCTGCAGACGTTACCGCTCTTACCGCTCTTATCCACTCCGGCCTTAAGCCCAGCCAGCTCACTTCACTTGCAGCTCTTGACAGCACCCGTCTGCAGGAGGCTCTTGCACAGGAGTTCGGCGTAGCTCAGTACAAGGTTACCGGTTCTTACACTTACGGTGGCCACGGAGAGGCTATGGCAGTATTTGCATCAAAGGTTAAAGTTGACGGCAAACCCCTTGCAGAGCTCAATCTTTCTGCAGAGAGGTTCGCAGAGATCAAGCACAACACCATCCAGGGTGGTAGCAACATCATCAAGCTTCGCGGCCGCAGCTCATTCCAGAGCCCTGCATATCAGGCTGTAAAGATGATCGAGGCTTCTATGGGCGGTGAGAAATTCACCTGGCCTGCAGGTACTTACGTTAACAACGCACAGTACAAGAACGTAATGATGGCTATGCCTACCGTTATCGATGCTACCGGTGTTCATTTCACCAACCCCGAGGGTTCAAAAGAAGAAATGGCAGACCTCCAGGCTTCTTACGAGCATCTCTGCAAGATGCGCGATGAGATCGTTACCCTTGGTATCGTTCCCGCCGTTGCAGACTGGAAGAAAGAGAACCCCAATCTGTAATCTTTAAACACTCTATAATAAAAAGGATTCACCGCCCGGTGAGTCCTTTTTTTGTGTACTCCACCCGTAGTGGAGAAATCCCTTCATTGAGTATCAGTTACTTACGCAATCTGCTTGTTGCAAAATGGCTACAAGCAAAGTATGTAAGTCGTTGATAATCAGTGGTGCCGCCTCGCAACAAGCGGGCTCGGCGGCTACGGCTCGCCGCTCGCCTGGGCTCCGGGAAAGGGCCCCACTCGCAGCGGCCGTCACCCCGGCACTGCGGTAGGTGTCCTTTAGAATTGGACACCTACGCCGTTCTGGGGCTATATCGCGGTAGGTGGTGTGAAATTTGGGACACCTACGGCACTTGAGGGGCGAAAGAATGGCAGCGCAGAAGAGATGGCAGACCTCCAGGCTTCTTACGAGCACCTTTGCAAGATGCGCGATGAGATCGTTACCCTTGGTATCGTTCCCGCCGTTGCAGACTGGAAGAAAGAGAATCCTAATCTTTAATATTATATTAGGTATAAAATAATGGTCGGCTGTGAGGCCGACCATTTTTTATAAATTGGCCAGGGCAAAAAGCGAAAGAATTGACAATTTTTCCGGCAAAATATTAAATTTTTTAAAAAAAACAATATATTTGTATCGTTACAATTAGTATTCAATACTTTATGAAATCATCGCGTCTATCTATCATCTTGCTTTCTGTCAGCATTTCAATTTTAGAACAGATTCTACGTCGGGGACTTATTCATATCAATATGTAAATTATTTAAAATTCTACTACGATATATATTAAACCATATGGAACAGATGAATTCTAATATTATATGGAAAGGCTACCTTGTTTTATGCCTTGGCTTTTTATTCTTGTCTTGCGAAAAACAAGAAAAGGAAGTTATAGAGAATGAAGAAACAAGGGTAGAATCAAAAGCGGCTGAACTATTAGTTTTGGTCGGTCCTGAAGAGAAGCCGACATCGTCTATATCTAGTTTGTCTTTGACTGCAAAGGAGTCTAATGCATTATCGACAGAGAACCAGTATGCTTTTATATTGCTGGATAATCTTTTCCAAGGCAAAAACGTAGTGTATTCCCCATTAAGCCTTTATTGTAATCTTGGAATGCTTGCAGCCGGATCGGATTCTGAAACACACAATCAGATAAAGAAAATTATTGGTGAGGAACTTAATCGGAGCGAGGTTAACGCGTTTTTCAAGAAACTGTTATCTGTGACAAGAGCATTGGATTTATCGGTAAATGTATCTACTGCAAATATGTTTTGTATAAACAATGCAGTAACCGACAAGATAAAAGATAGTTTTACTAAAACACTGGCAGATAATCACAAAGCCGTATCTCCAGCCTTTGATTTTAGTCAGCCTATGTTCGTTTCAAAAGTTTTAAACAGATGGGTTAGTCTTCATACCAATGGCCTTATCAATAATCTTATTGAAGCGACAGATATTTCTGCCTCTGAAATTGCGGTCTTGATTAATACCGTGTATTTTAATGGACCTTGGAAACAAGGATTTGCTGAATCACAAACAAAAAAGGATTCTTTTACAACGTATTCCGGCCAGCAAACCTCTTTGGATTTTCTGAATTGCACCGATGAGCTGTTTTATAGCGTTCAAGATGCATTCTCTCTTGTGAATATAGGTATTGGCCAGCGGGATAATCATTATGCACTTTCCGTTATTCTTCCTAATATTGATAAAACAGTAGACGATATAGTTTTATTATTCAAATCTACTGATTGGAAAGTAATTACCAGTTCCTGCAAAAAAGAAAGAATACAGCTCAGTCTTCCGAAGTTTAAACAAAACAATGTTTTTGATCTTAGTCCCTTGTTGCAAGATATAGGTATAAAAGATGCGTTTGAATTGGGCAAGGCTGATTTTTCTTTTATTTTGGATAATGGTAAATCAATAGCCGTCAATAGAATCAAACAGAAAACGGTAATTGATATTGACGAAAAGGGCATCGAGGCTGCAGCAGCTACTTATTCTGGTATGGGAGGAAGCTTTTATACCGGTGACAATCCTGAAATAAAGGCAGTATTCAAAGCCGATCGTCCTTTTATTTACGTATTATCAGACCTTGAATCCGGTTTAATCCTTTTTGCTGGCATTTATGCTGGGGAATAATCTTTAACAAAAACACCTCCCAAATGTCCATACGCATTATTTTCTGGACTTTGGGAGGTGTTTTTATTGCTATTTGCTACTTTTCTGCAACGAACAACCGGCATATGCCGAAGGTATAGGCTTTGGTGAAGACGCTGGAGAAGCCGGCGTCTTTTATTGTTGCCATGAAGTCTTTTGGCTTGGGGAATTTGAGGACTGATGCGGGCAGATATTTGTAGGCACCCTTATCTCCTGAAATGCGTCCGCCTATAAAGGGCAGGAAATGCAGGAAATACAGCTTGTAGCACCATAGGAGCACCTTATTGGAAGGTACGGACAGTTCCAGAATAACCAGTTTACCACCGGGCTTAAGAACGCGCAACATCTCTTTAAGACCGGCCAGTCGGTCTTCGAAATTCCTGATACCAAAGGCGATGGTGACCCTGTCGAAGGAACAGGGTGCGAAGTGGAGCTCTTCCCCGTCTCCGAGCTCTGCGGAAACGATGTCCGTAAGCCCTTCCGCCGCAAGCTTGCGGCGCATTACTTCCAGCATGCCTTCTGACAGATCTACCCCCGTAACCTTGCCGGTTACGTTGTATTCTTTCATCCTTTTGGCAATGGCTATTGAAAAGTCTCCGGTACCGCAGGCAAGATCCATGACCGCCAGCTTGTCGCCCTTGGGTACAATGTGCTTCAGGGCCCTTCTGCGCCATGTTTTGTCCACATTCATGGACATTATATGATTAAGGTGGTCGTAGTCCGGAGATATATTGTCAAACATCTCCCTTATATTTTCTTTCTTGGGCATGTTGTCGAATTACAGAAGAAAACGGATGAAACCTATACCCATCAGCAAGCAGAACAGGAAGGTGGATATAACCAAAACAGGCAATGCCGGGTCAAGAGCCTTGTCCTGCCGCTTCCACACCATAACAAGATGTACGATGTACAGGGGAGCGGTAAGCACAAACAGATAGTTCCAGAAATCGGTCATGCGCAGGCAGCAATAAACCAGGGCACAGGCCCATCCGCCAAGGATAAGGGCGGTCTGGTACACGCGGCTCCAGAAAGGCCCCATCAGTATGGCAACCGTCACGCGCGTGGCGGAATCGGTCTTGGCATCACGGATGTTGTTCACATTCAGCACACCAACGCTGAAAAGGCCGATGGCACCCGCAGGCAGCAGCAGTTTGAAGTCTGCGACTTCTCCTGCGCAAAGGAAATAACCTCCGACAACCGTGGCCAGCCCGAAGAACAGGAAAACGTAAACGTCTCCAAGGGCCCTGTAGCCGTAAGGATTGCGGCCCAATGTGTAGCGCATTGCAGAACCGATTGCGGCAACAAGCAGCATCAGGAAGCATATTCCTTCAAGGCTGAACAGGCTGCCGAAGGCGCTGAACTGTATCATTGCAATGCCGCTCAGTGCGCAAAGAACCACAAAGATGCCAATGGCAATCTTCATCTGACTGATGCTTAGGGCGCCGCTGTTGAGCCCGTATTCCGGACCCTGGCGCTGGGCGGTATCAGTACCTTTAAGAACGTCTCCAAGTTCGTTGCAAAGATTGGAAAGAATCTGCAGCAGAACGGCCGTAAGTATCAGGAAAACAATAGATAACGGTTTTACGTTATAGTCTGCGACTGCTAAAAATATAGCCAGGACTATACCTGCAAGAGACAGGGGAAGGGTCCTGAGCCTCATAGAACTGACAAGTGCCTTGAATGTTGTCATACTTTCTTTGGAAATAACATCTTGAACCTTACGGAAACGCCGTGTCCGATAGCATAGAACACACCTTTAAGCCTTGTGTCAAAGACGAACTGCTCGTGGAACGGACGCCCCTTGGGGCTGTTCAGATAAGCCGCCCTCACCTTAAGCGGATAGGCCGCATTGCGCCATACTTCCGGTCCGGGATTGCGGTCGCAGTTGGCCAGAATGCCGGGCGCAACCACTATTGTGATGCCTTTTTTATGTGCCCTGACACCGTAATCATAGTCCCCGAAGGAATGGTGATATACAGGAGACAAATTGCCTACCTGCTGATATGCATATTTGGGTACGAGTACCAGGTTGCCGTTGAACATGTGGCAGGATACGGGAATGGCAGGGTCTGGCTGAACCAGCCTGTTGCCCTTGGTTCTGCCGCCGTAAGTAATTGTGCCTGAACTGTTTGCTGTTGTGCCGACCACTATCGCCCTGTGCCTTAGGAATTCTGAATTGTACAGCAGGGTAGCCAGTGCACCGTCAAGCAGGGTGGTGTCGTCGTTAACAAGAAGATAGAAGTCGAAGTCTTCTTTTGCCGCCTCTTCCCAAGCCAGACGCATTCCGCGGTTCCAGTACAGACCGCCTTCGCTGCGGATGATCCTGGTCTGGGGGAAACTCTCTTTCACGGCCTCCGACGTGCCGTCCGTGCAGCCATCGTCCACCATGAATATGCTTGCATCGTACTTGCCGTCCGCCTTCAGCCCGTCTATCTGCCGATAGCAGCTTTCAAGGCACTCAAGTGTCTTTTCCCTGCGGTTGAATACGGTAAGAAGAACGGCAACTGTAAGCATCTTAGTCAAGTTTTAAAACTGCCATGAATGCGCTCTGGGGCACCTGTACAGTACCTATCTGGCGCATACGCTTCTTTCCTTCCTTCTGCTTTTCAAGCAGCTTGCGCTTACGCGTGATATCGCCGCCGTAGCATTTTGCAGTCACATCCTTGCGCACCTGGCGAACCGTCTCGCGGGCAATAATCTTTGCTCCGATGGCGGCCTGAATGGCAACGTCGAACTGCTGTCTGGGGATGAGGTCCTTCAGTTTGAGGCAAATCTTGCGGCCGAAGTCGTAGGCATGATCCTCGTGGATCAGGGTAGAAAGGGCGTCGGCAGGGTCTCCGTTAAGCAGGATATCCAGTTTCACAAGCTTTGCGGGACGATATCCCATAAGGTGGTAGTCGAAGGACGCATAGCCCTTGGAGATGGATTTGAGCTTGTCGTAAAAGTCGAAGACAATCTCTGACAGCGGCAGCTCGTAGGTAAGCTCTACACGGTTTGCGGTAATGTAGTGCTCGCCTTTCAAGGTGCCCCTCTTATCCATGCAAAGCTTCATTACAGGGCCGTAGAAGTCTGTATTTGTAATGATCTGCGCCTTGATATAGGGTTCTTCGATATGCTCGATGAGGGTAGGGGCCGGCAGGCCGGAAGGATTGTGGACGTCGATCACCTCTCCCTTGGTAGTGTAAACCTTGTAGGATACGTTGGGGACGGTGGTAATAACGTCCATGGCGAACTCCCTGAACAGTCTTTCCTGCACGATTTCCATGTGCAGAAGTCCCAGGAAGCCGCAGCGGAATCCAAAGCCCAGGGCCAGCGAAGACTCGGGTTCATAAACGAAGGATGCATCGTTCAGCTGGAATTTCTCCAGGGTGGCGCGCAGGTCTTCGTACCTGTCCGCCTGGACCGGATACATACCGGCGAAAAGCATCGGCTTTACCTCCTCGAAACCGGCAATGGCCTTGCTGCAGGGCTGTTCTACATGGGTGATAGTATCACCCACCTTAACCTCTGCGGCGGACTTGATGCCGGAAATGATGTAGCCTACGTCGCCGCACTCAATGCCGTCGGTAGGTTTGAGTTGCATCTTAAGCACGCCAACCTCGTCTGCCACATACTCTTTTCCTGTGTTGAAGAACTTGACCTTGTCGCCTTTGCGTATGCTTCCGTTCATAACCTTGAAGTAGGCTATGATGCCGCGGAAGGAATTGAATACAGAGTCAAAAATAAGGGCCTGGAGCGGTGCCTCGGGGTCTCCGACCGGTGCGGGAATCTTCTCTACGATGGCATCCAGAAGTGGTGCGACGCCTTCTCCGGTACGGGCTGATACCTTGTAAACATCTTCAGGGTCGCAGCCAAGGAGGTCGCAAACCTCGTCCGTAACAACCTCGACCATGGCGGAATCCATGTCTATTTTGTTCAGTACGGGGATAATCTCCAGACCGTGGTCTACGGCCTGGTAAAGGTTGGATATGGTCTGGGCCTGTACGCCCTGCGATGCATCTACTACCAGCAGCGCACCCTCGCAGGATGCGATACTGCGGGAAACCTCGTAGCTGAAGTCTACGTGTCCGGGAGTGTCGATGAGGTTGAGCCTGTACGTTTCACCCTTGTAAACGTAGTCCATCTGGATGGCATGGCTCTTTATGGTGATGCCCTTTTCCTTTTCCAGATCCATGTCGTCCAGCACCTGATTCTCCATGTCTCTGACAGACAGTGTCTTGGTTAATTCCAGCAGTCTGTCGGCCAGGGTGCTTTTACCATGGTCTATGTGGGCAATTATGCAAAAGTTTCTAATATGTTTCATTTCGTCGGCAAAGATAACAAAAAATGAATTTATTTTCTTATATTCGCGAGAGATACAATTGTTTAAACTAGTAGCCATGAGATGTAAAAATTGCGGTTGGGAAAACCCGGAGGGCAGCCTTCGCTGCTCAAAGTGCAATGCTCCGCTTGTCGGTTCAATGGTAGAACGTGGTGTTAGTCCGGAAGATAACAAGCCTCTTTCCGGTACGGTTAGGGAAGATGTAGAGGTTGAGGCTGTGGTGTCAGAAAAAAACTGTCCCCGTTGCGGATATCCCATCCGTCCGGATTCGGATCTGTGTCCGTCCTGCGGCTGCCCGCTTGGCGCAGCCCCTGTCCAGCAGCCTGTCGAGCAGCCTGTCGAGCAGCCTGTCAGCGCAGGCCCTGTAGGCGGAACCGTCAACAGTTGGATGAACCCGGAAAAGGGCGTATTCTGCACCCTCAAACCCATCGCTTGGGTTAATGAAAAGATTGATTATCAGCCTGTTTCTTATTCCGGAGACAAGATTATTCTAAAGCGCTCCAACACTGATGCAAACAACAATTCCATCAGTTCCAAGGCTCAGGCCCAGCTTACCAACGACGGCAAAGACTGGTACATAGAGAATAAGAGCGACCAGGAGACCACCTTCATCAAGGTAAGCCGCAAAACCAAACTTGAACCGGGAGACATAATTGTTCTGGGCAACAGGCTCTTTGAATTCCAGGGGTAGAGAGTAATGTCATGGAAGAGTACATCGCCAGCGAGAATTGCAGTTTTTCACGGGGCGACGGCATTGATGGTCGTTACTTTGTGGAAAAGCTTCTTGGAGAGGGTACCTTCGGCCGAGTGTATAAGGTAAGCTCTCCCGATGGGGGCAGTTATGCCCTTAAGCTGCTGAAGCTTTGGGAGGTCTTGCAGTCAGAGCGTCCTGCGCTAATAAGGCGCTTCGATATGGAATATGCCACCGGCCGCATTCCAAGTAATTATCTTGTACATTCTTACGGCCTTGGCAGCGTAAAGGGAAATCCTTATATAGTCATGGAGTTCTGCCCGGGCGGGGATCTTGCATCTGCGCTCAGCGCAAAGCGCATCAGCCTGCATGCCGCAGGCGCACAGATTCTCTTCGGCCTAAGGGACCTTCACCGCTGCGGCAAGGTGCACCGTGACCTTAAACCTGAAAACGTGCTGCTTCGGCAGGACGGCTCGGCGGTGCTTACGGACTTCGGCATATCCGGGGACCGCAATAACCGCATGACGGAAAAGGGTATCAACGGGGTTCCAAAGCAGATGTTCGGAACCTTCGGCTACATGCCCCCGGAACAGGTAAACCCGCGTCGCGGCAATGCGACGGTGCTGCCCACAACGGATATTTTTTCTTACGGGGTGATGATGTTCCAGCTGATTACAGCTTCCCTTCCTTTTGGCCGCTTGCAGTCAGAGTCAGACCTGCCGGCATACATAGAAAGGGGCAAAAGAGGTAGCTGGGACCGTGAACTTCTCCGTGCCATCCCGGGCGGCCGGGACTGGGAACAGCTTATAGAGGGCTGCCTTGTGCCGGACTTTAAGGACAGGCTCCAGAGTGCGGACGATGCCCTTCGTCTGCTGCCTTCCGGAAAGGACGGCAGCCTTGAGTACAAGGCGGTATCGTCAGAAATTTCAAGGCACGGGACCCAGATTGTGAATGGCCTTCTGCTGCGGGTTATGCAGGGCGAAGAGCCCGGCAGGCTATATTATCTGGACCAGCTTGCCACGGCTGCCGGAAGGCTGATGCTGACCATGGGCCGGCAGGTGCCGGGGTCAGAGAATTCCATTCCAATCAAGGAACAGGATACCTGTTATGTGTCCAGATACCACTGCACCCTGGAAAAGAATCCTTCCAACGGCGGATGGATAATAAGGGACGGCCAGTGGCGCAGCGACACGGGCGGCGCAAAACCCACCTTCGGCTGGAAACGGTCCACCAACGGGACATATATTAATTCGACGGAAGTAGATGCCACGGGGCTTTATATCAAGCCCGGGGACATCATAACCATAGGAGATGTAAAACTTAGAGCGGAGGCGTACTGATGGCTAAAAAAGACATTAATATCTTCGGCACGTCGTTCCTGGACTTGTTGTCCGGTGCCCTGGCATCGGTCATAATCCTGTTTGTCATCGTACCTAAAAAGACCAGTTCGGACGTAGAAATAATTGAAAAGTTCAAGGAGCTGGAGGTAGTTGCAACAGAGGTTCAGGACTTGACAGCAAAACTAAAGGAGTCCGTTCCAAAGGATGTCTTCAAGGAGATATCCAAGGAAATGGACGAACTGCGCAGGAAGATCAGCGACCTGCGGGACAAGATCCGTTCGTTGGAAGAGGATATCAAGAAGACAACGGAAGAAAACAAGGCTCTGAAGCAGAAGGTAGAGGAACAGACGCAGGAGATAGAAAAGCTTAAAGAGCAGCTGCGGGATGCTCAGATCCGGGCTAAACAGGCCGAGCGCTCCAACAGCACGGCCAATACGGTAGAGAAAACGCTTGGCGTCTTTGCCAAGTTCGGCATACTCTTGCGCTGGGAGCAGACAGACACGGATGTGGATATGGGTGTGCAGCGATTCGGAGAAAGTCCGGAGCAGTGCTGGCGTATGCATGCATCCAAGATTTGGGGTATCCTGGGAGAGGATGTGCGTGAGCGTGTAGATGAAGACACAGAGCGCTTCGAGCTGTTCTATGTGCCGGAGATTTATCCGGACGAATACACGGCATGGTGCAATATTTACTCCAAGTCGACAGGCCGCCAGGCAAGCGTTACGGCAACCCTTATCTTCCATCCCGGCCATCCGGACGAGCAAAGATACGAGGTTGGGCCATTCACAATCAAGGCTGATGAACCGAACAAGAGTTTTGTAACCTTCCGTCTTACAAAGAACGGATTTACGGTTCTGCAGCACAGGGAGCCCATCTGGGGTACAGGAAAAGTTGTTAAATAGAAAAATACAATACCATGAACAATAGAATTATAAGATTGTTAGTCAGCTTTTTAGCTGCAGTTGCACTGATGGTTGTACTGTGCGTCCTTACTCCGGAGCAGGATCCTCCGCGCATACTTGTCCTGCTTGGCGGTGTGCTGCCCGGTGGCCTTATCCAGGGCTTCACCTACTTCCTTTTCTTCTTTGGAATGTCAGAGGTCTTCCATACCAGCAAGCGTCTGACTTACGAGGCCGATGCCTTCACGGCCAAGCTTCTGCCTGAAGAAGAAAACTGGATACTTAGTGAAGAAGATGTAAACCAGCTGAAACTGAACATGCAGAAGATGGAGCGCAGCCAGAAGTTCCTGCTTACTGACCTTATCAAGAAAGCCTGCACCAAGTACCGTCTTGGCAAGTCTTCATCAGAGGTTCTTGGCTTGGTAGATTCACAGATAAATATCTACAAGTCCAAGATTGACGGGGAACAATCCTTCATGCGTTACACGGCATGGGCCATTCCCTCTGTCGGCTTCATCGGCACCGTGCTTGGTATTGCCGGCGCACTTGGATACGCAGACCAGGCCGGCAGCACAGAAGGCCTGAAACTGGTCACCGATATGCTTGGAGTGGCCTTCGATACCACCCTGGTGGCCTTGTTCCTGAGCATTATCCTTGTGTTCAGCATGCATTTCCTGGAGAAGAAGGAAGAAGACCTTTTCTCTGACATGAGTTCTTATATGAACGAGAACCTTATCAACCGGTTCTACAAATAATTGCGGATATGGCAGCGTATAAACAAACATTGTCAGGTTCCATAGGAGCCGGCATGAAATCCTTGATAGGCGGCAGCGGACGCCGGTATTATGTGCTGGAGCACAAAGTGGCGTCGGCATACCACAAGGCAGGTGAGTCGCAAAGGATAATAGTGGACCAGATTGAATTGGGCCGTGACCCCAAATGCCAGGTCCGCTTCGACGAATCATTCAAAACAGTGAGCCGTCGCCATGCGGCTATCGTGAAAGAGGGGGATGGATGGAAGCTTGTCCAGATATCCCAGACCAACTCTACCTTGCTGAACGGCAAGAGGGTAGAGCGCGAATGGTTCCTTCAGAACGGCGACGAGATACAGCTATCCACCAACGGCCCTAAACTGGGCTTCCTGGTTCCGCAGGGAGAAAAGGGACTGGTGCGTAGCATAGGCCTTACGGCCAGGATGAACCTGTTCCGCAAACAGGCCCTCAGGCCATACAAGACTTCCATCACCGTACTGGCATGCATCTTTATAGCTGCAATCGGCCTTGGAATATGGGCCCTGATGGGTCAGAACAAGGTTATCGCCCTGCAGGATAAGGCACTTGCAGAGTATAAAGAGCTGGTTGCAAAAGAGCAGGCCGTAAAGGATTCCCTGCTTAACAACCTTAAGATTACCAACGAGAGCCTGGCAGCAGATAATTATCGCATTAAGCAAAGGCTGCGTGAAGTTGAGTCACGCCGCGTTGCTGCTCCAACAGTAAAAGCTTCTGTAGATAATGCGGCCATAGATGTCTGTCTGCCAGATGTTTACTACGTTGTGACTGACTATTTCGATGTTGTAATGCCGGACGGTGAAACAGGAAAACTCATCCCTGAAGAAACTGGCATAGGCTGGTCCGGTTCCGGCTTCCTTCTGGATAACGGCAAGTTCGTGACTGCAAGGCACGTTGTGGAGGGTTGGAACTTTTGGCAGGACGTTAACGACAATATGGCCAGCTTGAACAAGATTGCTAACAACGGCGGCAAGGTTACCGTTCACCTGGTGGCATACTCTTCTACCGGAAAGCAGATAGAGTTCTCCAGCGACCAATTCACCATCGACAGATCAAACGACCAATTCGGCACCGTTGAGGACGGTTCCAAGATGTCTAGGGCCAGTCTTGACGATACCGACTATGCTTTCATCGAAGTTGATTCCACCGATGGCGGTCTTGCCTTTGACGGCGAAAAGAGCCGCAATCTGGCCCGCGGAGAAGCCCTTACCGTACTTGGCTTCCCTCTGGGACTTGGTGTAGGTGCCGCCGGCGTGGATCCTGTTTATGGCAATGCAATTGTGGCTTCCTGGGGCCTGCAGAACGGAGTTATCCTTACCACCGATACCAACTACGAGCAGGGTAATTCCGGCGGTCCGGTATTCTATACCGATGCTTCCGGCAGGCTGGTGGTAGTGGGTATTGTATCCGCCGGCGCAGGCCGTAACGTAGGCTTTGTAGTTCCTATCTCTAAAATCAGGTAAACCAGGCCCATGAAAAAGATAGTATTTCGTATTCATGCGTATTCCGATGCGGCCGGAAAGTTCAATCCGGACGCGGTGCGCAGCGGCAACGAAGATAATTTTTACGTAGATGACAATCTTAACGACGATCTTGTAAGCCACTGCGAACCGGACGTCTCCAAAGAGCTGAGCGAATACGGCCTGATTATGGCCGTAGCGGACGGTATGGGAGGCATGAATGCCGGCGAGGTTGCATCTGAGATTGCCGTTGAAACCATCCAGGAGTTTTTCTCTCCCGGAAAGATAAATCCGGAAAACAGCGCCACCCACGAGTCCAGGAAGGCGTATCTTGAATCCTTGATAGTCGAGGCTGACAAACGCGTGAAGAAAGATGCTGCGGGCAATCCCGAACACGAAGGCATGGGCAGCACCATCATCCTTGCGTGGCTGGTTGGGAACGAACTTACCGTCAGCTGGTGCGGCGACAGCCGTGCCTACAGGTACAACCCTGCAAGCGGCATTCAGCTGCTGTCAGAGGACCATTCCTATGTCCAGGAGCTGGTGCAGAAGGGCGTCCTGACGTACGACCAGACCTTTGAGCATCCACAGGGTAATATCGTTACCCGCAGCCTGGGCGATGATACCAAGAAAATCAAGCCGGAAACCCGTTATTTCAATGTTTACGACGGCGATATTATCCTGCTTTGCAGCGACGGCCTTAGCGGTGTCCTTCGCGACAGGAAGACCCCTGACGGAGAAGGCGGCTACTTCCCCGGCAATAATCTTGAAGACATCATAGCCTCTAACAAAGAGTCCCTGGTAGGCTGCCGCGAGGCCCTTTGGCGCGCCGCAGAAGATGCGCAGTGGTACGACAACGTCACCGCCATCTTGTGCGAAATCCAGTCCGGCGCCGGTCCTGCTCCCGCCACGGCGGAGGCTCCGGTAAAACCGGAACCCGCAACCCCCAAATCCGGTTTTAAATGGATACTGCTGGCCCTGGCCGTCATAGTCCTTCTTGGCGCCGGAATCTTCTTCCTGCTGAATAAGGGCGATAAGGCTCCTGAACCGCAGACAACGGAACAATTCGATAATCCTCCAATAAACAATAATAATGACACAGCTGGCACCCAAAGTACAGATTAAGGACGGAGATAACTCCTACACCTTAGAGGAATACATAGGCAGTGGCAGTTACGGAGAAGTCTGGAAGGCCACGGACGACGCTACGTCCCAGGAAGTCGCCATCAAGTTTTACATAATGCTTGATGAAAGCGGCCGAGAGGAGTTCATGTCAGAATACCAGATAGCATACGGCTTGCATCATAAAAACCTGCTTACCGCATCGTACTTGGGTACCTGGGAGAACCGTCCCTTCCTGGTCATGCGTTATTGCCCCAAAGGTTCTGCTGCCCGCCTGGTGGGTAAGATGGAACCTACGGCAGAGAACGAGAACACGCTGTGGCGTTTCATCCGCGATGTAGCCGCCGGCCTGGCCTGCCTGCACGGGCAGGAACCGGACCCCATCGTCCATCAGGACATCAAACCGGACAATATACTTATAGACCCGGACGATAATTTCGTAATCACGGACTTTGGCATAAGCAAGAAGATACGTTCCACCATGCGAAGCCAGTCCAACCGCTCTGCCAAGGCGGGAGCAGTGGCTTACATGGGCCCGGAAAGGTTCTCTTCTCACCCTGCACCCATTATGGCCAGCGACATCTGGTCCCTTGGCGCAAGCATTTATGAAATTGCGATGGGCGAGCTGCCGTTCTATGGCCAGGGTGGCAATATGCTTCGCAACGGAGCCGATATGCCTGAGGTTGACCCGCGTTGGTCAGAGGATCTGAAGAACGTCATCTACCTATGTCTGGCTAAAGAGCCCTGGGACCGTATCAAGGCCTACGAGCTTGAAGAGTTCGCCCAGAACATACTGGCCAGCCGCCTTGCCGGCGGGGCTGACTTCGACCCCCGCAAGACCCAGCGCAAGGTTACGCCCCCGGTGTTCAACGAGGCTCCGGCTCCTGTCCCTGATGAGACCCCGGCTCCTGCAAAAAAGAGCCGCAAGGGCCTCTTTATAGGTATTGCCGCGGCTGTTGTTGCAGTCGGATGCTTTGCGGCTTGGTTCTTCTCTACTGCAGACAGGAGGCAGGCCCATTCAAAGATAGAAGCTTACAACAATTTTGTAGCGGAGTGCCGGACGGATATCGAGAATGGCGATGCCCGTAATTACAAGGACCTGCTGGAGGCTAAGGAGCTGATAGATACCGTTTTGTCCTATGACTTCAGGTACTCTAAGTACTATCCGGACGTATTTCGCGAATACTATAATCTTATCGATGATTTGGATTATAAGCTGGACGAGGCTTGCAGCTCCTGGGCAAAGGCTGCCAATTCCCAGAAGTCGATAGGTAATTTTGGCAATGCAGCAGATTATTCCAGACTCGCCGTACTTTTGCAGCCGGAGTATCCGGACAGCACTTTGTCTGCCAATCTTTTATCCTTGTGTGAAAGTCTTGCCTATATGAAGATTGGCGATGTAGATATTAGCTATCTAGACGAGGATGGCAGCGTTTTGGACAGTGAAAGCGACGCCATATCTGCCAAGAAAGTAAATGAGATCAGCTTTTTCCTTAAGTATAACGGCATCCTGGACGTGGATGCCAAAGCCACGTTAACAGTGAAGTTTTATGGCGGATGGAAGGGCGCCCTTTCAAATGAAGTTCCTTTGAGTGTGCTGCCCTATTCGGCTAACATCCAGTATCCGCATAATGTCTACCTGACATCCTGGAACTATGAAAAGGGAAGCCATTACAGTCCTGGTAATTTCAGAGTGGAGGTATGTATGGGGGATAATATTCTTTTTGAAAAATCGTTCACCTTAAAGTAACCAGGCCATGTTCAGATACAGGTTTTTGCTCATACTGCTATTTGTTTTCTCCGGGTCCTTTATCAACTTAAAGGGCCAGGACTGCGACTGCTACGCTACCACTCGCGCGCAGGGCGTCAAGCTTATGCAGCAGAAGAAGTACGCCAAGGCGATTGCAGTTTTCAACGCTGCGGAAGACTGTCCGGACAAACCGGCAGGCAACGACCTTGCCCAGAAGCGCGCAGAATGTGAAAAGGCCATAAAAGCAGCAGAGGACACAAAGCGCCAGGCAGAAGAGGATGAGTACTGGCGCCGCAGGGTTGAGGAGATCCAGCAGCGGAAGAAAGACGAATCGGCCGACAAAGGCTATATGGACATCGAATATGTTCACTTCGGCAATGAGAGCAAAAACAGGGATGTCCTAACTTGGTATGGCGGTACGCTTTACGACGAGGAGATGAGATATCTGGTTCCTAAAATCGGCTATACCGGCCTGGCAAATGAGTCAAAGGCCGTTACCCTTCATTGGAAGATCTTCAGGCCGGACGGAACCATGTTCAGGAACGATCAGTCCCCGGCGGGTTATACTTCAAGCTACACTTATACTATTTTGCCGGGAAGCGGTAATACGGTGACCCTTTTGGGCTGGGGATCTGAAACCGGAGGCCTGTATAAGCCCGGACTCTATAGGTTTGAGCTTTATTGCAACGGCCACCTGCTCAGGACCGAATATGCGGACATCAAGGCAAAGAATACCACAACAACAAATTCGACATCAAAGACGGCCACAATCAAAGAAGTAACCGTAGACCACAATGTTTACCAGGACGGCAACAAGGGAATGAAGATTCACGTGAAGTTCGAAATTCTGAATTGCAAGGACGATGCTTGCCGCGCGATTGCGTACTTCTATTATGCCAACGGAACCGCTATTAAGGATACCAACGGCCAGTATAAAGATGCCAGTGGCAATGTTTCAGTAGGAGTGGATTTTAAGCCCGCATATGAATGGACTTCCTACAGCGACCTTATCATCTTCATGCCTTATTCAGAGATACATTCAACCACAAGGACGGGCACGGTGGAAATGTACTTCGACACAAAGCTGTACGACTTTACATCCAAAGAATTCATTGGAAACAATTACAAAGTCACATTCAATATGACATATTAAAAAAAGAAAGGCCGCTAATCGCGGTCTTTCTGTTCTCTGGGACCTCTTTCCTCGAACATAGGTCTGTCCTTATCCTTGTTCTTGTTTTTGCCAAGACGGTGGATCTGCTCCCTGCGGAATTTCTCTTCTGACAGGAAGAGCTTTGCAACCTTCTTTGCGGGAAGAACCTTAAGGAAGTCTTCAAGATACTTGCCCTCAAGTTCCTGGAAAGTCTTGTTGGCGTCAAGATAAAGCTTGGTAAGAGTCTTTATAGAGGCGTCGTCAGCGTCTGTTTTCAGAGCGTTTGACAGATTTTTGAATGCTTTGATAGAAGCAGTAAGGGCGTCTTTCTGCTCTCCGGCCATCTTGTTGTAAACGGGCCAGAATTTTTCTGCTTCTGCAGGGGTAAGTTCCAGTTCAGCGGTAATGAAAGCTATTTTTTCAGCTTTGATTTTATCCGGGTTGCCATGAAAAGCGCCGGCGTTCCATGAAAGGCAGAGGGCAGCGACGGCTGCCATCGCCATGCTAATCATTCGTTTCATCTGCATCAATGTTTTCAATGTTTACACCTGAGTCAATTAAATAATTGATGATATCGTCCTCTGAGAACTCCGCTTCCTGTTGCTCGAACTCGGTCTCGTCATACATGTATGGCGACGTGGTGCGCACCAACCCAGCCAGCTCGTACTGGCTATCCAAGTCCTGAACACCTATGGCAGGGGTGCCGGCCGTGCTCCGAAGGATGGCTGTTCCAACGGTAACAATCGCTAAGAAAGCGGCTGCCATAGCCAGATGAGGCCTTACACGCTGCCATGTAGAGGGCATCTCCTGCTGGCAGGGGATGCTGTGCAGACGTGCCTTCAAATCATTGAAGTAGCCTTCCGGGGTTATATGAGAATTTTGTTTCATCGCTTTCTTAGACAGCTTTAAATGTCGAAGGTTTAAAAAGTACTTCCGTTATTTACAATTCCAGCAAATCTTTAAGCCTTTCGGCGGCAAAATGGTAGGATGCTTTCAGGGCGCCGACGGACGTTCCGGTAATCTCTGATATCTGCTCGTACGACAGGTCGTCATAGTACCGAAGGCAAAAAACTGTCCTTTGTTTTGAGGGCAGGCGGGCGATGGCCTTGGATAGCTTGCGCTCTGCCTCGTCACCATCGAACCAAGGGTCGGAATCGATGAGCCTGTCGGCCTCGGCGGCATAGGTGCTAAGCGACAGGGCGCTGCGGATCCTGGTCTTTGCCACATGGTTGAGGGCGGCATTGGTGGCTATCCTCCATATCCATGTGAAGAGCTGGCTGTCGCCACGAAACCCCGGCAAGGCATTCCATATCTTAATATAAATGTCTTGCACAAGGTCGTCGGTATCTTCGTGGGAAAGGGTAAAGCGGCGAACATGCCAATACAGACGCTCGCTGTAGGTATCTACAATAGCGTCAAAGGCGCGACGCAGGTCGCCATCCTTGATGAGTGTCTGTATTTCCCGTTCTGTCAATTATTTACGTGCGATGGCAGCTTTTGCAGCACTAACAATGTGCGCAGCGTCAAGGCCGTATGCAGCCATTAGTTCTGCGGGAGTTCCGGTCTGGCCGAAGCGGTCTCCGCCGTTAATGAACTCAAGGGGCTTGGGTGCTTTGCGTGCAAGAACTCCTGCAACCAGCTCTCCAAGGCCGCCTGCGCTGTTGTGCTCTTCTGCCACTACTGCTGCACCAGTCTTCAAAACAGATGCCAAAAGGGCTTCCTCGTCCAGCGGCTTAATTGTGGCAACGTCCAGAATCTCTGCGCTAATGCCTTCTTTTTCAAGAGCTTCCGCAGCCTTGATTGCTTCCCATACCATGTGGCCGGTAGCGATGAGGGTAACATCCTTACCCTCGTTCATCACGTAGATCTTGCCAATCTGGAAGGGGGCGTCGGGCTCGGTGAAGTTAGGAACGCCGGGACGACCGAAGCGAAGGTAAACGGGGCCGTTATATTCTGCGGCTGCAATTGTTGCTGCCTTTGTCTGGTTATAGTCACAGGGGTTGATGACAACCATGTCCGGAAGGGCGCGCATAAGGGCGATGTCCTCCATGGTCTGGTGGGTTGCGCCATCTTCTCCAAGGGTGATTCCTGCGTGTGAGGAAGCCAGCTTGACGTTGGTCTTACCGTAAGCCACTTCCTGGCGGATCTGGTCATATACGCGGCCGGTTATGAATTCTGCAAATGAGCCGGCGAAAGGCACTTTACCGGTAATGGCAAGGCCGGCTGCTACGCCAACCATGTTGGCTTCTGCAATGCCGCACTGGATGAAACGCTCCGGGAAGGCCTCTGCGAATGCATCCATCTTAAGGGACCCTTTGAGGTCTGCAGTAAGGGCAACTACGTTAGGGTTGCGTTTTCCGGCTTCAAGAAGGCCTGCGCCAAAGCCGCTGCGGGTATCTTTTTTACCTGAATCTGTATACTGTTTCATAATTAAAAGTCTCCAAGGGTTTCTTCTATCTGTTTCATTGCCTCTGTGCACTGCTCTGCTGAAGGAGCCTTGCCGTGCCACTTGCATGTGCCGGCCATAAAGTCTACGCCGTGGCCCATGTCAGTCTTGAAGAGTATCATGACGGGCTTGCCCTTAAGGGCCTTGGCCTTTGCAAAGGCGTCAAGAATAGCCTGCATGTCGTGGCCGTCCGCTACGATGGTGTTCCAGCCGAAGGCTTCCCAAATTGCCGGAAGGTTTCCGTTGCCTGCAACGGATTCGGTGGTTCCGTCAATCTGCTGGCCGTTCCAGTCGGTCATGGCGATAAGGTTGTCCAGGCCATGGTGAACTGCGAACATTGCAGCCTCCCAAATCTGGCCTTCCTCACTTTCACCGTCGCCGCACATTACATATACATAATTGTTCTCTTTATCAAGCTTTTTGCCAAGGGCGATGCCTGCTGCGGCAGAGAGGCCCTGGCCAAGTGAGCCGGATGCCTGGGTTACGCCCCTGAGGCCTTTGCGTACTGAAGGGTGACCCTGAAGAGAGGTGCCAAAGCGGCGGAAAGTAGCAAGGTCTGCTACGGGAAAGTATCCGGTGCGGGCAAGAAGAGAATAGTAAACGGGGGTAAGGTGACCAGCAGAGAGGATGAATACATCCTGGCCTTTGCCGTCGCGGGTCCAGGTTGCCGGATCATGCTGCATTACATTGAAGTACAGGGCAGTAAGGAAGTCTGCGCTGCTCATGGAGCCGCCGGGGTGTCCTGAGTTGGCTTGTGAAACCATCCTGACGATGTCTCTGCGTACCTGAGAGGCCGTCTTTTCAAGTTCTTTGATATTTTTCATTGTATATGTGGATGAAATTTTATATATTTGTGCAAGTGTGCAAGTAGTAGTGACAAAGTTAATAATCTGAAACGTAAATACCTAATTTTTCATATTATGAACGTACAACTTTACAACAAAACCGTTAAACTGATCTTTACGGCAGTTCTCGTCCTTGCAGTCGCAAGTATCATTCAACCTTTCACATCTTTCTTTGGCGGTGTTCAGGAATTTGGCAGCGATGTTTCCAAAGCTCTTGGTGCCGGTGGTGGAGTAGGTTTTTATCAGATCCTTCGTTGGATTATCAATCTTGTTGTTATTGGTGCTACCGCAATGTTTGTATGGGGTCTTTTCAACCTCAAGGGTATTGTTGATGGTCCTGAGGCTCAGGGTGCTGTTAACTTTGTCTTCCTGGCTGCTGCCATCGCTGTTCTGAGTGCTATTTTAAGCTTCTTCCTTGGCGGTATCCTTCTTGGTCTTATCAACATTGCCGTTGCCGTTCTTTACATTCTTGGCTATAATGGAATGAAGACCGCTCCCGGTCTGCCGGAGCCCGCAAGGCAGGGCGCAGGCCTTCTGTTCGTAGGCGCAATCCTTCAGATTGTTGCAGCTGTCATCTCACTTATTCCCGTTGTGGGTCCCGTGCTCGGCTTCATCATCTGCATCGCCGCCTTCGTTCTCTACATTGTGGGTTGGAAGAAAATCGCTACTCCCGTAGCTTAACAAACATATTTGCTAAAGAAATATATGGAACTCTCTTGTGAGGGTTTTATAGGCCGGGGTATAAGCCCCGGCTTCTTGTATTATAAGGGTGTCCTCTGACAAAGGGCCTTCCTTCCAGCTGAATTCCAGGATTACTCGTGTGACGGGTTTGGAAGGGCTGGTCTTGATATTCAGGATTCGGGAAAGATAGAGTGAAGAATCTGTCGCAGCCCGTGCCTTTTCTGCGGCCTCGGCCGGAAGAATCATGGCAAGGCGGCCGTCCTGGGCCAGGTGGCGGGAGGCAAAGTCCAGAAGGCTTCGCCAGGAAAGGCCGTTTTCGGCAGTGTGCCTGGCGGCGCGTTTTCGCTCGTCCGGATTCAGCAGGGAATTCTCAAAATAAGGCGGGTTGGATACTATAAGCTCGTATTCAGCGGTCAGATCCCGGTCTAATTCCTCTATGGCTAAACACTTGGCTTTCATGTGCTTAGCCCAAGGCGATGAGGCAAAGTTCTTTGTCGTTTCCTCAATGCCTTCTGCATTGATGTCGATGCCGCAAATCTCAAAATCTGCCAGGCCGGTAGCGGCCAGGCGTTGGGCTATCATAAGGGCGATTATGCCCGTTCCGGTGCCTGCGTCAAGAATTCGCCTCTCCGTTCCCAAAATAGTGGCGGCACTGCCAAGCAGCACGGCATCAGTCCCAACCTTGAAGGCGGAACCGGAGTTCAGAACAGAGAATTGCTTAAACCGGAACATTAGACAAACATTCCGTCTTTCATGTTAAGAGTGCGGTCGCAGATAGCAGCAAGGGTGGGGTCGTGGGTAACAATCACCATGGTCTGCTTAAGGTTGCTGCGAAGTTCCAGAAGCAGTTTGTGAAGCTCTTCCTTGGTGGCGCTGTCAAGATTGCCGGAAGGTTCGTCGGCAAGAAGCACCGCGGGGGAATTCACCAGGGCGCGGGCAATAGCAACGCGCTGCTGCTCGCCGCCGGAGAGTTCTGAAGGTTTGTGCTTAAGCCTATCGGTAAGTCCAAGAGTATCAAGTAGTTGGATTGCTTTTTCCTTGGCCTGGGCCTTGCCTGTACCGGCAATAAGCGCGGGAATCATTACGTTCTCAAGGGAAGTGAATTCCGGTAGCAGGTGATGGAACTGGAATACAAAACCAATCTTGCGGCAGCGGAAGTCAGAAAGGTCGTTGCGCCCAAGGGAGAGGGCATCGATGCCGTCTATTGTCAGGGAGCCGCTTTCCGGACGCGAAAGGGTGCCAAGTATCTGAAGCAGAGTGGATTTGCCGGCGCCGGAAGCGCCCATGATGGCTACAATCTCTGCGGCATCGGCATAAAAATCAAGGCCCTTCAAAACCTTGAGAGGGCCAAAACTTTTTTCAATGCCTTTTGCCTCTATAATCATAGAATGCTTGTTATGATGTCGGGGTAATAGGACTCGAACCTACGACCCTCTGCTCCCAAAGCAGATGCGCTAGCCAACTGCGCCACACCCCGATGTCCCAAGTGGGATTGCAAAGATACTGCTTTTTTTCAATACCCGCAACAGATACTAAATCTGCCAAATCAGGAAGAGAGATAACGACACATTGTAGAAACTGCCCTTCCAGTGGATGTTATAAAAATAATCATCCGGCTTTTTTGTGGAGTGATAGCTTTTGAAAAGGGACCGGTTATAGGAGAAGCGGGTTCCAAATGAGAAGCGGTCGATATTGGCTCCAAATGACACATTGCCCACCCAGTTAAGCTCTGGTTTGCTTTTAACGCTCTTTACAATTCCCGATGAGCGGGGTTTCAGATGGATTTGGTTAAAGACTGTGAACATTGGGATGAGTGTCATACTCAATGTGATATTGCGAAGCCCTTTGCGTGCGTTGGAATTGAAGGCCCGGTAGGTTACCGGTTGCGGATCCTTGTGCCAGAAAACAAGGTTATAGGAATATCCGGCACCAAGAGAGACCTGGTAGGTATTATATGAGTCGATGTCTCCAAGGCTGTAAGCTATATATTCGTTAGGCGCAAAAGAAATTTTGGCCTGCATATATCTGGCCGCCAGTATTGCTGATCCTGCCGATTTGCGCTGGATGGTTTTTCTTCCGAAGGCTGCATCCTGTGCGAAGTGCCTTTTATTCAGTGTATAGTAGACGTCAAACAGATGACACCTAATGGTCCAATCCGAATCCGATTTGTACTTTTTGTCAGAATAATAAGGTTGGGACGGATCGTCGCCGATGGTAATTCGGTAGTTCATTCCGTCCTTGATCTTGAAGTAGCTGTAGCTTAATGCCCAAGGACCGCTTCTGTAACTGAAGGCATATTTTTTATTATGCCATTTGCGTTTCTTGTTCAATTCCCAGGACATGCTGAAGCCAATCTTGTTGTAAGTTGCGCTGATGCCGATGTTTTTTGTAAAACCTCCCAGCATGTCGGAGCGGGTGGTTCCCGGAACGGATATGGTCCTGATGCTCCCGTCTTCAAGTGTCTCTTCATAATTATCCTTGAAACTCCAGCTCATAGTCATTCCGTTTTTCCTAAGGGTGTTGCTGACCTTTATCTTAAGTTCCGGAGGGGCTACCCACAGGTAAGTGGTGTCGCGATTTGTGTTTGGCCTTATCATCTGGTTCATAGTCCATTTAATGCCCTTCAATAAAGCCCCGTCGTCCTCGTTTACCGGGAAATATTGAGCTCCGGCCGTATAGCCGGAGAAAAGAAGCAGGAATATTAACTTAAAACGTTTCATTTATGCAAATATAAACACATTTTGTGTAAATAAAAGCAAAAATGAAGGCTTTATGGAACAGGGTCGTAGCCGGAGCCACCCCAGGGATGGCAGCGCAGAATGCGCCTTACCGCCAGATAGGTGCCCTTGAAGGGACCGTACTTACGCAGCGCCTCAAGCGCGTACTGGGAGCACGTAGGGGTGAAGCGGCAGCTCGGCGGTTTAAACGGAGAGATGCAAACCTGATAGAACTTAACCAGAAATACCAGCGGGAAAATGGCTATGTTCTTAAGAATCGATTTTGTCTTTGACATAGGCCATTATTTTTTCAACAGCCTCTTTAATCTCCTTATAATCAGCCACTTCCTTGCTGTTGTAAATAAACATGATATCGCAGCCGCAAGTAACTCCAAGAAGGCCCTTGGACCTGCGGTAGGCTTCGCGCAGGCGGCGCTTCAGGAGGTTGCGCTTTACTGCACGTTTAAAGAAGCGCTTAGAAACCGAAACCATCATCCGGTTGCAGTCTGTAGCGTTTGCGTCGTAATGCCAGCAGAATTTTAGACAGCCCTCGTGCCCGAAACGCCCCTTCTGGAGAAGGTTCGCAATGGCACTCTTGCCACAAAGCCTTTCTTTTTTTGAAAGGCCTTCCATTACAGGGATGAAAGATATACCTCCAGCGCCTTGGCTACGGAAGGGACCTCCGGGGTAGGAGCGGAGATGGCAATGGGAAGACCCTGGCTCTCAAGCTCGTTGACAATCTGCTTGCCAAAGGTAACGAACTTAAGCTTGTCGGCTTTGAAGTCCGGGAAGTTCTCCTGCAGGGCTTTGAGGTCTGCGGGATTGTAAACAACGGCCAGGTCGTATGAATTGATGTCGATGTCCTTGAGGTCCTGGGAAACAGGCTTTACAAAGGCACCGGTCTCGTAGTTGAGGCCTGCAGCGGCGAAGAGGCCGGTGATAGCCTCGTTATGAGCGCCTTCTGCGGTGGTGATAAGGAACTTTTCACCCTTGTGCTTTGCGGTAACAAGGGCGACTACAGACTGGGGAGTACCGGTTCCGTAGAAGATTTTCCTCTTTCTGAAGATGATATGTTTCTGAAGGTAAACGGCAACAGCTTCTGTTGTGCAGAAGTATTTCATTGTGTCCGGAACCTTTACGCGAAGTTCTTCGCACAGGGCAAAGAAAGCATCAATTGCATGCCTTGCAGTGAAAACAATTGCCGTATAATCTGAAAGATTCAGTTTTTGGGCGCGGAATTCCCTTGAAGAGAGGGATTCTATAACGAAAAAAGGCTTGAAATCGATGGTAACGCCATACTTCTGCCTGATGGCATCGTACGGGGCCTGGTTTGCAGGCGTTGCCTGGGAAATCAGAATCTTGCTAACACTCATATCGTCCTAAAAAATTATCGCACTGGCAACCAATAAAATGGATGGCGCCAATTCAAGGGCGCAAAGGTACAAAAAACCTTTGAACCTGCGACCTTTCCAGGACAAAATTTCAAAATTTCGGTAAAAAATCACAATAAATACGATTGCGGCAATGTACAAAAGCACTCTGCGGGAGGTGTCGTCCGGGATTCCGGCAAAAGCAGCGATGCCGCAATAAATGATGGCCAGTAAGGTTATCAGAATAAAGCCGTTAGGTAGATTCGTCTTGGCAATCTTCCACTGCTCCATGCAATAAGAGGGGGCAAAAAAGACCGCCAGCAGTTGCCGGACGCCAAGGTAAATGAAGGCTACTCCCAACGAAATGAGGGTAACCATATGCGGCGGCATGCCGTCCATTATGCCAATATGGTAAAGGCTGAACCTTGAAGAAATCAGGCAAAATGGCAGGAAGGCCAGATGAAAAAGTATGTTTCTTTCACGGCTGAGCCTCATACTTTGATTAAGACGAGCCGTAGCCTTCCATCCGGTAAGAGCGCCGAACAGATATGGAATCAGGGTGTATAGCAGATTCAGGCTGAAGATGCCAATTATGGTTGCGGCAACGACAAAAGCCCCGTTGATGGGGTCTGCCGCCCAGACGTTTCCAAAGTCTCCGGCCGCTTCGGCAAGAGACCCTGCGTCCGGAACAGTGCCGCCAAGGAAGGCCTCGGAGGCGTTACGGATGCCAAGAGAATCCAGCGCTATTTCAGAAAACAACCCCGGCACCGTCAGTTCCCTCGTTTTGCTTTAACATAACCCATTGACTGGAGCAGGGCCGTGACTTTGTCACGAAGGTCTCCCTGGATGGTGATCTCTCCGTCCTTTGCGCTGCCGCCTACGCCGCACTTTACCTTAAGGGTGCGGCCAAGCTCTGCAAGATCTGCCGCCGTTCCTACGAAACCGCTTACAAGGGTAACGGTTTTGCCGCCCCTGTTGCGACGGTCTATGCCTACTATAAGTTTCTGTTTTTCAGGCGGTAAGGTGGCTTCTTCCTGAACCTCGTCCTCGTTTGTGAAGTTGAAGTCCGGGTTGGTGGAATACACCACTCCAAGGCGTTTTTTCCAGTCGTTATCCATTGCGTATTATACTAATCTTAAGCACATTTTTTGCAAAGATATAGAATCTTGTCGTATATTTGTAGTTTGATTTGTCCAAATTTCGGGCAAAAGAATAGAAAACTGTTGAGAATGGATAATAAACAATTCAAGTTGTGGAATCTGGTCACCTCTGTGGCCGTGCTTGTAATCGCTTCGTTTACATACATTTCCACAATAGAGCCGTCCGCCTCTTTCTGGGACTGCGGTGAATTTATTGCATCGTCATACAAACTGGAAGTGGGCCATCCCCCGGGAAACCCTGTATTCCAGCTCATAGCACGTTTCTTCACTATGTTCACCGGTGCTTCCGGTGCAGCCGTTGCCGTGAACATAATGAGCGCCCTGTGCTCTGCATTCACCATTTTCTTCCTTTATCTGACCATCGTTTTCTTTGCAAAACGCATGTTCGTTCCCGGAAAGGATGGTAATTACACCCCTGGTGCTGCAGCTGCCATAATCGGTGCCGGTGCCGTAGGCTCCCTTGCCTACTGCTTCTCCGACACTTTCTGGTTCTCTGCAGTAGAGGGAGAGGTTTATGCAATGTCGTCCCTGTTTACGGCCATAGTATTCTGGGCTATGACAAAGTGGTACGAGCAGGCAGACCGCCCCGGTGCAAACCGCTGGATCGTGCTTATATCCTTCCTGATGGGTCTTTCCATAGGAATCCACCTTCTGAACCTGCTTACAATTCCGGCCTTCGTATTCATGTACTACTACAGGATGCGTGAAGACAGGCCTTACAAGGCGTGGGAGCTTATAAAGATCTTCGCCCTTGCAATTGTGATCCTGGGCGTGATTGTAGCACTGGTTATTCCCGGCATCCCCAAGCTGGCAGCTTACTTCGACCTGTTCTGCGTGAACACTCTGGGCCTGCCCATCAACCTTGGCGCCGCCATCTTTACCGCATTGCTGCTTGGCTCACTTTTCTGGCTTCTGTTCTTTACTATGAAGAAGGGCAAGGTGCTGATTAACACCATCTTGCTTTGCTTCACCTGCATCGTAATCGGCTTCAGCATATTCAGCATCGTAATCATTCGCTCCAGCGTGATGCCTCCTTCCAACGAGAACCAGCCGGACAACGCATTCTCTCTGGTAAGATATCTGAACCGTGACCAGTACGGCAGCCAGCCGCTGCTTTACGGCCAGTACTTCGATGCCCCGTACGATATCGCCATTCCCAAGTATTGGGCCCGTGTGGGTGACAAATACCAGTATGTGAACGGTCCGATGGACGCAGATTACAAGGCCGCCGGCAAGATGCTCTTCCCCCGCATGTGGCAGAGCTCCCCGGACGGAAGGTACGAGCGCTTTTACATGACTTACATGGACGACCGTGGCTCCTTCGTGCCCGGATCCAAATATAAGAAGCCGACGTTTCTGGACAATCTGGCATATTTCTTTGACTACCAGTGCAACTGGATGTACTGGCGCTACTTCATGTGGAACTTTGCCGGCCGCCAGAACGATATCCATTCTCCCGTTCCCGGCAACCGTTTCTACGGCAACTGGGAAAGTGGTATCAGCCTTGTAGACAACTGGCGCCTGGGAGACCAGAGCAACGCTCCGGAGGTTATGTCCCAGAACAAGGGCAAGAACCATTACTACATGCTGCCGCTGCTGCTTGGCCTGATTGGCCTGTTCTTCCAGTTCTCAAGGGACCGCAGGGGCTCATGGCTCGTAGTGCTGATGTTCTTCATGACCGGTATCGCAATCGTGCTTTACCTTAACCAGCCTCCTTATCAGGTCAGGGAAAGGGATTATGCTTATGCCGGTTCGTTCTATATGTTCGCAATCTGGATAGGTTTTGCCGTACTGTGGCTGTACAAGCTGATGTCTAACTTATTGAAGAACAAGGGTTTGATAGTTGGCTTGGTGGCATCGGTACTGTGCCTGGGCGTGCCTGTTCTCATGGCACAGCAGAACTGGGACGACCACAACCGCAGCAACCGTGCAACGGCAGTGGAGATTGCAAAGAACTACCTTAACTCCGTAGGCCCCAACGGCTATATCATTACCCACGGAGACAATGATACCTTCCCGCTCTGGTATGCCCAGGAGGTTGAAAACATCCGTCCGGACGTACGCGTACTGAACACCTCCCTGCTGGGTACCGACTGGTACATCGGCCAGATGAAGTACGCATCCAACCAGAGCGCTCCTATCAAGCTTTCAATACCTCAGGAGCAGTACCTGTACGGCACCAACGACTTTGTTTACATCTATGATACCAGGGATACCACGGTGGCCATTTCTGACGTTATGGCAGTCTTCCTGCACCCCCGCGCCAAGCTTCCGCTGCGCGACGGCCGTCAGGTAGATTACCTGGTATCACGCAAGATAAGCGTACCTGTTAACAAAGAGAATGTGCTTAAGTACGGCATCGTTCCGCCGGAATATGCGGATAAGATCCTGGATCAGATAGTGCTTGAGATTCCCCAGAGCAAAGAATTCCTTAGCAAGCAGGAACTCTTTATCATCGACCTGCTGTCCAACTATCAGTGGGACAGGCCTTTGCATATGCTCAGCCAGGGTGGCGACATTAACATCGGCCTTAAGAACTACCTTATGGACGATGGGTTCAGTTCCCACCTTATTCCTATCCGCAACAGCATTTCTTCCACTAAAGGTGTCGGCAAGATAGTAGATGCGGATGCCCTTTACAAGAGGGTGATGGAAACCTATACCTGGGACGCCCTTAAGCGTCAGGACTACTTTGTAGATTATCAGAACCTCATAACCTTCCTTGGTACAGTACCTCAAAGGGATATGTTCGTCAAGACGGCGCAGGTATTCCTTGACAGGGGAGACAAAGAGAAGGTAATAGCCCTGCTGGACAGGTGCCAGGAGTGCATTCCGGCAAGCACCTTCCCCATTGAGACCATCTGCCTTGGTTTTGCTGCCAACGACCTTCAGGTGGCCAAAATGGTTAAGCAGTACTACGAGGCCGGAGCTGCTGACAAGGCCCGTGAACTTGGACTTAAGTTCGCAGAAGAGCTGGTGAAGACCGCTGCCTTCTATGTAGATTACTATGAAGAGGCAGACTCTGAGTTCCATTACTGCATGCAGCTGCTGTACGAAGACCTTGCAGAAACCTTCAAGGCAAACGGCGACGAAAAATTGCTGGATCCTTATGTCAGTCAGCTTGACGACATGGTGAAAATGCTCATGAAGAAGTATTCTGCCGGGGTAGAGGACGATACTGACGATAATACTGTAAACGACGATGAAACTGGAGTTTCCGAATAGCCAGTGGGCAGATTACCAGCTGCTTGACAGCGGTAACTACCAGAAACTGGAGAGGTTTGGCCAGATAGTGATGGCCCGCCCTGAGCCCAAGGCGCTGTGGGATAAAAGTATGTCCGACGCCGACTGGGCAAGGCTTTGCCATACCCGCTTTGTGCCCGGTGCCGGCTTTGCCAAGGCCGGCAAAGAGGACAGCGGTACCTGGGAGCGCCTCAAGAAGATGGAAGACCAGTGGTACATAAGATACAACGGTTCGCCTAAGTTCAGGCTGCGTCTGGGACTTACCTCCTTCAAGCATGTAGGCGTGTTCCCGGAGCAGGCTCCTAACTGGGAGTACATATTTGAGCATACTTCGGCGCTGGTGGCCAAAGCTAAGGCCGCCAACCGTCCCGCCCCCAGGGTGCTGAACCTCTTCGCCTATACCGGCGCTGCATCGCTTGCCGCCAAATGCGCCGGGGCGGATGTGACCCATCTTGATTCTGTGCGTCAGGTAGTTACCTGGGCAAGGGGCAATATGGAGGAAAGCCGTCTGGATGGCATCCGCTGGGTTGTAGAGGACGCCCTCAAGTTTGCAAAACGTGAACTCAAGCGCGGCAACAAATACCAGGGCATTATACTTGATCCCCCCGCTTACGGCCATGGCCCGGACGGGGAAAAGTGGAAGCTGGACGAACTCCTCTTTGACCTGCTCAAGACCGTAGCGGGCATTTTGGAGCCGAAGGATAGTTTCATGGTACTGAACCTATATTCCAACGGTTATTCCGCCACCCTTGGGGAAACGCTTGTAAAGCAGGCCTTCGGGCTGTCAGCCCAGACCGGAGAACTGGAGAGCGGAGAACTGGCACTTATGGACAACTTTGGCAAGGCGCTGCCCCTCAGTATCTTCGTTAGATTGGCAAGATAATATATTATTATAATTTGTAGACATTATGCAACAGCACATTGATTCCTACGACTTCACTGGCAAAAAAGCCATTGTAAGGGTTGACTTCAACGTTCCTCTGGACGCAGATTTCAACATCACTGATGACACCCGCATCCGCAGGGCCATCCCCACACTTAAGAAAGTACTCGCCGGCGGCGGTTCACTCATCATCATGAGCCACCTTGGCCGTCCTAAAAAGGTTGAGGATAAATTCAGCCTCAGGCACATCGTAGCCCGCGTAAGCGAGTGCCTCGGTGTTCCCGTTCAGTTCGCAGACGACTGCATGAAAGCCGCAGCACAGGCTGCCGCACTTAAGCCCGGAGAAGTTCTCCTTCTTGAAAACCTCCGCTTCTATGCAGAGGAAGAGGGTAAACCCCGCGGTCTTGCAGAAGACGCTTCAGAGGAAGAGAAGAAGGCTGCAAAAGCCGTTGTAAAAGCTTCCCAGAAAGAGTTCACCAAGACTCTTGCTTCTTACGCAGACTGCTACATCAACGACGCCTTCGGTACCGCACACCGTGCACACGCTTCTACCGCCCTCATCGCCGAATACTTCCCCAATGACAAGATGTTCGGCTACCTGATGGAAGGCGAGATCAAGGCTATCGACAACGTTCTTAAGAACGCAGAGCGCCCTCTTACCGCTATCATCGGCGGTTCAAAGGTAAGCTCCAAGCTTGCAGTGCTCAAGAACCTCATCGGCAAGGTGGACAACCTCATCATCGGTGGCGGTATGGGTTATACCTTCATCAAGGCCCAGGGTGGCAAGGTTGGTCTGTCCCTGCATGAGGACGAGCTCATCCCCGATGCTCTTGAGATTATGAAAGAGGCTAAGGAGCGTGGCGTTAACCTGTCCCTGAGCGTAGCTACCGTTTGCGGCCAGAAGTTCGACAACGATACTCCCCAGCGCATCTTCCCTATCAACGAGATTCCCGACGACTGGGAGGGTATGGATGCAGCTCCTGCTTCACTGGAGAACTGGAAGAAGATCATCCTTTCTTCCAAGACCATCCTTTGGAACGGCCCTGTAGGCGTATTCGAGCTTCCTAACTTTGCAAAGGGTACCCTTCAGATTGCTGAGGACCTTGCAGAGGCCACAAAGAACGGTGCTTACACTCTTGTTGGTGGCGGCGACTCTGTTGCAGCTGTTACCAAGATGGGTTATGCCGACAAGGTAAGCTACGTTTCTACCGGTGGCGGTGCAATGCTGGAGGCTATTGAAGGTAAGATACTTCCCGGTATCGCAGCAATTCAGGATTAGCACGATTCTTGATAGTAATTTAGGGTTGGCCTTGCGCCAGCCCTAAATTTGATTTTTTATTGTATATGACTGATATTTTGGCAATAATTTGGAATGCAAACCCGGAATTGTTCCACATTGGCGGCTTTGCTGTCAGGTGGTACTCCCTGCTGTTTGTGTCAGGTTTCATTCTGGGCTTTTTCATCTTCCAATGGTTTTTCAAAAGGGAAAAGCTTGACCCCGGGCTTCTGGATTCTCTTTTGGTTACCCTTATCGTGGGAACTATCGTAGGTGCCCGCCTGGGTCATTGCCTCTTCTATCAGCCCGACTATTATCTTGGCAGCTGGGAAGGTTTCCTGGAAATCTTCATGCCCTGGAAAGGGGGACTGGCCAGCCACGGCGGCACCATCGCCCTGTTTATTGCAATGTGGTGGTTCGCACACAAATACGGCAAAAGGCACGGCTTTGACTTTGTATGGCTTGTAGACCATCTTAGCATTGCAGTTTGCTTTGCCGCTACTTTTATCCGTTTGGGTAATCTTTTCAATTCAGAAATTTACGGCGGTGTAACCAACCTGCCGTGGGGCTTTGTCTTCGTACGCAACGAAGAAACAGAGCCTCATCACCCCACCCAGCTATACGAGGCCCTGAGTTACCTTATCCTTGGCCTTGTGCTGCTGGCTATTTACAAATATCGCTCAGAAAAAACCTGGCGCGGAACCTTTATCGGCCTCTTCCTTATAGGCTGCTTCGGTTCCCGCTTCCTCATAGAATTCATTAAGAATGACCAGGTGGACTTCGAGGCCGGAATGGCACTGAACATGGGTCAGATACTTAGTATCCCCTTCGTGCTCCTTGGCATCGGCTTTCTGGTGTATGCATATAAAAAGAAGCTCCCGGCCCTGGTCGACGGCGGCTTCCAGAAATTGGAAACAAAGAAAAGGAAATAATAAATGAGATTGATTCACAAGATTTTAGTGGCAGCGGCAATCGTCCTGTTTCCTGGCGCAGTGAATGCGCAGGACACTACATTGGTGACCTTGGACGAAGCCATAAAGATTGCCATCAGTGAGAATGCGTCGGTTCGTGTGGCCGACAAAGAGATAGAGCGTGCGCAGTACGCAAAGAAGGGCACATATTCAGCGTTATTCCCCCAGGTTAATGGTACCGGTACTTTCCAGCGCACCATCAAAAAGCAGGTAATGTATATGGACGGAATGTCCGGCGGCAGCGGAATGTTTGCCAGCATCTTCGAGCCCATCATCACTGCCCTTGAGCAGAATGGAATACATGTCGATATGAGTGCCTTGACAGGCGGTGGCGACGATGAAGGGGGGGCTTCATCTTCTTCGGACGGCATTTCTGTTGGCCGATGGAACACCTTCAACGGCGGTATTTCTGCATCCATGCCCCTTGTCAACTTCCAGCTCTGGGAGAGCCTCAAGATCAGTGGCCAGAGTGTTGAGCTTGCCGTAGAGAAGGCCCGCTCATCACGTCTGGAGGCCGTTACAAAGGTTAAACAGGCCTACTTCAGCGTACTGCTTGCAAAAGAGGTGTTCGACGTTTACAAGAGCGTATACGAGAACGCAATGGAGAACCTGGTTCAGGTTCAGCGCAAGTACGACGTACAGAAGGTATCAGAGCTTGAGCTTACCCGCGCCAAGGCTAATGTGGCATCCGCTATTCCTAACGTTTACAATGCAGAAAACTCTATCATGCTGGCCCTCTGGCAGCTTAAGGCTGTCATGGGTGTAAACCTTGACATGAACCTGGACATCGTCGGCAAGCTGTCCGACTATACAGAGCACATGTTCCGCGACATCCACGAAAACGACGACGTCAACCTGGACCGCAACTCCACAATGCGTCAGCTGGCCATTCAGGCAGAGCAGCTTGCATCCACCGTTAAGATGCAGAAATATGCCTATCTGCCCACCCTGTCAGTATCGTTCTCTTACAGCATGAACGCAATGACAAACGACTTCAAGTTCAGCCAGTACAAATGGACCCCTTACTCTTATGTAGGACTAAGCCTTAACATTCCCATCTTCTCAGGTGGCAAGCGTCATTCAGACGTTCGTCAGGCGCAGATCCAGCAAGAGTCCCTTAACATAAGCCGCGCAGACACGGAGCGCCAGTTAAGGATTTCCATCCGCTCTTTCCTGAACACCATGGAGACCAACATGAAGAGCTACGACTCTGCACAGGAGGCCGTAGAGCTTGCCCAGAAGGCATACGACATCTCCCAGAAGTCTTTCAATGTTGGCAAGAGCACCCTTACTGACCTGCACGACGCAGAGCTCGTCCTTACCCAGGCACGCCTGTCAAGCAGTCAGGCCATTTACAACTTTATCAACGCAAAAGCATCCCTGGAGCAGGTGATTGGCAGGGATTTCATCGAAACAGAAGAAAAATAGAAGAGATATGAAAAATACTATCCTTAAAACAATCGTTCTTGGCCTTGGCGCTGCCTTGGCAATGTCTTGCGGCGGCGGCAATTCAGCTCCCGCTCCGGCAATGGGTGCAAAGGAAGAGCAGGCCCACAACGTAGAGGTCTTGAGCGCAACATTCTCTGATGTTCCGCAGCAGAGCTCATATTCAAGCACAATAGAGGCTTTCGCCATCAACAATATCGCCCCTCAGAGCGGTTCACGTATCCGCAAGGTTTATGCAGAGATCGGCGACTATGTATCCAAGGGCCAGGTGCTGGCAGAGATGGACAAGTTCCAGTTGGAGCAGCTCCGCCTTCAGCTTCAGAACGACAGCACTGAGTTCAGCCGTATCAAGGCTCTGTACCAGCAGGGCGGCGTGTCCGGCAGTGACTACGAGGCTATGGAACTTGCATACAAGGTTCGCAAGACCAATTATGAGAATCTTCTTGAAAACACCATCCTGCGTGCTCCTATTACCGGTTTTGTAACCGCACGCAACTATGACAACGGTGATATGTATTCAATTGGCAAGCCCCTGTACACCATCCAGCAGGTTGTTCCCGTGAAGATGCTTGTAGGCGTTTCAGAAAGCGAATATACCAAGGTTAAGAAGGGAGACAAGATTGATATTACCGTGGATGCCCTTCCCGGCCGCCACTTCACCGGCCACATCAGCCGTCTGTATCCTACCATCGACGCCACTACCCACACCTTCCAGGCAGAGGTAGAGGTTCCCAATGCAGACAAGGTGCTTCGTCCCGGCATGTACGCCCGCGTTACCATTACCTTTGGTATGAACCGCAGCGTGGTTCTGCCTGACCAGGCAATCGTAAAGCAGGAAGGAACCGGCCAGAAGTTCGTTTACAAGGTTAATAAAGAAGGTACCGTGAACTTTGTTCCGGTAGAGCTTGGCGTTCACAACAACTTCGAGTACGAGGTTCTTTCAGGCGTGAACGAGGGTGACGTAATTGTAGTGAAAGGTACCGCAGCTCTTAAGGAAGGAGCCAAGGTCAACATTATCAACAAGTAAGAAGGAGGCCTGTAAATGAGTATTTATCGTTCGGCGGTAAACAAGCCGGTTACCACATTCCTGGTCTTCCTGGCCTTCGCCATCCTGGGCTTGTTCTGCTTGTCCAGGCTGCCGATTGACTTCTTCCCGGACGTGGAGTCCAACACCATCATGGTGATGAGCTCCTATCCAGGCGCAAGTGCGGAAGACGTAGAGAACAACCTTACCAAGACGCTGGAAAACACCCTCAACGGTGTCAGCAACCTTAAGAATATCACCTCACAGTCAAGGGAGAACCTTTCTTTCCTTACGCTGGAGTTCGAATACGGAATTGACATAGAAGAAGCGACGAATGATGTGCGAGACAAGCTGAGTATGATTTCATCTACTCTGCCGGATGGTGCATCATCCCCCGTCATCTTCAAGTTCAGCGCCGAGGATATCCCTATCCTGATGCTTTCTGCTACTGCAAGGCAGAGTGCATCGGCGTTGGATAAGATCCTGGACGACAAGGTCGCCACCCCGCTCGCCCGCGTGAGCGGCGTAGGTACTGTGAGCGTAATCGGTGCCCCCAAGCGTGAGATCCAGGTTTATTGCGACCCTACAAAGTTGGAGGCTTATCATCTGTCTATCAGTACTTTGGCTTCCATTATTGCAGCGGAGAACAAGAACGTTCCTTCCGGAAGCATCGACATTGGATCAGAAACTTACACCCTTCGTGTAAAGAAGGAATTCAAGGATCCGAACGAGCTTCTTGACCTTGTAGTAGGTCACAATGGTGCCAATACTATTTACCTCAGGGATGTGGCTCGTATTAACGACGGCCTTGAGGAGCGCTCCCAGGAATCCTTCACCGGAGGCCTCAACAGTGCGCTTATCATGATCCAGAAGCAGTCCGGTTACAACTCTGTGAATGTCGTTAGGGAAGTTAACGCCAACATGGAGAAAATTAAGACAACCCTGCCTCCGGATATCGAGTTTGGCGTTGTCTTCGATACATCGGACTACATCATCCGTACCATCAACTCCCTTAAGGAGACCATCATGATCACCTTCCTGGTGGTTATGCTCATTGTGTACATCTTCCTGGGCAGGTGGAAAGGAACCCTCATCGTCATTTTGAGTATTCCTATCGCCCTGCTGGCATCCCTCATGTACCTGTTTGCAACCGGCAATACGCTTAACATTATTTCAATGTCGGCCTTGTCCATTGCGATCGGTATGGTGGTGGACGATGCAATTGTGGTGCTGGAGAACGTGACTACGCATCTTGAGCGTGGCGAAAAACCTAAAGAGGCTGCCGTACACGGCACCTCAGAGGTGGGTATCTCTGTTATCGCATCCACCCTTACCATGCTTTGCGTGTTCCTGCCCCTTACCATGATCCCCGGTATGGCAGGTATCATGTTCAAGCAGCTGGGTTGGATCGTGAGCATCATCATGATAGTATCTACCACCGCCGCCCTTTCACTGGTGCCTATGATGTGCTCCAAGATGCTGGGTAACGAGAATAAGAGCGGAAAGGTATATCACTTCATCTTTGACCCTATCAACAGGTTCCTGGATAAGGTATCCCATGGATATTCAAAGTTCATTTCCTGGTGTATGGGCCATAAGAAGAGGGTGCTCCTTGGCGCCTTTGTCATCTTCATTGCCGTTATGGTATTCATTGGCGGCAACGTCAAGACTGAATACTTCCCCCGCTCCGATATGGGCCGAATCAGCGCCACTATCGAGCTTCCTATCGGTACCTCACAGGATGTGACAAGGGATGTGGCTCACCGTATTTATCAGAAGATTGCTGCCGATGTCCCTGAGATTCAGGTATTTAACTACCGTTTTGGACAGGCAGATTCTGACAATGCCTTTGCCAGCATGCAGGCCAACGGTACCTACATCATCTCAATGAACATCAATGCCGGTCCTAAGAGCTCACGTAAGCGTACGGGTGCAGAGATTGTGGATATTGTCCGTGCCGACATTCTTTCCTTCCCGGAGGTCCGCAAGGCCAACGTAACCGAGGGCCAGGGAGGCGGAATGAGCGGTGCCGCATCCATCAGCGTAGAGATTTACGGATACGATTTTGAAGAGACAGAAGAGGTTGCAAGGGCTCTCAAGGCCTATATGGATTCTACCGGTGTATTTGCACAGGTGGTTCCCAGCCGTGACCAGTACACTCCTGAATATCAGGTAGACTTTGACCGTCACAAACTTGCTCTTAACGGCCTTACTTCAACCACTGCCGCAGCTGCTGTTAGCTCTGCGATGAGTGGTAGCGTCGCTTCCCATTATCGTGAAGAGGGTGAAGAGTACGACATCCGCGTACGTTATGCACCTGAGTTCCGTAACAGTACGGAAAGTATCGGCAATATAATCGTTTACACTCCAGCCGGAGCTGGTGTCCGCATCAAGGACCTTGGCAACGTAGTAGAGGATAAGGTTCCGCCTACCATCCAGCGTAAGAACCGTGAACGTTATATCTCCCTGACCGGTATTATTGCAACCAGCTATGCCCTCAGCGACGGTGTAGCAGTAGCCAACGAGGCCTTAGAGAAGGTTGTGATTCCTTCCAACATCAACGTTACCATCGGCGGTGACTACGAGGATCAGCAGGATATGTTCGGCGATATGTTCCTCCTTATGATATTGATTGTGATTCTGGTTTACATGGTTATGGCTTCCCAGTTCGAGTCGTTCATGGGTCCTTTCGTAATCATGTTCTCCATTCCGTTCGCCCTTGTGGGCGTGCTGATCGGCCTTTGGGTTACCGGCACCGCACTTGGCGTAATGGCCATGATCGGTATCATCATCTTGCTTGGTATTGTGGTTAAGAACGGTATCGTGCTCATTGACTACACCATACTTTGCCAGGAGAGGGGAATGGATGTAAGGACATCTTCCATCACTGCTGCAAAGAGCCGTCTGCGTCCTATCCTTATGACTACCCTCACCACCGTGCTGGGTATGGTTCCTATGGCTATCGGTACCGGTGACGGTTCAGAAATGTGGCGCTCACTGGGTATGACAGTGGTTTGGGGTCTGTCCATTTCCACCATCATCACCCTTGGTATTATCCCTACACTTTACTGCGGTATCTACGAGCATAAAGAGAAGCGTAAGGCAAAACGTCAGGCCCGCCGCGAAGCTAAGCTTGCCGCAGCAGAGAAATAACTGATAATCAGATATTTATGAAAGCAATATTTATAGCATACAACCAGGCCTACAATGAGGAAATTGTAGAGGTTCTGGAGAAGTTCGGCCAGAGGGGTTATACCAAATGGGAGGATGTCGGCGGCCGTGGTTCCGTAGATGGCGAACCCCATCTTGGAAGCCACGCCTGGCCTACCCAGAACCATGCCTTATTTACGGCTGTGCCGGATAACCTGTGCAAAGACATAATGGAGGCACTCCGCAAGAAAGATGAGCAATTCCAGGACCTTGGCCTGCGGGCTTACTCCTGGCCGATTGAATCCAATATTTAGAAACTTTATATTTACAAGATTATGGCAAAGATAGCAACCAACAGCAATTTTGCAGAGATTCTGGCTTCTGACAAGCCGATAATGGTAGATTTTTGGGCCGTTTGGTGCGGTCCCTGCCGCATGCTTTCCCCCACTGTAGACGACATCGCAGAGCAGTACGAGGGTAAAGTAGAGGTTGTAAAATGCAACGTCGACGACTGCCAGGACATCGCCATCAAGTACGGCATCCGCAGCATCCCTACCCTTATCTTCTTCAAGAACGGAGAGATTGCAAAGAGAACCGTAGGCGTAGTCTCTGAAGCAGAGATCAAGAGCATTTTGGAAGAACTTCTTTAAAAATCATAAACCTATGACTAAGAAACTATTAGTAGCAGCTTTGCTTCTTGTCTTCACCGGCATGGTGGCAAGCGCACAGCTCAGGTTTGGTGTTACCGGAGGTTTCACCTCTTCCAGCACCTCGCTTAAGAATATCAAGACAAGCAAGGCCAGCTTTTATCACGCAGGTCTGGCACTGCAGCTTGGCCTTCCTTCAGGCTTCGCCGTCCAGACAGGCCTTCTGTATCAGGTAAAAGGAACAAAGGCAAAGGGCGCTCTGTCAGATTCACAGGCTACTGTCGGAAATATTGACGTAAAATACGGCTACCTTGAGCTTCCTCTGGAGCTTCAGTGGGGTCTTGATCTCATCCTCCTTCGTCCTTACGCACTTGTCCAGGGCTTCCTTGGCTATGCGGTAAACGAGAAAGTGGGAGAGCTTGCAGGCAAGGCTATCACCCACTTCGGCGACAGCGACTTCAAGAGCAAACTTGAATATGGTTATGCAGTCGGTTTCGGTATCGACATAATGAAGTTCCAGCTTGCAGCCAAATACTTCAAGAACCTTGGCAACCTTGGTCCGGATGTAACCGTAACCAGCGCTGCCGGCCAGGCCATCAAGAACAAAGACAACTTTGACGGCCTTGCCATTTCACTGACCGTATTCTTTTAATGGAAGAACTGAAGGCTTACATAAAGGCGGAGATGGGCCGGGTGGCTGCTCTTGTAGAGAAGTCGCTCGGTACCGACATCCCGCTTCTTGAAAAGTGCAACCGTCATATCCTTGAGCACAAGGGCAAGATGGTAAGGCCCATGATCACCCTGCTTATGGCCGATGCCATTGGGTCCATCAATGACAATACCATCAATTTTGCGGCTGCAGCCGAGCTCATCCACAATGCAAGCCTTCTTCACGACGATGTTGCCGACAATTCTGACAGCCGTCGTGGCGTTCCTACCATCAGTTCTATACTTGGCCCCCGTCCATCCGTTTTGCTGGGCGACTTCTGGCTGGTAAAGGGCATTGCCCGCATCCTGGACGCGACAGAGAATTCATCCCGCGTAATGAACCTGTTTGGCAAGACTCTATCCGAGCTTGCCGAGGGCGAGATGCTGCAGCTGGAGATGGCAAAAGGCGGTGCCACTACAGAAAAGGAGTACTACCGTATCATATACGACAAAACGGCGACGCTCTTTGAGACATCAGCCCTTGCGGGAGCTATTTCTGCCGGCGCTACTCCGGAGCAGGAGGCCGCAGCCGGCGAATTCGCCCGCAGCCTTGGTATCGCCTTCCAGATTAAGGACGATATCCTTGACTACGAGGGCGACGAAACCCTTGGCAAGCCGCTTGGACAGGACCTTCTTGAAAAGAAGATTACCCTGCCACTGCTGGGCGCCATGAAGGCCTGCCCCTCGCAGGAGCAGAGGATAAGGGAGATGGTTAAGGGCATCGAGCCGGGCAGTGAGGCACAAAAGACAATCAGCTCTTTTGTGGTGGAAAATGGCGGCATCGACTATGCAGAAGAGGCAATGAACGACTATCTTGCAAAGGGTGTAAAGGCTCTTGACGCCTTCCCCAAAGGCAAGGCAAAATTCTATCTTTCTATGCTGGCTGCTTATGTCGGCAATAGGAATAAATAGTTAAGTATCAATGAGATTTGCAGATATCCCGGGCAACGCAGACGTAAAGAGGGCCATGATCAACATGGCTAAGAGCGGCCGTGTTCCGCATGCAATAATGCTGTACGAGAACGAGGGCTGCGGGGCTCTTGCCCTTGGCCTGGCATTTCTGCAATACCTCAACTGTCAGGATAGGGGAGAAGAAGACTCCTGCGGGCAGTGCCGCAACTGTGGACAGATAGAGCGACTTACTTATCCGGACCTTCGCTTCAGCTTCCCAATCACTTCCGGAACAAAGGTCAGCGGCGCGGCCAAAGACCTTACCTGCGACGCATATTCGGCTCTTTTCAAGGAGCTGGTACTGAAGAACCCTTATTTTGCAGAGAATGAGCTTTCTGCCGCCCTTGGAATAGACAAGAAAAGCGGCCTCATTTCTGTGGCAGAGGGTAAAGCCATAATGCAGAAGCTGTCCCTGGCCCCGGTTACCGACGGCTGGCGAGGCATCTTTGTATGGCTGCCGGAAAAAATGAACCAGCAGACGGCCAACATGCTTCTTAAGTCGCTGGAAGAGCCCGCAGAAAAAACACTTTTCATCCTTATTACCCATAGCCCGGAGAGTGTGCTTACAACCATCACCTCCCGCTGCCAGGGCATGAGGGTGATGCCGCTTACTAAAGAAGAAAAAGCGATAATTCAGAAATATACAGATTCCGACGATGCAGAAACTTCTCTGTACAACGAGCTGTTTAAATCCTTGATAGAGAGGTTAATAGCTCGCGACTTGGCAGGCTCGCTTGAGCTTGGCGAGGCCCTTGCCGGTTTGGAATCCCGTGAAAAACAGAAAGCTTTTTGTATATTTGCAGGAGAAGGCGTTCGCTCGCTTATGCTTTACCGCCGCGGACTGCAGCAGCTTTCTTCAGTAGAAGAAGGCGATGCGGCGTGGTACGGAAGCGCAGCGCAGAAGCTGCCGGACGGCTTTGCAGAGGCCGCCGGGGCAGCTATTGGCCGTGCCGCGTTTTTGCTTGAGCGCAACGTCCTTGCAAAGATAATTTTCTGCAACCTTGTAAACCGCTTATTCGAATGCACGAAAACGAAAATATAAAGTTTGACTGTTCCCGCGGATGCACCGTGAGCCATACTGACGATGGCCAGCCGGCTATCGAGTACCGTCACGGCTGCTGCAAGCTGGAAACATATAACTGGCTCGCAGGAGTCAACCAGGAGCAATACGAATCTTACTTCGAGGTCCGCTTCAAGAATACCAGGAAGGGCTTCTATATCAATGCGTCCGGACAGAACGTAAAGATGGGAGACCTTGTTATTGTTGAGGCTCAGAGCGGCCACGACCTTGGTATCATCACCCTGGAAGGTCCTGTTGTGGGCCGTCAGATGCACGCCAAGGGCATCGACCCCAAGACTTACGAATTCAAGAAGATATACCGCAAGGCAAGGCAGTTCGACATTGAAAAATGGCAGGAGGCCATTGCGCGTGAGCAGGAGACCATGATCCGTGCCCGCCAGATTGCCGTAGAACTGGGACTGGAGATGAAGATTGGCGACGTAGAGTTCCAGGGCGACGGAACCAAGGCAATTTTCTACTACATTGCCGACGGCCGCGTAGACTTCCGCCAGCTGATTAAGGTCTTTGCAGAGGAGTTTCGTATCCGCATAGAAATGAAGCAGATCGGCGCCCGCCAGGAGGCCGGCCTTATCGGAGGTCTTGGCGTTTGTGGCAGGGAGCTTTGCTGCGCCAATTATATAACCCAGTTCAAGTCCATTACCACAACGGCCGCAAGGGTTCAGGATCTTTCTCTTAACCCGCAGAAGCTGGCCGGCCAGTGCGGCAAGCTCAAGTGCTGCCTTAACTTCGAGGTGGCCAATTACATGGATGCCCAGAGCCGCCTGCCTAAGGTAAGCGAGCCGCTGGAGTTCGAGGACGGCCTGGCTTATCTTGTCAAGACTGACATCTTGCGTGAGCTGATGTATTTCTCTTACGACAAGAATTCGTTGGTAAATATCTATCCGCTTGATGCATACGAGGTTAGGGAGATTATCAAGATGAACCGCAACGGTATTCGTCCCGAATCCCTCAAACTTGAACCGGAGCCGTCGCTGCCTGACTTTGTTACGTCTGTGGGCGACGACAGCATAACCCGCTTTGACAAGCCGGAGCGTAAGAAGAACCGTAATGGCCGCGGCGGCAATAACAGGCGTCGCAAGCAGCAGGGATGAGACTGATTATCAGTTGTTTGCCGGTATTGTTCATGCTGGCTTCCTGCGGCCGTCCGGTATCTGACGAGCTCTTTTCTTTCTTTGACGATGCCGGCTATGCAGAGTACTCCCTTGACATGTCAGATTCTACCGCTTACAGCCTTCAGCTGTACGTTTATGCGGACGATATGCTGGCCCCGGGCGACAGCCTTACTGTAAGGATGGATTATCTGTCTCCGGACAAGGTGCCTTATAGCGAGACTCTTGTGCTTTATGGGGTAAATGTTTCTGACAGAGCTCTTTGCAGGACGCTGAGGGAGGACTTCAGGCCTGTAACTTATGGCCTTTGGAGGGCTGCGGTAAACATCGGACATCAGAATAAAGAGAAGTATAGTATAACCGGGGCCGGGCTCCGTCTTATAAGGGAAAATGGGACACGGTAAACTTAAGAAATTCGCAGAGAACGAGACTTTCAAGTGTTTGCTTCAGCCGGCGGCGGACGATGTTCTGGCCGGCCGTGGCAAGGACTTTCTTCTGAAGGATCATCCGGTTAAGGGTAATTGGAACAGTCAGATGTTCGATGCTCCCAGGCCGATAGTTCTTGAGCTTGGCTGTGGACGCGGCGAGTATTGCATCAACCTTGCCCGTCGTCATCCTGACTTCAATTACATTGGCGTGGATATTAAGGGTGCGCGTCTTTGGAAGGGTGCCAAGGAGGCTACTGTTAACCATATGGGAAATGTTGCCTTCCTGCGTACCAGGATTGAGTTTATTGAGGCTTATTTTGCTCCGGGAGAAGTATCAGAGATATGGCTTACCTTCTCTGACCCGCAGCTTAATCATGAGAATTCGCGTCTTAGCTGCCCGATGTTTCTTGAGCGTTACCGTAAGTTCCTTGCTCCTGGCGGAATGATTCATCTTAAGACTGACAGTCGTTTCTTGTACGAATATACTTTGGCTGTTTGCAAGGAGAATAATCTGGAGATTCTTGCGGCTACATCAGACCTTTATGCTTCCACGCCGGAGGGCAGTGTGTCCGGAAAACTTACGCTTCCGGGCACAGAGCCCTCCGGCTTCGCAGGGCCTGCGCACACGGGTGAAATCCGTCCGGAGGTGCGCGAGGTCAAAACATACTATGAAACTATGTTTTCAAGGCAGGGTTACAAGATAACCTATCTTTGTTTCCGCCTGCCCTCTGCCCCGGCCGCCGCTTCCGTCATGCCAGACGCTTCTGCCCCGGCCGCCGCTTCCGTCATGCCCGACCAGATCGGGCATCTCCGCAGCCCCGCCTCCTTTGACGCCGACTACTGGCGCTCCGTCGAAGGCCCCCGCCACAGCGTCTCCCTCCCCGACTTCGAGATGTAGATTTGGAATTATAGCCCTCTGTCCAGTTCGCGGCGGAGGTCTTTTTCTTTGATGGAGTTGCGCTTGTCGTATTCTTTCTTGCCTTTGGCAAGGGCGATGACAAGCTTGGCGTAGCCGTTCTCTGCGATGTACAGTTTGACGGCGACTATTGTGTTGCCTTTGAGTTTGACTTCCTGGCGAAGATGGCGGAGTTCGCGTTTGGTAAGAAGGAGTTTGCGGTCCCGAACGGGCTCGTGCTGGCCCCAGGAACCCCAGAAGTACTGGGCAATGTTCATGCCCTTTACAAACAGCTGGCCGCGGGTATCAAAATAGCAGAAAGCATCCACCAGAGAGGCCTTTCCGGCCCTGATGGACTTGATTTCCGTTCCAACCAGCTGGATTCCGGCCGTGAAGGTCTCAAGGAACTCGTAGTCGAAGCTGGCGCGACGGTTGCTTATCTGTACTTTACTCTTCGCTTTCATGGGACTGCAAAGATAGGATTTTTAAAAGAAAAATGTTATATTTACCCACTGAAAGAAAATTAATTAAAATTTTATAGTTATGAGAAAGTACATTGCTATTGCCCTTTGCGGCATGATCCTTATTTCAAGTTGTGGTGTTCTTCAGAATAACACTCAGAAAGGTGCAGCCATAGGCGCCGGCGGCGGTGCCGTACTCGGTGGAGCGCTTGGCGCCCTCTTCGGCAAAGACGGTAAAAGTGCTGCCATAGGAGCAGCAATCGGTGCGGTAGTAGGCGCAGGTGCCGGAACCATCATCGGTAACAAGATGGACAAGAAGGCAGAAGAGCTTGCAGCGCTGGAAAATGCAAAGGTAGAGACTATCAAGGATGCCAACGGTCTGGAGGCCATCAAGATCACCTTCGACAGCGGAATTCTCTTCGCAACGGGTAAGAGCGACCTAAACAATGCATCAAAGGCGCAGCTGCTTAACTTCGTCAACAAGATGAAGGATATGCCTGACACTGACCTTGCAATTGCAGGCCACACAGACAATACCGGCAGCGACGCAGTTAATGAAAGGCTCTCCCTTGAGCGCGCAATGAGCGTAGCAAACTACCTTCAGTCCTGCGGTATGGCCGCATCCAGAATGAGGGCAGAGGGCTATTCATACAAATATCCCGTTGCTGACAACTCAACAGCAGCAGGCCGCGCACAGAACCGTCGCGTAGAAGTTTATATTTATGCTAATGAAGCAATGATTGAAGCTGCCAACAAGGAGGCACAGAATAAGTAAGAGAGATTGATGAAGAAGATTTTGATATTGGCTCTGAGTGGCCTGTTCGCATTCTCTGCAGCAGGCCAGGAGCCTAATTATGAGCAGGCGGCAAGGTTCACCGCCAAGAGGGTGAACCAGATGGTATTCTCTACCCGTATTAGTCCGGAATGGTTCCGCTACAGCAACAAATTCTGGTACAGCTGGAAGACATCGGAAGGCACAAAATATTATATCGTTGATCCGGATGCCGGGACGCGCCGTGAGGTGTTCGACCTTGACCGCCTGGCCATGCAGATAACAGAGATCGTAAAAGATCCGTTCGAGGCAAAGCATCTGCCGCTACAGGATTTGCGTCTGGAAAAGGACAAATACTTCCTTTTTGACGTGACGAGTACGGCCGATACCAAGGATCCCAAGGATTCTACCAAAACCATCAAGAAGGTTTATCACTTCCGCTATGACATAGCCACATCGGCCCTGACGGAAGAAAAAGAGGGCAGGAAGAAAAAGTACCCCGACTTCGTGAATGTGTCTCCGGACGGAAAGATCGGCCTGTATGTCAAGAATCATAATCTTTACTGGGCAGATTCAACTTCACTCCGCAAGATGGCGGAGGACCCGAAGGATTCTACAATCGTAGAGCATGCCCTTACAAAGGACGGAACGTCCAATCATAGCTGGAACGGCAACAATTACAGCGGTGACAAGGAAACTGACTCAACCGTCAGAAGGTCTGTTTACCCGGCCCACTGGTCCCCGGACAGCAAGCACTTTGCCATTATCCGCTGGAATATGTCCAAGGTTAAGGACTTCTGGGTAATCAATTCTGTAAAGAGTCCGCGTCCGGAGCTTGAGACCTACAAGTACCAGATGCCGGGCGAACCCGGTCCCGATGGTGCCCTGTACATTTTTGAAATGCCCTCCGGAAAGTCTCACAAGGTTGCCTGGAACGCATTCAAAGACCAGGACGGAGACATTCCTTCCGCCCGCCAGACGGCCGAATTCAAGTACACAGACTTCAACTGCTGCCGCTGGATTGGAGACAATAATGGTTTCTATCTGCTTAGAAGGAGCCGTGACCTCAAGCGCCAGGATCTGTGCTACGTAGGCATTAAAGCTGACTCTACCCACGTTGTGGCCAAGGAGCGCAGCAACACCTATGTAGAGACCCGCGAGCCCTATTTTATCAAGGGTGGCAGCCAGTTCATCTGGTGGAGCGAGCGCAACGGCTGGGCCAACCTTTATCTGTACAATGCCGATGGTACCCTGGTTTGCAACCTGACAGAGGGTGCATACCATGTGAACGATGTCCTTGGTGTGAACGAGGCCGCCGGCTACGTGCTCTTTGGCGCATGCGGCGTCAATAAAGGTGAGAATCCTTATCAGACCCACAACTATAAGGTATCTCTTACAGGTGGTGCAATCAAGCAGCTTGATATGGCCGATATGGACGTTCTTGCCGAGCCCAGCTTCGATGCCAAGTACTTCGTGGCCAACTACTCCCGCGTAGATGCAAAGCCCGCCGTGGCTCTTTACGACGCCGTTCAGGGCCGCAAGGTACGTGAGCTTGAAGAGGCTGACTTCTCACTGCTTTTGGCTGCCGGCTACAAGTTCCCTGAGCGCTTCAAGGTTAAGGCCGCCGACGGCATTACTGACCTTTATGGCGCAATGTACAAACCCTTTGACTTTGACTCCACAAAGACTTATCCTATAATTGATTACGTATATCCCGGACCGCAGGTAGAGGCTAACAACATCTCTTGGAGCCGCGGCTTCCTGCGCCTGGAGCGCCTTGCGCAGATTGGCTTTGTTGTAATCACCGTGGGTAACCGCGGCGGCCATCCGGACAGGTCAAAGTGGTATCACAACTATGGCTACGGCAATATGAGGGATTATGGCCTGGAAGACCAGAAATATGCCATCCAGCAGCTTGCCGGCAAGTATTCTTATATAGATGGCACCCGCGTGGGCATTCACGGACATTCCGGCGGCGGCTTCATGTCAACGGCAGCCATCCTTACTTATCCGGACTTCTTCAAGGCAGCTGTATCCTGCGCCGGCAACCACGACAACAGCATTTACAACCGCTGGTGGAGCGAGCAGCATCACGGTATCCTGGAGAAGATAGACAAGGGCGACACAACCTTCGTCTATAGCGTCAAGACCAACCAGGAGCTTGTATCGCGCCTGAAAGGCCACCTGATGCTTGTAACCGGCGATATGGACAATAATGTAAATCCGGCCAACACAATCAGGGTCGTAAATGCCCTGATACGTGCCAACAAACGCTTCGACCTTCTTGTACTTCCCGGTCAGCGTCATGGCTTCGGGGACATGAACGAATACTTCTTCTGGCGCCTGGCAGATTACTTCAGCGAGTGGCTCCTTGGAAGCAGTAAGCGATGGCAGCCGGATATCATAGAAATGAATAACGACTGACAATCATGAAAGGAGAAAAAGAATGGATTTTGACCCGCGTAGACGGAAAGATCGCCTCGGTATCAATTGACTATAAAGGGGCTGCAGCCTTGCTTGCGAAAATTTCTTCCTTTTCTCCTTCCAAATTCGGCAAGGTAGAGACCGGTAAGATTACTATTACGGAACTGTTCCAGCTGTCTCAGAACCTTGTCTGGGATGATCTAATGGTCTTTGGAACCCCTTTCCAGCAGACTGTATGGAAGGCGCTCTTTGACCTGACTCATCCGGCCGAAAACGGCGTAAAACTAATTTGCTACACAGACTTTGCAGAGTCATTGGGTAAAGGCCCCGGCGTGCGCGCTGTTGCGCACGCCATAGGCCTGAACCCTATTCCTGTTATAATTCCCTGCCATCTGGTCATTCCAAAAGAGAGCCTTGAGCGCTTGCAAGAGCTGAACGAAGAAGAAAACGGCTTGTTCAAGCGCGAGACCCTTTATATGGTAGACCGTTACGTAGATTACGGCGAATACGCTTTTGGCACCGCCCTTAAGCGTGAACTCATTCACATTCACCTTAACAGTTAATTCCGGCGATGAAAAAGATGCTTTTAGCAGCGGTCCTTTTGGCTACAGCTGCCGCCGCAGGCGCTCAAACACTTCATAGACAATTGTTTAACGATGGCTGGTCTTTTACCAAAGACGGCCAAATCCGTACCGTGAACCTGCCTCACGACTGGGGTGTGGAAGGTCCCTTCCAGCAAGTTTATCCAGGGGAAACAGGCAAACTGGCATGGTGGGGTCAGGCCTCCTATGCCAAGACCTTTGAAGTGACGGCCGGGCAGATCGAAGCACAGAAGCAGTTTGTGCTTGAGGTTGATGGTGCATTTTCCAATGCCCAGGTGTATTGCAACGGCTCCCTTGCCGGCGGCTGGCCTTACGGCTATGCCTCTTTTGCCGTAAACCTGACTCCTTTTGTGAAGGAGGGCACCAATGAAATAAGGGTAGATCTTGACAATCCGGAAAATAGCAGCCGATGGTATCCTGGTGGCGGCATTTACCGCAATGTCTGGCTGGATGTTCAGGACCCTGTGGGCATCGGTCATTGGGGTACGAATGTGGTGGTTTCCGATGTTTGTGAAGATGCTGCCAAAGCTTCCATCGCCATAACCTTAAGGAATAATACCGGCAAAAAGGCCGGCGGAAATGTTATTACCGCCCTTTATCCCATGCCCGTCCCGCCCGGCGGAACGCGTATGAGGCCGCTGGCTACGGCTCAGTCCCAACTTGCAGAAATAACTGACGGCCAGGTAATTACGCAGGAATTCACTATTGGCGAGCCCCAACTTTGGTCCCCGGAAAGCCCCGTTCTTTATTATGCCTATACCACAGTGGATACAGAACTGGGTACAGAAGAAGAATACCTTACCCCCTTCGGCATCCGCACTTCTGAATTCCGTCCGGATGGCTACTATCTTAACGGGCAGAAGACCTTCCTTAAGGGAGTCTGCCTGCATCACGACGCCGGCGCACTTGGCGCTGCGTGGAACACAACCGCATGGATGCGCCGCCTTAAGCTTCTGAAGGAAATGGGCTGCAATGCCATCCGCATGTCGCACAATCCGCCTGCACCGGACTTCCTTATGCTCTGCGACCGCATGGGCTTCCTGGTGATGGACGAACTCACGGATACATGGACCTGGCCCAAAAAGCCAAACGGCTATGCCAAACTCTTCAATGAGTGGGCAGAAAAGGACCTTGTGGCCATGATCCACAGGGACCGCAACCATCCTTCCGTGATAATGTGGAGCATCGGCAATGAATGTGGAGAGCAGGGCGACACCACCCGCTGGTGGGTGCCCATTAAGCTGTCCGACATCTGCCACCGTGAAGACCCTACCCGCCCCACAACGGCCGGAAACGACAACCTCTGGGCTTCTACTACGCCTTATGCCGCTACCATCGACGTGTATGGCTTCAATTATAAGCCTCATGCTTACGATGCCTTCCATAAGGCCAGGCCGCATCAGCCCGTTTATGGCAGCGAGACCGCATCCTGCATCAGCACCCGCGGCTGGTATCAGTTCCCGGTGACCGAAGAAAAGGGTACAGGCTGGCCAGAGGGCGCACCTTTCCAGGTAAGCTCCTATGACCTTTACGCACCTGGCTGGGCTTCCTGCCCCGACTACGAGTGGTACTATGAAGATCAGGCTCCTTACGTTTTTGGAGAGTTTGTATGGACGGGCTTCGACTATATTGGCGAGCCTACGCCCTACAATGTGGACTGGTCCATCTTGACCAATTTCCATGATCCGGAAGAAAAGGCTAAAGCCGAGGCTGCTTTAAAAGAGCAGGCCCAGACGCCACCGCCTTCACGCAGCTCTTATTTTGGAATTATCGACCTTGCAGGCTTCCCCAAGGACCGTTTCTGGCTGTACCAGTCCCGCTGGCGCCAGGACATCCCCGTGGCCCACATCCTGCCTCATTGGAACTGGGCCGGCCGCGAGGGTCAGGTAACCCCCGTTCATGTCTATACTAACGGCGATTCTGCCGAGCTATTTGTAAATGGTGTTTCGCAGGGCCTGAAGGTTAAGGAACCCTTAACCTACCGACTCCGTTGGGATGATGTTGTGTACCAGCCCGGTATCGTTGAGGTTGTTACCTACAGGAACGGTTCGGAGTGGGCGCGTGACAAGGTCGTTACTACAGGAAAGGCCTATAAGATTGTCCTAAAAGAAGATTATGCAGGCCAGGACCTTATATATATACGCGCGGAAGTGCAGGACCGTGCCGGCAACATTGTCCCCACCGCCGACAACCTTCTCAAGATCGCGGTTAAGGGCGCAGACTTTGTAGCCGCCGACGCCGGCGACCCCACCAGCCACGTACCCTTCTACAGCCCTGAACTCCCCGCCTTCGCCGGCCTCTGCTCCTTCATAATCCGCAAAAGCGGCACCCCGGCCACAGTCACTGTTACTTCAAAAGGCCTTAAGAAAGGGACGTTAAATTTTTAATGTAGGGTTTTCCCTTCAGAAGGGCATAAAACGTTGCAGGATAAGGAAATACTGCAACAAGATTGTGGAAAACTTTGTGAATTAAAAAATTATTCGTACATTTGCGGTCCCCAAATTTTAGGGGAATGTACATAAATTAAAGATTTACAATCATTTATGCCCACAATTCAACAATTAGTTCGCAAAGGACGTGAGAGACTTGAGGTAAAGAGCAAGTCCCGCGCGTTGGATGCATGTCCTCAGAAGAGGGGTGTGTGCGTACGTGTGTATACAACTACACCTAAGAAACCTAACTCAGCTATGCGTAAGGTTGCCCGTGTACGTCTCACCAACTCAAAAGAGGTTAATGCTTACATCCCCGGCGAAGGTCACAACCTCCAGGAGCACAGCATCGTGCTTGTACGTGGCGGTCGTGTAAAGGACCTTCCTGGTGTACGTTACCACATCCTTAGAGGAGCTTTGGATACCGCTGGCGTAGAGGGTAGGACTCAGTCCCGTTCACTCTATGGTGCCAAGAGGCCGAAGAAATCTAAGAAGTAATTCACCTATTTAATCTTTTTTAACAATGAGAAAATCGAAGCCTAAGAAGAGGATTCTACTTCCTGATCCCAAGTTTCACGACGTGCAGGTTACACGTTTCGTGAACAACCTGATGTTGCAGGGAAAGAAGAGTATCGCGTATTCTATTTTTTACGATGCCATTGATATGGTAGGCGAGAAGATGAAGGATTCTGACAAGGCTCCTCTGGATATTTGGAGGAAGGCACTCGAGAACGTAACACCTCAGGTAGAGGTTAAGTCACGTCGTATCGGTGGTGCTAACTTCCAGGTGCCTACAGAGTTGAGACCGGAAAGGAAGATTTCAGTTTCTATGAAGAATATGATTACCTTCGCCCGCAAACGCTCCGGCCACTCTATGGCAGAAAAACTTTGTGCAGAAATAGTGGCTGCATACAACAACGAAGGTGGTGCATTCAAACGTAAGGAGGATATGCACAAGATGGCAGAGGCCAACAAGGCATTTGCACACTTCCGTTTCTAATCAGATTTAATAAGATAAGACAGTGGCAAGAGATCTTAAATATACCAGAAATATCGGCATTATGGCCCACATCGACGCCGGAAAGACGACGACGTCTGAACGTATTCTTTTCTATACGGGTAAGACTCATCGTATCGGCGAGGTTCATGAGGGCGCTGCAACAATGGACTGGATGGTTCAGGAGCAGGAAAGGGGTATCACCATTACCTCTGCTGCTACTACAGCCTTCTGGCACTACAACGGCAGCACCTACCAGATCAACCTCATCGACACTCCCGGGCATGTGGACTTTACCGTAGAAGTAGAACGTTCCTTGAGGGTACTCGACGGAACAATTGCAACATTCTGTGCAGTTGGTCGCGTACAGCCTCAGTCAGAGACAGTGTGGCGCCAGGCAGACAAGTATGGTGTTCCCAAGATCGCTTATGTGAACAAGATGGACCGTGTAGGTGCAGACTTCCTCGCATGCGTAGAGGAGATGCACACCAAGCTCGGTGCCAACGCTGTTCCGGTCTGCCTTCCTATCGGCGCTGAAGACAAGTTCAAGGGTATCGTAGACCTGCTTTCTCGTAAGGCAATCTTCTACGATTCAACAGAGGAACTTGTAAACTATACCGTTGGTGATGTTCCCGAGGATATGGTTGACGAGGTCAACACTTGGAGGAACAAGCTCGTAGAGGCCGCAGCAGAACTTGATGAGGCTCTCATGGAGAAGTTCTTTGACGATCCCGACTCACTCACCGAAGAAGAGATTATCGCTGCACTTCGCAAGGGTACCATCGAAATGAAGGTAGTTCCTGCATGCTGCGGTTCATCCTTCAAGAACAAGGGCGTTCAGTTCCTGCTGGATTGCGTTATGCGTTACCTCCCTTCTCCTCTGGACAAGGGTAGCGTACACGGTACCGATCCCCGCACAGGAGATGACAAGTCCTTCAAACCTTCAGCATCAGAGCCGTTCTGCGGCCTGGTCTTCAAGATTGCAACCGACCCTTATGTTGGCCGTCTTGCATTCATGAGGGCTTACTCAGGAAAAGTAGACGCCGGGTCTTATGTTTTCAATACCCGTACAGGCAAGAAAGAAAGAATCGCACGTCTGTATCAGATGCACTCTAACCACCAGAACCCTATCGAGTTCGTAGAGGCTGGAGACATCTGCGCAGCCGTTGGTTTCAAAGACCTCCGCACTGGTGACACCATCTGCGACGAGTCTCATCCTATCGTTCTTGAGCAAATGGTATTCCCGGATCCCGTTATCGGAATCGCAGTGGAGCCTAAGACTCAGGGAGACCTTGACAAACTTGGAATCGCTCTCAGCAAACTTGCAGAGGAAGATCCTACCTTCACCGTCAAGAGTGACCATGAGACCGGTCAGACCGTCATCAGCGGTATGGGTGAGCTTCACCTGGACATCATCGTAGACCGTCTCCGCAGGGAGTTCGGCGTAGAGATTAACCAGGGTGCTCCTCAGGTTAACTTCAAAGAAACCATTACCAGCACCGTTCAGCACCGTGAGGTCTTCAAGAAGCAGACCGGCGGTCGTGGTAAGTTTGCAGATATCATCGTAGAGATTGGTCCTGCAGACGAGGGTGTAACCGGTCTTCAGTTCGACAACCAGGTTAAGGGTGGAAATATTCCTAAGGAATACATTCCTTCCATCCAGAAGGGCTTTGAGTCCGCTATGGCAAACGGTTGTCTGGCAGGTTACGAGGTTCCTTCACTGAAGGTTACCGTTATTGACGGAAGCTACCACCCGGTAGACTCAGACCAGCTTTCATTTGAGATTGCTGCCCGTCTGGCATTCCGTCACGCTTACCGCAAAGCTAACCCGGTTCTGCTGGAGCCTATCATGAACCTTGAGGTTGTTACTCCTGAAGAGTACATGGGTGACATTGTTGGTGACCTGAACCGCCGTCGCGGCCAGATCAACGCAATGGACACCACTGCTAACGGAGCCCGCATCATCAAGGCCTTTGTTCCTCTTGCAGAGCAGTTTGGTTATGTAACCGTGCTCAGGACCCTTTCTTCCGGCCGTGCTACCAGCACTATGAGCTTCGACCATTATGCCGAAGTACCTGGCAACCTTGCCAAGGATATCGTAGAGAAGAGTGGCTACAAGGTATCTGATGACGAATAATAAAAGTTAAACAATCGGTAATACAATTTGATATGAGTCAGAAAATCAGAATCAAACTCAAATCATTCGATCATATGCTGCTTGACAAGTCAGCCAAGAAGATCGCCGACACAGTATCTGCTACCGGTGCAAGGGTATGCGGTCCTATTCCGCTCCCTACCGACAAGAAGATATTCACTGTCAACCGTTCCACCTTCGTAAACAAGAAGGCACGTGAGCAGTTCGAGCTCAACTCTTACTGCCGTCTCCTTGACATCGACGACTCTAACGCCAAGACAGTTGACGCCCTGATGAAGCTTGAGCTTCCTTCAGGTGTTGAGGTCGAGATTAAGGTATAACTTTCCTACGCTCCCTTTTGGGAGCTAACTGGAAATGTGTTATATTTGCAGTGGTGTCCTATGTGGCATCACTGTATATCGGTCCCATAGCTCAGTTGGTTAGAGCATCTGACTCATAATCAGGGGGTCGCAGGATCATGCCCTGCTGGGACCACAAAAAAACCGGAGTTCTCTCCGGTTTTTTGTGCCCAGCAGGGCATATAGTCCATTTACCGGGGGGCGTACCCCCCGGGCGGTCTTTGACCTCCCCCTGTGTCGGACTTCGTCCTCCGGAATTTTCCGGTTTTTTTGTGGCCCGCAGGGCATATAGTCCATTTCCTATCTCTTTTTGTAGCGGAGGCCTTGGGCGTCGTAGAGAGGGAATTCTTTGGTTGCAAGAATGCTGTAGAAACGGCCCCAGGCAGCGCGGAAGTCTTCTTCCGTAGGCCAGCTAGGGTTAGCGTTCCAGCCGCGCTCAAAGGCGCCGATAGCCTTAGGGAATATATTATAAGTAAAGTCCCCGAAGTTGCGGTAAGTCTCGCTCCAAAGCTGTACCTGAACACCAACAATGTTGGAAGGGTTCTGAAGCAGGGTTTTACCCTCTGAAGCATTGCTCAGATCCTTGGGGGTATCAACGTCATTCCATCTTACGGACTCATAGATATTGAACGGCTGCAGGGCGAAGGTCTTGCGCTCGTCAACGTAACCGCCCCAGGTAAGACCGCGCTCGTCCGGACCGTCGGAATAAACCAAATCTATGTACAGGTTGCCAACATTGGACAGGCAGGTAGGGTAGCCTTCGTTCGCGAGCTTGTAGGGCAGCTGTTCGTTCTTTCCGCGGGTGCTCCAGGCGTTTACCAGGAAGAGCATGGGCTTGAGGGCCTCTGCGGTCTCCGGCTTGATACCCTGGGTAATCTCCTGCCATCCGGCCAGACGTACGCCTTTAGCCCTGGCAATATCCATCACCCTGCGAATGAACAGGTCCTTCATCTCCAGGCGGCTGCGGCCGGCCCATGCGCCGTTCGGAACCTCGTCTCCACCAACGTGGATGGCAGGCAGTGGAACGCCGGCTTCTGCGTAAAGCTTGATGAAGTTGTCAAAGATGCATTCAATAAATTTATATACGCCGGGATATTCTACGTCCAGAACATTGTCGTCAAAATGCTGTGCAGAGCAGTACTTAGAGCTGTCAGCAGGGTTGCTCAGGCGGTAGCTGTTGTCGCCGGTACGGCGCTCGTAGGCCTCCATTGCGCGGATTGCAGCGCGGGAGTGGCCGGGAGTGTCCATCTCTGGCAGCACGCGTATGCGGCGCTCCCAGGCATAACGCAGTATTTCTTTGAAGTCTTCCTGGGTATAGAAGCCGGTGCCGGAAGCGGCGGGGTCAATGCTTCCGCTTGTGCCGGGCATCAAAGCCTCGGGCTCCCAAAGCTTGCCGTCCTTTTCTACCGGCAGGGCGTGATGTGATGCGTAGGTGGTAAGTTCCGGAAGCTCAGGTATTTCCAGCCTCCATCCTTCGTCGTCGATGAAGTGTAGATGCAGATAGTTGACCTTGTAGCGGGCCAGCATATCAATGAGCTTCATTACATCCTCTTTGGGAAGGAAGTTGCGGGCCACGTCCAGCATGAAGCCGCGGTACTGGATGTCCGGCCAGTCTTCAATTACAACAGGCGGCAATTGTGCCGGCAGCTGGTTGTAGGTATTGTGGGCATAGTAGAAGCCGTCTTCTTCTGAGGCCTCGATGCTTGTCTCGTCCTGTCCGATGCTTATTTTATACCATCCCTGCGGATGAGGTTGCGTCGATACTATTATTCTTACCATCGATACGTCCGGCTTGGTGACGCTTCCATCCCCGTATTCTGCAACCTTTACAGAGGGGATGATGTCAGCCGGCATGACCTCATAGGTATGGGTGAACCATTCTGCGGCCGGCTCTGTCCATGTCTTGTCTTCTATGAACTTATATTCCGCTTTTATGGCGATATCCTGTTTGCCGTCCTGCTGAAGATAGAAGCCTTCCGGGGCCCATGACTTGCGGGGTAGGAGTTCTGATATATACTTGATGCTCAGCTCTTTACCTTCGTGCTGCGGCACGTCAATGTAGTAGCTGTTTCCTTTGTAGAATTTGATTTCTGCGGTGGCGTCTTCCGGCATGGTTATCTGCTGAGGAATGCGGGCGAACCATACCCTGCCGCCGGCAGGAATATTCTTTAAAACAATCTCGTGAACGGCTTTTCCGTTCTCATCCGCCTGACCTTCAATCCAGGTTACCGAAGGCTCGTTCTTCCCGCAGGCTGCCACCAGAAGCATCGCAGCAATTCCGGTAAATAGATTCAACGTTTTCATATAATTACAGAGTTAAAATGAGTTTTCAACAAAGATAATTATAAATACGTGAAAATAATAGCAGAATAATGCGGAAGGCCTTAAATATCCTAACGGAGGTTTGACAGTGTGGTGCTGATGAATTCGATTTTGCTGATTTTGCCCTTTGCGATGGTGAAGTAGTATTTGCCCCATTCTTTAAGGAAGAGACCGTAATAGTTCTCCCTAAGGTGCTTTAAGTCGTTGCCGAAGTCACCGTGACCGTACTTTGAATTTATGTAGTCATATGATTTGAGTCGATCGACGGAATCACCAACTTTCAGACCACCGGGAATGATGTCAGAAAGAACATACGGAACAAAGAAAGAGGTTGTCATTCCTAAAATCTTATTGGACGATTTATCCAGATAGAAATGCGTCCCGAAAAGATCAATATCAATAATCCCGGGCTGACCGGCAAGCTCTTCTGGAACATATTCTCCACCGTTATAAAAATCCAATAAGAGCTTCTCGCGGATTACATCTAAGCCGACACCATCCAGTGCACCCAAATCTACTTCCGGGTACCAATCTTGTGCCTGAGATAGTGTAATAGATTTTATTATGCCGTCTTGGACAGTAAAGTAATAATGCTCATACCTTTCTATAAATAACGAGTATTCTGTCTTGCTGACTTTTCTGAAATTGTTCTCTGTGCGGTGATTCCCGTATTTGCAATTTGCAAAATCGAACTTTTCCAAATCTGCGGCTTTATCACCTACCTTGATACCGCCGGGGTAAACGTCGGAGAGGATGCAAAAAGAAGGGGAATCGGTCTCAAAAGCACACAAAGTATATCCTTTTAAACTTTCGTCGTTATTATATACCTTGTCCAAATAGATTTTACAGTTTTTGTATATCAAAACCGCATCACAATCATAGTCCATACGATCCCTATCCTGATCGACAGGAGTACCAAACATCTTGATAACCTCGTCCGGAGTTTTGCCATCCAGAGTGGCGATGTCTATCTGCGCCATGCAGGGAATGGCGGCAAGAAGCATAACGATAAGAGCATAAATCCGTTTCATGCTTGCGCTAACTGCAAAATTGTTGCCATTTTATGACGGCGTTAAAAAAATTCTGGCTATCTTGCAACAATTGAGGAGAGCGGGCGTTATAAGTATAGAAAACGCAAACAATGACAAGAGAAGAAGCAACTGCATTTTACCGGAAGCATTACCGCCGGATATTTAACATCAGCCTGCGAATAGTAGAAAGCAGCGCTGACGCAGAGGAAATAATGCAGGACACCCTTCTAAAGTACATAAGCAATCAGCCGGAAGGGCTGAACGAAGCTCAGGAGAGCGCCTGGCTGGCCAGAACCGCCATCCGCAAGTCACTTGACTGGCTGCGTTCAAAGAAACGCGAAGCCGCCTTCCTGCACGAAGCCGCCCTTGCGGCCGAAGAGGTTGACGATACTACAGAGGAGATCGACACAAAAACCATCACACCGGAGCAGGTGGCAAAGGAAATCGGCATGCTGAAAGAGCCTTACAACCTTGTTTTGGACCTTGTACTTATAGAAGGACTTGATTATGAAGAAGTGTCGCAGTACACAGGAATAACACAAGGGAATTTAAGATGTTATGTCTCTCGCGGCATGGCAAAACTAAGAGAAGCACTAAAAAGAAAGCCAATATATCAATAGCACTATGTCAGATCTTGAAAAATACATAAAGGAAAACGGCCGGAAAATGGATGCTGCAGAGCCAGCTTCCGGTCACGAGCTAAGGTTTCTGGACAAGCTGGAAGATGCCGGTCTGGTAGAGAGAAAGACAGTCAGGCTTAACTGGCGCCGCATTACTCTTGCGGTCAGCGTCGCAGCAGCAATCATCGTGGGCTTTGTCCTTATAAAGCCGGCAGAAGAAATTGCCCTGGTTAAGCACACAGACTGGTTCGCCAATGCGGAAAGCACCCCTGAAGGCGTGTACGAAGCATACTACAACCAATTTCAGAAAGACTGTCAGGAAGTATCCGCCTATGACGGAGAGGATGTAATAGAAGACATTACTAATGAACCTATTCCCCTTATAGACCAGCTTCCGGACGAACTCTCAGACGCAGAGAAAGTGGCTATCCTTCAGGAACACTACGGTAATCTTCTGGATGCAGTAGCCCAGTACAAAGAGACTCTGGCTCGGTAATAATAGATAAACAATTAAAAGATAAATATTTATGAAAGCTTTAAAACAAACCATACTGGCAGTTGCTTTGTTTGTAATGGCTGCGCCCGGTATCTTTGCGGCCAACGAGACCAACAAGCTCACATATGATTACAAGGACTTCAGTGCATTGGAGGTCAGCTGGCAGTTCTCGGTAGAAGTAATCCAGTCCAACACCTGGTCCGTAGAAGTTGAGGTTTCTACAGAGGTTACTCCTTATCTTGTAGTAGAAAAGTCGGGTTCTAAACTGCGCATAGCAGTGAAGAGTTTGCCCAGAAGCATTACAAACCAGCGCAACTGGAATCCTGTGGCCAGGGCTAAGGTGACAATGCCTACACTGACAGACGTCAGCCTTAGCGGCGCCACCAAGTTAACCGCCGAGGGTACATTCAAGACTAACGGCACCTTTTCTTTTGAGTCCAGCGGAGCCAGCAAGATAGTCAACTTGAACGTAGAGGCAAAGAAGTTCGATTTTGATTGCAGCGGCGCTTCAAAATTCACTATAGCTTGCAAGGCGGACGATGTTGACATGGACCTGTCAGGAGCATCCAAAGGCACACTGGAGCTTAACGCAGGCAGCTTAGACCTTGACGCATCCGGCGCTTCCAGCCTGAAGATATCCGGGAATGCTACCAACGCAGATATAGACTGCTCCGGCGCCTGCAATATTGATTTGCTGAAAACGGATGTCAAGGTGGCAACGGTAGACCTGAGCGGCGCATCCAAATGCCAGATTTCCGTAAAGGAGAAACTATCCGTAGAGCTTAGCGGAGCCTCATCCCTCCGCTACGAAGACAACCACGGCCTTAGAATTAACCCGGTATCGATAAGCCGCGGTTCCAGCCTGTCAAAACTCTAGTCTTTATAAGGGCCTTCCATCAGGAAGGCCTTAAATTCATCTGTCAGAATACACTTGGCAGAGAACCAGGCGTGGCCGTGAACCCATGGGGCTTCACGGCATTCGTCTATCTGCTGGCGGAATTCGTCCACGGATTCGAAGCCTTTCTGGCCATAGCGGTAAGCGGCAAGGCCTACGTACATGGGCACGCCCTTCATTATTTCTTCCCAGGATGCCATGACCTGAGCAAAGTCTGCGATAGGATGGCCGTGCTGCCAGTAAATCTGCGGAATCAGATAGTCGATGGTGCCTTCTTCCACCCAGAAACGGGGATCGGCATACAAGGCAACGGTATTGACAAGACGGCCGCCCGGGGAAATGCCGAATACGGCTTTGTCACTGGTCTCGTGGGTGGCGTCGTGCATAGCCTTCACGCATGCGTTGATGTTGCGGAAGCGCCAAAGCTCGCGGTCCTCTGTACCGCCGGAGGCGATGTAGGCCTCGTACTGACGGGCATCGTCCCAATCGAGCGGATCGCTCTGGAAGCCGGCAGGATAGAAATAATCGTCGATATGAATGCCGTCAAGGTCATACTTTAACAGAAGTTCGCGCACTACGGAGGCAAGATGCTCCTGAACCTCGGGCATAGCCGGGTCCAGATAATACATGTCCTTGTAAGTACGTATCCATTCCGGATGGACGTTTACCGGATGGCTGTCTCCGCGGGGAAGGTCAAGGGCACCGCAGCGCAGGGGGTTCAGCCATGCGTGAATCTTAAGGCCAAGGTTGCGGCAGGTCTCAATTGCCAGCTGCAGGGGGTCGTAGCCGGGGTCTTCGCCGGGGATATTGGTGGGAAGATAGCTCCAGGGCAGAATGTCTGACGGATATAGTGCGTCCATGTTGGACACAACCTGAAAGTAAACGGTATTGCAGCCAACTTCCTTGATGGCCGTAATCATTTGCACCAGGGCCTCCTGGTCTGCCTGAAGGTCTATAATGGGATTGCCCAGCGAGTCTTTCTGGTGGCGGGGCCAGTCAATGCCCTTGACGGTAGCCAGCCATGCAGCACGTACTTCTTCTTTTTGCGCCAGGGAGTCGCCGCGATGTGCGCCCCAGGCCGTTCCAACAACACCCAGCACTGCCGCCAGGCAAATCAACAGTTTTCTCATATCTTAAATAACATTCCTCCTATATTGTCTCTTTCTGCTCCTGTTACCGATGCTAGGCAGCTTGGTTCGTCGGCCATGTACAGCACGCCCAGGAAGGCGAAGATCAGGGCCTCTTTGAACTCTATTATGGCCGGTTCCGGTATTATTATCTTACAGCCGGACAGGGCTTCCATGCGGCTGATAAGGAACTTGTTGTAGGCTCCGCCGCCGGTAACCAGAAGCGTTTTGCCGGGCTCCGTGACGCGGGCCAGCTGGTATGCGCAATGCTCGTAATAAGTGCAGAGCATGTCTTCCATGGAAAGGCCGCAATTGTCCAGAAGCGGAAAGACGTTCTTTTCTACCCACTCGCGGCCAAGGGATTTGGGATAGGTCCTGGAGTAATAGTCCAGACTGTCGAGCTTATTCTTAAGCTCCTGATTTACAGTTCCTTTGCTTGCTATAATGCCGTCGCGGTCGAACTCCAGCCCAATGTTGCGGCAGTACTTGTTTATGACATAATTCACCGGCGTAATGTCAAAGGCGATGCGTTTGTCGCCGCGGCGGAAAGAAATATTGTCAAAGCCGCCAATGTTCAGGCAATAGTCGTAATCCCCGAAAAGCAGGTCGTCACCAATGGGGACAAGCGGAGCGCCCTGGCCGCCCAGCATTATGTCAAGGCGGCGGAAGTCAGATACCGTCGGCACCTTGGTCACGGCGGCAATTGCGGCACCATCGCCAATTTGGTACATTACCTTTTTGGCCGGTTCATGAAAAACGGTGCTTCCGTGCGATGCGATTATGTCCGGATGGACGCCGAATTCGGCCATGAAATCGTTCACCCTCTGGCCCAGGAAGAAGCCATACTGGCTGTGGAAGGTAATGAATTCCAGCGCGCTCATGTTCTGCACTTCCTTGCCAAGTTTGGACTTCAGCTCTGCCGGATATTCGTAGCCGCGGGCGCAGTCAATCTTGAAGGTCCATTTGCCATTTTGCTTGCTGAAAGTGGCGCAGCACACGTCCAGTCCGTCCACCGATGTGCCTGACATCAGGCCTATGCTTTTGTAGGAATTTTTCATGTTTCAAATATAGCCGTTTTTATCAGTTTTGTGAATAATTTTGACTATTTTTGCGCCCGATGGAAAAGAAAGTATTTGTTTACGATAAATCGTTTACCGTTGAGGGCGGGCAGGTTCTTCCCCGCCTTGAGGTTGGTTATGTCTGCTCTAAGGGCGGATATCATGGCCAGAAGGTCATCTGGCTGTGCCATGCCGTTACTGCCAGCGCGGATCCGCGTGACTGGTGGGCCCAGATTACCGGTCCGGGCCTTATGTTCGACACGGAGAAGTATTTTGTAATTTGTGCAAATTCACTTGGCTCCTGCTTTGGCTCCAGCGGCCCCGCCAGCATCAATCCACTTACCGGAAAGCCTTATTATTTTGACTTCCCTAAGGTGACGGTGCGCGATTCCATCAATGCATTTTACCTGCTTTGCCAGCATCTTGGCATAAGCAAGATAGACCTTCTTGTTGGTGCATCCATGGGCGGTTTCCATGCCCAGGAGTTCGCAATTATGCACCCGGAGCTTATTAAAAGGGCTGTTTTCATGGCTACCACTTCCCGCGTTACTCCCTGGCTCACGGCCTTTGAGGAGACTCAGCGTATGGCCCTTGAGGCAGATCCAACCTTCCGCATGAAGAGGGATCTGAAGGGCGGTCTTGCCGGCCTGAAGTGCGCCCGCGGCATCGCCATTATGTCTTACAGGTGCGAGGAGGGCTATAACATCAAGCAGTGGGAAGATACAGAGGACGTTGTTTTTGCAGACAAGGCAGCATCGTACCAAAGGTATCAGGGCAGCAAGTTTGTCCGCGATTTTGATGCCTATTCGTACTGGTATCTGACCTATGTGGTGGACAGCATAAATGTAGGCCGCGACCGCGGGGGCGTAGAAAAGGCACTGAAGATGATCCAGTGCCCTGCAACAGTTATTTCGTTAAGTACGGATTTGCTGTTCCCGCCCATTGACATGGAGCCCATGGCTCGCATGATGGGAGCCGACTTCCACGTGATCCAGACCCACTTCGGCCACGACGGCTTCCTGATTGAGTTCCCCCAGATGGAGGCCATCATCCGCCCCATTGTGGAAGAAATATGAAACATTCTTTAATAATTTTCCTTTCGTTTTCTTTATTACTCTTTTCTTGCCAGAGAAGAGTAATTGATGGTTATTTAGATAGAGTAGATTCACTTATAAAGAAGAATCCAGATAGCGCCCTTGTGCTCCTTGATAAAATCGACCGTTCTAGTTTATCGTTAAAATCTGTTAAGGCCCGTTACTCTTTACTAAAAACTAAGGCTCTTGATTTGAATTATATTGACGTGGCAGACGATTCAATTATCTCTTTTGCATATTGGTATTATCATAGACACGGGAATATACAAGAGAAGATTTTATCTGCATATTATTTGGGGGTTGTTAATGAGAATGCAGAGGATTTTGTAAATGCAATATGGGCTCTAGAGGAGGCTTCTGATTTGGCTGTAACAATACGAGATTTTCATCACGCCGGTTTGGCAAATCAACATTTATCGGAAGTATACGCAAATACTTATGATTTAACAAAATCTATCGAACATTCCATTCGAGCCATTTATTATTTTGAATCCGAGAATAATTTAATATACGCGGATTGGTCTCGTTTGGATTTAGCAAAAAGACATATCGTATTAAAAGAAAGGCATCAGGCTGATTCTATCGTTGATTTTGTTCTAAGGCGGAACTCGGAGAATGAATCTATAAAGAATAGTTGTTACCGAACAAAAGCAGAAGCGGCATTAGGCCAGTTATATGCCGATTTTGATACAGCATGGAAGTATTATAGGTTATTGATCAAGAACGGCAGAGCGCCGAGATCATTAAAAGATTTTGAAGAATTAGCGATTATTTATCAGCGTAGGGGATTGGAAGACTCTGCATCATTGTATATAAGTATCGCCGAGAACAAATTAAAAACTAGAAATGACAGTATTGCTCATTATTACACAAAAGCTTCAATTGCAGATTTAAAATTGGATTATAAGACAGCGTTAAGCTATCTTAATAGCGCGGTCGCTTTAAGGGATAGCTTAAACACGGCAATATTAAGAAAGTCTGTTCTTTATAACCTGGAACAGTTTTATCGTAGTCGTTACTTCATTCAGAAGGAGAGGTCTTCCCGTCAGCAATACATCTTTATTCTATTTGCAGTAGGTTTTGTATTCATTATAGCATCTCTGTTCTTTGTAATTCATAAGCGTAATAGACGGATTCTATCGGAAATGTCTAATAGTGAGCTTTTGGCGCAGGAAATAGAATTCCTTCAATCAAGAGGTGACCTTGCAGCTGAAGCTTTGGATATCTTTGTTAAGGATAAAGTCGAGTCGCTTAGGCATATTTCAGATTTATATTTTTCATTGGATGATAAAACAATAGAAAAGGAAAAGAATAGAGGGGAGTTTTATACTAAAGAAGATATTGTCCGTAGATTTCACCGTCAATTAAAAATTCTAAGAGAAGACAAAGACTTTATATTATCTCTTGAGTCTTCTTTAGACTTGAATCTTAATAGTGTCATTTCTCGGTTATCTCAAAAATCAAAAGAAGAGAAAGGTCATGCACTAAATGAAATCGATAGGAGTATAATCACAATGTTATTGTCAGGATTCTCGTCAAAAAGCATAAGCTTTTTTATGAATATGACAGAGTCTTCAATTCGAACAAGAAAGACCAGATATAAGCAGTATTTCGCGTCACACTCCGATAAGGATATCCAGAATCTCGCGCTTTTCCTTGATTCTGGGCGTAACAGAATGTTGTGTAACAAAACAAAATCGTAAATACCTTATTAATAGAACTTTAGGAATTATTTTGTAACATTATTTTTACAAACAAAAGAAGCCCTTCTCCATAACTTTGCGGGACTAAAAACCACAAAAATATGAAAAAATTACAATTTTTTGTCGTTGCCGTTTTGGCAATAGTGTCTTTTCCTTCCTTTGCACAGAGTACTAAGTATGTTGGCGTAGAGTTCCTGGGAGCTTCTACCGGGGTGGGTCTTAGGTATGACCAAAGATTCAGCGGGAATAATGGATTGGGCTTTTCTGCGGCTATTGCCTATGCCCATGGTGATGATGCGGCGTATTCCAAAGGGTCAGGTATGGATAATATTTTGATTCCTGTCGAGGTTAATTATCTGACCGGTGAGGGTAACAGCCATTTTGAGGCCGGTTTGGGGATGATGAATGGCCGATATCACATGCCTAATGTAACGTCATACGGCTATTATTTCTACTTGAATCTTGGATGGCGATACCAGAAGCCCGAGGGCTTTATGTTCAGGGTAGGCGTCTCTCCTTCTTTCGGCAGCGGCTCGCATTATGTAGAAAAGAAGGCGTTTTTTCCGTACATAGGCATCGGCTGGAGCTTCTAACAGAAGCAACTGTTTGTCTTGGCGTTTTTTTTGACCCAAGACAAGCAAAAATGGCCCAAATTGCTCGTCTTGGAACTTTTTCAGACCCAAGACGAGCATTTTGTATTCAGTTCAATGTGTGCTATATCGCCGCAATGATGATGGTGATCATCCAGACGGCGGTAAACAACTTGAGGCCTGTGCCTACCAGGAAGCCCAGGAAGGCTCCCAGCGCAGCTGTGGTAGAGTTGAGGCCGTCTTTGCTGCCCCAGTTGTATTCTGCTACGAAGGCTCCTATAAGGCCGCCCAGAATCATTCCTATCGGGGTGAAGATAATACCCAGGATCATTCCTATGGTAGAGCCCCAGACGGCCGCTTTGCTGCCGCCTGTGAACTTTGTGATCTTGGCCGGGACAATGAAATCAATGATCGTTACCGCAACTGTAATACCCAGCCAGAGCCATAATTTCTGGGGACTGATGCAGCCGTCGAAATGAAGATACATAACCAGCATGCCGAGCCAGCTCAAAGGCGGGCCCGGCACTGCCGGAAGTATGCTTCCGATGATGCCCAGGATGCCAAGAAGCACCGCAAGGCAGGCCATCAGTATATCCCCAATCATTATTTTGCTGCTGCCATTGCGGCTTCTACGTCATCCGGGGCGATGGGCAGGCGCTTGGGACCGCAGCGGCGGGCGCCGTTTTCTGTAACCAGAACATCGTCTTCCAGACGGATTCCGCCGAAGTCGTAGTAGTCTTTGAGTTTTTCAAAGTTGATGATACCTTTGCCAAGGCCTTTTTCTTTCCATTCCTCTATGAGGGCGGGGATGAAGTAGATACCGGGTTCGTCGGTAATTACAAAGCCGGGCTTAAGGTTGCGGGCCATGCGCAGGCTGCCAAGGCCGAGCTGTTTTGCGCGGATCTGGCCGCGGTCGTAGCCAACCAGGTTCTCTCCAAGGTCTTCCATGTCATGTACGTCAAGACCCATGTTGTGGCCAAGGCCGTGAGGCTGGAACAGGCCGGCAATGCCGTCTGCCGTCATCTCGTCGATATCGCCCTTTACCAGGCCAAGGGCGCTGAGGCCCTCAAGCATCTTATGCATTGCGCCAAGGTGGACATCCCTGTATGTAATGCCGGGGCGGGTAATGCTGAATGCGTGCTCGTTGCAGTCGCAGACAATCTGATAAATCTCCCTCTGCTTGGTGGTGAACTTGCCGCTGGTAGGGTAGGTGCGGGTAAAGTCGGACGCATAGTGCATGTTGCTTTCTGCGCCGGCGTCAATAACCATAAGCTTACCAGGTTCGATGATCTTGTCGTGCAGGTGGTTGTGCAGCGTTTCTCCGTGCTGGGTGAGGATGGTAGGGAAGGATACGCCCCATCCCTTGCTAAGGGTAAGGCCTTCCATCTTACCTACAATCTCCTGCTCTACGATGCCAATCTTAATGCTGTCACGGCCAAGTGAGTGCATCTCGTAGCCAAGGGCGCAGGCCTCGTCAATAGCCTGGATCTCGCAGGGCTCCTTCACAAGCCTCTGGCTTACTACGGCCTCTATAAACTCTACTGACGGCTTCTGGCCGGGGAAGAGTTTTTCCAGAACCATGGTATTATAGTATCTGGACGGGGGCAGGAAGTGAACGGGACGTCCTGCAGCCTGGGCAGCCTTAACTGCGTCGAAGGCCTTCTGGTAAGGCTCGCTGTTGGCAACGCCCACAAGTTCTGCCTTTGACTGTACGGTAGGCTGAGGTCCCATCCAGATGATGTCGCCAATTTCTACGTCGTCGGCGTATATGGTTTCTTTACCGCTTTCTATATCCAGGATGGCTGCGTAGCGTGGGTCGTCCAGGCCGAAGTAGTAGAGCCAGCAGCTCTCCTGACGCCATTTGTAGCAGTTGTCTTTATACTGGGCCGGAGCCTCTACGTTGCCAAGGAAGAACAGCAGGCCTTTCTGGCCGGCAGCTTCCATTTTCTGAATAAGTGCCTTGCGGCGATTGACATAAGTATCTTTGCTGAACATGGTTATGTGATTTAAACATATAAAGGTAATGATTATCTGTGAGAATAACAAAAAAACAGGAGCCCCGAAAGGCTCCTGTGTATTGTATTTCGTTCTTATTAGAGAGCGAAGGTAACGCCGATTGAAGGAACGAACTGTTTGTACCAGTTGTTGTATTCTTTGCCGCCGAACTGATATTTGCACTCAGCAAAGATAGCTATGCACTCTGTGAGAGGTACTTCTACACCGGCACCGGCATTGAATCCCAATTTGTTCTTGTCAAACTTAATACCACCTGCTTTATACTTACCAAGGGTGTAGTTCAAACCAACGAGAGGATAAATAGTTACACCGGGGAGGTTAAAGAGATAGTGAACATTCAGGTTGAGGTCGATGGTTTTGAAACCATTTTTCTTCAAGAAATATGTTGCACCAGCGTCAACACGAAGGGTCTCAAGAACAGAATACTGTGCCTTTACACCAATACCGAAGTTTTTGAGGTCTTTGTCGGTGTAATAAGAACCGTTAACGCCAACGGCAAACTTGCCAACCTGAGCAGAAGCTACTGCGCAAACGAGTGCGGCAGCAATTACAAGCATGAATTTTTTCATAACGAATAGTGTTAAATTAATAGTATTAAATGGTTTGTAATGTGTGTTTCTGGGCCAAATATAGGTATTAAATACGTTTTAAGCAATATTATCCCTTATTTTTTTAATATTTGCCATCAATTCTGCATAATATTTATGCATTATTTGGAATAACTGTTGGTTTTATCGTTTTAAATTTTTATGTTTGAGGTGTTAAAGCATATTCAAAAACTTTTGCCATATGAAAGCACTTAAATTATTCGGTTTTTTTGCAGCATTTGCTGCTGTTATTTCTTGTGGTGGTCCTACTTACACCACAGACTCTTATGTAGCAGAAGAGAGTGGTCTCAATATCCAGAAAATTACCGACGAAAGCAAAAATGCCGTAATTGGTAACACTTTCTCAAATGCACCCGCAAACTTTGCAAACTCTTCTATCGCCGGTTACAAGAAAGGTGGCATGTATTGGGGCACAGCCAAAGTTCTGAGCCTTTCTGACGATGGTCAGGAGCTTGGTTACCTTACAGTTTCCAACAGGCAGCGCAACGTAATGGTTCGCAAGGCTACAGCCGCCGGAAACAGCGTTCAGCGTACCTTCCGTGACGTTTACGACTTCAATCTTGGCCCGGACGGAAACATCTATTTCACAGACTTCGTAGGCAACGGCAAATGGCAGATTCACTCAGTTAATGCAAAGGCCGGTAGCGTAATGCGCCAGCTTACCAGCAACAATAACGACGAGAACCCTGTTCTTGCAAAGAACGGCCGCAGCCTGTTCTTCACCCGTCACGACAATTCAGGCGTTTCTATCTGGTGCATTGACCTTGTGGACGGTACCATGACTTCCTGCGCCAAGGGCTACAACGTTTGCCCTATCGGCGATGGTGGCTCAGAGTTCCTTTGCACCCGCAACTCCGAAGAAGGCGTAAGCCAGATCTGGATGGTTAACTATATTACCGGAATCGAGACCCTTATCCTTGCAGATAAAGAGCGTGGCTTCTCTGCTCCTGCAATTTCTCCTGACGGCAAGTGGATTGCTGTTCAGGGCAGCTCAAAGAGCTCTAAGGGCAAGATCAAGAATCTTGACCTCTTTGCAGTAAGGATTGACGGAACACAGTTCATCCAGCTTACCTATCACCCGGCCATCGACTGCAACCCTGTATGGGGTGCTGACGGCAAGTCACTGTACTTCATTTCTTCACGTGGCTCTAAGGATAGGTCATTCAATGTTTGGAAAATGCGATTCAACCTTTAAAAACATTAACACTAACTTTATATCATTATGAAATAAATCAAACTTATCGTTGCTGCATTGGCAGTATTTGCCTTTGGAACAACTGCATCCGCTCAGTATTGGGGCGAGGAAGAAGTAACTTCTTACATTTATGGTGGTTACAACTCAATGAAGAGCGAGTCCAGCCTTAACGGTGTTCATATTGGTATCGGCGACCTGAGCCAGATCAATATGGGTAACATTTTCTGGGATTACAACATTGATATTTCATATCACTTCAAATCAGCGACCGGCTTGAAGGATAAGGCTATTTCTTCTAAAATAGCTCTTGACCTGCTTTACAAGATTGACGCTTCAGATGATGCATTTGTATTCCCGTTCATCGGTATCGTAACCCGTGATTTCTGGTACGGAAAAACAAAAATTGACGGAGTGGGTGACGTTAAGTGGTTCTCTAAGAACGGACTTGATGCCAACAGGTATCAGGTTGGTTTCCAGGCCGGTGTTCACACCTTCATCGGCAGGTTTATGTTAAGGGCTGACTACGAGCTCTATCTTACCAAACTTGTCTCCGGTTCAAAAAAGATGAAAGGCTTCAACATCAGCGTCGGCTATCGCTTCTAAGGAGCATAGGCTAACGTAGCCACAGATATGCGGGGGACCTTGCGGTCTCCCGCTTTTCTGTATGCTTCCAGCAGCGCCTGCCTGCATGCAAACAACGTCGCCCCCGTAGTAAACACATCATCAATAATCAACAAGTGCGTCGGCTTCGCGTAGCTTGAAGGCGATGTGGTTGGGAGCGTAAGTTTCCCAACCACATTGCCTTCAAGCGTGGGAGGATACATTGCAATAAAGGAACTGGCAACGTTGGCGGCTCGTTGACTCTGGCTTAGCCGGGTCTGGCTCCCGGCGGTGCCTTTACGTAGCAATATATCCGTACGCAACGGCGCGCCAAGGCAGCGCGCAACCTCCGCCGCAATCACCTCTGCCTGATTAAAGCCACGGTGACGCCGGCGCTTCCGGTGCAAGGGCACGGGGATTACAGCATCTACCGGCGGCAGGCCTCCGGCAAGAAGCTTCTCTCCAAGCATCCGGCCCAGCTGCCTGCCAAGAGGTATATTCCCGCCATATTTAAGAGCCGGCGTAAGGCTTTTGTAATTGCCCTGATAATAGAACAAGGCAACTGCCGTGGAATAGGGCTCGTACGGGGCGTCATCGTCCAAAGATTTTTGGATCCACTCGTTAAAGGAATCCGCCATTGGATTGCGCCGCCCCGGCACAAAGGGCGTAAAAGGCATATCGGCCAGGCAGTTAAGGCATATGTGCCGCTCGTTCTGAAGCAGCCTCTGCCCGCAAACCACGCATCGCCGGGGGATCATCAAATCACAAACGTTTACGAAAACGTTTACAAAAAAAGGGACCGGATTAAATCCGATCCCTGATTCTGTATGTTTGCGAAGAAACATCTTACATGTTCATACCACCATCAACCTGGATAACCTGGCCGGAAACGTATGAAGACATGTCACTTGCAAGGAAGGTTGCAACATCTGCGATGTCTTCCGGGGTACCGCCACGACGGAGAGGAATCTTCTCCATCCACTCTTTGCGAACCTCTTCCGGCAGAGCCTGGGTCATTGCAGTCTCGATGAAACCGGGAGCAATTGCGTTTGCGCGGATGCCCTTGCGGCCCATTTCCTGACCGATGCTCTTTGCAAGAGCAATGAGGCCGGCCTTTGAAGCGGCGTAGTTAGCCTGAGCGGCGTTACCGTGAACACCTACAACAGAAGACATGTTGATGATGCTTCCGCCTTTCTGGCGCATCATGATAGGAACGCAAGCGTGGATGAAGTTGAAAGCAGACTTGAGGTTAACTGTAAGTACTGCATCCCACTGCTGCTCTGTCATCTTAAGCATGAGGCCGTCCTTGGTGATACCGGCATTGTTAACAAGAATATCAATAGCACCGAAGTCTGCCTTGATCTGCTCTACAACCTGGTGAGTCTCTTCAAAGTTGGCTGCGTTTGAAGCGTAAGCCTTAACCTTGTGACCGAAAGCTGCGATTTCGTCAACAGTCTTCTGTGCGTTTTCGTCAATGATAAGATCAGTGAAAGCTACGTCTGCGCCCTCTGAAGCGTACTTGAGAGCGATTGCTTTTCCGATTCCTCTGGCAGCTCCTGTGATGAGGGCTACCTTACCTTCTAAAAGTCCCATAATATGAAATTTTAACAGTTTTTTCTATTTAGTCTTGCAAAAATAACTTTAAACTCCTCAATTACAAAATATTTGGCTAATTTTGCAGTCCTTTTTGAAAAAGGACTCAAAAAAGAAACGTTTACCATGAGCGAAATCAGGAACAAAGACCTCTGGCAGTCCGGCCAGCTTAAAATTGACTGGGTGCGCGCCCATATGCCGCTTCTGAATGGCCTGGAGCAGGATTTCTCCAAGACCAAACCCTTCAGCGGGCTTAAGATCGCCCTCTCTGTTCACATGGAGGCCAAAACCGCCTACCTTTGCCAGGTGCTGGCAGCAGGCGGCGCCCAAATGTACGCCACCGGTTGCAACCCCCTGAGCACTCAGGACGATGTTGCTGCTGCCCTCGACCACAGCGGCATCAACGTATTCGCCCTGCATGCCGCTACTCCCCAGGAGTACGAGCACTGCCTTGAAAAGGTGCTGGAGATCGGCCCTAATATCATCATCGACGATGGTGGAGATCTTGTAAACCTGATGCTTACAAAGTTCCGTAAGCTGATTCCGGGAGTCATCGGCGGTTGTGAAGAAACCACAACCGGCATCATGCGCCTCCAGAGGCTCAATGATACAAAGGACCTGCCTTTCCCCATGGTTCTGGTGAACGATGCCAAATGCAAGCATTTCTTTGACAACCGTTACGGCACAGGCCAGTCAGTTTGGAACGGCATCAATCGTGCTACCAACCTTATCGTGGCCGGCAAGACCGTGGTCGTAGCAGGCTATGGATGGTGCGGCAAAGGCGTAAGCATGCGCGCCAAGGGCCTGGGTGCCAAGGTTATCGTGACAGAGGTAGATCCTGTCAAGGCCATCGAGGCAGTGATGGACGGCTTCCAGGTAATGACAATGGAGCAGGCCGCTCCTCTTGGAGACCTGTTTGTTACCGTTACCGGCTGCGACGACGTTATTACAGAAAAGCACTTCGCCCTTATGAAGGACGGAGCCATCCTTTGCAATGCAGGCCACTTTGACTGTGAGGTCGATGTCGCCTGGCTGGAGGCATCGGCAGTAAGCAAGGTTCCGGCCCGTGAGAACATAAAGGCATATAAACTTGCAAGCGGCAAGACTCTTTACGTCATTGCAGAAGGCCGTCTGGTAAACCTGGCTGCAGGCGACGGCCATCCGGCAGAAATCATGGACATGTCATTCGCCATTCAGGCCCTCAGTGCCAAATATCTGGCAGACAATCGTACCGAAACCCGCGACCGCGGGGACATGCTGCTGAATGTTCCTGAAGAAATTGATCAGGCCGTGGCAATGCGCAAACTGGCAGCCTGGGGCATCAGCATCGACGTCCTTACAGAAAAGCAGAGACTTTATTTATACGGAAAATAAACTCCTCAAAAATCATAACAACTCAAAATGAAACTTATACCTGTTTACGCCTGGAAAAAGGGTCTTCACGTATTTGAGACCAAACAGGAGCGCTTTATCAAGAAGCCTTGGGCCCAGGGAGTCATTCTCCTGGCCTGTGTGGTTGTGGCAATGCTCCTGGCCAACCTCTCCTTCACCCGCGACGCCTACAAAGAGGTTCTTGAGACCACTCTTTCAATAAGGATTGGTACTCTGGAATTCCCTCACGGAATGACCGTAGAGAAGTTCATCAACGATATCCTGATGGTTGTGTTCTTCTTCACGGTGGGTCTTGAAATCAAGCGCGAGGTTGCAAAAGGTGAGCTAAGCAGCCGTCAGAAGGCTATCATGCCTATCATTGCGGCCTTTGGCGGAGTTGCAGTACCGGCCCTTATCTATACTCTTGTCAATGCAGGTTCTGCATCTGCCAGTGGTTGGGGAATTCCTACTGCCACTGATATAGCCTTCGCGGTTGGTATATTGTCCATCCTGGGCGACAAAGTGCCTATTTCATTGAAGATATTTTTAACGGCCCTGGCTATTGCCGATGACCTCATAGCCATTCTTGTGGTGGCTCTGTTCTACGGTGGAAACATAAACCTCGGCCTGCTTGGCATAGCTGTAATTCTCATTATCGTTGTTCTGATAATGAACAAGTTAGGTGAGAAGAGGATGATATTTTACATCATTCCGGCCATCGCAATTTGGATACTATTCTACTATTCCGGCATCCATGCAACCATGTCCGGTGTTGTAATGGCCTTCCTTATTCCGATGACTCCCCGTTATACCAGGGAATACTATTATCACAAGCGCGACCGTTACCGTCTCATGCTTCACAAGTACGAGGATGTCTGGGACGAGGACGGCTTCCCCAACGGTCCCCAGAGGCATATTCTTCGCCAGCTTAGCAAGACTTCACGCAACTGCATCGGCATGAGCTACCGTCTTGAGCATGCTCTTGGCACCTGGGTTAACTTCATTATCATGCCTATTTTCGCACTTGCGAATGCGGGCGTTACCATTCCCAGCCTTGAGTACTTCAATGTATTCAACTTTGATCCGGCTCTTGGCAGCGTGAGCATGGGTGTATTCCTTGGCCTGCTGCTTGGCAAACCTATCGGTATTACCCTTGCTTCTTTCATTGCTGTTAAGGCTAAGGTTGGCGCCATGCCGGCAAAATCCAACTGGAAGATGCTGTTTGCAGTGGCTTGCTTGGGTGGTATCGGCTTCACCATGTCCATCTTTGTGGGTACGCTTTCATTCGGAGATCACCCGGAGGTTGCAACTCAGCTGCGCGACATGGGTAAGGTTGCCGTGCTGATGGGCTCCTTGTGCGCCGGCATACTGGGCAGTGTCCTTGTTGGTATGTTCCACAAGACCAAGACTTTGGATTAAGGAATATTTTTCGTACATTAGCGATATGAAAAGTTTTCGTATCGCACTATGTATCTGCTTCTTGGCTTTGGCATTACCGGCCATGGCAGACAATAATCCGCTTGCCTCTGAAGGGGCGACGGTGATTGAAGGAAATGCACGCTTTACCGTTCTTACAGACCGGCTGGTCCGCATGGAATGGTCCGCAGACGGCAAGTTCGAAGATCGCGCTTCGCTTGCAATTGTAAACAGGAATCTTCCTGTTCCGGCATTTACCGTATCCCGCAAAGGCGGAAATCTTATCTTGAAAACTAAACGGCTCACCCTGCAGTACAAGGCAGATGGCGGGCCGTTTTCTGCAGATAATCTGGAGGCCAGCTTCAAGGTGAACGGTAAAACCGTGCGGTGGTATCCCGGCCTTGAAGACAAGGGCAATCTTATGGGTACGGCTCGCACCCTGGACGGCTGTGCCGGCCCTGATTACATCAATCATAGCGACCCCATGGAGAAGGGCATACTTTCCCGCGACGGCTGGGCTGTCATTGATGAAAGTACCCGTCACCTTTTCCAGGAGGATGATTCCGACTGGGGCTCGTGGGTGACCTGCCGTCCGGAAGGGGAGCGTCAGGACCTGTATCTTTTTGCTTACGGTCACGATTACAAGGCCGCCCTGGCGGATTATGCCAAGGTTGCCGGCCGCATGCCTCTGCCTCCTAAATATGTCTTCGGCTACTGGTGGAGCAAGTATTGGCCCTACACGGACGACGAGTTTCTGGCCCTTGGCCGCGAGTTCCGTGAAAGGAAGCTGCCCATCGATGTTATGGTCATCGATATGGAGTGGCATGAAACCTGGCCGGACGCCGCCCGCCGCAAGGTTCGCGACGACCACGGCAACGGCCTTGGTTGGACAGGCTATACCTGGAACCAGGACTTGATTGCAGACCCGGAGGGCTTTTTGAACGAGGTCCACAGCATGAATCTTAAGACCTCATTGAACCTTCATCCAGCTGTTGGCATCATTCCAAGAGAGAAGGTTTACAATGCCTTTGTGAAGGATTATCTGTCCCGTACGGACGATTATGACGGCCCTGAGGGCTATGTTTACAAGGGTGGCGAGGATGTCTGGCATGGCCCTGCCAAGCCCGGATATCATGCTTCCGTGCCCTATCGTCTTGATCAGCGTGCCTGGGCCGATGCATACTTCAATTCAGTGATTCATCCGCTGGAGAAGCAGGGCGTCGATTTCTGGTGGCTGGACTGGCAGCAGTACAAGCTTAGCCGCTATGTGCCGGAGCTTAGCAATACCTTCTGGGCTAACCATATTTTCTTTAACGACAAAGTGCGTATGGCTCGCGGGAAAGCACCTCAGGATGCGCCCAGACCTATGATTTATCACCGTTGGGGCGGCCTTGGAAGCCATCGCTACCAGATAGGTTTCTCCGGGGATACGCAGATTAAGTGGGAGGTTCTTGGCTACCTGCCGGAGTTCACGGCAACTGCTTCCAATGTGCTGTACGGCTATTGGGGTCACGACCTTGGCGGCCACTGGGAAAAGCCGGAAAGGCCTACTGATCCGGAAATCTTTACCCGTTGGCTGCAGTACGGAGTTTTCTCTCCCATCTTCAAGACCCACAGTACCCGCAGCGAGCTTTTTGAACGTCGTATCTGGATGTTCCCTGAGCATTACGATTATATGAAAGCTGCTCTGGAGCTGCGCTACGCCCTGAGCCCTTATATCTACGATATGGCCCGTGAGGCTTATGACACTGGAGTTTCGCTTTGCCGTCCACTGTACTATGAGTATCCGGAAAAAGAGGAGGCATATACCTGGAAGCAGGAATACTTCTTTGGAAACAATATCCTTGCAGCCACAATCTGCGAGCCGATGGGCCCGGATGGAACGGCCCGCCGCGATGTTTGGCTGCCATCAGGCTGCGATTGGTACGATATGGCCCATCACAAGTTGCTTAAGGGCGGAACGGTGCAGAAGCTTACCTATAGCATCGACCAGAATGCCTGGTTCGTGAAGGCCGGTGCCATTATTCCGATGGCCCGGGAGGGTATCCAGGACCTGCAGACCCCGTCCAACGAATGGCGCATCTACATTGCTCCCGGTAAAGGCAGCAGCAACTATGTGCATTACGAGGATGACGAGGTTTCACAGGCTTATCCGAATCAGTTTGCCACAACAATTATTACAAATGTGGCTTTCGGCCGCGGTGCTAGGATTGTCGTTGGCGCCCGTAATGGCAGCTATGCCGGCATGCCGGAAACCCGCCGCGTGAAGATTATCCTGGGCGGCTTGGACCGTTGCCCTGCCAGCGCTATGCTTGCCGGACAGGCTCTGGAATGCACCTACGACTCCACTACACGCGAAGCTACTTTGACGCTTCCCGAACATCCTGCTAATCAGGATGTTATCGTTGAGGTGAAGTATTAGACCCTGGGCTTATACCAGGGAAACCGGGGCGGTGTGATGGGCGAAGGCCTCTGCTGCGAAGCAGCGGCATTCTATGCCGCGGAAACGCTCCATGGGGTCGTGCCAGTCACGCATCAGATCTTCCAGATTCTGGCTGACGTGGCAGTAGCAGGCCTTGTATTTCTGATCGCGGACGGATCCGATGTCCACCCAGTCCGTGGGGTGGAACATCTGGGTCTGTGTGCCGCTCATAACCTCGAAGTAGTATAGCTCAAAGTAGCGGTCAAGCCTGCGCCAGGCGTCTACTACAAGACTTCCACATATGGCGTGGTCCCGATGGCCGTCAATGGGCCAGTGGGTCAGGACGATGTCCGGTTTCTCGCTGTCAATCAGCTCTCGCATTTCCTTATAGCGCTGCAGATTGATTTCTGTGTTGCCATCGATCTGGTCCATGAAAATGTGGCGTGCTCCGGTGACCTTGCAGGCAGCCTCGGCTTCCTTAACCCTTATTGCAGCGGCCTCGGCGTGGGTTTTGCCGGGGATGCCGGCCTCGCCGCGGGTAAGGTAAACACATACGACTTCGTGACCTGCGGCGGTAAGAAGGCACATTGTGCCGCCGGCGCCGGTTTCGGGGTCGTCGGGATGAGCGCCAATAACCAGTATCTTGCGCTTTTTAAACTCTTTGCCGGTCTTGTCCTTGGCAAATAGGGGAATACCCAGAACCGACATTGCTGCGGCACTTCCGGCCGCTTTAATCATTTCCCGTCTGTTCATAAGCGTCTATCTTTCAGGTGATAATACATTGTTAACAGGCCAGCTCAGAGCCTTCTTCAGCTTGAATTCCGCTGTGGCCCTGATGTCCTGTACGGATGAACCAAAACGGATAGAATATCTGCCGGAAGCGGCTTCCCAGGCGCTTGTAGCCTCGTTAAAGGAAGCCAGTTCGTAGTTACTTACCTTAAGAGTCAGCGTCTGACTTTCTCCGGGCTTAAGTTCCTTTGTCTTTGCAAAGGCCTTAAGTTCGCAGGCGGGCTTTTCAAGGCCGCCCTCAGGAGCGCTTACATAAAGCTGAACAACCTCTTTGCCTGCAACGGACCCCTTATTTGTGACAGCAATGGTAGCCTCGAAACCATCGGCAGTAGCCTTAATGGCAAGGGTAGAATACTCGAATGAAGTATAGCTCAGGCCGTAGCCAAATGGATAGGAAACCTCTGCGCCACGGGTGGCGAAGTGGCGGTAGCCCACCCAAATGCCTTCCTCATATTTGGTGTATTCGAAGTCTTTCTTGACTCCGCGTGCGTGGAAGAGGTTCCAGTCGTACGGGAAATTCAGGGATGAGGGATGGTCCTGATACTTAACCGGGAAGGTCATGGGCAGTTTGCCGGACGGACTTACTTTGCCTGTCAGGATGTTTGCAATGGCATTTGCGCCCTCCTGACCGGGAGACCAGGGCAGCAGGATGGCATCGACAAGACCCTTCCATGAAGCGGTTTCAATAACGCCGCCGATGTTCAGCACTACGACAACCTTTTTGCCCAGGGCATGATACTCTACACTCAGGTCCCGAATCAGGTCCCGCTCGGCTTCCGTTAGTTCGAAGTCTCCATTAATATTGCGGTCTGCACCTTCTCCGGCATTGCGGCCAAGGACGTAGATTGCCATGTCGTTTGCGGCAGCTTGCTCATGGATGGCAGAAAGCGGAACGGCTATCTCCTTGACTTTTGCCTGTGCCCATCCGTGGTTCAGGCGGTTCTCTGCCTTCTTGTAATTAACATATGTTCGGTTGAAGTCTGCCAATGTATTGTCAAGGGTGAAGCCTGCCTTGATCAGGGCGTCTTCCATATTTACGACATAGGCTTTGTTCACTTCTCCGGAACCGGTGCCTCCGGCTACGAAGTCTATGGATGTAACGCCGTACAGGGCTACTTTTTCAGTGCCTTTGAGTGGCAGGCATGCATTGTCGTTTTTAAGAAGGACGATTGATTCCTCTGCGCCTTTGAGTGCTACTTTTGCGTGTGCGGCAAGGTCTGGTTTGTTAGTGAAGTTGTAGCCATTGAACTTTGGAGTGCGGATTATGTAATTGAGCATATTGCGCACGTTCCGGTCAAGTTCTTCCTTACTGATGCTGCCGTCCTGGACTGCTGCAATGATGCGATCAACCTCGTTCTGGCGGCCGGGCTCCATAAGGTCGTTGCCGGCTTTGGCGCTCTTGACTGTGCCCTCTTTGTTGCCCCAGTCAGTCATTACGATGCCGTCAAAGCCCCATTCTTTTTTAAGGATGGTGGTCAGCAGGTCGTAGTCCTGCTGAGTATAGTTGCCGTTAAGCTTGTTGTAAGAGGACATTACTGTCCAGGGTTTGCCTTCCTTGATTGCGATTTCGAAGTTCTTCAGATACAGTTCCCGCAGTGCCCTCTGACTAACTATAGAGTTGTTTTCAAGACGGTTTGTCTCCTGATTGTTGGTCGCGAAATGCTTAACAGAGGTGCCTACGCCGTTGCTTTGAATGCCGCGAACATAGGCGGCTGCCATTTTTCCGGACAATAGGGGATCCTCTGAAAAATACTCAAAATTTCGGCCGCAAAGCGGGTTTCTATGCAGGTTAATTCCCGGGGCCAGAAGCACATCCACACCATACTCCAGAACTTCTTCTCCAATTGCTTTGGTGACGGTTTCAACAAGGTCTGTGTCCCACGAACTTGCAAGCAGGGTGCCTATGGGCATGCCGGTTGCGTAGTAGGTTTTACTGTCGCCCTCGCGTGTGGGCCTTATACGCAGGCCGGCGGGTCCGTCGGCAAGAACGGTAACAGGGATGCCAAAGCGGTCTATGCCGCAGGTATAACCGGCGGCGCCGGGAACCAGCGACGACCTTACGCCTACAAGAAGGTTGGCCTTCTCTTGCAGAGTCATTGCATTAATGACGTCGTCAATGTTGTCCTTGGTCAGTTTTGGCTGCGCCATGGCGGCAATAGTCATTATTGCCGCAGCGATGGTAAGGATGGCTTTTTTCATATACCAAAGTATTTAGTTATAGCATGTATAATGTTTTCTCTTGCGACGTCTTTGCGGAGCGATGTTGCTATGTCCTGTCCTTCCGGGGCGGCCTGCAACAGGGCTTCGAAGCCCATATCATCCAGCTGCGGGCAGTGGTTGACTTTGCCGGCTACAAGGATGGCGGGGACGCCGTTTGCTTTGGCGTGTCTGAGCACGGCTGCTGCGGTTTTGCCCATGGGCGTCTGGTTGTCTGCGCGGCCTTCGCCGGTTATGACAAGGTCTGCGTCTTTCAGGTGTTTGTCAAAGCCGATAGCCTCCAGTACCATCTCTGAGCCGCTTTTAAGCTCTGCGCCTAGGAAGGCTTTCAAGGCGCCGCCAAGGCCTCCTGCTGCACCTGCGCCGGCAAGGTCACGGATGCTTACTCCGGTGCATTCCATAACTTTTTGGGCGAAGTGTTCCATGCCTTGTTCCAGCTTGGGGATGTCGCCGGGCCGCGCTCCTTTTTGCGGGGCAAATACGGCCGCGGCTCCTTCTGGGCCGCAGAAGGGTGTGTTTACATCGCAGGCTACGGTGAAGTTTGCCAACTTAATTGCGGGTGTCAGGCGGCTAAGGTCAATGCTTTCTACGGCCTCTAAGTCGCAGCCTCGGCCCGGGAGTTCATTGCCTTGGGCGTCGCGGAATATGGCTCCCAGGGCGTACATCATGCCCATACCGCCATCGTTGGTGGCGCTGCCGCCGATGCCTATGTAAAAGTTGGTGCAGCCCCTGTCTAGGGCGTCCAGAATTAGTTCTCCGGTGCCGAAGGATGATGTTTTTAGGGGGTTCCTTTCTGCCGGGGACAGAAGTGGGAGTCCGCTTGCGGCGGACATTTCTATGATTGCTGTTTGGCTTCCGTCAATGCTTGCGATTCCGTATTGTGCCGTGATGGGGCGTCCCAGAGGGTCGGATACTGTGGCTGTTACCAGGTTCCCGCCAAGGGCTTCGGTCACAGCTTCCGCCGTTCCCTCACCTCCATCTGCTACTGCCACCTTTGTTACGTTCAGGCTGTCGGCAGGCAGGGTGACGGACCCCCTTCCGCCCTTCGGGCTCCCTCCCCCTAGCCGTGGGTGGCACGACCTTTCACCCTGCCCACCGGCAGCCTGAAGGCCAGCCTCGACGGCGTCAGCCACTTCGGCCGACGTCAAAGAACCTTTAAAGGAATCGGAAGCAATGACAATCTTCATCAGTCGCCGTAAGGATTGGCGTTATCCCACTCTTTAAGCTCATCACCATGACGGCTGACGCAATGCAGGAATATCTTATACTTGCTTTCATCGTCCAGCGTACCCCACCAATTGGTGCAGCCCGGATAATGCGCAAGGGATTCGTCAATCTTGCCGTCGGCGGAAGCCTTTGTCAGGCCTTTCGTTGCAATTCTTTCTTTCTCTGAAACTGGAAGTGATGACCACCAGATATTAAGGTCAACGTCTTTCATAACTCTCTGTATTGGTTAATAATCAAGTGTTTACGGGTCAAGAGGATCGAACCAGGCAGCTACCTGTGTACAATCCGGATTGGGGATAAATTCTACTTCCCGGGGGCTTAAACGCTCTCCGTAGGTGCATGGGATCAGTCCCATCTCCCTGGTGCAAACGCCACGGAACCAGTCGCCGCAGGCATAGTCGATATGCGATGTTCCGGAGGTGATAATGCCGGGCTTGTCAGTGGGAATGCCCTGCTCCAGCATTATTCGTACGGTGTTGCGTATGTTGGTAGTGGTATGGCGTGCATGGGGCTCTGCAATCAGGGCGGATTCCGGAAGGCCCCAGGTTTCCATTAGGTATTTCTTCATTTCGAAGGCCTCTGAATACGGGGTCAAGTAGGGATGAACCCTGCCGCCGCTAAGCACGATGAAGGGTGCTTTGCCTTCTTTGTACAGCATTGCTGCATATTGCGCTCTCTGGCGGCTCTGGGCACTGATCGGCTCGCCCGGCCTTTCCGGTCCTGCACCAAGAACCAGAATCAACGTATATGGATATTTGCTCCAATCTGTGTTCTTGATTGCATCGTATGCTGCTTTGTTGATGCCGTCTGCCATGGGCTCAAAGTCGGCGGGCTCGTTTCGTCCGTTTGCGTCCAGCCAGTCCATTGCCGTTTCCAGGGTTACGGCATAGAAGGGGCCGTCCTTTGCGGCCTTAAGCACGTTGGTGCGAACATGATCCCGCACATACTTGATTTCATTGCCTTTTTGGTCGAAGCGGGTGGAGTCGATTTTGGCGTAGTGGGGCTTGATGCCCAGTGCGTAGGTGTTGATTATCAGGTTCATAGCAGCTGCATCGGTTTCCCATGCAATCCTGATTGCGGTGGAGTCCGGTGCATCGGCGGCAATGCGGTATTTGCCTTCGGCGCGAAGGCTCTTTATGAAGGTTTCTGCCTGTGGCGCGATTTCCTTAAGGCGGGCTGCCACTGCGGCAATTTCTTCATCAGAGAACTTTGCAAGTGTGGGGGAGAGGCTATTATCTTCTTCCTGAAACTGTGCTTCGAATTTTTCTTTGCCGATGCTGGCCAGGACCTCATCTTTGACAATGGCGTCCGGGGCTGCTGTCTGCAGGGCATATACCAGTGGCAGGGCCTTTTGCAGGATTATTTCACGTTGGGGAATCTGGGCCGCATTTGTTTTGTTGTCCTGCTTTGGACAACATGCTGCAAGAATAGCGCAGCAGGCGGATATAATCAGAAAGTAAACCCTTGGTTTCATGGCAAATCCAATTCGTTTCCCAAATATAATTCAAATTTGCTGAATTAAAAAGAGCTTGCTATCTTTGTGCTCGCAAATTACCCATTTGCACCCCTCCCGCCTTGGTGGTGGAATGGTAGACACGAGGGACTTATGCTGTAGTTCTTTGAAATAGTTATATGTAAGACGTGAAATTTTGATTATATTTGCGTCTGCCATGAGAAAGAACAATTATACACTTGAAGATGTAAAGCTGGCGGTTGAAAAGAATCAATCGATAGCAGGTGTTTTAAGGTCTTTAAATCTTAGGCCGATTGGTGGTAATTATAGAACGATACATCGTCTGATTAAAGCCAATGGTATTGACACTTCTCATTTTACAGGACAAGGGTGGAATGTGGGGCTTAAGTTTAAGCCCAAACAGACAATTACAAATGAAATGGTTTTTGTTAAAGATTCCAACTATAAGTGTTCTTGGAGACTACGCGAAAGGTATAAACTAGCAACAGGCATCAATCGCTGTGAATACTGCGGGTTATCCGAATGGCAAGGTCAGCCGATACCGTTAGAGATACATCACATCAACGGTATTAATACTGATAACAGGCTAGACAATTTGAAATTGTTATGTCCTAATTGTCATGCGCTGACAAATAACTATAGAGGAAGAGCTAAATTGAGTGCGCTTTCTGAAAAGAGAGTTGTAGAATGTCGTAAATTCAAGGAAACCTTAACGGGTAATGCCGAGGGCAATCTTGAGCCAAGCCTCTGAAAAGAGGAAGGTGCAGAGACTAGACACGACACACCTAAAGAGCTGATAGCTTCACGGTGAAGGAATAGTCCAGACCACAAACAGAGATGGTGGCGTAAGCCATAGTGGTAAGAAAATCCCTTGGACCGCAAGGTCTGTACGGGTTCGAGTCCCGTCCGAGGCACAACAAGACTTTGTAAGTTGTTGGTTTTCAAACACTTTACAAAGTCTTGTTTTTTGTATCCCCCAAATTTGGTCACTTTTGGTCACCTTTTTCTTTCAGGCAAAAGAACCAAAGAGACCGATAAACAGGAATTTATCGGATTGACTTCGTTGCATCATGCGGAGCCAGAGCATCTCTGTTTGTCAAAGCCCAATCAATAATACCGTTCAAGGCCGGCAGGAAAGATTCTCCCAGTTCGGTCAAACTGTACTCGACCCTTGGCGGGACTTCCGCGTAGACCGTGCGGGTGACCAGCCGATAATCCTCCAGGCGTTTCAGTGTCTGGGAAAGCATTTTCCTGGAAACATCCGGCATGTCTTTCTGGAAATCCCGGAAGCGGCACACGCCGTATTTCTGGATGGCCACCATGGCCAGGACGGACCATTTGTCTCCTATCTGGGAGAGGATATTCCGGACTGGGCAAAAACCTTCAAAATTTGCCATAATCTATTTGTCTGATAATCATCAATTGTTTCCTCGCTGTAACTATTGCACCTTCATGTACCGTATTGCAAGAGTTGACCAAAGGTGCTATCTTTGCGCAAAGATACAAAGTTTCTATTAGAAACAAATATTGAAAACCAATAAAATATGAAAGCGATGAAACAAATTGAGACAATTGCGAAAGGTCAGAACTTTGAAGCCGTCAACATCGGCTCATGGGATGAGGTTATCGGTTACGAACTCCCGATGGGACCGAATGTCCTTCATGGGAAAGTGTTCGTCGGCCAAGCCGTTGGTGCGACAGGCAGCGAACTCAGTTTCCAGACGCTTGCCCCCGGTCAGGACAGCGGCTTCCTCCATACTCACAAGACGCATGAGGAGCTTTATATCATTATCAAGGGTGAAGGCCTGTACCAGGTTGACGGCGAAATCTTCCCTGTCCTCGAAGGATCCGTTATCCGTGTATCGCCCAATGGCAAGCGAGCCTTGAAGAACAATGGCAAGGAGAACATGACGATGTTGTGCATCCAATACAAGGCCAATGCTTTCGGAGAAGCCGACAGTCCCATGACGGACGGGAATATCCTCCAGGAACCTCTTAACTGGTAATCATGGCGACCGTCACTACGCTGGCCTACAAGGACGTCAAGACCGTCATGACCAAATCCTCCCTGCCCGTGGGAGGATACTCCGTCAATCCTTATGTGGGTTGTCCGCATGCTTGCCGGTACTGCTACGCCTCATTCATGAAACGCTTTACCGGCCATACGGAAAAGTGGGGCACGTTCCTGGATGTAAAAAACTGGCCGCGCATCACCGATCCGCACAAATACGACGGGCAGCGCATCGTCATCGGCTCCGTCACCGACGGCTACAACG
>Ga0256405_10000315_pt1 | contig 160463 bp, 143 predicted proteins | sample RumenRJG_02DNA_FD_189096 | JGI IMG/M metagenome (GOLD analysis project Ga0256405, IMG submission 189096) | Bovine rumen microbial communities from Lethbridge, Alberta, Canada - RJG_02 | ecosystem: Host-associated > Mammals > Digestive system > Stomach > Rumen | place: Canada: Alberta...
GGGCGTTCTTCGCATCACGGGTGTGGTCTTCCAGCAGCCCCATCACGCGCGCCGTACCTAAGTCCTTGGGGAACGAGCCGTACACCTTGATACGCTCCAGCGACTCCTTCACCCAGCCCCACGGCAGCTTCTTCACCAGGCGCTCCTTCTCCCGTATCCGCGGCTGGCGCTGATAAGCTCGGAATGTTACCTTACCTGTCCACTCGTCACGACGCAGTGAACCCTCCACGCACTTTCCACAAACGAGGCGTGCGATAACCTCTTCTGATAATTCAATGTACTTTCGCATAATCTTGTCGAATTGGTGAGCGTCGGAAAAGCGAAGTGTTTTTCAGTTGAGCTCAGTTTCCATCCGGATACTTTTCCACTCGCCCATTCCTCCGACTCGATTAGTTATTAATAATGATCTCTGTGGTTCCTTTCTGGCAAACCACACCTCCGTTTCTCAGTCCTGCGTTCTTCAGGCCGTCAGACATTTGCCACTCCTTGCAGCGGAACTTCTGCGCTACGATGACCTGCATCAGCTGGCAGATACGGTTGCCATCCCTGTCCAGTTCTCTGTACTGACAACTTCCGCAGAAGCGCTTCACCTTGATGCCATGACTATTTCTCACACTCTGGATTATCTTGATCTTTTCCATCGTCCTGTCCTCCTTGTTATTCCATTTCTCTGATTCTCATCTTCAACGTTCTGATTTCTTTCTTACAGTCTTTCAACTGAGCAGACAACTCATTGACCTCGGCCTGAAGCTTCCTTAATGCACTTCCCTCTTTCACAGCGCTGACCAATGCTTTGATTTCCTTTTTCGTCATCGCCTTCAGGCGTCTCATACCGATGTGAATGAAAAAGCCCTCCAGCAATTCCTGCACATTGTAATACATATAGCCCTCGCCGTCCACATCCAGCACATAGCCGTTCGTCATTGTCCTCAGCAGGATCTTGACACTCTCCTGCTCTTGCTGTTCCTTCTTTGCAATGATTCTTTGTTTCATAACTTTTTTTGTTTTCTTGTTTGACTTCTGATTTCTTCGACTTGCGAAGCGACTTGCGTCGATTTCTGATGCAAAAGTACGACGAAAAACAATGCAAAATAAGGATTTTTTCATGTTATCGAGGCCCACTATACGCCACTATACATACAGCCCGTTTTCACTATACGCACTATACGTACATGCACAAAAAAAAGCGAGCAGAAATCAATCTGTTCGCTTAAAATCTGTTCTGTTCCGACCGCTAAATCGTCTTCAGCCGCTTATAGACATCGATGATAATCTGCGCATTTGTCGCATATCTGTTCTTATCACCGCCGAAGCGGCTCTTCCAGACGGTTATCTCGTTCAGCGGAGGTAGCTTACCCCTGTCCATATACCATGCCGCAGCCTCCCTGCCCAACAGCTGGGTATAGCTATGGTATCTGGCTTCGCCCTCTTTCGTCGTATCAATCTTCGTCAGCAAGTCTGGTGTCAGTGCCTCGATGTCTGCGAAGAAGTCTGCATAGCCACCCATCACGGCCAACTGCTGCTTGTAATAGCGGTAGCCTGCGTAGATGCAGAACCATCCACGTCCGCTGGTCGTGTCTATCTGCTGCGCCACCTCCCTCAGCATCGCTATCAGTCTGGGTTGTCGCTCTTCAGAGCCGAAATGCGATTGGTCGAAGAACTTCAGTTCGCAGGGGATGAAAGGCTTCTCGTCCTCCTTCACTTCTTTCCCACCTAAGTATATATGCTGATGCTCAATCTTGGGCTGATAGTTCAGGATCCAGGCCGTCTGATTGATAATGTTCTTATTGTCTATCTCCTTACTCATCTTCTAATTGTTTTTGATTCTGTTGTCCTGAGGATGGCATGTCAATGTTCTGAGTGCCTATCTGCGGCTGGAAATTCTCGACGTTGGGTATCACCGTCTCGCCGTAGTTATTCTGAGTCGTCGGCTTCTTTGCAATTTCCTCAAGAGCATCTGCCAACCTTTCTTTTTTATCCTCTTCGAGCGTCGTGATCTTGTCCACTTCTGCAATCACGCTCATAGGCGTGTCCGCAGGCATCGTGTGATGCATGAAATGAGCCACGAAGCGCCGGCCGTCGTTGTCAAGTGCATTGACGTAACTGACAGTCTTACGACATGACAGCAAGAAGAAGTTGTTGACAACCACCTTCGGCTGACTGTCCTGCTGGTGGAGCATGGCCACCAGTTCGGCTATACGTTGGTTTTGGGCGGCGATGATGTCGTCCTTCTTCAGATTCATCTCCTTCTGGTTGTCGATATCGGCCTTCAACCTTTCGACCTCAGCCTTCAAGGCATCGTTCTGGGCCTGCATCACACCTCCATTATGTGCCAAGTCGGCAACAAACTTCAGTTCTTCAATGTTCGTATTCATTATTCCTTTCTTTCTCAATTATATAAGTGTGCCAAAAGATTGCAAAGATAATAAATAACCCACACTTTTCAGCAGCCCAAGATATATATTAAGAAGATTTAGGAATTGCCACATCAGCAGCCCCCAGTTTTGGCAGCTGTCTGTTAGTGATTAGACATACACGTTTTTCCTGTTTTGTTTGGCCATCTCAGAAACAATCACTAAATTTGCAACCAAATAGGAATGATATGAAGATAATCATATTGATAGTAATAGGAAGAAGAGAAGTAATACAGATGTCTTGCTTCTCCTGCTGCAGCTATTCCAATTGCTTTAACTAAAATACAACAATTATGACTTCAGAGATTTACGAAGAGTACATGAAAGATTTTGATGTGCTAGAAAAGGAAGGAAAGTTTTATATTAGGTGGAAACCAAATGTTTTATATGAAACCAAAGAAGAAGCAGAGAAAGATGCTGAAATACTTAGGAATATACCCATGTTTATAGGGTAGCCTGCAATCTTTTCATCTCCCTCTGAGAGCAGCCGAAGGTTAATGATGAATAAACTATGGTTCTTTTAAGCATCACCACTAATCAGGATCTGCTCAATCTTCCCTGTCTTATACAGCTCTTCTGCTGCATCAATGCGATAGATGAAGAAATAGTTCGTAATCCGATCAAATCGAGCCTGTGGAGTCGTTCCCAACAACAACCCCACCTTATTATATTCAATGCTGTCAATGTCAGAGAAAGCCTTCCCCTGGGCATTGTTCACCACAATCTGATTGCAAATCAGCATAAGGACAATGCACACAAATGCCATGATGCAAGTTGTCCATAGTAATTTCTTAGCCACTTTCTTCATATTATGTATTTTTTCTGTTTAATAATTTGAAAGCTTTATAAGATACCAACAACAAATAAGGTATCGCAAGACAGATTGAAAGTTCAAACATTCCTTTTGCTATAAGATAGCCCCCATCATCGCCAAATGGCACTCTATAGCAATACACATCCCACAAATAATTAGTTATTTTGTTATAAGGCCCATACAGCATTATCATATTTGTAAGAAACAATGCTGCGAATACAATTAACTGTCCTATAGAGGCTAAGAGATAGAAATAAAGAGGTTTCAGACCTGATAGCCATCTTCTTCTCTGTTTCTCTCTAAAGACAACAATCATATATAGTAGCCAAAATATAAACAGGGGAAAAATCGCCAATATAAATAGTCCCTCAATAAACACATACCAATAAGATGTCAGCACAAATGACGAAAGAACCCATGCTGCAAAGATGTTTATCCACCAATTCTTGCATAATCTTTTAGACAGCAAGAGTAGTCTCATCCTTATTCTCTTGGTTATTTTGAATCTACAGAACCTAACAAACAGGAATACCAATATCTGTGAAACAAATATTGTCTTCAATACAGAATAAAGGACATCCATCATTTCAAGATATCTTTCAAAAAAACCAGCAAGGGCATAGCCTGCTAAGGGAATAGCAAATAAAATAGCAAAGGCTACGACTATTTTTTTCATATCAACTTTCTATTGTTCTGTTAAAATTTAGTGGAATTCCGATTAATTTAGACCAATCTTTTTCCAATGAATACTTTCTGTTGGCACGCCCAATATTTCGTTTATCTTTTGCTTATCAGATAGTTTGCCCCAAATTTTGATAATACTATCAGGGACACCATGATTAAACAATGCCAAATCAAGCTCAAGACTATCAATCTGTTCTTGAGTTAAATCGCCATAGCATCCTTTCTGCATCTCGTTCATAAATTCCTCTTCTGTCATTCCCATGTATATGTCACTAACAGTATCATTGCCTTCTACATCAAGAACTTCAATAATCTCTGTTCTTTTGCTGTCAATCTTATAGGCAACAAACAATCCTGTAAATGTGAACAGTATGCCAAAGATGAATCCTATCCAAAAAGATTTATTGATTATTATATTTGCCATATCACTTTATTGCTTCTTGTGTTTGTTTGTCTTACTTTAGATTTATTATGTAGTATGTCAGACATCTGTCCTTTGTCACACATATTTACATATCTATTCCAAAGTTAAAATGAAATGTATTCTATGCCATCTGAGTTAACTTCCCATTCCTCTCCAGTGCTAGTACACCTTCTATAAAAAGCGAGTTCCGCATCTTCCTTTGCTCTTTCGAGCCTTTCCTCTTCCAGGTATTCCGCATACTCCTCTTCACTTACAGGGTGGCCATTAATATACTTTTGCCTTGGTTTTTTCCAACCTTTATCAAGCACTTCCTGCCGCTTATCTATCTCATTTCTAAGAAGAATCTCTTCCTCACTTGCAATAAATTCATCCATAGTCAATTACGTTTTTAAATTATTCTCCAAACACTTCATTCATTACAGAGTCAACCCTTTCTTTCTCAATCCGCATTTCCTGTGCGCCATAATCAATGATAGCGCCATAATTAAACAGGAAATCACCACCTATAATGCCGGCAATATCACCAAGAGAATCTTTGAAAGTTCTGAAAGTTTCACCCAATTCAGATACTGTGAACTTATTGACAAACCTCATATCATCAATATTAAAGAAAATCATCACCAGTCTACCACCAAAACGATTTTCTCCGACACCAGAAATATTAGTAACAGCAGGGCCGAGCTGGTCTTCTGTAAGACCAAGATACTGAAGATACTTTTTATCATAAACAGACAAGCCTGCACCAGTGTCTAAAAGGAATGTCAACTCATTACCGTTAATGCAAATCTTTGCGAACGGTGAGTTACCACGTATTATGATAGGAATCTTAAATGTATTTGTCTGCTCCATTGATATTTATTTGATTTCACGCTGCAAAGATAGTGGCATGTAGCGAACACAATGTTCGCTACTTATTACAATTCATAATCCCCAAGTGTTACTATCTTCTCATCTATGTCCTCATCTATCATAAAGCATTGCTGAGAGTCAATCAGCACAAGATTATCGAACTCTACCTTATCATATTCATCGTTCAATCTCGAATGTCCAACTACTTGGAACACCTTATTTAATCCATAAGCTTTTGGTGCGTCTGGGATGGCATGTTCTTCAACATCTGCCCAAAGGACACTACCAGATTTAGCACCTCCAAGGAATGATCGATATCTACCTACTATAGCAAGCATTTCCTGCCCTTCAGTACTGTCGTCTAATGCGTTTATTCTTTCAACTATCTCTGGATCTGCAACAGAAATCTTGTTATCTGCAAGCTTCCATATGCTTGAATTTACCTTGTTTATCCAGTTCAAGGTTAAGCCTGCATGCGAGAACAAGTAAGGAATTCCATTAATCTCTTCAAGGTGAACGAGCTTGAATAATTCTAGATTCCTAACGAAAACGGCGTTGTATATACTCCAATTGATGGTATCACATCTACTTCCGCAGGCCAACTCTCTAAACATCTCAGAAGCATAATGCTGGTCATGATTCCCTTTCAACAAGACGACCTTGTCCATGTGATCATGCTTAAGGTCGATGATATCCATCAGGTTATCAAAGAGTCCCTGAGGAAGATACTCCTTACCCTCTTCCGGATATGGATCAAGGTAATCCCCCAAGAAGATAATCTTATCTACCTGCTCTATATATTTCAGAACAGGCTCCTTCCAAAAGGTTTCCCCATGAATGTCAGGTACAACTAATATCCGTTTTGACATGCCATTTAAGTATTTAATAAGTGAACGACCTTCTTTACATCATCATTTGTAATTCCTACCTCTGGATCTGTTTGAACAAAGTGGAATTGCTGTTCTGGAAGGAAGTCATCTATATCGTCAATGATGACGTAACGACTAACCTCATCTCCATGTAGCGCTAACCATCCCTTTACTTCAACACCTTTAATGTATAAATAGTCTGTGCTGCCAGACTCGTCATTCAATAATAGTTCGTCACTCATATAGTTTGGCGTAATGTCGATGATTTCACCAGGAAGTTTTCTATCTTTCCACATATCTTGTAAAGTCAGGAGGCCCATGTACTTCCACATGGAGGAAATTACTATTTCTGCACCTGTTTCTTCAATAATCTTTGCAAGGTTGGCCACAGCTTTAGCATCAAACAAACATCCATAGTTGTCTGATTGTTTGTCTGAATTCCACCATCGAGGACTTAGTACGCCATCAATATCTAAGAATATAACCTTTCTCATCAAGCATTCAGGATCTTTATTGCCATATCTATATCTTCCTTCGTAATCCCCACTTCTGGATTTGTCTGAACGAAATATGGCTGCTGATTTGGCAGGAAATTATCCATATCATCGATGATGACATAATGACTTACTTTCTTGCCATGTTTATCCAGCCACTCCTTTATCTCCATACCCCTAATATGGAAAAGTTCTATGTGATCAAGGTCGGCATTAAGCAACATTTCGTCACTTACACTATTTGGAGTAATACCAATCAGTTTCCCTGGTAATCCCCTGTCTTGCCACATATCCTCCAATTCTGAAAGCCCAAAACTCTTCCATGATGAAGATATAACAATATCCGCCCCTGTTTCATCCAAAATCTTTTTGAGGTTGGCAACAGATCTAGGGTCAAAAGCATAACCATACTTATCCTTGGGGGTATTCCCATCCATCTGAGTATACCACCATTTTGTGTTCAGCACACCATCAATATCTAAAAAAACAACTTTGCTCATGCCCTATCATTTTTGCTTAACTCCACTCTTCTTAATATAAAACCTTTTGTCTTGTGTTACACCATGACATTTTAGAATGCTCACATGCAGTAAACCTCTTAAATCCCTTCCATTATCATCCATAAAGATATGATATGAAGGATAATCACAGAGTCCTATAACCGTGTCACTGTATTCACCTAAATAGTTATCATACAAATCCCTCATACAAGGCAAAGCTCCTTCCATTCCCTCACGATATTCAAAGATGTTCACAAGAACTACAATGGATATGCCTAGTTCTCTAGCCAATAGTTTCAGCTTAAAAGCCCTGTCTGAGTCACTATTTATATATAAATAATGTACGAAAACTACTTTAACTCCGAAATCTTTTACATGTTGGCGGCAGACATCGCACAATTCATCAATACTGATGGAATAGCTCCCATATAGATAAATTGGCGAGCCAGCTAATTCTTTGAGGAATTCTTCTTGTTCATTTTCAGAAGGACTCCTATAATTTACCAACCTTTTGATAATGTTCTCTGGTGTTTGTCTTTGGCACATATAGAGAGTGGGAATCTTTCTATCTATTGAAAGAGAATCAACCATCCGTATCGTCAGTGATGTCTTTCCTGAGCCAGGATCCCCCAATAGGGTTATCATTTCCCCAGAATATAATCCCTGAACAGCATCATCAATCTCCTTAATACCCATCGCCATTATTTGATGGAAGTTTCCAGAATTCTTATACCCTTCTATAAAGTTCCTGACATGAGTTTTCTTTTCCATACTTAGCTATTTAAAATGGTAAATCGCCTCCATTATCCTCTTGAACTTCTCCAAATGGAGGGAAAGGGTTCTCTACTTGTGTTGGCTGCGTTTGCGGCTGAGGTATTTGTCCTCGAACTACATTATAAGCCCTGAAATCATTATACCAACGTCCGTTATATTCACGAGCATCGATATCAAACTGCACTGTGAGGTCTTCGCCATTCTGAATATTCAGTTGTTTGATCCTATCCTCACCAAAGACTGTAAAAGCGCAATGACGCGGGTACTGCCCAGGCACTTCCAACACATATTCCTGTTTCATCCATGGATTACCAGCCTTGGATGTACCACTCATAGCCTCTTGCACAACGATTATTTTTCCTGTTAGTTCCATAAATTCAGAATTGTAGTGCAAAAATAAAATCAACTTACGAACACAATGTTCGTTACTTTCATGTCAAGTGGTTTCTTTACTAATCTTAACTATTGGGCAAATAACAGTTAGATAAAAATCAACAATTAGTTCAGAAGTTACTTTCCTTTCACCAGTTCCTGCATGAGCAATTTGAGTATTCCGAATGAACTTCAAATCAACATATTTCTTCACAAGAGCTCTTGGAAGATTAAAAATCATCATGAGTACTGCTGTCACTAAAGATATGTCACTGCCAGTTACATCACACATTCCTGATGGTGCATCTATAGTAGAAGCGCAGTATTCAGAGACGTCAACCACAGAACTATGCGATCCATTTTGAATTCGCTTGAAGAATATGTGTCCTGTAACAAGTTGTTGATATTGTTCTTTCTGTTTCTTTGAGCATAAAGATACTTTTAATGTCGCCCCTTCACCTGTTGAAAGAAGTTCATACCCTAATTGATTCTTGATAAAGTCTTCAATAAAAACCATCTCTGCGAGCAAGGCAGCCCCCAACAAGTCCTGGTCATTCTTCCCCTGATCTCTCGACAGAAGATTAACAATGCTATCCAATTGGGTTATTGATGGTAATAAGCCCTTTAAACTGTTTTGCTTATCCACAAGATCTTTAAGATATGACATCTTGCATGCCTGTTTTATTGCACTTGCAAATTCTTGGTATAGACTCAAAGATTCTTGCCGTTTAAGATTCAGATCCGGTGATTCTTTCATTGCATACCCAGAAGCGCCAATCTTAAAAATTTCTTCTTTTAAGTTCCAGATTTTATTTGACGCAGTAAAAACAACAATTTGATTTCCTGCATTCTTTTTCTTTATGTATTTTGCAATTTCATGCCCTGTAAGGTTATGATTTTGATTCTTTTCAAAGTCATCGTCATGAAGTCTCAAATCTATTAGATAGCAGTCTGCATCATTTCCATCCAAATAGTCTTTAACCCTATCAATTAATTCAGCACGAGAGCATTTCTTGTCAAAGCCTTTAAAACATAAGAATTTAGCGTTACTTGATTCAAAGATGATGCGAAGAAGAGTTTCCCACCCTTTGTCATATTCATCATCAACATATAAGATAGTTTTCCCTTCAATACCATCTATCCTGATATCATATTTGTGCTTCTTGGAAAATTTGTCATGTCCACCGAACTTTGCTACTAAATATTTAAAATAGAGAGAGTCCTCAAGACCTGATGCTGATATTTCAGGAATATCCCCTGGCCATTTAAGCATATCACACCATCGATACATCGCCCACCTATTGGCTACGCTATGATTATCTCCAATATTACTAGGGACATTCAATAATATTCTATCTATATCTTTACCATTCTCAGAAATAAGAGTTTTCATGGTCAATGACTCTATAAGACTCTTATTGTCTGCACCTATTAAATATACAGATTGGAATTTAAACACCTCGAAGCATTCGTTTTTACTAACTTCCTCGTATGTTGAAACGCCATAAATGAAAATCGGGGTATAACGATTCGAAGTATCTGTCATACGGATATGCATTGCCAATCGTAGGCCCATGTAATCAGAATATACATTCCCAAAGTAGAGAGGAATATATATAGCATCATATTGGTTATCGCTAAGCCATTTGATGACTATGGAATTCAATTCAGAATCAGAAACATCTTCATCAAAAAAATCCCATTCATTAGTAACGTCTATCTCAAATGGGGGTTCGATTTCATCTTCAGATGTTACTGCAAATAAGATTCTTTTATTGACTGGAACTCTTTCGCCCCCCACATTCGAATCATTAACTTCATCCAATCTCGCTCGGATTGTTTCTTCTAATTGAAAGTTTTCTCCGAAAGCCAGATATTTGAGATCGAGATAGCCTTCTTGAAGCTTATTTATGAAAGTTATAAGATTTGTATATAGGACATCTGGAGGGAGCATACAGCTTCTCTCATCTACAAAACGCCCATTTTTACTTCCACTGAAATATGTAACATACAATGATGATGCATGCTCTTTCAAATCTGCTTTCAGTGAGTTTATAACACTATTCCTTTCCTCATCATCAGAAGAAAGAAAAGACTCATGAAACAGAATGACATTGTTCTCTTCCAGCATATCTCCTCTATGTATGGCAAGTGAATCCATATTCCATATAGGAGTGAGGACATCTTTATATTGGCTGAAACATTCATCATCCCAGCCATAATCTCGTTGTCTTGACCGTTTGTCATCAATAATATAGATCATCTTCAGAACCTTAATATATATTTAACCCCAGTTATATCTTCTTGCAATGTTTGGAACTTAAATTCGTCATTCTCATCCCAAAGATTCAGTTTGCCAGAAGCACCATCGCCGAATTTTGCTTCAATAAACAAATCACATAAACCATTTATTTGATTAGATATCAAATTAGAATGATCTTCGCCAATTCGTTCCGTAGAATTCTTTGAAGTCTTATTATAAACAGTATTCAGATGATGTATGCAAAAGAAAGTTGACCTAGACTCTGCATCATCAAAGAAACTCAATCTAATCTGTATTGGTTCCTTGTCGTTGCTCCTATTTTTGATGCATATTTTTACTATACTTTGGTATGCTTGAATCAATTTGTCAACATCGGTAAACAACTCAACGCTATCATTGAATCCGTTTTCGACGAATGAAATTTGCACATCTTCTGTTTTCCATTTTGAGTTTACTTTCTCTAATATAGCCCGCAAGGAGTTATCCTTACGGATGTGAAACTGGCTTTTAAAGAAAATAACAAGATCGGTAAAAGATTTGATTCGAGTTCCTGTAATGTTGCTTTTAAATGCAAACGGTAAAGTATAGCCATTACTTTTTTGTTTCTTTGCTATATTCTTGCCTGGAGCTGGGACAATATGCGGATGTTCTTTTGCCCATTCAAGAATTTGTGGACTATTCCAATTGACATCTATTCCATTACTAGACCAGTCTTTTTTTTCTCTCTTATCTTTCTTTCCTGATGCTCCAGTCAAATAGGTACTGATAAGTGCATACATCTTAGAATCAAGGCGTATCTCATCCTGTTTAAATTTCTGAGTCAATATTTCAAAATGTTTTCTTATCAATTCTGAATGCTTTTCGAAATCATATTTTTCAATAGAACATTCTTTGCATATATTATCTATAACTTCGTCAGTATCTATCTGATGACAAGTATACTTTAACACGTCATCTTGATTAAATTCCTTTAAAAACAGTTGTAAATTCTTTGGAGAAGTATATTTAGTTTCTTCAATAACCCCTGATCTATGTTTCCCACTATGATCTTTTGGAACAATATTCTTTTCTTTATCAGACTCGTCTTTAACTTTACTTTCAGGCAGACCATCTGACTTTCCGGAATTTTTCACAAAATCTCTTGCCAGTAGCGCATCTCGTTTAAACTGCTGCGCTCTTGTCAGGCTCTTATTGTGAGTAAAGAAATATAAAAACTCCTGTAATTCTTTCTGTTCCATAATAGTTAATCGTCTTTAATTAAATCGCTTAGATCAATTACGTCAGACAAATCAATATCATCCATAACATCATATTCTGATATATCAACGGGAAGGGCATCTGATATGTCATCATCAAAGACTATTGGCATAAAAGAATTCACGCTCTTCTTTTTGGCTTTTGGTTTCAGTAAATCCGTATCCTCGACAGATTTTATCGGAGTACCATTTAATATACTGTCTTGGAAAGCAAAGACAGCATCTTCCAATCCCTTCTCCTCCCAAATAGATAGAAGAACATCCACGTCTATGTTCGCATTCTGTATGCTCAAGCATTTCGAACGTTTTGGCTCAAATTCTGTAATTAGCCAGAAATTCTTACCTTTGGATCTGCAGAGCGTTACAAAACATTTTTCTAATAATTCAGAAGTTATAGTATCTCCTTCTTCTCGATTCTCCAGATCTGGACACAATTTCTTTTGGGTAGACTTACTAACAGCAATCACCTTGTCCATCCCAGCGAGGACACATTTGCCTACCAGTTTCTTTTTTGAGGTAACTTCTAATGTTAGTACCGTGGAGAACAACTCCTTGAAATCAACCATTTTATAGGGCTGGACATAAACATATGATTGTTTTTTGTCTGTTTCTGTATCTACATAGACAATTTGTTGGAGTTTATTATATCTTGCCTGGAGTTTATTGCACGCAATGTTATTAGCCCCTCTTACCATCTTCAGGTAATTGAGCTTGCCCCCAATCACATTTTCCATGACAGGCTCACCCTTTTTGATATATCCCTTTTCTTTTTTGTATTTGGGATAAAACAAACTGTAAGCTTTTGCATATCCTTCCGTTTCCCACACATGAAGAAGCCATCTAAGGTCGCTAATATACTTACGACTTACATTGACCACGCTGTTTACTGTCAGACCAGTAACTTCTTGTCTTTGCCCGTCACGCAACAAACGGGTCTTTTTCTCATTCATCTTGAACCCCTGGTCTTCAATGATACGCTTTATTTCTTGACGGAATTCACTGTCCTCTTGGTATACGTTATGCATACTTGAGAATGTCATATCATCAGCATAACGGCTATAATGCAGACCAAATCGTTTGGCAACACCTCTCATTCTCCTATCCAATGTATCACAAACTGCATTCGTCAATAAGGGGGATGTTGCTGCGCCCTGTGGAAGAACACAACCAGTACCGTCAGCATTAAAATGACAACACAGTCCTGCTACCACATTTGCGATTTCCTGAGTAAAATTGAAAGGAGGAAGCTGTAATCTAGCCCAAACCCGAGCTTGCGGTACGGAAGGAAAGAAATCTTTGAGATCAATGTTGAATACATAATGATGGCTAACATGCATCTTTGCATTGTCAACAACAGACTTACCTTCAGTAAAACCAGTTACGCAAGGATTAGGTATATAAAGAGATTTTAGAATGATATTCGTAAAATAGAGAATAATACCCAACTGATAACAAGGGGCATTGATTTCACGTGTACCACCACTTTTCTTCCTAATCAGGAAAGTTTTATAGCGATTAGGAACAATCTTGGCATTAGAGAAATGAAACAATTGTTGTTCTGTTATCTTATATTTTGCAGTACCAAACTCATCTCGTTTGATATGGTTCAGAAGAGCTGCGAAATCCTTCACCGTCTTCATCTTCAAAGCCTCATTATGTATCTCTGTTCTCTCCATTGCCTTAAGTAGAAAAGCGGTCTTGAGGGATGACACATACGTTTTTCTTTGTATTTATTATATATATCATATACACATACAATATACATAAACAAATCAGTCTATGACTGTAATAAAATAATACGTTGTTATTCTTTTTTTTCAAAGAATGACATCCGACGCACGTCGGACCAGAATCAAAATTTGTATTGTGTCACTAACCTCAAAGACCGCTTTTGTTTGTTTTCTGCTGCAAAGATAATATTTATTTGCGAATTCTATGTTCGTTTATAGGAAGATCTTTTATTTATAACAAAAAAGATGGATTCTCTCTCGTATAAAGGCATTGATATGTTCCTTTCCATCCTAATTGGAAACCAATGAGATATAAAGCAACTTTAAGATCATCTTGATTATATTGCGTCTTCAAAGACTCTATTAACTTATCGAGTGACAAACCAAAATAGGTTTTATCCATATCAAGACCGTCTTTAAAAACAGACTTTAATGTCATATAGAGAGGGGCTATGCGGTAAAAACCTTTGAAAAGTTTATCCGTATATTTTATATAATTGGAATGCTCTTCTATAGCAGAGACAAGCTTTCTGTACGAAATATCCCTTGGCATCTCTATTATATGTTTACCTATTGGAACTGCAGTCATAGAGGTATCCAGTTCCTCCTTCTTTTCAAAATTGTAAACTACATGTATCGCATCAAGAAAGAATCCCCGATTGTCATTTGGATAATTCTGATGCCGCTCATACCTACACAAGTAGCTCCAGATGGTATCCTGTTCGGAAAGCTTAACATTGTAGTATGAATCGGCAATGATGCCATAGTGCTCTTTGTCCTTCTTGCCTCTCTTCATGAAGCCCTTCGGCATTTTCGCAAAAGAGACATCAAAAAGCCTCTCAACATTTTCAAGTCCACGATCACTATCAGCTTTCTCAATATTCAGTAAAAATTCATCAAACAGATTGTCATCCCATATTGGCGGATTAAGCCTAACACTCGGTTTTAGCGATAGGCCGATTCTGTAAGCTTCACTATTTATACTATATATTCCTTTGAGATCATATATCAATATACGTTTTGAAGATGAAAGCTTGGTACTTATGCTAATATGGATTAAGTAGTATTCAATACTATACTCAAAATCATTCGCTTTCTCCAGCAACTTCCATGCTTTATTAACATCTTTGCCCAAAGAATTGATGTCGCCATCGAATTCTATTGAACTGCACAATGGGAAATAGTGACCATATTTAATATAGTCCACTAAATCACTTTTCCTTATTAAAAGAATATAATTGTTCATAATCATTCAAATATAGATTCCAACTTATCGATATCTGCTTTTTTTGTATCATTATTTGAAGTCAATGGATTGCCTCCATTTTCATCCTCATAATGATATATATTTTTTAGTTCCATAATTTTTAAAATATTAGCATTCAGATCACCAGCTGATGATATATAGAGGTTCTTTCTGGTTCTCGTCATTCCAACCATTAAGAGCTTTCTATCTTCAAAGGTTTGCGAAAAGAAATAATTGCTACAGATAGGAAGAAACACTGTATCAAAATCAAGTCCCTTTGAACTATGGTAAGTTGTTAGGGTAATGACTTCCGGATTATCCGTAAAACTGCCATAACTATTTGCAACATACTGGATAGGAACATCGTGCTGTTTGAGATGGATGTTCAACTTTCCATAATCAGGTCTTTCGTATCTATTCTTCACTTCTTCCCATATCGGCTTGTTCATTTGTTTCAAAATAGAATTAGCAAAACCTGTAATCTGATTATGCGTTCTAAACAGGATGCAGACCGTATCACCACCTTGATGGGTAGGATCCAATGAGTTTCTAAGAACATATCCCATCTCAGAATCGTAGTCTTTTGCCTTCTTAATTCTTATTTGAACGTTCTGCTTCATCATAGAATGTCGGCCTGAAAGTATATTTACTTCAGGAATGAATGCATTAACTGCTTTTATGACGTTCAGTGGTAATCGATGTATGATAGTCAAGGCTGTAATTTCAGGGTTTAATACATCTATAATATCTGATGGCATACATGTTTTTTCCCCATTTTTTGGCTCTTTATCGTATATTGACTGGTTGACATCGCCAGCAACGACAACCCTTTTTGAACGTTTAACCATTGTTTCAAGAACAATCCTCGGCATATCTTGAACCTCATCACATAAGATATAGTCAAATTGTTCAGAAAACACACGACTTACGAAATCATAATACGTTATAACTTCAATATCATCAAAATGCAATTCACGAAGGGCAGCTTTCAGCATTTTAATTAGAGAATGCGTAAACTCTACGAACAGTATTTTTGCATTGGAATTCACCTTTCTAATACGCTGTGCTGAGTATAGCAAAAGAATGGTTTTCCCAGAACCAGGGAAACCTTGAATCCATAGATTACCAGAGCTTGTGAGTAACTTGTCAAGAAATTCTCTCTGCTCAAGATCCAGTTCGTTTTCAGCAATTAACCAATTCATTCTTCTTCCTTGTTTCGTTCAACAGTTAACAGATTCTCTGAGTTAAATGCTACATGCTTCTTCTTTTGGTTGCGTGAAGCAGCAATTTCTCGGGCAAGCGTATCTTTCCCAAGTTTATAGGCAACTCCCTCAAACCATGTTGAATCCACATCGTCAAGTGTACCTTCTTTCCACTTCCTATTTAATATGTTAAAGCACTGCTCATAATAGCCGTGTGCTTTCTCTTCATCTCCAAGATCTCTATAAATGTCCCCAAGTTTTGACAACGCTGTTGTATGTTCTGGCCTCATTTCTAGAGCCTGTTCCAAGCAGTCTTTTGCTTCATCATTTCTCCCAATTAGATACAAATCATGCCCAAGATTCGATAAAGCCCAGGCATTTTTATTAAAGGACAATGCCTTTTCAAAAAACCTAATTGATTTATAGTAATTTCCTGAATTATGGTATAATACGCCTATGTAATTATACAAATCATCCTGTGGGTAATATTTTAATTGCTGCTCAATAGTTTCTGCAGCCTGATATTCCTTGTCTGCATCTAGATATGCTTTACGCAAAGCCTCTAAGGACGACTTGGTTGGCCTACCATTATTTTGGTCTGCAGATATATATGTTTCCCTTTCTTTCTCGCGTATAATCTTTTCTTCATCTGTCTCATATGTGTTCGAGAAAGGATTCTCTGTTTTGACAAGACACTCTAGCCCTGAACACTTGGCATGTATAGTTAGGACCTTATCAACGTTCATTTCCAATGACAACTCTATCTGAGTATGTTTGGGAAAAGGAACACCTATCGGATCTTCTATTTTCAGATTTGTCACTATTTTGTTCGCACTGCCCACACAGATGGGAATTTCGATTGTCTTTTGTTCCTTTTCGCCTGTTGACAAGTCTGCGAACGTCACAGCAGGGAAAGGTATCTCTGTTCCTGCTGGTATCACAGGAACCTCATGTTCGCCTCTTGTTACAACAACAATCGCTTCACTTGTAATTGGGTTGATGATGGTTGTATCTAAGCCATTCTTCAGTAATGAGTGAATAGCCGCCCCCTGAGATACTAATGCCTGGAGATCCTGTGGTATTAATAACTTTGTATGTTCTGGAAAATATTCCCTTATACATTTTTGCACATAAGGATTCTTTGAACTTCCTCCTACAAGCAAAACAAAATCCACTTCTCCTTTATTAATATGGGCTTTATTAATGGCAGATTGTAATGCGCCATAGATGCTGTTATATCTCTTCTGACGTTTGATGTTCTTGGGATAAGGCAATTTCTTATTGTTTAAGAAAGCATGCATTGCCTCCATGAACTGTTCGTATGATAATGTAAAGCTGTCCTCTACTAGATTTGCGTAGTCTGTATAAATATCTATATGTTCCTCATATGTTACACCTTGGCAGTTCTTAATGGCGAGGTTTAACGATTCTTCATCTGTCAGAAGATACTGAAAAGCCTTGCTACATTTGATTTTAAGATTCTCAGCAATTCCCAAAAGTTGATTTACTATAATAGCAATCTGAGCATCTGTGTAGTCATCAAGGTTCCTGCCATTAATCTTAAGGATATTAGGCAAAAGGAAGTTGTATGCGATATAACGATCGATGTCATTTCCTCCCAGTTCTGCAAATTGGGAAATGGAAATATTACGTGTGTGACAACCGTTATAGTCCACATTCATTTCTAAGATGGATAAATCACAAGTACCAGCTCCAAAGTCAAAAACCAATACTTTTGGATTGTATCCTTCTCTTAACGAGATAGGTTCCTTATAAGTTTTATCAGGAGTGATATATGAAATAAATGCAGCGTTAGGTTCGTCTATCAATGTCCCTCCATCAATATCAATACCATTATTATATAGGGCTTGTAACAGATCAAGTCTTTGGTTGCTCTCAAAAGATGCAGGAATACTTACAGCGTAGTGAATGTCTGTTGGAAGGTTGTTCTCACTAACAGATTTTTCTATTGCCCATTTAAGATACCTGAAAAACACAGTAGTTGCATCTTGGGGAGATTTTATTAGCTGATTGTTTGTTATGGAAGTCCACCTTGGTCCCATATTCTCTCCCAATTCCATCTTAAAAGAGTGCCAGATGTTTTTACCAAATATGTAATCGGGATTGCCTTTTAGCTGATATGCACCTTGCCCAACCAAGAAACCTCCACTATTTCCTATAGCTATAACAGATGGCAGTAATTCTGCTGTCATCGAGGCCCCATCACGAAGTTTCTGCTGCAAATGGAGAGTCTTACATTCTATCCGTTTTTCTTCTTGGGCATAATAAGCAATAGACACTACTGTAGTACTCGTTCCAAAGTCGATTCCTACAAAGGTCTTGTTTGCCAATTCTTCATTGGCATTGTCTGGTATTCTGAATAACTGCTTTAAAGATAGTTCTGCCATAAGAATGCTATTTTATTGAGACCGTTTTGGAATAATTGTCAATCATACCATGAATTCTTTTCAGAATGTCATTTCTTACCTCACAATCTGATAATACAATGAGTTCTTTTCCATAAGAAGTCAATTCACGAATAAGCTCGTAGTTGCGGATACAGTCTATCGTGAAGAACGCACCTCCTTCGAGATTGGGATATTGGTTACGAAGATTTTGCTCTGCTTCACCTTTCAGCTGCACCTGTGAACCATGTAAGGCTTTTGTCGCCACATAATCTTTCGAGGCATCACTTACCCAGAACAGAATATGATCCAAAGGGCGATCCTTATATAAGGTCACGCCTACGATATCATCAAAGCGTTCATTGAGGTCATCTGGACATTCCACATATTTCTTCTCAGGCAATGACTCCACCTTATCGATTCTGTCAAGGGCAAAATTGAGGATTGCCATGTCTCTATCATCAGCTCCAATAAGGAACCATCGATCATTATACTGCCTGAGCAGATAGGGATGGAAAACGATGCTTCGTACAGTTGGATCTGTGAATGTGTGATACGACAAACGGATAACAACCTCGTTGGAGATGTCATCAAAGAGAGTACCCAGCAGCGTAGGGTCAGACATATAATAAGGATTATTGCTGAAACTGATGATTGGTCTTCGATCTTCGAGTCCAAGTCCGATTTTAAAATCATCGAGCCACTTGAAATTATCGAGTCCACCAAACTGACCCAGTGTACTCAGCACTTCACGCAGCAGGCTTCTCTCCTCACGGCTCATCTCTTGCGAGAAGATTGTGAAAGAGCGATTCCAATAGAAAATGCTGTTCTTGCCGTTTTTCTTCTCATGCTCAATAGGAGCGCTGAAAAGACCTTGCATATTGATCAGATCTTTCTCAATACAACGCTGAGTCACCTTCTCAAAGCCGTCATCATCAAGCTTGTCGTTCACTTTCTTTGTCAGATCGTGAATGTCATAATAATGATGGTGGTCAGAGAGTAGTCTGTCCAAAATCCTATATCTTACGAGTGCATTCTTGTTAGTAGGCATAGCTCAAAATTTTGCTGCAAAGGTAATTCTATGTAGCGAACTCTTTGTTCGTTATTGGCAATTTTCGTTTGTTTCCGTTTGCAAATATAATAATAAAATGGGTAATGTGCAAGTTTTTAGGGTTATTTTCTCATCTACCTACAGAGAATTTCTCGGCAACTGGCTGAAAACTATAAAAAGTTCGCAGGGATGCAGGCCTTGTGTGCGTTATAGCAATTAATCGCAAATGTAAACCTTTTCAGGAATAGCGTCAATATTCTCATGCAAAGCCGTCAAACTTTTCAGTATAATAGATCAACCTTTACAGTATGACTGGTCAATTATTTCAGCATGGCAGTTACACAGTATCACAGTGACACAGTAGCATAAGGTGAAACTGCATGCGGGGCTTTGGAGAGAGACTTATTATTTATATTATATATATATTATAATATATATATAATATAATATAAGATATTGTTTGTGGATGAAACTTCGACGAACACAAATGAAACTGTGTTGCTGCGTCACTGCGTAACTGCGTGCAGCCCTTTCTCCTGATGACAGCTTTTTAACATTTAAAATAAATTCGAAATAAATTCGAAAAAGGCTTGTTTTGCATTTGAATTTTTTGTACCTTTGCACTGTCGATGAGAGATACTGAGGCGGTGGCCATTAAGGAGAAAAATTGCGAGATTTAAATCTAGAATTTGCGCGCATTAATCCTAGCAAGTTTTTCGATTAACAGGCCCTGAGGAGGCGCTCAGAAGCGACATGTGAGAGATATACTAAAAATTTTTACTAACTATTAAAAACTATTCAAAGTATGGCTATTAAAGTTATTGCTCAACGCCGAGAGCTTAAGATCGGCAAGAACCCGGGTGTGAAGAAGTTCGTGATGCGTCCTGACCTTTACATCCCCATCCAGGAGAAGAAGGTGTTCGCGGAGGCCTCTACTCACTCTGGTATTTCCGCAGGTGTGATCAAGGCGGCTTGGGACGCTGCCGGCGAGGTAATCCGTACTTGGGCGACTGAAGGTCACTCCATCCCTCTGCCTGGACTGGGAACGATGCGCTTCGGCGTGCGCTCGAAGGCTGTGGAGAAGCTGGAGGACGTGAAGACCAATCTGATCAGCGTGCGCCGCATCGTGTTCACGCCTAACGTGGAGGTGAAGGACGAGCTGAAGAACACCTCGATTCAGATCACTTGTCTCGACGAGGACGGCACCGTGCTGAAGCGCGTGACCTCGAGCGACAGCGGGGATATCGAGGATAACGAGGGCTCTGACAGCACTGACTCTCAGAGCAGCAGCTCGCAGACTGGTGACAACACGCAGAGCGGCGGCAGCACTGACACTGGCGGCTCGACCATTCCAGGCGAGGGCGACTGATTTAAAGGTAAAAGGGTAAAAAAGTAAAAAGGTAAAAAAGGGGGGCGAGGGCTCAGCCCTCCCCCATTCTATGCGCTCGGCGACGTAAGGAGACGCTTGCCAGAGCAAGAACCATTAAAATCTTAAGCGTATGACGAAGAAAGAAACTTTTAAGTGGATTGTGCAGATTATCGCGTCGATTGCGACGGCGATTCTGACAGCAATGGGAACGGTATCATGTATTGGGTACTAAACAAAAGAAAAGCGTTCTGGAGTTTGATTCCAGGACGCTTTGTTGTTGGTGGATAGAATTACTATTCTACCTACGAACTGGTATTCTTCTATCTACGTCTCCGAATTCTTCCACCGTTTACATTCTCTAACTCTTCCATTGTCAGAGCGCGTGCGCTCATTTCATTCTGCTGTACCATAATCTTTAATTTTTTTAATGTTTATACTGTTGATTAATTAATGTCCTTTTGACGATGCAAAGGTACGGCGGTTTTGGGAGATGGAGAAATATTTGCTGGACTTTTGCCTGAAGTTGTGGCGACAGGGGCAGGGATCTGCGACAAAGTGCCGGCGAAGGGGTGGAGGTGTTTCGCAAATTAGTTTTGTTTTTACGCTTGCTATTCCACAATAAGATGGAGCGACATCATCAAACTCAAATGACCTCCAACATAAACTTTTCTATGCAAGATTCGTTATTCTCAAAAATAATGCCTACCTTTGCATTCAAATTCTATTAACGAGATATAAATTATGAAGAAGATTTATTCAATGATGACAATGCTGGCAATGATGCTGGTATTAAGTTCAAGTACCTGTAGTGGTAGCAGTGATGATGATGAAATTAATGGAGGGAGTGCTCCCAGTTCATCTTTTTCCATAACTTACGACGGGAAAAAGACTGATGTTGAGCTAACCGAATGGATTAATCCAATATTTGGTAATGGTGGCAGCAAAAAGGGTAATTATTTCTGTTTTGATAACTATCCCCTGGGCAAAGGTCAGATACATATCATATTCCCATATAGCCAATATGGCGAGAACGTTCAACCTTCGCATTTCCCCGTAGGATACAGTGACTTTGATGAGGATGCTACTGATATTGAGTTTATTTCTGGAGAATTCTCAGGATGGTATGGTGAATACGTCTCAGGCTCTGCAAAGGTAACAGCAAATGACGGTAAGTACATCACGATACAATTCTCAAACTACGCATTTGAGGTAGAAAGAAAGAACAGCGTACATACATTTGTGCTGAACGGTTCTTTGAAATTTCAGGCGTATTTGTATCAATGATGGCAGGAACAATATGGGGATGCCTCTTGTCAGTAATGCAGAGGCGAATTGTACACATCATCGATGCTTGCTCACAGAATTGCCACATCCCTCAACCACATCGGAGGATGCCCATTGACCGTAAGGCATGGGAGAATATGAACAACATCTTATGATGAAGTCTCTCGAAATAGCAACCATCCTCCTTATCCGACATGGGCTTGAAGTGCAAAGATAGCATGGATAGCCCATGTTTTTTCAGACATAAAAAAGGGACTCTATCCGAAAAGAGTCCCTCGAGAATCTAATAATTTCACAAACGCATCTCACGATGCTCTAAAAAATGAAAGGAGGGCGCATCTCACGATGGACTCAATCTAATGTGGTGCAAAGGTAAGCATTATTTCTGGATATACCAAAAGAATCATGAGGAAAATCCACAAAAAAGAAAAGGCACTTCACGGATGATGTGAGGCGCCTCTTGTTTTCAAGGGGAATGTATCCTTATGGTTCGGGATAGACTCCACCTAATTTATAAATACTATGATAAGAAGTCGAAGCATGGGTTGCGCCCTGGGCGCTGGTCTGTACGTCGATCTCTGCAGAAATGGTGTCGTCATGACTCGTTGACAAGGATGCACATACCATTAATACTGCGACAAATGCACTCAGAAGTGTTGTCTCTATCAATAAAAATTTCTTCATAATCTTATAATTTTTAATGTTTATACTGTTGATTAATTATCTCGTTTTGTCCTTTTGACGATGCAAAGGTACGGCGGTTTTGGGAAGTAGGCAAAAGTTTTGCGGATTTTTGCCCGAAGTTGTGGCGACAGGGGCAGGGATCTGCGACAAAGCGCTGACGAGGCGGCAGAATCGTGTCGCAAAACATCATATTATTGATGATTTCATGGCGGGAATTATTGTCATCAAGAATGGCATTAAGGTCGTGAAATAAGCCGACCTTAATGCCACTCTCTATTTGTTTAGGGAAATAAATCAGAGCTGATTCTCGCGCTGCTCAAGGAACTCGGAGACTTGCTCCTGCATGCCGCGGGTGACGGCGATGCGGCCTGAGCGGGTGTACTGGAGCACGCAGCCGAAGGCGTCGAGGGCACGATAGAGGGAGATGATGTCCTCTGTGACACCGTGCATCTGGACGATGACGTAGGTGGCGTTTACCTCGATGATGTTGGCCTGGAAACGGCGGATGGTGCGCGAGATCTCAGGGTTGTCGAGCACCATCGGCGCAGAGAGTTTGTAGAGGCCCGACTCCCGAATGAAGAGTTGCTCATCGGTGAAGTAGTTGGCTTTCACCACATCGACTTTCTTCTCGATCTGCTTGGTGATCTTGACAATCTGGTCTTCGTCGCTCCAAGCGGTAATCGTGTACTTATGGACACCAGGGATGCTGGAGGCCGACACGTTCAGGCTCTCGATGTTCACCTGACGACGTGTGAAGACGGCCGTCACCTGATTGAGGATACCTGCCACGTTCTCTGAATACACCAACAGGGTATATAGTTTCTTTCTGTTCTCTTCCATCATTATTCACTTTTCACTATTCACTCTTACCTTAAATCTCAAGTTTCATCTCATCGACATTCATGCCTGGAGGCGTCATCGGCAGCACATTATCCTCTTCGAGGATAGCACACTCGAGGATGTAGGGGCCGTCGGTGGTGAGCATCTTCTCTACGGCTGCAGCCAGATCGTTACGATCGGTGACGGCGGCATAGGGGATGCCATAGCCCTGGGCGATGAGCTCGTAGTTGGGATTGAGCATCTTGGTAAACGACTTACGACGCATCCAGAACATATCCTGCCACTGGCGCACGTTGCCGAGGTAGTGATTGTTCATCAGGATCATCTTCACAGGGGCCTGCTGCTCCATGATGGTGCCGAGTTCCTCGATGCACATCTGGAAGCCACCGTCGCCCATGAAGCAGCAGACGGTGCGGCTGGGAGCGCCGAAGGTGGCGCCGATGGCAGCGGGCATGCCGTAGCCCATCGTGCCGAGACCACCGCTGGTGCAGATGCTGCGCTTGTGGTGGTATTTGAAGTAGCGCGTCGCAAAGAGCTGGTTCTGGCCGACATCCGTCACGAGGATGGTATCGTCGGCACTCTTCTCAGACACCATGTGGACGACCTCACCCATGCGCAGCGGACCCTCCTTGGGATGGATGGCAGGCTCGATGACCTTCGTGCGCTCTTTCTCGTCGAGCGACTTGAACGACGCGCGCCACTCGCTGTGATCGGCTTTCTGGATGAGGGCCGTGATGGCGGGCAACGACTCCTTACAGTCGGCTACGATGGCCACATCTGTCTTCACGTTCTTGTCGATCTCACTGGGGTCGATATCGAGGTGGATGACCTTTGCCTGTTTGGCGTAGGTCTTGAGATTACCCGTCACGCGGTCGCTGAAGCGCATGCCGATGGCGATGAGCACGTCGCACTCCTGTTCCTTGAGGTTGACGGCGTAGTTGCCGTGCATGCCCAGCATACCAGCGTTGAGCGGATGATTAGACGGCAGTGCGGAGAGGCCGAGCATCGTGCGACCAGCAGGGATATCAGCTTTCTCGAGGAACCTGACGAGTTCGCTCTGGGCATTGCCGAGTTCGACGCCCTGCCCCACCAGTGCCAAAGGCTTCTTGGCATGGTTGATCAGTTCGGCAGCCCGACTCACGGCCTCAGCGTCGAGCTTCGGATAAGGTACGTAGGAACGGATGAAGTTCACCTTCGTCGGCTCCCAGTCGATCTCCTCGACCTGCGCATTCTTGGCGAAGTCGAGCACCACAGGACCAGGACGGCCTGTGCGGGCGATGTAGAACGCGCGACTCACGGCCCACGCCACATCCTCGGCATGACGAATCTGATACGACCACTTCGAGATAGGCTGTGCCACACCCACGAGGTCCACCTCCTGGAAGGCATCAGTACCAAGGGCGCTGATAGGCACCTGGCCAGCAATGACGACGATGGGCGTAGAGTCGAGCATGGCATCAGCAATACCCGTCAGCGTGTTGGTGACACCAGGGCCGCTGGTGACAAGTGCCACACCCACCTTGCCTGACACGCGGGCATAGCCCTCAGCGGCATGGGTGGCTCCCTGTTCGTGGCGCACCAAGATATGGTCGAAACATTTCTTCTCTCCTCGTGTGTAGTCGAAGAGCGCGTCATAGACGGGCATGATAGACCCTCCGGGGTAGCCGAAGATGGTCTCCACGCCCTCTGCCTTCAAGGCGCGCATCAGCGCCTTCGATCCTGTAATTCTGTCCCTTAACATTATCTTCTTACCCTTATTACTATATTACCTTTTATATTTTTTACCTTTTTACCTTTAATCAATGATCCTGATTCCACCCTTATCGGCACTCGACACACTCTGGGCATAGGCGCGCAGAGCCTTCGAGACCACACGGTTGCGCTTCAGCGGCTGCTGAGGACGGGCTGCAAGTTCCTCGTCGGAGAGTTTCACGCTGATGGAGCGCGAGGGGATATCGATCACGATGATGTCGCCATCCTTGATCTTGCCGATGTTACCACCATTGGCTGCCTCTGGGGAGATATGTCCAATGGAGAGTCCGCTGGTACCACCAGAGAAGCGTCCGTCAGTGATGAGGGCGCACTCCTTGCCGAGGTGCATCGACTTGATGTAGCTCGTCGGGTAGAGCATCTCCTGCATGCCAGGACCGCCCTTCGGGCCCTCGTGGGTGATCACCACGCAGTCGCCGCTCTTCACCTTGCCACCGAGGATGCCCTCGCAGGCGTCTTCCTGAGAGTCGAAGCAGACGGCAGGACCCTCGAAGTGCCACAGCGACTCATCTACGCCAGCGGTCTTCACGACACAGCCATCCTGTGCGATGTTACCAAAGAGCACGGCCAGTCCGCCATCCTTCGTATAGGCATGTTCGAGGTCGCGGATGCACCCCTCAGCACGATCGGTATCGAGGGTACCCCACTCTTCCGACTGTGAGCCCATCTTGGTGCTAAAGCGGTTACCAGGAGCCGTCTGATAGATACGGTTGGCTTCTGGGTCGATCTGACCATCGACAATACTGTATTTCTGCATGGCCTCAGCGAGCGTCATACCGTCCACACGGGGCGCAGAACCGTCGATGAGACCACCCTTATTCAGTTCGTTGAGGATGCCGAGGATACCACCAGCACGACCGCACTCCTGCACGCTGTACTTCTGCGTGTTAGGCGCGAGTTTGCAGAGGCAGGGCACCTTGCGGCTCAGGGCGTCGATATCCTTCATCGTGAAGTCGGTGCCAGCCTCCTGGGCCACAGCCAACAGGTGGAGCACAGTATTCGTAGAACCGCCCATCGCGATATCGAGCGACATCGCATTCATGAAGGCCTTACGAGTGGCGATGCTACGAGGCAGCACGCTCTCGTCGCCGTCCTGATAGTAGGCGAAGGCATTTTTCACCACCTGGCGGGCAGCAGCCTTGAAGAGTTCGATGCGGTTGGTATGTGTGGCAAGGATGGTGCCGTTGCCAGGCAGCGACAGACCAATAGCCTCCGTCAGCGAGTTCATCGAGTTGGCTGTGAACATACCTGAGCACGAGCCACAGCCCGGACAGGCGCAACCCTCAATCTCGCGCATCTCTTCATCAGTGACGGAAGGATCGGCACCCTTCACCATCGCCGTGATGAGGTCGGCATTCTCGCCACGCCAACGACCAGCCTCCATCGGACCGCCAGAGCAGAACACGGTGGGGATGTTCAGACGCATCGAGGCCATCAGCATGCCAGGAGTCACCTTGTCGCAGTTGGAGATGCAGATCATGGCATCGGCCTTATGGGCATTGACCATATACTCCACAGAGTCGGCGATGATGTCGCGTGAAGGCAGCGAATAGAGCATACCGTCGTGACCCATCGCGATACCGTCGTCGATGGCGATGGTATTGAATTCTGCAGCGTAGCAGCCCATCTTCTCAATCTCCTCACGGACAATCTGTCCAATCTCGTGGAGATGGGTATGACCTGGTACGAACTGTGTGAATGAGTTCACGATGGCGATGATAGGCTTGCCAAACTGCTCCTGTTTCATGCCTGTGGCTACCCAGAGCGCACGGGCACCTGCCATTCTTCTTCCTTCGGTGCAGACTGCACTTCTCAACTGATGTTTATACATATCATAAAGTATTTAGTTTCCGAAAATTAGGGGCAAAATTACATAAAACCTATCAAATAGCCAACTATTTCGAATATTTTTCGTAAATTTGCAGCAAATTATTGATAACTAATTACAAAATGAAATGAAATACGGACTATTAACACTAACTTTGATGGCTGCGGCATCGACCTTTGCACAGTCACGACTGGAGACCACCCTCAGCGAGGGATGGCAATTCTCACAAGACAGAGAGACATGGAAAACCGTCAGCGTGCCACACGACTGGGCCATCGCCGGACCTTTCGACAAGAAATGGGACCTGCAGAAGGTGCGTATCGAGCAGAACGGCGAGAAGGAGGCCACCGAGAAGAGCGGGCGCTCAGGTGCGCTGCCCTGGATCGGCGAAGGCCACTACAAGCGTATCATCTCTATCCCTGACGACTGTCGGCACGCAGAACTCGTGTTCGACGGTGCGATGGCAGAGCCCACCGTCAGCCTGAACGGTAAGAAAGTCGGCTACTGGGCCTACGGCTACAATGCCTTCCGCGTGGATCTGACACCCGCGATGAAGCCTGGCGACAACCTGCTCGAAGTGGATCTGCAGAACGTGGAAGAGAGTTCGCGCTGGTATCCTGGCGCAGGCATCTATCGCCCCGTGAAGCTCATCATGACGGGTGAGGACTGGATAGACCCCTGGAAGACCTTCATACGCACCAAAGACCTCAGTGACGGCAAGGCCACGCTGCAGATCACAGTGGGCTGCGGCAACACCAACGACGACTATCAGGCCTTCGAGGTGGAGCTGCGCGATGCCAAGGGCAAGCTCGTCGGACATGAGCACATCGAAGCCAACGACAACGGCAAGGACACGGAACTCGCCTTCACCATCAGCAACCCCAATCTCTGGACGCCTGAGACACCTTATCTCTACACGGCGCACATCAAGTATATGCAGAACGGAGAGACCCTCGACGAGGTCTGCCAGAAGTTCGGCATCCGCACCATCAGCGTATCGAAGGAGGGCGGATTCCAGCTCAACGGTGTCACTCGCAAGATCAAGGGCGTCTGTCTGCACCACGACCTCGGACCTCTTGGCGCTGCCATCAACAAGGCGGCCCTCATCCGACAAATCAAGACGATGAAGGAGATGGGCTGCGATGCCATCCGTACGTCGCACAACATGCCGAGTCAGATGCAGATGGACATCTGCGACTCACTGGGTATGATGGTGATGGCGGAGAGCTTCGACATGTGGATCTATCCGAAGTGCAAGAACGGCTATGCCCGTTTCTTCAAGGAGTGGAGCGACAGGGATATGACGAACCTCGTGCTGGCTAACCGTAATCACCCCTCCATCGTGATGTGGTCGATAGGCAACGAGATTCCTGAGCAGTGGAGCGAGGAAGGGCGCGAGATAGCCTGCCACCTGCAGGACATCTGTCACAGGCTCGACCCCACACGTCCTGTCACACAGGGTATGGACCGTGCGGAGGATGCCCTCAAGAGTGGTTTCGCACAGGTGATGGACGTGCCAGGATTCAACTACCGCGTGCATAAGTACGACAACAATATCAAGCAACTGCCACAGGGATTCCTGCTCGGCTCGGAGACGGCTTCGACGGTGAGTTCGCGAGGGGTGTATAAGTTCCCCGTCACGGTGACAGACAACTCACAGTACGCCTCATGGTCGCCTAACTACGACCCGAAGGCCATCAAGAAGGCCGATGGACAATGTTCATCCTACGACACAGAATACTGTTCGTGGAGCAATCTGCCCGATGACGACTGGGTGTGGCAGGATGACAAGGACTGGGTCATCGGAGAGTTCGTGTGGACGGGCTATGACTATCTCGGCGAACCTACGCCTTATGATGAGTACTGGCCCTCGCGCTCGAGCTACTTCGGCATCTGCGACCTCGCAGGACTGCCCAAGGACCGCTACTACCTCTATCGTTCACGCTGGAATAAAGACGCCCATACCATCCACCTGTTGCCACACTGGAGCTGGGGCAGCAGCAAGAAAGACAAGGGCCATCGCATCGGACAGGTGACACCCGTCTATTGCTACACAGACTATCCCTCAGGAGAACTGTTCATCAACGGCAAGAGTCAGGGGCGTGTGACGAAGAACCGCCAGGAGCGTCTGGACCGTTATCGTCTGCGCTGGAACGACGTGAAGTATGAGCCAGGAGAAGTGAAGGTGGTGGTGTACGACGAAGCTGGCAACGCTGCTGGTGAGCAGACCATCAGAACCGCTGGCAAACCCGCTGCCCTGAAACTGGATGTATGGACCGCATGCGCACAACTGAAGGCTGACGGCAACGATATGGCCTTCGTGACGGTATCACTGACGGATGAAGCAGGTACGCTGATTCCTCAGGCCTGCGACCAACTCGAATTCGAGGTGACGGGTGCAGGCAGTTTCGAGGCCGTCTGCAATGGTGACGCCACGAGTCTGGAATCGTTCAAGGCACCAACGATGAAACTGTTTAACGGTCAACTGGTGGTGGTGGTGCGCAGCGCCAAACAGCCTGGCACACTCACGCTGAAGGTGAAGGATCAGCAGCAGGACATCAGCCAAAGTATTGACATAGCAGTGAAGTGACGAACACGATCACTACCATCAATACCTCAGCCGTCCGATTCACGCGGACGGCTTTTTTCATGTCTGCCGTTGTAAGTTCGCGTTCATGCTCGCCGATATAAGGTTTGTCGAAGAGTTGTCCGAAGTAATAATGAGGACCACCAAAACGACAGTCGAGAATGCCCGCCAACGCGGCCTCAGGATAGCCGCTATTCGGAGAGGCATGACGACGGCCATAGCGCATGACAAACGACCAGACTGAAGGTCGCAGGGAGGCGATGACCATCAGCAGGGCCGTCAGACGAGCAGGCAGGAAATTCGCCACGTCGTCGATATGGGCAGCCCAGCAGCCGAAGGCACGATAGCGCTCCGTGCGATAGCCTATCATCGAGTCGAGCGTGTTCACCATCTTATAAGCCGCCATGCCTGGTACACCTAAGACCGCCAACCAGAAGAGAGGAGCAATGACGCCGTCGCTGAGGTTCTCTGCCAACGTCTCGAGGGCGGCTGTGCGCACCTCTTGTGCAGACAATTCCGACGTATCGCGACCCACGATGCGGGCTACCTGTGCCCTACCCTCTTCGAGACTGCGGTCGAGCGCCGTGAACACATCACGCACCTCACGGATGAGGGTCGTGCCAGCCAGACAAAAGAAGATCACGATGGTGTCGAAACAAAGCGAGAACCAGCCACCGGCTATCGACAATGAGTGGAGCCACCATGTGAGCACGAAGACAAACGCAATAAGGAAAATCGCCATCAGCGCACCCTTCAGCTGGCGATGCGCTCCACGGTTGAGCCGATGCTCACCAAAGACAATCATCCTGCCAAACCACACCACAGGATGCGGCAGGCGCTGAGGGTCGTCAAATACAAGGTCGAAGACCCAGCCAAGGAGTAGTGAGAAGGGATTAGTCATCTGAGAGAATCTGGTAAAGTCGCTTCATATCGACATGCTGGCGCACGTGGTCTGCCAACAGATCGTATTGCAGTTCCTTATACGCAGCATAGTCAAATGTCTGCTGGGCAGCAGCCATCTTCTCCGCATAAGGACGAAGCAGGAAATCGACGAACGAGGGATTGTCGAGGATGCCATGAATATAGGTACCCATACACTTGTCATCGACGATGTAACCATCCTCACCGCCATCGTCGAAGACAGCCAACGGACGAGGCACAGCCTCACCCAAAGGACGACTCTCGCCCATGTGGATCTCATAGCCGCTGACGGTGCCGCCACAACAGAGCTGCGCCTTCACCTGACGGGTGCGCTTCTCACCACTCATGACGGTAGTCGTAGGCAGCAGTCCGAGTCCTGGCAGGCGCTCAATGTCGCCCTCCACATGATCAGGGTCGCAAACCTCCATGCCCATCAGTTGATAACCGCCACAGATGCCCAGTACCGTAGCCCCCTCACGACGAGCACGCACGATGGCCTTCGCACAACCGTTACGACGGAGTTCGTAGAGGTCGCTCAGCGTCGATTTGGAACCAGGCAGAATGATGATATCCGCCTTGGAGATGTCATCGGTATTGTTGGTATAGAACAGATGTACACGTGGGTCTCGCTCGAGGGCGTCGAAATCGGTATAGTTGGAGAGATGTTTGAGCATGACGACCGCCACATTCACCTTACCCTGCTCCAGCTGCCACGACTTACGCGCCAGTGCCACACTGTCTTCCTCCTCGATATGGATATCCTTGAAGTAGGGAATGACGCCCAGCACAGGTACGCCACAGAGCGACTCAAGCATCTTGCGCCCCTCATCAAACAGGCGCAGGTCACCACGGAACTTATTGATGATGATACCCTTGATCAGCTGACGGTCTGCTGGTTCCTGCAGGGCGATGCTCCCATAGACGGAGGCGAAGACACCCCCACGATCAATGTCGGCCACGAGAATCACATCTGCACCAGCGTGACGCGCCATCGGCAGATTCACGAGGTCCGTATCACGGAGATTCAGTTCTGAGATGCTGCCAGCCCCCTCCATCACGATGGGATTGTATCGGGCAGCAAGACGATCGTAGGCTTTGCACACTTCCTGACGATAGTCGATAGCCGTCTCGCCACCTCGGCGCCAATAGTCGTAGGCATCCTTATTACCCAAAGGTCTGCCATGCAGCACCACCTGCGACGTATGGTCGCTCTGGGGCTTCAGCAGCAGTGGATTCATATCCGTCTCACAGGGAATGCCTGCAGCCTCAGCCTGCACGGCCTGTGCTCGCCCAATCTCAAGTCCATCGGGTGTCGCATAGGAGTTCAGTGCCATATTCTGCGCCTTGAAGGGTGCAGGCTGATAACCATCCTGACGGAAGATACGACAGAAGGCCGCTGCCACCACACTCTTGCCGACATCGCTGCCTGTACCTGCAAACATCAATGGATGAAGTCTTCTGTTCATAGGTCACGACCTGGTTTGAGTTGTGCGGCATCGTTGAAGGTCAGGATCGCATTACAGAGTGTGGCTGCCAGATTGCTGCCCCCCTTGCGACCTTCGACAATAATCTTCGGAATCTCCTTGAAAGGCTTCACCATGTGCTTGGACTCTCGCACATGAACGAAACCCACTGGGGCTGCGATGATACCTGCGGGATGGGCCTTGCCCTTGCGCACGAGGTCGCAGAGTTCCATCAAGGCTGTAGGGGCATTACCAAAGGCAAAGAGTGCATCAGGGTGTTCTTCGACCGCCAGACGGATACCTGCCTGAGTACGGGTGATACCTTCTGCCGCTGCCATCTCGGCCACACGCGGATCCTGCAGATAACACTTCGCCTCGATGCCCAGTCGTTCAAGAGCACCCTTACGGATACCACTGGTCACCATCGTCACATCAGTCACGATGGTCTTCAGGCGCCCTTCGGAGACCTCCTTGTAGAGTGTCTCTACGGCATGGTCATCGGTATAGAGGATTTGTTCCATATCGAAGTCGGCAGTGGTGTGGATGGCATGCAGCAGCGCCCACTTGTGATCCAGCGGATAATCCTGACGACGCAGTTCGCTGGCAATCGTACGGAAGGACTCCATCATGATCTGCTGCCCAGGCTTAAGGTCGTCAGTCTGCTGTTCACGATAGTAGCCACGCGGCGTGATGATCTGATTGCCATCGATATACGACTGAGAGTTGCCTATCAAGATCACCGTGAACATATCCACCGCCTCAGGATCGAAGTTGGCAAGGGTCGTGATCGTCACCTCCTGCTCTGGTCTGCCCGCCTGGCGCACATAACCCAAGGGCGTATCACCACTGCGCACAGCAAGGAACAGTTCCTGCAGACGGTAGAGTTGCCAATAACGGCCATGCGACTTGGGGTTATACACAGCAGTCACGAAATCACCCTCGGCTGCAGCACGGATACGACGCTCAATGACCTCCCAAGGTGTCATCAGGTCTGAGAGCGAGATGATACAGAGGTCGTGACCGATAGGTGCTCCCAGAAGCGAGGCGGCTTTCTGGAAGGCTGAGATACCTGGCAACGACTCTATCTCGACAGACGACTGTCGCTGGCGCCGCATCTCATAGACCAAAGGGCCCATCCCATAGATACCCGCATCGCCAGAGGAGATCACCAGCACGGTCTTCCCCTCCTCTGCCAGACGGAAGGCCTCTTCGGCACGTTCCCGCTCTTTCTTCATGCCCGTATCGATGCAGATGCATCCCTCAGGCACATAAGACTCGATAAACTGGAAATAATACTTATATCCCACGATCACATCAGCCTTGCCGACGGCCTCCAAGACGGCCGGCGTGATGTCTTCCTTACTGCCAGGTCCTATGCCTGCGATGATGATTTTTCCCATATGATCTGCAAAAATAAGAGATTTCCGTTAAAGCACCAAAATTTCCTGCCATTATTTGAATTTCACCTTCAGGCCAACAACGAGCATACGACCAGGGGAATAGAGGGCGTATTTGCGGGTGGAGGAGTCGATGCGACGATCCACCTTATTGAAGAGGTTGTCGATACCGATAGAGGGTTCAAGCATCGCCCACTTGGCACAGTCGAAGGTATGGGTGGTATGCAGGTTCCAGAGTCCGAAACCTGGCGCATCCTCATAGGTACCTGTATAATAGGTCTTCGACTGCAAGCGACCGTTGAGATTGACGTTCAGCCCATACTTCCCCCAGGCATGATGATAGTTGGCAGCAACGGTAGCCGCATGGCGCATGCTACGTTCGAGCACCGTCCACTCATCACCGCTCTTGGTGCGTGCATAGGTATAGACATAGTTTGCCGAGAGATTAAAGCCCTCGAAGATGTTGGCAGACACATTCACCTGCACGCCCTTCACATCACCCTTGTCGCTGTTCTGATAGAGGGCGTAGCTCACCATCTTGTCAGCCTGATCCTGTGTCATCTCAGGGAACTCTTTCATCAGCATCATGCGGGTAGCGTCATCCACAGGTACATTCTGCTTCACCACCATATCGTTGATGCGATTCATGTAGCCAGTGATGCTTACAGCCAGGAGTTGGGTACGGTATTCGGCATTGAGTGAGAAGTAATGGCTCTTCTCTGGTTTGAGGTCACGATTGCCGAAGCTGATCTGCGCCTTACCACGATTCACAGAGAAGTAGTGGTAATAGAGTTCATCAAGTCCTGGCGCACGGAAACCAGCCGAATAGGTGGCACGGAAGCGGAAACTGCCTGGTGCATACATCAGCGTGACTTTTGGCGTCAGATGGTCGTTGAAAGTCTCGTGATGCGTCAGTCGCAAGCCTAAGGTAGCCGTCAGGTCCTTCACCAATCTCATCTCGTGCTGGGCATAGGCGGCAAGGGTATAGGCACTCTGATCGATATTGCCAGAAGTGGCCATCAGATAGTCGTTGCGCCAGTCTGCGCCAAAGATGGTCGTCGAATGTGCGGATAGTCCGAGGATGGCCTTCAGTTGTCCTTCCATCATACGCTGTTTCTTCGACTGTACGTAATCACCGATGGCATTAGTCTTGGTCTCCACATCATACTCCTTTCCATAGCGGAAACGATCGACGGTGAAATCTGCCTGAAGACTATTGCGGCTGGAGAATTTATAGATACCACCTACGTTCCAACGGAATCCTTTGTATCGCATTTCGTAGTCTGTTCCCCCTTTAATATCTGGGTGTGTATTCGGACGATCCGTTATCTTGTAGGAATAGTTGAAGCCTGCATTCAGGGCGAGGCGCTGATCGAGTGCATAAGTGAACTTCTGCCCTACGATATTCGAACGATAGCCTGTGAATAGCGGTGCTATCGTACGTTGCGTCTCACCTTCAGAACCCTTGACATATTCCAGGTCTGTAGTCTGATAACTGTTGGCTCGATCATGGGTAAACGAAGTATAAGAACCAAAGCCATTCTTATAAATATCGAGATTGACAGACTCTGTGAGTTGTCCATGACCTGAGACACGGGTATCACTCATCACGCTGATGAGCTGTTGTGTGGGCTGGTCGGTGATGATATTGATCACACCTGCGATGGCATCAGAACCATAGAGTGAGGAGGCTGCTCCATCAAGGACCTCAATACGCTTCACACGACTCATGTTGATACGGTTCAGATCGACATTGTTAGAGATGTCGCCAGAGAGTTTCTGACCATTCACCAGGATGAGGATATATTTATTACCCAATCCGTTGAGACGTAGGAAGGTACCCATCGAATTGGGGGCCATCGAGGCTTGTGGCATCATGCGTGTCAGTACGCCGTCGAAGGTGGTGATACCCTGTTCACTGATTTCCTGGCTGCTCAGTACACGAACAGGGGTAGATGTGCTTTTCAGACGTTGGTGGTGACCAGAACCTGTCACTACAATTGGGTTCAGATTATAGGTGCGACTCACTACAGATGAGTCCTTGCGCATTCCCGCTGACGCGTCTTTATGGATTTGCGCAAAGGCAGCGCTCCCAGAAAAGAGCGCTGCCATCAACATAACTAATTTATAATTTATCATCTACAAAAATGTCTATTACTCCTCAGGAGCTGTAGTTGGTGTTGACAATGCCTCGTCAGTACCAAGCTTGGCAATAGCCTCACGGGTGTGGTTCATCCACAGCTTGCGTACAGAACTGCGCTCTGCCAGACCTGGGATATACTCATCGCCGCTCTTATACTTCTTCCAGCAAGCCTCGCTATAGTTGGTTTCATAGGCTGCTGTCTCGATGCCTGCAGCATTAAACATAGAGTACCAGCTCTCATCATCCTCATCATCAGCCATGTCGTTATGAGCGTGGTCTCCGGCGATACTCATCAGCACAAACAGCTGAGCCTTCTTGCTTGCGTTCTCAGGATAAGAAATGGTCTTGGTTACATCACCAATCTGATAGTCGAATGTGCCACCAGCAATGTGGTTAAGTACATCCTCGGCATAAGTCTCATCCATGTCGACGGTACCTACATAGTAGTTGGTATTGAGCGCACGCAGATAGTCCTCCAACTGCAGGTAGCGCACATTGCCACCATAGTAATCGTAACCCTCAGGATTACCGTGACCCATAAAAGCAACGATGCCCTGAGCCACAGCTGCCTTCACGTCAGCCTCATTGTTCAGAGTGGTAGCCAATGTCTTGGCGTCGCTCTCCTCAGCCATCAGAGGAGTACCTACTACTACCTGGCGATCGAGACTCTTCATATAAGCATCGGTGAAGTCACCATTACGGTTATTCATAAAGTCCTTCACATAGCTGTCGCGTACACGGCGATACTCCTCGCCAGGGATTACCTGCAAAGACTGAACTACAACCTGCTTGTAACCAGCCAGACCGATAGCGGTGAGCCAATGCTCTGGGTCGTAATAGTCCTTTGGATCTACATTCTCACCAGCACGGGCATTGTTGATACAGATAGCTGAAGAGAACGAGAGATAAACATCCCATCCTGAGAAATTTGCTTTGTAGTCGTCCACCACCTTATCAAAGGTGTCGTAAGCCTGCTCCCATGTAGAACCGAAAGCTACAAGCAGAATTACCTTGTCGCTTTTCTTCTGAGAATTTACAGTCTGATTCACAGCTTGCTGATACTTGTCGTAATTAGACTGTGTAGACTTGTTGTCATCATCGTCGCTGCTACATGCAGTAAATGTGGCACTGGTTACAAACGCCAGCATAGCCAGCATAAAAAACTTAATCTGTTTCATTGTTGTTTGAATTTAAATTAGACATATATTTATTTAGTAGTTTTTTACCTTGATTAAATCGTACTGTGAGTGAGGCATAGATGGTTCTGCCTGGCGAGGTGGTGCCAAGATGCAGACCGTGAGGCGTGCGGTCTACAAAATTAAAAATGTTATCGATACCGGCATCCAGCTTCAGCATCTTACCAATCTGATGATTGGTAGAGAGGCGCCACAGCTGATACCCCTTGCCATCGCCGTCAATCTGATAGTATCGCTTGCTGCTAAGACGACCGTAGATACCCACTCCCAACTGGTATTTTTTAGATAACTGATGATTCCAAGTGGCATACACGTTGGCTTTGTGATGCGCCATACCGTCGATAGTTACCTTCTGCATCACGTCTTTCTCAGAGTCATATTGGTTGGCTTCGGTATCCAGATAGCTATAACTGCCACCAGCCGTGAAATGCCTACCCTGATAGCGCACGGTGAAATCAACGCCATAGGTCTTGGCATCTTCCATATTCTGGTATTGGCGCACCCTGATGGGGTCGTACTTCGCAATCAAGTCGCCTGGGGCTTGCTTGGTAGGTATAGTCACCAGCGTAATCATACGATCCACCTTATTATAATAGGGCGCTAAGGTCAGCGTCATGTGTCCGATGGTATATTCTATGCTGGCACCGAAATAATTGGAGGTTTGTGCCTTCAGGTCTTCATTGCCCAGATAGAGATACACGCCATTCATGTTTTTGATATACTGATAGTGCAACTCCTTAGGTGTTGGTGTTTTGTAGCCTTGGCTCCAGGTGGCTCGCAGTCGCAGGTCGCCCAACTTCAGCATAGCCGAGAGTTTGGGTGTCAGTCTGGTGCCGAAACCCTCATTCCGTGTCAGTCGCAAACCGCCTGTGATATAGAGAGGATTAAGTAGTGCCCACTCGTCCTGCACATACACAGCCTCGGTGTTATCAGTAGCTTTACCACCATCCACACGCATGGGAGCCTTCAGCCAGTCGTAGCGATACTCCAATCCGGCACTCAACTGCTGCTCATAAGGCAACTGAAAAATTCCTTTCAGCGATATATTTGTCAAACGCTGGTCGCTCTGCAGTTCCTTATCGCCAGGGAAATATGGAAAATAGTTGGTAAAACGTCCGTTTACATAGCCATCCGTCAGCGTAGTGTCGGTATAGGCATAGTTATAGGCATGTTTCTTCCAGTCGGCATCCAGAGTGATAACATCAGTATTGTTCAGTTTCCATTTACCACCTATAGAGGCCGAGGCATTGTTATACTGCAGGTCCCAGGTCTTCACGTCAACACCTGGATGATGACCGCAGGGGCGATAGATGCGTTTCCAATATATACTGCCATCGGCATAGAGTTCGATAGCTGGCGTGAGCTGATAGGTAAGCCGTTCGGCTATCTGCCAATTGGTATGACGGTTCACAGTCTTGTTGCGCGAGTCGGTAATGTGATACTCAGTTTGCTGGATAGCTTCTTCGCTGGTGTTCTGCCAACCGTCGGAATGCTGGAGCTGGAAGTTGGTATAACTCGATAGTTTACCATAATTAAGCGCCACACCATTATGCTGACGGATGTCGCCATAAGACCCCACACGCGTGGTATTCTCAAGCATCACGCCTTGTTCGCGATGCTTACGGGTGATGATGTTGATAACGCCGGCTATCGCATCACTACCATAGAGGGCACTCGAGGCACCTTTCACGATTTCTATCTTCTCGATGTTGTGCGGGTCGATAAGACTCAGGTCGTTCTCGCCTCCATTATCTCCGTGCAGGCGCCTGCCGTCTATCAGTATCAGCACATACGAGTTGCCCAGTCCGTTCATCTGCAACCTGCTACTCATATCGTTCTCGCTGAAATCGAACGATGCCGTAAGGCCCGACAAGATATCCTCGATACTCTTGCCAGCATACTGCTGCAACTGCCGATGACTTATCACCTCGGTCTGTACAGGCGCATCTTTCAGCAGGTGCTGTGTACCAGTACCTGTAACAACCACTTCCTGAAGGCTGTCGGAACGCCAGATATCAGTCTGGGCGTTTGCACCAACAGCAATCATGCAGAGGCTTATTGCCAATTGCTGTCTTAATTTCATAAATCAAAATCATTCAGCACCGCATATTCCTGTACGGGCTTACTTCAATTATTCACGGCAGGTCTTCTGACTCTCCTCAGTCTGCCTTACCTTCCCGATTACTCAGTGGCGTTATACAGGCAGACCTGCATAGTGAGGATTACAGCTGCAGGTACAGTTCTGGATTTTCACCAGATTCCCTTACATCGTGGCGGCATCGGCCACCAGATTGCCTATTTTCGGCTGCAAAGGTACAACTTTTTTTGTGAATCAAGCATATATTCCGAATATTTTTTCTACCTTTGCGGTATGAAACCAGCTTTTATGATAGCGGCTCCCACCAGTGGCTCTGGCAAAACAACGATTGCCAGAGGCTTGATGGCACTCTTCTCGAAGAAGGGGTTCTGCGTACAACCCTTCAAATGTGGTCCCGACTATATCGACACTAAGTTCCATACAGCCGTCTGTCACCGTCCCTCTATAAATCTCGACACCTTCATGGCAACAGCGACGCATGTGAAGGAACTCTTCTGTCACTACAGTCACGATGCCGACATCTGCATCGTAGAAGGCATGATGGGACTCTTCGACGGGTATCATCGTGACCAGGGCTCTTCTGCAGAAATCGCCCTGACGTTGGGACTCCCTGTGGTACTCGTGGTCGATGCCAGATCGGCTGCCTATTCTCTGGCTGCCCAGATCTATGGATTCCTCAACTTCAGAAAGGATCTCAACATCGTGGGCATCATCTTCAACAAGGTGGGGTCTGAGCGTCACTTCCAGATGCTCAAGCAGGTGTGCGACGACCTGCATACGGAGTGCTTCGGCTATCTGCCAAAGACGACTGCACTCGAACAGGGCTCACGCTATCTGGGACTTGACTTTTCCACATTGCCAGAGAACGAGCAACTTATCGAACTATTGGAAGCATATGTGGACTGGAAGCGACTGTCACATCTGTTCTCTGCACTGGAGGACACAAGCAGTATCTCCGAAAACGACTATCCATCTGCCCGTGGGAACAAGGTTCTTTGTGTCGCCCGCAATGCAGAGAGTTTTTCGTTCATCTACCAAGAGACGCTCGACCGTTATGGAGAGACCTACTTCTTTGATCCTGAGACAGAGGAACCAAGCCTCAATGACATAGACCTGCTCTATCTGCCAGGCGGCTACCCAGAGAAGCATCTGGAAGCGCTCGTCGCCAACGAGGCTGCAAGGACTGCTATCAAAGCGTTTGCAGAACGAGGCGGAAACATCATTGCTGAGTGCGGAGGTATGATGTATCTCTGTGAGAAGATCATCACGGACGATGGAGAATATCCGATGTGCGGCGTACTGCCTTATACCATTTCTGCGCGTACGGCAGATCGCAAACTCTCGCTAGGCTACCGACAGTTCACAATCGACGGTAAGGTGTTCCGAGGACATGAGTTCCATTACACCCAATTCACGACACAGCCACCATCATCAGTTCAGGTCTATAATGCCAAAGGGGAGCCTGTGACGACCCCTGTGTTCAGATATAAGAATGTGTTGGCAAGCTATACCCACCTTTATTGGATATGAGATACTACGTCATAGGCATCACAGACAGTCCGACGCCTTACTTCCTCCCAGAAGTCCAGGCGTTGATCAGACAAGGCAAAGTCTTCTCTGGCGGCAAGCGCCATCATGATATCGTCGGCCCACAGCTCCCTGACGATGCCCCATGGATAGACATCACAGTACCGCTAAGTCATGTCTTCGAACAATACAGCGCTCACTTTACCACTCACAATTCGCAACCCATCATCGTCTTTGCCAGTGGCGATCCGCTGTTCTTCGGTTTTGCCAACACCCTACAGCGCAGGTTTCCTGAGGCAGAGATCACGGTCTATCCGACTTTCAACTCCCTGCAGATGCTAGCGCATCGTTTGGTGATGCCTTACCACGATATGCGCATCGTGTCGCTGACAGGCCGCCCTTGGCCTGAGTTCGATAAAGCACTGATAGAGAGAGTTGGCAAGATTGGTGTGCTGACAGATAAGGAGCATACTCCAGCTGCCATCGCCCAGCGCATGATAGACTATGGCTATAACGACTATCAGATGAATGTAGGTGAACATTTGGGCAATCCAGAACTCGAAACAGTCACCACCCTGACACTCGAAGAGACTGTTAACCGCGAGTTTGAACATCCCAATTGTTTAATTTTGGCACGGATTAACACGGTTTTTGATAACAATGCAAATCATAAAGGCAGCGTCCTCGATAGAGGCTGTGTTAATCCGTGCCTAAAGCATATCCTGCATCATGAGAAAAGACCTTTCGGCATTCCAGATTCCGACTTCACCCTACTCGACGGACGAGAGAAGATGATCACCAAGATGCCTATCCGTCTGCTGACACTACAGGCTCTCGAATTACGCCAAAAGACGGTCTTCTGGGACATCGGATTCTGCACAGGCAGCGTCTCTATCGAAGCCCGTCTGCAGTTCCCTCATCTCCAAATCTGCGCTTTTGAGATCCGTCCTGAGTGCGAGGCCATCATCCAAGAGAATGCCCGTCGTTTTGGTGCTCCTGGCATCGACATTCATATCGGCGATTTCTTGGAGACAGACCTCTCTGCCCTCCCCCGTCCTGACGCCGTCTTCATCGGCGGTCATGGAGGCCATCTGAAGGAAATCATGGCGAAGGTGCTGACCGTACTGTCGGATCAAGGTTGTATCGTGATGAATAGCGTCAAGGCCCCTCTTGTCAAGACCGACAGCCATCAGTTGTGGGACGAAGCCTGTCAAGAACTAGCTCTGAAGCAAGCCCCACCCACCAGAATAGTCTTAGATGAATATCACCCCATAAAAATTCTCAAATGCAAAAAATAGCAATTATACAAATCAGCGAGGCTGGCAGTGAGATCGCCGCGACGCTCAAAAGGGAACTGAAAGCCAAAGTGATCCAACGCTCAGATGTGGGTAAGGAATGGAAGAAGCAAGATGCCTTTATCTTCATCGGAGCGATGGGGATCTGTGTGAGGACGATTGCACCCTTTGTGAACGACAAGCACGAAGACCCTGCTGTGGTGTGTGTGGATAGTTTGGGAACGAACGCTATTTCCGTGCTCTCAGGACATATCGGAGGCGCGAATGATCTGACAAGGGAGATTTCAGCCATTCTGGGTGCACGAGAAGTGATCACCACGCAGAGCGACAATGCAGGCCTCTGGGCGCTCGATACGTTTGCAGAACGCTTTAACTGGGCCATCGCCAGCGACGACGATATGAATAAGTGTATCTACGCTTTCGTCAATCGCGAACCAACAGCCCTGCTGATGGAAATCTGCGACGAAGGAACGGACTATCTGGAGAAGACACTGCCTGAGCATGTGACTGTCGTGAAAAGTCTCGAAGAGGTAGATCCCCAAAAGTTTAAGTTGGTCATCCTGGTGACACCTTATAACCTCTGTGTACCATACGGTGTGCTCGAGCTGCATTTCGTGCCTATGATTGCTTCTTTGGGCTTTGGACTCGCCAGCCATCCTAATGACTATGAGGATATCTACGACGAGATCGACGAGGCCATGAGCCAGATTGGCGTATTACCCTGCTACAAACGCTATTGCACCATCGATGTGAAGCAGGATGAAGAGTTTTGCGCGATGCTCGTCGACGATTTAGGCGAGGAGTTGGTATTCTACACCGCTGAGCAACTCGCCAAGGTCGAGGTACCTAATCCCAGCAAGACCGTTCAGAAACATGTGGGTACGCCCTCAGTCTGTGAGGCGGCAGCCATCCTGGGTGCAAACAATGGAAAACTGATTGTACCTAAAGTGAAGGGCAGAAACTGGACGGCAGCCCTCGCCATCGACTACAAGTACTTGCGAGAGCAGAAAGGGCATATAGAGATTGTCGGCGCTGGTCCTGGCGACCCTGATCTGGTGAGTGTTCGAGGTCGCAAGATGCTCGAAAGGGCCGACCTTATATTATATGCAGGCTCACTGGTGCCTAAAGCTTTGACTGAATGCCACAAGCCTGGAGCAGTCGTACGTTCATCAGCTGATATGGCACTCGAAGAACAGTGTGAGCTGATGAAGAAGTTCTATGACGAAGGCAAATACATCGTGCGCCTCCATACAGGCGATCCCTGTATCTTTGGCGCCATTCAGGAGCAGATGGCCTTCTTCGATGCCAACCACATGGAATACCATATCACCCCAGGCATTTCATCCTTCCTCGCTGCAGCAGCCGAATTACAGAGCCAGTTCACGATTCCTGAGCGCTGTCAGACGATTATCCTGACGCGAGGCGAAGGGCGCACCCCGATGCCTGAGAAAGAACAGCTGCACCTGTTGGCGAAAAGTCAGAGTACGATGTGCATCTTCCTCTCTGCAGCCATCGTGGATGATGTACAGCACGAACTGCTTCAGGAGTATCCAGAGGACACCCCTGTAGCTGCCTGCTATCACCTCACATGGCCAGATCAGAAAATCTATCGCGGTAAACTCAAAGACCTGGCGAAGATTGTCCACGACAACAAGCTAACCCTCACTACGATGCTCGTCGTGGGTGAAGCCATCGACAACCGCCAAGGGCTCTCCGAACTCTATTCGAAGCACTTCACTCACCTATTCAGGAAAGGCTCGTAAAATCATAGGAAAGAGAACAAAGAACTATCTCTGCCTTTGACGGACAAGTAACCTATCACAACAAAACAACTTGTTTTACTTTCAAAGAGACTATCTTTTAGGAACGTTTAGCATATCTTTTTAAAGGTAAAACAAGTTGTTTTACTTTTATGGATGACGTTTTCCCCTTTATATAAAGGCATTCCAGCGCATCATAATGGCAGTGATAGTAAATAGAAAACTATCACTCAAACAAACCTTCTGATATTCAAGCATTTATCATCAAAAGTGATAGATAACTCATTTTTCATCAAAATAAAAATGTAGAGGAAATCACTTCTTATCCATGAGGATTCACTACATATTGGTTTCTATATTAAAATATGTGTAAAAAAGTCCATAAAAGCATTATTCTAAGAAAAAATGATTATTTTTGCAACATCAAGATAGACTTTTACAAAGTATAATAGCGTATGGAGAACGTAATTGCCCCCAATTAACAAATTAGGACTTGTGCCTGTAAGTTTATAATAATATGGATATACAGAAAATACAACAATACAAATCAGCCTTCGATTTGATTGCGAAGAGCATCAAGGATGATGAAGGGAATACCATCGAAGTGTGGTATGCACGTGAATTGCAACAAGTGTTAGGCTATGCCCGATGGGAGAATTTCGTGGTGGCCATTGGTCGTGCTTTGGAATCGTGTAAGACATTGGGTATCAACGTTGATGATCATTTTCGTGAGGTCACGAAAATGATAGCCCTGGCAAAAGGTGCTCAACGTGAAGTTCAAGACTTCATGTTTACCCGTTATGCTTGTTATTTGATAGCTCAGAATGGCGACCCAAAGAAAGAAGAAGTAGCATTTGCACAGAGTTATTTCGCCGTCCAGACCCGTAAGGCAGAAATTATAGAAGAACGATTAAACGAAGTGGCGCGTCTGAATACCCGTGAACGCTTACGAGCTTCCGAAAAGCAGTTAAGCCGTAATATCTATCAACGTGGAGTAGATGATCGTGGTTTTGGTCGTATCCGTTCCAAAGGAGATTATGCCCTGTTTGGTGGACTTTCTACAGACCAAATGAAGAAACGGCTGGGAATCAAAAGCGGTGCTTTGGCAGACTATCTGCCTACATTAACGATTGCAGCCAAGAACCTTGCCACGGAAATGACCAATTATAACGTAGAGCAAAAAGACCTTTATGGTGAAGCCAGTATTACTGCCGAACATGTACAGAACAACCGCAGCGTTCGAGGCATGTTAGGTCAGCGTGGCATCAAGCCAGAAGAACTTCCGCCTGCAGAAGATATTAAAAAGGTGGAACGGCGTGTAGCCAAAGATGAAAAGAGCATGATTAAAGAATCCCAAAAGCTACCAAAAGACAGCAAATAATGAACAACAAAGAACCTGGCTACGTTTACATACTGACTAATCCCAGTTTCCGCGAGGATTGGGTAAAGATCGGAAAGAGCAGTCGTCCCGTCGATGTGCGCTCAAAGGAACTCGACAATACCGCCGTTCCCCTACCCTTCGAGATATTCGCCACGATGAAGACCACGAAATACAATGAGGTTGAGAAACTGGTACATAAAACCATTGATCGCCTCACCGATTTGCGCATCCGCCAGAATCGTGAGTTCTTCAATGTCGCCCCACAGATGGCACTCGACATCTTCCGTGATATCGCTATGACGATAGACGATGCAGAGGTGACACAATACGAAGATAACAAGCCCATCGTTGAAAGCGAACATAAGGAGCCACAGAAGCGAGAAGTGAAACGCCCCCGTTTCAAATTCTCCATGTGTGGGATTAAGATTGGCGAACAAGTTACCTTCGACCCAACGGGTCTTGTCGTTAAGGTTGCTTCCGATGATAGCATCGAGTACGAAGGACGCATCTATAAACTCTCCCCCTTTGTTGGCACTTTTATGCCAGAAGACCATCGTAACAACTCTGGTGCATATCAAGGTGCCAAGTATTTCTCCTATAATGGGAAAGTTCTGGATGAGATTAGGAAAGAACAAGAAATAATATAATATAACTATGAGAACAGAAGACGAAGTAAGGGATGATGCCAAAATAATATTAGGTTTAAATCAAACTGAGCCAAACATCCAACAGGGAACAGGTCAGATAACCACTTTTAATCGATTAGGATTCAAGGGGGTTAATGACAAACCCGATGGATGGTATTTTCCTAAAGGGAAGAATGAGGTTGCGATTGTGCTAGAAACCAAGTCAGAAGCAGAAGATTTGCAAGTGGATAAATGGGTAGATGAGTTGCGCAAAAATATAACTATCGCTAAAAAGAAATATAGTCGTATTATTGGCATTTTATATAATGGGATAGACATACGAGTATTTAAAACTGCTCCCAAGATTCCCTTTATGGAAATTAATAATGTTGCACCAACATTACAGCATAAATCTTATTATCTTGCTCTTTTTTCTGAGGAAAAAGTAGATAAGCAAAAGATTTACTCATTAACAAAGAAAATAAATGATTGTCTACACATCCAATTTGGAATTAAAAACTTGTACCATCGCATGATTTTTACAGCATGTGCTTTAGTTGCAAAACGCTATGGGGCTATGCTCGTTAAAGGCATGAATTTTACCGTGATGAAAAATTCCATTTTAAGTACTATTGCAAAATCTATAGAGAAAGATAGAAAACAAAATTTAAAATTAGATATTCTTATTGAAGTGTATGCAGAAATAAGGATGAATAATGAAACCAATCAAGAATCATTAGATAATTTTATAGAATGGATAGCCGAAATATCAGATAGTGTAAATTCTGACAACTGGAATGGTGAAGATGTTATGGGAATATTCTTCAATGAATTCAATCGTTATAAAAAGAAATCTGAGAGTGGGCAGATTTTCACACCAGACCATATAACATCTCTTATGTACAGGCTCATTGATGTCAACAAAGACGATAGAATTCTTGATGCCACTTGTGGTTCTGGAGCATTTCTTGTTAAAGCAATGTGTAACATGATGAAGGAAGTTGGTGGTTCTATGTCTAAAGAAGCCGAAGCAATAAAGTCATCTCAATTATTTGGAATTGAATTTGATCGAGAAATTTTTGCATTAGCTTGCGCAAATATGCTAATACACAAAGATGGCAAAACGAACTTAGAACAATTAGATGCAAGAACAACAGAAGCATCAGATTGGATTAAATCCATGAATATTACAAAAGTGTTAATGAATCCGCCTTACGAGCGAAAATATGGTTGTATGAAGATTGTCAAGAATGTACTTGACTCTGTGCCCAAAGGTACAAAATGCGCTTTTATTTTACCTGACAAGAAATTGGAAAAGGATTTTAAAGATAAGAAATTTGGAAATAAGGTATTGAAAGACCATACCCTTTCAACAATAATAAAACTTCCAGAAAATCTATTTTTTGGTATAGGACTCACTACATCCATTTTTGTTTTCGAAACAGGAAAAGCACAAAAAGGTAAAAACATCATAGGATATTATATTGAAGAAGACGGTTTGGAGACCGTCAAAAACAAGGGAAGACAAGATATTAAAAACAAATGGCAAGAAATAGAAAACTACTGGATTACTGCCATACATGACGGTGTTGATGAAAAATATAATACTCGCCAGATTATCAATCCAAGTAAACATTTATCCTATCAGATGCCAGAAAAGGCATTTGCTGTATATGAAGAAGATTTTGTAAAAACTATGGTAGATTACGAAATGTTCAAACGAGAAATAGACCTAAAGAATTTTAAGGAAAGACTTACAAAAAAGATTCTATATGTTAGTGAAGTTGATTCCAAAGATGAGGTTATAAGTATTATAGTTAAGAAAGGAGGTTTAGAATGAAACAAATAGATATTTCAACATGGGGCATGTTTATAATCGGTGATTTAATGAACAAACTTGATTTAAAAATAAAAAAAGAGGATTTTGATAAAAGAATAGACACTTCTCTTGAAAAAAATGAAGAGTTTTCGCTCCCATTAATAAATGCAAAAGACGGAAATAATGGTATTATGTATTATGGTAGAGAAGCTGATTTTGAAAGTGAAGAAATGTGTCTAGATATTGTTCAGAATGGAGCAGTCGCAACAGGAAATGTTTATGCACAAATACAAAGAACTGGTGTTTTGTGGGATGCATATTTGGTGAAGCCAAAAGATAAAATCAGTAAATATGCCTTACTGTTCCTTTCTCGTATAGTACAGAAGAGTATAAAGAAAAAGTTTAATTACGACAACAAAGCGATATGGGATAAAGTAAAATTAGAGGTTATACCGTTGCCCCAAGACAAACAAGGCAAACCGAACTGGTTATATATGGATTTGTATATGAGAGAGATTGAGAAAAAGGCTCAAAAAACGGTCGAAAGTCTTATGGAGATTACAGAGTAGGACAACATATTTCTTTTACTTTTCAATAGTGGGAAACTCTCACAAGTTAGCGAGTAACTCAAAATAAATTCTAAATTGTGAAGATGAAATCAAAACTAGAAAACATTAGAATTGACCCAGATAATCCTTTTGCAAATTGCAAATTGGAGAGGGCAAAATTTGCACTTCCTTTACGAGAAATCGTTAAATCATATTCTGACGGATGTGTGTTGGCCATTAATGGCAAATGGGGTACAGGTAAAACTACATTTGTAAAAATGTGGCAAGAATACCTTGAAAAGTATGATATACAAACGCTTTATTATAATGCATGGAAAAATGATTTTGTTTCAGATCCGTTAGTTAGTCTTTTAGGTGAACTAAGTAAATTTGACGAAGTAAACGGAGCTAAAGAAAAAATGGAAGGTGTCGTTTCTGTTGCGGGAAGAATCATTATGGATATGGCACCCGCTATTGCCCGTGGTGTGGTAAAAAAAGTCTCAGGAATCGATGCTGATGAAATAGGAGATATTATTAGCGATGGTGTAGCCTCCGGTTCTGTAATGCTTAAGCATGAGATTGAGAAATATAAAGAACAGAAAAGTACATTAGAACACTTCCGAACGAAATTAGAGGAATTGGTTGAGATAATATGTAATGGAAATCCATTAGTATTTATTATTGATGAATTGGATAGGTGCAATCCTGCTTTCGCTGTAAAAGTATTAGAAAGAATTAAACATTTGTTTGATATTCCTAATATCGTGTTTGTTTTGTCTATTGACAAGGAGCAGCTTTGCCATTCGATTTGTGGCTATTATGGAAGTGAAAGTATTGACGCTCAAGAATATCTTAGAAGGTTTATCGATATTGAGTTTTCTCTTCCACAGCCAAATGCAGAGAACTTTTGCAACTATCTATATGACTATTATGAATTTGATGATTTCTTTAATAACCAAGAACGATTGGATTATTTCAGAAATAGGGACGAAGCGACATCGTTAAAAAAAATGGCAAGGGAATTAATGGCATATCTGAATTTGCCTTTACGAATGGTAGACAGGATTTTCTCAAACACCCGTCTGGCACTCAGAATGTTCTCATACTCTAATTATGTACATGAAAAAATGCTATTCATTCTTGTATATCTCCGCATCTGCAAATTTTCTGTATATGATAAAATGCGTCACCATGATTATATGCTTCAGGAATTTGCAAATGAAATAGAGAATCTTTTCCCAAAAGATATGCTGAGATATGACTATGAAAACCATTCCTTCTATTATACCCTTGCTTTACTAATCTTATGTTATAATCTTGATGAAAATGAACGTGACATAGAAACGTTATGTAAAACTGAGAATGGGAAAATCTCTCAATTATGTATTTCGTTTCAATATATAGACGAAGAAAGGATAAAAACTGCTATCGAAAATTGGAGAAACGATTTCAATGGTGGAGTGATTGGATTGAAGTTCTTTTTCGAAAAAATTGATTTGCTGTCAAATATAAGAAACTAATATAAATCATGGGAACGATTCTCGTAATTGTTTCAAAATAATAGATATAATTTTGCAAATAAATATGAATATTGAGGAAATAAAGAGAATACTAAACCCACCATTTGCAAGTAATGAGGGTGATAATTATTATGACTCACTAAGTGGTAGATTATCATCCTATATCAACTATTTATACCTTTCTGTATTTGATAAAGTATTATCATCTGATGATTATCAAAAATTCACAGATATAAGAAAGAAAATCCTGTACGTCCTGCAACAATATTTGTCAGGACATTCTGGGGAAGCTTACAAGGAATTCGAAAATCTTATGGATACTATCTCATTTGATTGGAAGAAAATGGGATACTCAATAAATAGTGATAATGCATTCATTAGGATAAGATCAACTTCGGAAAACTTGAATAAAAGGACAGATATGTTTCATGTCCCATTTAATAAAAGGCAATTAATATCTAAACAAAGGTATTCTATAGAAGGCTTTCCTTGTTTATACTTAGCGGGATGTGCATATACATCATGGTTAGAGTTGAATAGACCCGAATTTAATTCAATATGGGCGTCATCGTTTAGGCCAACAAAGGAATTAGATATACTTGATATGACATTGACGTTAGATTCTTTAGAAGCAAATTATTCCAATTATGGTTTGAACCACATAAAAGATTTATTATGTTTGTATTTCCTGGTAATAGCAACATCATATAGAGTAAAATATCCCTTAGCATATTTTCATGAAGAATATATCATATCAGGTCTTCTGCTTCAATGGATTGTTTTAAAATCCCCTTTTGTGGGGCTTCGCTATCTTAGTACAAAACTGGAATATTATGATCCAGACAAACTATGGTGCGCTTCAAATATTGTTATTCCACCTCGTGAACATGACCATATAGAGAAATACAATAGATTCCTGAAAGAGTCTTTTGTGTTAACTTTACCACAACATTGGTATGTATTAATGTCATACTCCAATGCGGGGAGCGTTGCTTGTTTAGAATGTGGTGGTGACTATTTCAAAGAAAAGACACCGATTGGTGATGTAAATAAAGATACTCCGAAGAATTTGGATGATGTTATCTTCAACAATTACAATGCAACATGGTTCTATAATATTGATGGCTACCTGAGAAGTATGTTTGAGATGGATTACATTGAATAAACAAAGCTAAGAGAATTGCTGAGTATTTCGAAATAGTTGATTATCTTTCTTTGCAAGCAAAACGAATAAGTTGGAGCGGCAAACAAAATATGAACGAAAAAGTAATGACCTACATATACGAAAACAAACATCCGTTAAATGCACTGCTCGATGCCGCAGTTTATCTCGCGGCAACCACTCTGAGTATGGTTGTTATAACAATTGCTATAAGTCCATCGTTCTTTCACACCACGATATTGGCTGAAGATTGGTTGTGGTATTTATTGGTAACGCTGGCCATTATCACGCTTCCTATGCCATTGAATGCCCTCTATTTCTTTTTCATGAGATACTATGACCTTTGCCTATGCCACCGCCCTGCTGTCATCATCACAGATAGTGAGCTAAAGGTCTTTACGCCATACGGTGGCTACACTACGATAGGCTGGAACGAGATTATAGAGTTTAAAGATGGTAACATAACTAAAGGCCGTCAGTTCATCTATCCTGTCTATAAAGACGACAAGCAGAACAAACCACGTTTCTTTAAGAACTATGTCGATGGCATCCTTACCAACTATCTCACTATGAAGCATGATGATCTGTTGGCAGAGCTCAAGAGTCATCTCGAATTTTAATCATAATTTTCATCGCAATGATATTGGTATTTGGAGGAACAACGGAAGGGCGCAAGGCTGTGGAAGTGCTGGAAGAGGGGGGCTCGCCTTACTTCTATAGTACGAAGACAGGAGAACAGGACATCACCCTGCATCATGGGCAACGGATAGACGGGGCACTCGATGTTGAGGCGATGCAGACGTTCTGTGGGGAACACGACATCCGGCTCATCGTAGATGCAGCCCACCCGTTTGCCTCGCAACTACACCAGACCATCGCTCTGGTTTCGCAATCACTGAATATCCCCACCATCCGTTATGAACGTATCTATCCTAAGCGCGATCCTGAAATAACATGGATCGATGACTACAGCCAGATACCTCGTGACATTCACTCTCTGCTGGCAACAACTGGCGTGCAGAGCATCAGCAAACTGAAGCCTTTAGAGGTAGCAGGGGTTAAGGTCTTTTATCGCATTCTCAATAGGGAATCATCGATCGCATTAGCACAAAAGCAAGGGGCCAGCCCAGAACAGCTCTGCTATTATGAAAATCCGCGGGACATCCCTGTCGAAGCAGAGGCCATTCTGTTGAAAGAGAGTGGCCTGTCAGGAGGTTTCTCTGAGAAGGTAGAGGCAGCCAAAGTAAGAGGTATGAGGATTATCGCCCTGAAACGGCCACAGACTCCAGCGATTTTTACCATCGTCAACGGCCCTTACGGACTGCGACGGATGGTGGAGAAACTGTTGCCAGAGTTTTATCCCCTGCATAGCGGACTGACAACTGGCACTTGTGCGACAGCAGCGACTGTGGCTGCAACTATAAATCTACTTAAAAACGAGACACCAGAGGAGGTGCCTATTTTATTGCCTAATGGGGAGACCATTCATGTTTCTGTTGGCTATGGTGATGGTTATGCCTACTGCATCAAGGATGCTGGCGATGACCCTGATGTGACGGATGGTTTGGAGATACGGGTGAGTGTCAAGCCAATTTCCGCTGACACGCCTACCCGTAGCCGTTCAGGTTCTTTCGAAATCTTAGGTGGCGAGGGAGTAGGCGTCTTCACGCTTCCTGGTTTCGACTATCCCCCAGGTTCACCAGCTATCAACAAAGCACCTCGTGAGATGATTCGTCAGAATCTTGCAGCAATAACAAGCGATTCACTTAATATCACCATCTCCGTCCCTGAAGGTGAGACTATTGCGAAAAGAACCTTCAATCCCCGTCTGGGTATCGAGGGCGGCATCTCGATCATCGGCGTCTCTGGCATCGTAAAGCCATTCAGCGAAGAAGCTTTCATCGACAGCATCCGCAAATGTATGACGATTGCCAAAGCCAGCGGTAGCAGTCGTGTGGTGATCAACAGCGGAGGCAAGAGTGAACGCTTCGTGAAAGCCCTCTACCCCAACCTACCCCAACAGGCGTTCGTGGAATACGGCAACTATATCGGCGAGACCTTGAAGATAGCCCACGAACTGGGTATCTGGGAAGTGACTCTTGGCGTGATGTTAGGCAAAGCCGTGAAACTCGCAGCTGGCCATCTTGACACCCATAGCCGTAAGGCCACGATGGACAAGGCTTTTATCAGTGAGATGCTTCATGAAGCAGGATGTCAGGCAGATTTAGAGAAGATAACATTGGCCCGAGAGTTATGGCAGGCGATTCCACCTGATAAGACAAAGGATTTTTGCCGCGTCGTCTTACAACATTGCATGAATCATTGTCGTCCTCTGGTGCCTCAGGCCCGTCTTACGCTTCTGCTGATTGACGACGACGGAATAATACACTCACAATGACGGGAGCACCCACGAGGGCCGTCACGCTGTTCACAGGTAACGCGCCCTCGAAGCCCGGCATACGGGCGATGAGGTTACAGACAAGTGCAAGGGCTGCCCCACAAAGCATCGTAGCAGGCATCAGAATCCGATGATCGCTTGTGCGGAAGACAGCTCGTGCCAGATGAGGTACGGCCAAACCAATAAACATGATAGGACCGCAATAAGCCGTCACAATAGCTACCAGCACACCAGAAGAGATAATCACCAGCATACGGCTGCGGCGGATATTCAGGCCTAAGTTTGCTGCATAACGTTCACCCAGCAACAGCAGGTTCATGGTCTTCACCAAGAGACAGGCCAATGGTAACAGTACACACATCAGCACGACGAAGAGCACCATCTCATCACCTGACACACGCGAGAACGAGCCCAATCCCCACACCACGAAAGCTTTCACATCTTCCTCTGGTGACAAGAACTTCAGTACGCCAATGACGGCATTGGCCAGATAACCTATCATCACACCGATAATCAGCAAGGTGACATTGTCTCTGACCTTCTGCGACGCCCAAAGAATCAGTGACATCACAGCCAGAGCACCCACGATGGCCGCAACACTCATTGCCGCATCACCCAGATACCCCAGACGACTGAGTGCCACCCCTCCTATCCTGCCAGACAACAATACCACAAAGGCTACGCCCAAAGCTGAACCATTGGAGATACCCAGCACGGAAGGACCAGCCAGCGGATTGCGGAAGACAGTCTGCATCTGAAGTCCACTGACGGCAAGTCCTGCCCCTGCGACAATAGCAGTAAGGGCTTGAGGCAGACGCGACTGGAAGATGATGTTCTGCCAGATCTCATTCTCCCCATGACCCAGCAGAATTCTGCACACATCGCCAATAGGAATAGACACTGAACCGATAAGCAGATTGACAATTGCCAGAATGACAATCATCAACAGCAGTATTAGAAATATAGGATACTTAGGATGCATTTATTTCAGGAGTTGATAGAACGTAGGTTGATAGTCGGATTCCACAAGTTCAGGATGAAATATGGCCACAAGGTCCTTCAGCAGCACATCAGGCTCCACAGGCGATATTTCATAGTAGGGTGTCTGCTTCATGTTGCAGTAAATCACCTTTCGCTGCTTGAATGCATCGAATAGTTCATTACGAGGTTCTGAGGCCTTCAGCGCTTCATAAGAGAAATTACCAGGATAACTATTCAGGATACGCCAGTAATCAGCCTTGGCTGCCAGCGAGTACATCTTCTCGAACTCAAGGTTCTCACCTGCTGTCTCCTCATCGGAAATAACGTAGTCTGCTCCTGCATCACGGAATATCTGCGCCAGATAGTTCTTGCCACCTACGGCATGCCACGTGCCACTATGCATCTCACCACTGAACACAGTAGGCCGATGCTCCGCCTTTGCGGCTCGTGCCTTCAGGTCATTATAGCGCTGTTCGATGCCTGCAAAGATATCACCAGCCTTCTTCTCCTTGCCGATAAACATCCCCACAAACTTGATCCACTCTGCCTGTCCTAAAGGATCGAGCTCTTTATACCCCAAATGGGGCACGAGGGTGATGCCCGTCTCCTTGATAGGCTCATAGCCACCACGCTTGAAGGGTGAGATGAAGATGACATCAGGATGAGCCGCCAATACCATTTCCGTATCGAAATTGCCCTCCATACCTATCTTCACGATGCGTCCGTCCTCGACACGTGCTTGAATATCCTTATTATAGAGGTTTTTCGTTCCTGTCAGTCCTGTCACAACATCATGGGCATCCAGAATCGTGAAATTGGAGAGCTGAAGCATCGTCATACAAATCGTACGTTCGATAGGCACACGAATCTTTGTATAGCCCTCAGGCACCTGCGCCTCATCTGTCCTCACCAGCGCAAAACGGTCATGAGCCCCAACCGTCACCAGTCTGACATCTGCAGAATCTCTCACCTGCCACCCTGTAGCGTATTTAGGGGTAACCATCGAGAGTGCAGCTGCGATGGTATCTGTCTCAACTTCATGTCCACCTGTCGTTTTCTGTCCTTTGCAACTGATGAAACTTATGAACACGATAGAAAGGAAAAATACTTTGAACAGTCTCATATATAAAATAGAAATGGAGTTTATTTCTTTTTCTTTACATCCTCACCCTCATTGGGAAAGTCAGGAACGAAACGCATTTCTCGGAGGATACGTGCCTGACGCTTCAGGATATACGGAGAGGGACGCTTGCTCGAGAACTTGCGTGGATTTGGAAGAGTGGCGGCTATCAAAGCGCACTGAGCCTTCGTCAGATGGAGCGCATCGGTGTCGAAATGTTCCTCTGCTACGGCATCGGCACCATAGATGCCATCACCCATCTCAATGGAGTTAAGATAGACTTCCATGATACGCTGCTTCGGCCACATGAACTCTATCAACGTGGTGAAATAGACCTCGAAGCCCTTCCTGACCCATGAACGACCAGGCCACAAGAACACATTCTTGGCCGTCTGTTGAGAAATCGTAGAAGCACCCAACTTGCGTTTCTCAGGATGCTGTCTATTACGTTTGGCTGCATGCTCAATGGCCTCATAGTCGAAACCGTGATGAGCCAAGAACTTTGCGTCCTCACTACCCATCACTGCTTTGGGCAGATTGGGGGAAATCTTATCTATCGATACCCAATGATGAGAAAGCTTAAGTTCCCTACCCTCCTTCACCTGCTCATAACAACGGATGAACATCAGAGGAGTGAAATAGACAGGAAAAAAACGGAGCGCCACCACCGCGAGAATTGTGGAGCCGAAGAAGGCTACCAATATCCAGCGTATGATGGCGCGTAGTTTCTTAAATAGAAAATGCATAATTAGTTACCAGCCTGGGCTTTAGCATCCTGAATCATCTTCTGTGAAGCATACATGTACACTTCCACACGACGATTCTGTGCCTGACCAGCCTTGGTAGAGTTATCAGCAACGGGGTTGCTCTGTCCGAAGCCCTCTACGCTCTTAATCTGAGCGACAGGAACACTCAGACTCTGCAGATAGGCAGAAACGGCAGCAGCACGATCCAGAGAGAGAGCCTGGTTCTTCTGGGCACTCTGCTCTGCGGTAGAGTTCTTCCAACCCTGATTGTCGGTATAGCCCTGAATAGCTACGTCGCAGTCACTGTTGTTCTTCAGCACACTAGCCAACTCCTGCAGTGAAGCCTTTGAGGATGATGTCAGTGTTGACTTACCAGTACTAAACAAGATACCTGAATCGAAGGTCACCTTCACGGCGTCCAAACCATTAGCGTCCTTCACCTCCTCTACCTGGGCATTCTGGATAGCCTCGGCCTCCTTCTTGGCCTTGTCCATCTTCTTACCAATAATGGCACCAGCACCAGCACCTACAGCCGTACCGATAGCAGCACCAATGGCTGTATTGCCTGCAAGTGCACCAATAATAGCACCAAGACCAGCACCACCACCAGCACCGATAAGGGCACCCTGACCTGTCTTACTCATTCCACATCCTGCGAGCACTAATGCTGCGCAAAGAGCTACGCAAATTGACTTTAAACTTTTCATAATCTTACTGTATTTATCCGTTAAAAGTTGAATTTGGGTACAAAGGTAACAATTAATTTAAAATAATGTACGCTTGTTTCGTATTTTTTATGTAATTTTGCACGCAAAATTGATTAATCGATTAAAAACAATGGCAAAAGAATTAAAAGAATTAACGAAACGCGCAGATAATTACAGCCAGTGGTTCAACGATCTTGTTGTCAAAGCTGACATGGCCGAGCAGTCTGCCGTTCGCGGATGTATGGTGATCAAGCCCTATGGCTATGCCATCTGGGAAAAGATGCAGCAGCAGCTCGACAAGATGTTCAAGGAGACCGGTGCTCAGAATGCCTATTTCCCCTTGCTCATCCCAAAGTCGTTCCTGAGTCGTGAAGCAGAACACGTTGAGGGTTTCGCTAAGGAGTGTGCAGTGGTGACCCACTACCGTCTGAAGGCTAAGGAAGACAAGAGCGGTGTGGAGGTGGATCCTGCAGCCAAGCTGGAAGAAGAACTAATCATCCGTCCTACATCGGAAACGATTATCTGGAACACTTATAAGAACTGGATTCACTCATGGCGCGACCTGCCCCTGATGTGCAATCAATGGTGTAACGTCATGCGTTGGGAGATGCGTACCCGTCCTTTCCTGCGTACTTCAGAGTTCCTCTGGCAGGAAGGTCACACAGCCCACGCTACTCGTGAGGAGGCTGAGCAGGAGGCTCAGAAGATGCTGAAGGTGTATGCCAAGTTCGCTGAGGAGTGGATGGCTGTACCCGTTGTTCAGGGTGTTAAGAGTGAGACGGAGCGATTCGCTGGTGCACTTGATACTTACACCATCGAAGCCATGATGCAGGACGGTAAGGCACTGCAGAGCGGCACGAGCCACTTCCTGGGTCAGAACTTCGCAAAGGCATTTGAAGTAACCTATCTAAATAAGGAGAACAAGCCTGAGTACGTATGGGCCACATCTTGGGGAGTCTCTACTCGTCTGATTGGTGCTCTGATCATGACACACTCTGATGACAACGGACTGGTGCTGCCTCCACGTCTGGCTCCTATCCAGGTAGTCATCATTCCTATCGCCACCAAGCCCGAGCAGATGGAGCAGGTCAACAAGGAAGTTACACCTATCATCGAGGCCCTGCGTCAGAAGGGTATCACCGTGAAGTTCGACGATGCTGACAACAAGCGTCCAGGCTTCAAGTTTGCCGACTACGAGCTGAAGGGTGTTCCTGTACGTCTGGTATTAGGTGCTCGCGACTTGGAGAACGGTACCATCGAGGTAATGCGCCGTGATACTTTGGAGAAAGAGACTCGTTCTATAGAAGGAATCACTGAATACGTAGAGCAGTTGTTGGAGGATATCCAGAAGAATATCTTCGAGAAGGCCAAGGCTTATCGTGATGCCCATATCTACGAATGCGACAACTATGAGGAGTTCAAGGAAAAGGTGAAGGACGGTGGCTTCTTCCTCTGCCATTGGGACGGCACGGCCGAGACTGAGGCAAAAATCAAAGAAGATACACAGGCTACCATCCGTTGTGTGCCTTTCGGCGTAGAACAAACACCTGGTGTTGATATGGTCAGCGGCAAACCTTCAAAGGCTCGCGTCATTATCGCCAGAAGCTATTAAACAATAGACATAGCACAACAAAAAAGTCCATCGGAAAGCGATGGACTTTTTTGCGGTGCGTACGAGATTCGAACTCGTGACCTCCTGCGTGACAGGCAGGCATTCTAACCTACTGAACTAACGCACCAAAAGGTGCTGACATCAAGAAAAGAGAGCGGTGCGTACGAGATTCGAACTCGTGACCTCCTGCGTGACAGGCAGGCATTCTAACCTACTGAACTAACGCACCAAAGAACGCTTTTCCTTATTAGCGGGTGCAAAGGTATGAATAATTTCTGAAACCGCAAAACATTTTCCCACTTTTTTTGGTCTCAGCACAAAAAAACTGCTAAAACACGTACTGCATCAATACGGCATCACGGTATTTACGTCCGTCGTAGAGCCAATCTGCTATACGAGCAGACTCTCGATAGCCCATCACCCTGAACAAATGCAGCGAAGCATCATTGGTAACATCCACGAAAGCAAACAACTGGTGCAGATGGAGCACACTAAGTGCATAATCAGCCACTGCATGCAGCGTACTGCTACCATAACCCTGCCGACGATAGGCATCAAGGATAATCAGCCCCACTTCTGCACGACAATTTCCTGGATCGAAATTCACGATATCCGCAATGCCGACAACCGCTCCAGAAGCATCTTCAACCATCAGTCGTACCTGACGGTCGGTATAGATATCGTCGGAGGCATTCGCAACATAATCGTGAAGCGTATAACGGGAATACGGCACATTGGTCGTTCCGACATTCCACAACTTGACGTCGTTCTCAATCCGATAGAGCAGATCCAAGTCTTCAGGCTCAATAGCCCGCAGGTGTACTATAGGGTTCATAAGTGCAGTTTTTTTCGTAGGATATCAATCAGTGCCAGCATGGCACGGAAATATATAGCCACCTTCACAGGAAAGGTGAAGAAGAAACTCTGATGACGATAGTGCTTGCGGAAGAAGATCAGCATGGCCTGATAGAAGATGTGGACATAGCGATAATCGGTCTTCCGAGTCGACCTACCCTTGTAATGGACGATGGGGCAAGGTAGATACCAGTTCTGCCAGCCTCCCTTCAGAAGCCTATACGAGAGGTCGATATCCTCACCATACATAAAGAAATCCTCATCCAGGAGACCTATCTTGTCAAGTGCCGCACGGCGCAACATACAGAAAGCACCACTGATCACCTCTATCTGCGCAGGAGCGTCCCATGGCAGATGACTCATATAATAGCGTTTGGTGAACCCTAGCATCTTCAGACATGCCACCCAAGGCGTGGGCAAGGCCCTACGCGACTCAGGCGCAAGTGTTCCATCCTCGTTATGCATCATCACCCCAGCTCCGCCTACAGCAGGATGAGCATCCATGAAAGACAGCACCTTCCTAAAGGTATCTGCCTCGACGACGGTATCTGGATTAAGCAAGAGTACATACGTCCCTTGCGACTGACGAATAGCAATATTATTGGCTCGGGAAAAACCAACATTCTCCGTATTGGCAATCAGACGGACCCAGGGGAAATCACGTCTCAGGACTTCCACACTGTCATCTGGCGAGTTATTATCAACGACAAACACCTCACCCTCAATGCCGTCGAGGGCTTGATGTACGCTCTGAAGGCACTGCACCACATAATCACGTACATTGTAGTTGACGATGACAACGCTTAGCTTCACTGTTCTGTCTCTGCGATACATCGGCCTTCACTCGGATAGACAAACGGCAGACAAAGTGCCAGGATGATACCAAGATAGCCGAATGTCGGATTCATATATATATAATATAATAAGGTGTCGGCCAACAACGGCAGGAACAATAGCAACAGACGGAGGAGACCCCATTTCTTCAGGGCAACGGCCTTCTGTTCGTTGAGGGCTCGATGAACCCTATCAAACTTAAACAGACGCAAGGCCAGGAACGCACAGCCAAGAGTAGCCAATTCCATCAGCGTCGTCCACAGGAACTCTGACTGATGGGCACCCGCCAACATTCCTGACACCAGAATGTCGCTCTCGTACAACACGACGAGGATGACAACGACGATCATGCCTGCTGCAAAGACACACGACAGCAGATTCTTTGTTTTCTTCATGTTTGTTTCTCTTCAAATAGTGTACGGTTGATGATAGAGCGCCCAAGGGTCACCTCATCGGCATATTCCAGTTCATTGCCTACAGAGACACCTCTGGCAATTACACTGACTTTCACATCATAGGGAGACAGTTTGCGGTTGATGTAGAAGTTGGTCGTATCTCCTTCCATCGTAGGACTCAGTGCCAGAATCACCTCTGCGATGTCGCCTGCAGCCACTCGCTGCACGAGCGAGTCGATGGCAATATCTCCAGGTCCTATTCCGTCCATCGGGGAGATGACACCACCCAGCACATGATAGAGTCCATGAAACTGCTGGGTATTCTCTATCGCCATCACGTCCTGGATATTTTCCACCACACAGACGGTGGAAGCGTCGCGATGGGCATCTGCACAAATAGGACAGATGTCTGTGTCGCTGATATTATGGCATACATGACAGTATTTCACGCCATGTTTGAGTTCCTTGACGGCATCGGCAAACTGCTCAACATCGGCATCGTCCTGACGAAGCATCCACAGCACTAGCCTGAGTGCCGTCTTGCGACCGATGCCAGGAAGTTTAGAGAATTCCCTAACGGCCTTTTCCAGTAATTCTGAGGGGTATTGCTGTTGTATCATCAATTCTATTATCTTTCAATTCTCAACTTTCGATTTCACTAAGTTCCAACCAACGCATAGACTTCTCGTCAAGCTCATCTTTCAAGAGTGGAAGACGTTTGCTCTTTTCCGTCAATTCATCCACAGAGAGCGTTCCGCTGCAAAGCGCCTCCTCTAACTGACGCTGTTCTTCTTCCAGAGCTGCAATTTCCTGCTCCAACTGCTCAAACTCCCGTTTTTCCTTATACGACAGTTTCTTCTTGCTCTCCTTAGGAAGTCTGTTGTCTTTCACTTCTTTTGTCTCAACGACCTCCTTGGATTCCCTGGGCTGAAGGGCACTCCATTCACGATACTGGGTATAGTTGCCTGGGAAGTCCTTCACCTTGCCCTCTCCCTTGAAAACCAACAAGTGATCTACGACCTTATCCATAAAGTAGCGGTCGTGACTCACCACGATGACACAGCCAGGGAAATCCTGAAGATACTCTTCCAGAATCTGGAGCGTCACTATGTCCAAATCGTTTGTTGGCTCGTCGAGTACCAGAAAGTTCGGATTCTTCATCAGTACTGTACATAAGTACAACTTGCGTCGCTCTCCACCACTCAGCTTATAGACATAGTTATGCTGCTGCTCTGGCGTAAAGAGGAAATACTGCAGAAACTGCGACGCAGAGAAGTGCTTGCCACCTCCCATATCGATATATTCAGCGATGTCCTTCACGACATCGAGTACCTTCTGTTGTTCGTCAAACTGCAAGCCCTCTTGGGAAAAATAGCCAAAGCGAACAGTATCGCCAATGTCGAATCGGCCACCATCCGGCGGTACCATTCCCAAAAGCATCTTGATGAAAGTGGATTTGCCCGTGCCGTTATTGCCGACGATACCCATCTTCTCGAAACGGGAGAAGTTGTAGTAGAAATCCTTAAGGATGACCTTATCGTCGAAAGACTTCGAGACATACTGGCACTCAAAAATCTTAGAACCAATGTACACATTACGCGACTTCAGACGAATCTGGCGCTCCTCAATGCGTTGCTTGGCGACTTTCTCCAGTTCATAGAAAGCCTCCTCACGGTAACGAGCCTTATGACCGCGGGCCTGTGGCATACGACGCATCCATTCCAACTCCGTGCGATAAAGGTTGTTGGCCCTTGCTATCTCAGCCCGACGGTTGTCGAGGCGTTCCTGTCGCTTCTCCAGATAATAGCTGTAGTTGCCGCGATAGGTATAGATGGTCTGGTCGTCGAGTTCCAGGATTACAGAACAGACACGGTCTAGAAAGAAGCGGTCGTGAGTAACCATCAGCAAGGTCTTATTTCCCCTGTTCAGGAAGCCCTCCAGCCACTCGATCATCTCCAAGTCGAGATGGTTCGTCGGCTCATCAAGAATCAGCAGATCCGGATCGGTAATCAGCACATTCGCCAGAGCTACACGCTTCTGCTGTCCACCACTCAACTGTCCCATCGGTTGCTGCAGGTCACGGATCTTCAACTGTGTCAGGATCTGTTTGGCCTTGAGCACTCGCTCTGGATCTCCCTGATGGTTGAAACAGGCATCGAGGACACTTTCCGCTGGATCAAATACAGGCGATTGTTCCAACATGCCCACACGAAGATCACGACGAAAGATAATCTCACCAGAATCATAGCCTTCCTTACCTGAAAGCACAGAGAGCAGAGTCGATTTGCCAGTACCATTCTTGGCAATCAGTCCCACCTTCTGCCCTTCTGCTATCGAGAAACTGATTTGCTCGAAAAGCACCAGCGATCCAAAGGATTTCGTCAGTTGCTGTACGTCTAAATATGGTATGTCCTTTGCCATCCTTTCCCTACTCTTTCAGATCACGGTTGATTTGCTCTATATAGTCAAGCACCTCACTGCGACCAGCCTTCTTCTCCGACGAGGTGATGAAGATGGGGGGCAACTCCTCCCAAGTCTCCAGCAGCACCTTCTTGTAAGCCTCAACATTCTGACTCACCTTACTGGCACTGAGTTTATCGGCCTTGGTGAATACGATGGCAAAGGGCACACTACTGGTTCCAAGCCATTCTATGAATTCGAGGTCGATCTTCTGCGGTTCCAGACGGACATCCACCAGCAGGAACACATTCACCAGCTGCTCGCGCTGCAGGATGTAGCCACTAATCATCTGCTCCAACTTCTGTAATTCCTTCTTCGAGCGTTTGGCGAAGCCATATCCTGGCAGATCGACCAGATACCACTCGTCATTGATGATAAAATGATTGATGAGCAGGGTCTTGCCTGGCGTTGCAGAAGTCTTGGCCAACTTCTTGTTATTAGTCAACATATTGATCAGACTCGACTTTCCGACATTAGAACGGCCGATGAAGGCATATTCTGGCTTATGATCCTTCGGACACATCGAGACAGTCGGAGCACTGAGGGTGAATTCTGCTTTCTTGATTTCCATTATTCTTGCTTTTTGGGGGCAAAGTTACGAATAAGTGAGCGAAATCCCAAAAGTTTTTGAGTTTTTCCGAACGAAAGTACCTCCGACGATGTCTAAGTTACGAGAAATCCAACAAAAAAACTTAAAAAGTTTGGAGGTTCACAAAATAATGATTACCTTTGCAACGTTTTTCAAAACAATGTTTCCGTTCGAGAAGCATTTCCTTCACATTTTTTCAATTCCAACAGGTAGAATTATATACCCATATTATGTATAAAAAAGAAGAATTAGAAGCTATGGAGATACCCCAGTTGATGGGTATCGCTAACGAATTAGGCATCAAGGTTTCACAAGACAGTGCCCTGGAGGATGTCATCTACGCCATCATCGACAAGGCCGCTGAGAATAGTGCGGAATCTAGTGATGATGCCCCTAAGAAAAAACGCACACGCATTGCCAAGAAAGATACGAGCAAAGTCTATACTGTAAAAGGTAAAGATGGTGAGAACCTGGACTCGAAGAGCAATCGTTCAAAGAAAGCAGAACCTGCATCTCTCTTCAGCGATGAGCCACTGCCTGCTCCAGAGACAGAGGAGAAACCGACTGCAGAGCCCGAGGCTCCAAAGCGTCGCACCCGCAAGACAAAGGCTGCTGCCGAAGAGGCATCTGCCAAGCAGGAGGAGGTCGTTGCAGAAGAACAGCAGCCCGAGCCGCAGCAGGAGATGCAAGAGAATATCGAAGCGGTCGTACCCGAAGCTATGGAGAGTACACCTGAGACTGCCGACGAGGTAACAGCCGACGCAATGGAGAAGCTGCGCGAAAAGATGGCTAACCGCAAGGAACAGGAGTTTGTTCCCGAGGATAGCGACGTGTGGGCTGGTGATCCTGGCGACGGCACAGACTTTATCACCGTGGTCGACATTCCCATCGAAGATCAGGAGGCACTCCCCACCCTCGATATGTTCGATCGTCCTGTAGCACAACAGAACAAACAGGAAATGGAAATGGTCTATTCACGGGATACAAACACACCGAAGTTTGACTTTGCAGATATCATCACCGCCAATGGTGTGCTGGAAGCCCTTACTGATGGTTATGGTTTCCTCCGCAGCTCTGACTATAACTATCTGTCGTCTCCCGATGATGTCTATGTGTCTCCTCAGCAGATCAAGAAATACGGTCTGAAGACGGGTGATGTCGTTGACTGCACCGTACGTCCGCCTCATGACAATGAAAAATATTTTGCCTTGTCCTCCGTCAAGAGCATCAACGGCCGTGAACCGTCAGAAGTACGCGACCGTGTGGCATTCGAACACCTGACACCGCTATTCCCTGAAGAGAAGTTCAATCTTTGCGGCGACAAGGAGACATCGAATCCCAGCGTTCGCATCGTCGACCTCTTCTCTCCTATCGGTAAAGGTCAGCGTGCACTCATCGTGGCTCAGCCTAAGACAGGTAAGACGGTCTTGATGAAAGACATTGCCAATGCCATCGCCGCCAACCATCCTGAAGCCTATATCATGATGTTGCTCATCGATGAGCGTCCAGAGGAAGTGACAGATATGGCTCGTACCGTCAATGCAGAGGTTATTGCCTCCACATTTGACGAACCAGCAGACCGCCATGTCAAGATTGCCGGCATCGTACTTGAGAAAGCAAAGCGCATGGTAGAATGCGGCCATGATGTCGTAATCTTCCTTGACTCTATCACACGTCTTGCACGTGCTTATAACACCGTTGCCCCCACCTCTGGAAAGGTACTTACTGGTGGTGTCGATGCCAATGCCTTGCAGAAGCCGAAGCGTTTCTTCGGTGCTGCACGAAACATTGAGGGCGGCGGTTCACTGACGATTATTGCAACGGCACTGGTAGATACGGGTTCAAAGATGGACGAAGTGATCTTCGAGGAGTTCAAGGGCACTGGTAACTCTGAGATTCAGCTGAACCGCTCACTCTCCAACAAGCGTATCTTCCCTGCCATCGACCTGGTGCTGTCTTCTACGCGTCGCGACGATCTGCTGCTTGACGACACGACACTCAACCGCATGTGGATCATCCGCAAGTTCATTGCAGAGATGACGCCAGTAGAGGCCATGAATACCATTCGCGACCGTCTAGTCAACACCCGCAGCAATGAGGAGTTCCTCATGTCGATGAACGGATAAGAATAACCCTATATAAATAAGCGGCACTTCTCTGATGGGAGGTGCCGCTTATTTTTGGATAAGTGCCATTTATCGTGCCAGCGGAGGCACTTCTCTTCAACGGGGATTGTTTGCTTCGAAAATCTTCATGCGTTCTTCTAAGAGAGCGTATTGGTGATCTTCAATAAAAGATGTACATACGCGCAAACCTTCCTGTTCAGAACCACAGGTGATCAGACAAATGGCCGATACACCATAATACATCAGTTCGTGAGCCAGCTGTCCTGAGGTCATGCCAGGATAACCGATGGTGAAGTAGAAACCGTCGGCAATAGGCTCGTCGAGGTCTTTATCATACACCACATAGAAATTGTGACGGCAGAAAATCTCCTTCAATTTCTTGGCGCGCTCTCCGTATACACTGATCTCCTTGCGGAAGTCGTACTTACCTTCGTAGGCGGCTTTCAGCATGGCAGCCAACGCATACTGGGCACTATGGCTCGTACCTGAACTCAAAGCATAAAGCATTCGCGTAGAGAACACAGGTCCGAAAGGCAATCCTTGATAACGCTCAGACAGCGCATCGAAATGGCGATGGAACAAAGCGTCGGAAATACAGGTAACTCCGATACGCTCACCCGCATAGCTGAAGGCCTTAGAGCCACTGATCAGCAACATGTAGTTGTCTGTGTAGCGGGCGACGGTAGCCTGATAAGGCGGCTCGAATGGTGTCGAGAGCTCCTTACGGAAGTCCATGGCGAAGTAAGCGAGATCCTCCATCACGATGGTATCGTATTTCGTAGCGAGCTCACCGATCACCTTCAGTTCCTCCTCACGCAGGCAGATCCACGAGGGATTGTTGGGATTGGAATATACGATGGCGCAGATATTACCTTTTGAGAGATAACTCTCAAGTTTCGGACCGAGTTTTTCACCACGATAGTCATAGACATCAAAGGTCTGATACTTCACACCCATCACCTCCAGCTGCATCTTCTGCACTGGGAATCCTGGGTCGATAAACAACACGGTATCTTTCTGCTTGTCGCGTTGTGAACAAGTGAGGAATGAGGCGAATGTGCCCTGCATCGAACCAGTCACGGGGACACAACCCTCGGGTTTGATATCGATACCGATGAATGCCTTCACAAACTGAGAGGCAGCCTCTTTCAGCACAGGGGCACCCTGAATATCAGGATAGCTGTGGGCGATACCTTCCTTTAATGCCTGAATCTGGGCATCGACACCTACCTGAGCGGCAGGCAGACCAGGAATACCCATTTCCATCTTGATGAACTCTACCCCACTCGCCTTCTCAGACTTTGCTGCCACTTGCTTTACCTCACGGATCGTAGCCTTGGCAAAATCCTTGATGCCAAGCTCAGCCACCAGTCCGTCAACGATTTCTTTCTTAATTGGCGTTTCCATTACTTCTTTTATTCTTTTGGCACGGATTAACACGGCTCTCTTTTAGAGAAACACAGCTATTTGGGATATAGCAGCCGTGTCTTTATTTATAAAACAGCGTTAATCCGTGCCCAATAATCTACTTCTGAGCAGCACGGCCAATGGCCAGAGCCTTGATATTTGCCTCGACAATGGCCTCGCCTTTGCGTCCGAAGACACGGCGAATGGCATCCTCAAGCTTGTCGTACTCGATGCCCAATGCTTTCTGGGCAGCACCCAGAAGAATGACGTTAGCACTACGGGGCACCCCATTATCCTTGGCAGCCTGTTCGATATCCAGCATAATCACATTGTTGATCTTCTGGAGATCGGTCTTAATCGTCTCAATATCAGGATAGTTTGGGATATTCACAAAAGGCGTGCTCGACGTAATAATCCAACCATCCTTCGAAAGGAACGGCAGATAGCGAAGTGCCTCCATCGGTTCCATAGAGATAATAACATCAGCACCTCCAAGAGGAATCAAGTCACTGGAAATCGGATCGCTGGAGAGACGCAGGTTCGACTGTACGTCACCACCACGCTGCGACATGCCGTGTACCTCTGCCTGCTTGATATAGAGGTTTTCCTTCATGGCTGCCTCACCGATAATCGTTGCGATAGAGAGGATACCTTGACCTCCTACGCCACACAAGATAATATCTGTCTTCATTTCTTTGCCTCCTTTGCTTTTTGCTGTTTCAGATGACGTTGTAAGGTCTGCATACACTCACGACGCGGGATAATCACACTCACACCGTGATAATTGATCTCATCGCGGATAGCCTTCGTGATCTCTGGCATATTCTTCGGAATAGGATTCACGACCTTCAGATGATCCTCAGAGAGTCCGAGTCCCTTGCAGATAGCTTCAAACTTATTGGTACCAGCGGAATCCTGACCACCAGTCATCGCTGTTGTCAGATTGTCTGAGATAATCACGGTGATGTCAGCATTCTCATTGATAGCATCGAGCAAACCAGTCATACCACTATGGGTAAAGGTAGAGTCGCCAATGATAGCTACCGCAGGCCATTGTCCAGCGTCGGAAGCTCCCTTTGCCATCGTGATCGAAGCACCCATATCGACGCAAGAGTGGATGGCCTTATAAGGAGGCAGGAAGCCCAGCGTATAGCAACCGATATCACCAAACACACGGGCATTGGGATATTCGCGAAGCACTTCATTCAGTGCGGTATAGACATCACGATGTCCGCAACCCTGACAGAGTGCTGGCGGACGTGGCGTCACATCTTCACATGGAGCATAACTCTCACTGCTCTCGATGCCTAAGGCCTTCTTCAGGCAATCAGGATTCAACTCACCCGTGCGTGGAAGCTCTCCTGTAAGGCGGCCTTTGATAACAGCATTGCCAGGCATCACGCCACGTACCTGATCCTCGATGAAAGGCTGACCTTCCTCAGCAATGAGCACATATTCACAGTCATCGGTCATACGACGAATCAGTTTCTTGGGAATCGGATACTGCGAAATCTTCAGTACTGGGAAAGGACAACCGTCAGGATAGCACTCCATCAGATAGTTATAGGCAATACCACTGGCAATGATACCCAGCTTATGGTCAGAGCCATCGATATATTGGTTATACTTGCTGTCAACAGCCATTTGCTCAAGAAGTGGCTGCTGCCCTGTGACAACGATGTTACGCTTGCGGGCAAAAGCAGGCAGGAGTACCCAGTTGCTGGCTTGTGCGTCATAGTTCAGCGCATTCTGCTCACGGGGTGTATCCTTCAACTCCACTACAGCACGAGAGTGCGCCATACGGGTGGTGACACGCATCAGGATAGGAAGATGCAACTGCTCGGAAAGGTCAAATGCCTCGCCCATCATGTCATAGGCCTCCTGCTGTGAACTGGGTTCCAAGGTTGGAATCATGGCGAACTTGGCATAGAAGCGCGAGTCTTGTTCATCCTGTGAAGAATGCATCGAGGGGTCGTCTGCCACCAAGACTATCAGACCACCGTTAGTACCAGTCATGGCAGAATTCACAAATGGATCAGCACAAACATTCAGTCCTACATGTTTCATACACACCAGCGCGCGCTTGCCCATATAAGACATACCAAGCGCAGCCTCCATAGCCGTCTTCTCATTCGTTGACCAGCGGCGATGGATATTACGATCCTTAGCAAGAGGCGACTCCTGAATATATTCAGTAATCTCCGTCGATGGAGTACCTGGGTAGGCATAGACACCACTCAAGCCGGCATCAATAGCACCTTGAGCGATGGCCTCGTCTCCTAATAAAAGTTTTTTCATTTGACTATTTTACAATTTATCTAATGTTACTATTTGAAGCGCAAAGATACGACTTTTCAGCCGAATAAACAAAAAAATGCGACTTTAATTACATAAAGCCGCATTTATATTCAGTAAATTTCCATTTAGAACGTATAGCCCAGCGTCAGCAGCACCTGATGGCGCTTATTGCTCACTTCTTTAACACCAGAGTTGCCCGCATAAGGCTGGAAAGGATGGAAATCGCCGTTGGTCGTGTTATACTGATAGGCCAAATCGATATTCACACCACTGACCTTGTAGCCAAGACCGCAGGTGATGCGATGGGTGTCCTGCCAGTTCACATAGTCTGTCGTCGAAGAATAAGACACACCTGGAGAATCGATTGTCATATCGCGCATACCATTTTTCTCATAGGGCGACGACACATAATTATAACCGAAACGTACAGCCATCTCAGGCACAGGCTTGAACTCCACACCAGCTTTCAGTGTATGGACGCCTTTGAGCGACTTCTCAGTATTCTTCTTCATCGGCTCATCGATATAAGATGGCGAATAACCATAGTCACCATACCAGTAGCGATCGCCCTTGTTGACACGGTTAGAGGCTGTGCTGAAGTCTGAATACTCATAGCTGGCACCAAGGGCAACCTGCGTACCGATGGTATGGCCAACACTGAGCCCGAACTTCCATGGGGTATAGAGTTTGAAATCATAGTCTGTATGACTGTGACCATCATCCCATGAACCATACTTCGTTTTATTGAGCAACAGCGTTTCGTTATTCGTCGTCAGATCATACCAAGTCGGTGTAGCCACAGAGACGCCAATACGGAATGGTGAGTCCTCAACAGGACGGACTATTATACCGGCAATCACCTCGAGACCTGTACCCTTGATCTTACGCTCATCGCCATAGACCGCTGAGCCACAAGACTGGCCACTGGCAAGCAGAGATTCTCCATACTCACTATAGCCACGATAGTTGACATCCTTCAGACCAACTGTCAGACCCCAGTAGAAACGGTCGTTCACATTACCGCTAAGGTTGAAATCGAAGTTGGCAATCCAACCTCGCTGGGCACGGTCAAAGTTGTACGCAGAGGCATACATTGCCTTAAAGCACATATCTTCTGGATCCAACAGGAGTGCATTGGCATTCAGATAATCAGACTCACTGAAAGCCCAGGAACGGTCGTTGCCAACATAACCAATCGCCTCTCCCTGCTTATTGAAATCTAATTCGTAGATACCCTTATCTGCCTTGTAATAAGTAAGATCATTCTGCGAACAACCACTCAAGGCATTGGCAGCCGAGATAATCTGATTGAAATTACGACTCTTGTGGTAGTTGAAGGCAAAGTTCACGAACGAAGCACGATTCAGACGAGCAGAATACACAAAACCCGCTTGGTCGAAACTCATCACGGTCTTATCCTTGCCATCAAACTTCTGGACATCCTGCTGCGACACAAGCCCAAGGCTCGCGCTGACCGTGGAATGACGGAAGAGACCGATACCGGCCGGATTTGACGAGATGGTAGAGATGTCGGCACCAAGCGCGTCCATCGCACCGCCCATACCCACATAGCGGGCTGTACCATTCAAATCACTACCCAACAAGCGGGCACTCTCATAAGTATCCTGTGCAGCTACAGGCAGAACGGCTGCCATCATCATTGCTGCTGTATATAGTTTCTTCATCATAGTCAAATACAAATTAACGTTATATTTTACCTTCTTCCACCGAGGCCTCCGCCGCCACCGCTACGACCTCCGCCGCCGCCAAAGCCGCCGCCACCGCCACGAGAGCCACCGAAGCTACCACCGCCACTAAAGCCACCGCTACTACGACTGCCGCCGAAGTTGCTATTACCACCGCGATAGCCACTGAAATTACCGCTACCACTACGACGGGTGTTGCCGCTGCTGTAGGATGAGCCACCAAGACGACTGGCACGCTCTCTCAGACTGCTCATACGGCTACTGTTACCTGCAATGACACCACGACGGCCACCATAACCATAGGTCGTACCATCACGACGTATCGTACCTGTTCCGATATAGCCACTATGACGACGACCGCCACCACTGATGACTACATAGTGCGGACGATAGTAAGGATAACGCCAACTCCATCCCCAGCCCCAACCTGGACGGTAGTACCAAGGATCATACCAGCCAGCGTAACCATAGTACCAAGGATCATACCAAGGGTCATACCAACGCCAACTGCTGTAGTACCAGGGATCATACCACCCATAGCTACTATAGTACCAAGGTGAATGCCAGCCCCAGTCTCGGCGCCCAGCATCATAGCCTGCCCAGAAAGCGGCATTGTCGGCCAGACGGTAGTCTTCAAAACGGCTCATCCGCTTTGTCAGCTTATAGTCTTCTATCTGCAGAGAATCAGGATAGACACCTTTCTCTGCACTGAAGTCGATGATGTCGTTCTTGGTGGTGTCACCATCCAAGACTTCCACACGGCTTTTGAACCTCCGGTTATATTCATCCACACTACGGTCACTACCACTATAGTAGGTGTCCTTGGGCATGCCAAAGCGGTCTTGTGCCACTTCGGGAGCCGTCGTTTTCTTCGGTACGAAGTAAAGGTCATCATCCTGTGCCGACATGATCTGCGGAAGGGATATAACCAGCATGGAAAACAATAATAGTTTCTTCATCTTCTTACACGTTTTAATGATTCACGTTGCAAAAATACAACCAATTTTAGTGCAAATTTAGGGAAAAACCCTAACTTATAGTAGGATTTTCCCTATTTTTTGTAATTTTGCGGCAAAAATTAACATCCTTATGAAGTATTTCGAGGTAAATTTCATGATATCCCCCTACTCTTCTGATGCAGGGGATGTACTTGCCGCAATGGCGGGAGAGGCTGGTTTTGAGACTTTCGAAGAGACGGAGACTGGCATGAAGGGATATGTCCAACAGCAACTGTTCGACGAAGCTGCACTAAAAGCAATAATAGAGGAATTCCCTTTTATGGAAACCACGGTGACATATGAGGTGAAGGAAGCGGAGAACAAGGATTGGAATGAACAATGGGAACAGGAGGGGTTTGATCCGATTTGCATAGCTGATAAGCTAGTCATCCACGACGGGCGCCATCTGCCTGACACTCCTGCCGCTGTCTCAATAGAGATAGATGCCAAACTGGCTTTTGGTACAGGGACACATGAGACAACTCGCATGATCTGTGCCTCACTGCTCGAGATGGATCTCAGCGGCAAACGCATCCTGGACTGTGGCACAGGTACTGGGATCCTTTCCATCTGTGCCCTAAGACTCGGTGCCAAGGAGGCTATCGGCTATGATATCGACGAATGGTCTGCTGATAATGCCCGCCATAATGCAGTCATCAACAGAGTAGATAAGCATTTCACATCGTTGCTCGGGGATGCTTCTATTTTAAATAAGGTAGAAGGATATTTCGACGTGTTTTTGGCCAATATCAACCGTAATATCCTATTGGCAGATATGCCTTTATTCCGTCAGAAGATGGCGCAAGGGGCAATTCTTATTCTGAGCGGATTCTACACCGGCGACTGCCAGCAACTCATGACGAAAGCCCAAGCCCTCGGACTCACGTTCATCAGCCAAAAAGAAGATCACGACTGGGCTTGTCTGTGTTTCAGACTCGCCTAAAAAGATTCTTCGCTATAAGCCTTCTCACCAATGGTCTCCTGTGATCCTATCGTCATCTGACGAAGATCATAGTAAGAGCCGTTGTAGATATTGAAATCGACATTACCCTTGATGCCTGGCAAACGGCCTACATCCGTATGCTGCCAGAATTTCCAGGGCCCCTTGTATTCCAGCGAATCGACATAATAGTGGGCGATCCAATAGGGATACTGATCAAAGATCGAATCGTTCAAGTAGCGAGTCTTGAACTTAAAATAGGTGTAAAGAATGGGCTTTACCTTATAATATTTCTCCACCATGTCTAACCAGAGATGAACAGAGGATTTGAACTCTTCGTCGGTCTGATTGGCAGGCTTGTGCTCGACATCCAATACGGGTGGCAAGTCACCATTCTCCAACTTGACGGTTTTCATGAAATGGGCGGCCTGCTGATAGGCGGGTGTATGAACACTATAGAAATGATAAGCACCTCGTGTAAAACCGTGTTCACGGGCCTGGAAGAAATTGTCTTTGAAGTTCTCGTCTGTCTGCGTGGCACCTTCCGTAGCCTTGATCATGATGAAGCGTATCGGACAATCGTTGATACTGCCGTTGTCCTTGAGTTCATCCCAGTCGATACGTCCCTGATGATGCGAGATATCAATACCATGAATCTCATAGCCATCGGGATAGTTAACAGTCCCGTAAAGGGCACGCCAACGGAAACCAAATGGTCCGACAAAGAAATAATAGAAGAACCAGATATAAAGGATGACAATAGCACCTCCGCCTAACCACCAACCCCACGACGGGACTTTTTGCAACAGACGGACGATGGCATTCGGTTTCTTCTTCCGCCCAGGACCATGATAGGTATGGGTGGTGCCGATTCCTTTTCGCTGTACGACGGTTCTTTTCTTCTTTGCCATTTTTGGAAAAAGGCACGGACTGCAGTCATGCAATCCGTGCCAATGGAATTATAAGTATTACTTAGCCTGCTCGAGTGCAAGTGTCTTGGTAGGCTGGTCGCAGACTTCTGTCGGACCCCAGTACTGGATAGGACCAGGATAGATGTAAGCTGTCTTACGAGCCCACTCGTCGCGATGTGCGGCAAACTCCTTGAAGGGAGCACCGTCGAGCTCAACGAGAGCCTTACGGATTACTGGCTTCATCTCACCATTACGCTTCTCCATGTTCATCATCATCGTGATGGGCACACCACCGGCAATCCACTGCTCTGCAGGAGCGGTCGTATTCTTCACGATAGCCATGTAACCTGTCTTGCCGTTAGCAATCAGCTGGGCAGCTGATGTACCAAGAGCGTAGCAGTAGTCGGCATCGAAGTTTGAAGGAGCAGCGCAACGTCCCTCGTAACCGAAGAAGTGGTGCTGAGCTGAGAACTTACCTGTGTACTTACCTTCCTTCTTCATCTTCTCGAGCTTCTGAGCTACCATTGTAGAGAGCAGCTTCTCGGTCTCGATGAGTGAAACCTGTACGTTTCCGTGTGGGTCGCGGTCGAGAGCCAGCTGACGGGCAACACCTGTAGGCAGACTGTTGAATACAGCCAGATTCTCCTCGGTGAGGTGAGCCTTAACAAAGTCGATCGACTCGTGACGATCCATGTTCTTTGCCTCAGGCAGAGCCAGAACGTCGTTCAGCTGAGCAATCAGCTTCTTGATAGCAGGAATGAACTCGATAACACCCTCAGGGATGATAACGGTACCGAAGTTGTTACCATCAGCAGCACGCTGGCAAACAGCGTTAGCGATGTAAGTTACGATATCGTCGAGGCTCATACCCTTCTTCTCGATCTCCTCAGAAATCAAGCAGATGTTTGGCTGAGTCTGCAGAGCGCACTCCAAAGCAATGTGAGATGCTGAGCGACCCATTACCTTGATGAAGTGCCAGTACTTGCGGGCTGAGTTACAGTCGCGCTCAATGTTACCAATCAACTCTGAGTAAGTCTTACAAGCGGTATCGAAACCGAATGAAGTCTCAATCTGATCGTTCTTCAGGTCACCATCGATGGTCTTCGGGCAACCAATCACCTGTACACCGTACTTCTGGGCAGCATAGTACTCAGCGAGCACACAGGCATTCGTATTTGAGTCATCACCGCCAATAATGACGATAGCCTTGATATCAAGCTGACGGATGATTTCCAGTCCCTTCTCAAACTGTTCGACCTTCTCCAGCTTGGTACGGCCTGAACCAATCATATCGAAACCGCCAGTATTGCGATACTCGTCAATGATGCTTTCGGTCAGTTCCATGTAGTTATGATCGACAAGACCACCAGGGCCAAGGATGAAACCGAACAAACGGTTCTCGGGATTCAGCTTCTTGATCTGGTCGAACAAACCTGTAATCACATTATGACCGCCAGGAGCCTGACCACCAGAAAGGATGATACCTACGTTCATCTTCTGATTGTTAGCCGAGGTTGCCGGCTCAAACTCGACGATAGGCATACCATAGGTATTGGGGAACAATTTCTTAATTGCCTCCTGGTCACCTACACTCTGGGTGGGCTGACCTTCCTTGATTTTCACTGCTCCCTGAAGAGCCTTCGGCAGTTTAGGCTGATAGGCAGCCCTTGCAATCTGCAATGCACTTTTTTCCATACTTGTGTTACTTATTATAGAATGAATAATTCGTTTCTGACGTGCAAAATTAATCCTTTTTTGTTAGAAATGCGAAAGAAATGTGGCGAAAATCATCATTTTAATATTTTTTGTGGAACAAACACTTGCCAACTCGATTTTTTTTCTTAACTTTGTTCAGTGAAAATAACAAAAGACATAAAATTTAAGGAGGATTTCAATTTATGGCAAGCAAAAGAACACTCAAGAAAAAGATCAACCTGATTTGTGAGGAACTGTTCGCGGAAGGTGTAGCTCTATCGCTGTATGGACCAGAGGCTCAAAAAGACAACGGACAGGCTATCTTGTTCTCTATCGTCAAGATACACAACAATTACATCAGTCGTATATCCCACCCCGAGCCAGGCATGAAGGCGAAAGACTATTTTAAGGACCTGCGGGAGAAATACAGCGCCGAGATTGGCGAGATTCTGGACCAAATCAATTCATAGTCATGTGGAAACGTTTTTGTAATTGGTACCTGTACAAACATCTGGGATGGACTGCCGAAGTAACGGAGGACCATCCCGATAAGTTTATTATCTGCCTGGCTCCTCACACCAGCAACTGGGACTTCCTGATAGGACAACTGTATATTGGTGCTCGCGGCATGAAGAGCAACTTCCTCATGAAGAAGGAATGGTTTTTCTTCCCACTCGGTATTCTCTTCAAGAAACTGGGTGGTATCCCTGTCTATCGGCAAAAGCATACGAGCATGACCGACAGCATGGCAGAGACCGCCAAGGCCGCACGGGAGTTCCATCTCTGTATCACACCTGAGGGAACGCGCTCACCAAATCCCGACTGGAAAAAAGGTTTCTATTTCATCGCTCAGAAGGCGGGCATCCCCATCCTCCTCTACGGTGTCGATTATGAGAAAAAGCACATTCAGTGCACAAAGACCATCATCCCGACTGGCGACCTGGAGGCCGACATGCGGGAGATCAAACTCTATTTTAAAGACTTCAAGGGCAAAAAGCCTGAGAATTTCACTATCGGAGAACTATCATGAGAAGAACGCTAATCACCATCCTGGCCGCAACCATTTCGCTATCCGCCCTGGCTCAGCAGGATGTGAGAAAAAAACTAGATAATTACTTCAGAACCTATCGCCCTGCAGGGCAGATTGTTCGTTCTGCAGCCCACCTGCAGAGCATCGAGATCAACGATACACTGAAAACCATTTTGGTCAAGGCCGACACACACTTTGGAGAACAGACATTTACACCAGAGTCGGCCGAGAGGATCTACGACGATATACGCAGACTGTTGCCTGACACTTGTCGCGACTACCAACTGGCTGTAAAGACAGGAGGATGGGACATTCGCGACCTGATTCCTATCCGTCTGCGACAGCAACCATCCCCCGACAGGGTATGGGGCGACATCGACTACCAAGGTGCACCTTGGGTCAGCAACGCCTCCCTTCCCTATCGTGTGACACGTGGTCTTCAGAACCGTCATCTTTCCATCTGGGCCAGCCACGGACGCTACTACGACATCAAGAGCGAGACATGGAACTGGCAGCGCCCGCCACTTTTCGGAAGCCGTGAAGACCTGTTCACCCAGACCATTGTCGTGCCTTATCTGATACCCATGCTCGAGAAGGCAGGGGCCATCGTCTTCACACCACGAGAACGCGACTGGCAAGTCAACGAGGTGATTGTCGATAACGACACGCCCAATACCAGTCGTGGCATCTACCAGGAGACACATGGGAACCATCGCTGGGAGAAAACCGACTCACTGGGATTCGCCTTCCATACGGGGCCTTATGTCGATCAAGAAAATCCATTTCTGGCGGGTACGGCCAAGAAAGTCCAGACGGTCAGCGATCAGCGCTACGAGAGTCTGGCTGCCTATCTGCCAAATATCCCTGAATCTGGCCGCTATGCAGTCTATGTCAGCTACCAGACGGTCGAAGGCAGCGTTAATGATGCTCACTACACCGTCTGGCATAAGGGCATCCCAACAGAATTCCGTGTCAACCAGCAGATGGGTGGTTCTACTTGGGTCTATCTGGGCACCTTTGAATTCGAGGCTGGCAAAAACAAGGACAACTGCGTCGTGCTTAGCAATCTGAGTCGTACCGACGGAGTTGTCACAGCCGATGCCGTACGTTTTGGCGGTGGCATGGGCAACATCCGCCGTGGGGTATCGACCAGCGCACTGCCCCGCTGTCTGGAGGGCGCCCGCTACTATGCCCAATGGGCTGGCATGCCTTATGAGGTCTATTCGACGAAGAACGGCGAAGACGACTATGGCGACGACATCAACGCCCGTTCCTATATGACCAACCTTCTGGCGGGAGGCTCCTGCTATATGCCCGACACGACGGGGCGACAGGTGCCCATCGAATTATCTCTGGCTGTTCATAGCGATGCCGGCTACACATCCGATGGCAGGTCTCATACGGGTACACTCACTATCTGCACCACCTATCTGAATGACAGCATCCTCAGCACAGGACGTTCTCGCCTCGCCTCACGCGACCTCGCCGACGAACTGCTCTGCACCATTCCGCAGGATATGCGACGACTCTATGGCAGTTGGCAGAAACGTGAACTCTATGACCGCAACTACTCCGAGAGTCGCTGCCCAGAAGTACCGAGTGCCATCCTCGAGACGATGTCGCACCAGAATTTCGCCGACATGCGCTACGGGCAGGACCCCAACTTCCGTTTCGACTTCGCACGCAGCATCTACAAGACCATCCTCCGCTATATGTGCCGCATGCATCACTGCGACTATGTGGTGACACCACTCATGCCCAACCATCTCCGCGTGGAACTCCTCGATGAGGGTGAGGCCCGTCTTAGCTGGAACATTGTAAACGACCCCGACGAGCCGACGGCAAGGCCCACAGGCTTTATCGTTTATCAGGCGATCGGCAAGGGCGGTTTCAATAACGGCACTATCGTAAAAGGAGACAAGACCAGCCTGAAGTTCAAGTTACAGCCAGGCCAGCTCTACAGCTTCCGCGTGGCTGCCATCAACGATGGTGGAGAAAGTTTCCCCAGCGAGGTGGTCAGTGCCTACTATGTCCCTGAAGCTCAGAAGACCGTACTTGTGGTCAATGGCTTCCATCGTCTCTCCTCACCCGCCGTTCGTGATAATACAGTCGAACAGGGTTTCGACCTGCACGAAGACATTGGAGTCTCTTATGGCCTGACAGCTGGCTGGACAGGCTATCAGACCAGCTTCGACCGTTCCAAGATGGGAAGCACGGCTACCACAGGCCTCGGCTATACCAACGATGCACTCGCTGGTCATTTCATTGCGGGCAACGACTTCAACTATATCCGCACGCATGCTGAAGCCATCGCCGCCTCAGGGCGCTATAACATCGCCAGCTGTTCCTCCGAAGCGCTCGAGCGCAACGAGGTACTGCCTACCAGATACCAGATGATCGACCTGATCTTAGGCCTTGAGAAAAACGATGGCTGGTCGCTGCGTCGATACAGGGCATTCTCACCGATGCTCCGTCAGCATCTCCAGCTCTTCACCTCGCGTGGCGGTGCCCTGCTCGTCAGCGGTTCTTATGTTGGCGCCGACATGATGAGTCCTGGCGACCAGGCTTATCTCAGGCAAGTCCTGAAATGTAACTACGACGGTGTCAATCGTGACAGCCTTGAAAGTGATACAATCAGTGGTCTTGGCACCACCTTTACGTTCCACCGCCATCTCAATGCGACACACTACGCCGCCCCTCATCCCGACAACCTGCTGCCAGTAGCGCCAGCCTTCTCTGCCATGCTCTATGCCGACCAGCATAGTGCCTGTGTCGCCTACGACGGACAGGACTATAAGGCGATGACGCTGGGATTCCCCTTCGAGTGCATCCAGTCTGAACAGAAGCGCAACACCCTCATGGGAGGTTTCTTGAGATTCTTACTACTATCACAATAAAATAATAACCCTTTAAACAATTAACATTATGAAGATTCAAACCAATTCATCCGGCTCGCGCAGCATCGAGATCTCTGAGGATCATCTGCAGACCATCGAAAAGTATCAACTATTCCGTGATCTCATCGACAGCAACGGCTATGTCGATGAACAAGTGCTCGACAAACTCAAGCTCAACGTCCGTGCCCTGCTCGAGGCACAAGCAGGACTCGACAGAGACCTGCTCAACCTTTGCCTTGACGTCATCTACCATCCGAACATGAAGGCCTACGGACTTCAGCAACTCGTCCTGCTCTATATCAACTGGAAGAATCAGGCCAACGGCAACCTCGGCATGACCACCCGTTCTTTCCAGGGAACGCCCTTCAATTGATGGAATACAGACTGACAGATTTCCTGCCTACAACGAAAAAAGAACTCGACCTCCGCGGATGGACGGAGGTCGATGTGATCCTTTTCTCTGGTGATGCCTATATCGACCACCCTTCTTTCGGAGCGGCCGTCATAGGTCGTACGCTGGAGGCGGCAGGCTATAAAGTGGCCATCGTCCCCCAACCAGACTGGCATGGTGACTTCCGCGACTTCAAGAAACTGGGCCGGCCTCGTCTGTTCTTTGGCATTGCGCCAGGATGCATGGACTCGATGGTGAATAAATACACAGCTAACCGCCGCCTGCGTTCCGAGGACGCCTACAGTCCTGACGGTCGTCACGACATGCGTCCGGAATATCCCACCATCGTCTATTCCAGGATTCTCAAGCAGCTGTATCCCGATGTTCCTGTCGTGCTCGGCGGCATCGAAGCCTCCCTGCGACGACTGACACATTACGACTATTGGCAAGACCGCCTGCAGAAGTGCATCCTCTGCGATGCTGGTGCCGACCTGCTCATCTACGGCATGGGCGAGAAACCCATCGTCGAACTCGCCAACCAACTATCCTCTCTCGCTGCGCCATCAGGCGAAGCCCACGCTTCACTCTTCACCCTTCACGCTTCACTTCAAAACATCCCCCAGACCGTCTATCTCGCCCGAAAGGAGGAGATACCTGGCGGCATACGTGAGAACGACATCCGGCTCCACTCCCACGAAGAATGTCTGCGCGACAAACGGTCACAAGCAGAGAACTTCCGGCACATCGAGGAACAGTCGAATATGATGCATGCCCAACGCCTGTTGCAGGGGGTCGATGGACGCTTCGTCGTGGTCAATCCACCCTATCCCCCGATGACCACTCAGGAGATTGATGCATCCTACGACCTGCCCTACACCCGTCAGCCTCATCCGAAGTACAAAGGCAAGCGCATCCCCGCCTACGACATGATCCGTCACTCTGTAAACATCCATCGTGGGTGCTTTGGTGGCTGTGCCTTCTGCACCATCTCCGCCCATCAGGGCAAGTTCATCTCCTGCCGCTCGAAGGAGAGTATATTAAAAGAGGTGAAGCAGGTGATGCAGATGCCCGACTTCAAGGGCTACCTCTCCGACCTCGGCGGTCCTTCTGCCAATATGTATGGCATGCATGGCCGCAACCTCAACGCTTGTGAGAAGTGTCGCCGCCCCAGCTGCATACATCCCCAGATCTGTCCGAACCTCGACACCAACCACAGTCGCCTGCTCGACATCTATCATGCCGTCGATGCCATTCCGGGCATCAAGCGGAGCTTCATCGGCAGTGGCGTGCGCTATGACCTATTATTATATAAGAGCAAAGACGAAGAGGCCAACCGCGCTGCCCGCGAATACACCCGTGAACTGATCACGCGTCATGTCTCAGGCCGTCTGAAGGTGGCCCCCGAGCACACCAGCGATCGCGTGCTCTACCTCATGCGCAAGCCGTCGTTCCAGCAGTTCTATGAATTCAAGCGCCAGTTCGACCGCATCAACCGCGAGGAGAATCTCCGAGAACAGATTATCCCCTACTTCATATCTTCCCATCCAGGCTGTCATGAGGAGGATATGGCCGAACTGGCCGTCATCACTAAGGGCCTCGACTTCCACCTCGAGCAGGTACAGGACTTCACCCCCACGCCGATGACTAATGCCACTGAGACCTGGTACACGGGCTATGACCCTTATACGCTTGAACCAGTCTTCTCCGCCAAGACGCCACGCGAGAAACTGGCACAGCGCCAGTATTTCTTCTGGTACAAACCTGAGGAACGGCGCAACATCGAACAAAGTCTGCGACGCATCGGCAGAGCCGATCTCATCCCCCGACTCTACTCAGGCATCCCCAGCAATCCCAAGAACAATGAATATCATAGAGAAAAGCGTCATTCCGAAGAGCCCCGCGAAGAAAAGCGAGGACGGAATCGTCGTCACAAATGACTTCATCGCCGTCATCGACGGCTCCACTTCGAAGACCTCCCGCCGCCACCTCCCTTGGTGGAGCAACGGGCGCTATGCCATGCTGCTCGTCAGCCGCTATATCCGTCACATGCCTGCCGACATCAGCTGCCAGCAGTTCTGCAAGGGGGTTACCAAAGCCATCAGCCGCCATTACTGGCTGCGCTTCCCTAAGAGCCACATGGCCACACATCCCGAAGAACGCCTCACGGCCTCTGCCGTCATCTACAGCCGTGTGCGCCGCGAGATCTGGCTCGTAGGCGACTGCCACTGTCTCGTCGGCGGCGACTACTACGACAACCCCAAGCCCTATGAACAAGAACTGGCCGAGATGCGTGCCACACGCGTCAGGGAACTGTTGGCACAGGGTTATAAAGAGGCGGACCTCCGACAGTCTTTCGACCCTGCCCGTGAGGTGATGATCCCACGGATGCTCGAGGTCATGCACAACCAGAACATCACCTATGCCGTCATCGATGGCTTCCCCATCCCCCAACGACTGGTACCCGTGCTCACCCTCAACTTCCAACCCTGGGAGATAGTGCTCGCCAGCGACGGCTACCCACAACTCGCTCCCACGCTCGCCGAGACCGAAGCACTCCTCGATGAACAGCGTGCCAGCGACCCACTGAATATCGGCCGTTTCAAGGCGACAAAGTCCTTCGTTATAGGAAATAACTCCTTCGATGACAGGTCATACATAAGATTTTCCGTCTGAAATTTGTGCAATTCAGAAAAATTGCCTACCTTTGCAGCCGATTTCATTAAAATCAAAGGCTGGTTCCGTAGCTCAGCTGGATAGAGCAACTGCCTTCTAAGCAGTAGGCCTCGGGTTCGAATCCCGACGGAATCACTTTACAAAATCCGCAAGAAACTAATATACAGAATCTTGCGGATTTTCTTTTTATATAATGCACCACATTTGCACCACTGAATAAGCCCCCTAAACAACATTATCAATGGCAATTAGCACTTCCCAATATCCATTTTTATCCTCACCCACACGTCTGATAACACCTTTTTCCTTCAAAACAGCAATATTACGTGTGATAGTTGATCTATTAACCCTGACAATAGTTTTTAAATCATCGTATGTGACATGCTTATCATTAATTATTGCTTTAACAATCTCTATCTGCGTTTTGTTAAGTTTTACAGGTGCATTTACAGATGCATTTGCAGGTGCATTTGCAGGTGCAGTGTCAGATGTAGCTTTAGTAGAAGGCACAGGCAACACCAGTTCCACCTCGTCAACATCCAGTTTGTTCAACAACTGCGGCTCACCCCAGTTTGTTTCTTTCCATGCAGCAATTATTTTGGGGAATCCAGAACCGACATTCTCACCAAAGCCAATCATACGGAGCATATTCTGAATCTTTGGATTGCGGGCCTTGGAGTTTCCGCCTCTATAGATGGTCTCTACAGGCAACTTTAGCAGTCCTGGATTACGGAAACAGAGACGGTCATCATGTTTCTCTATCCTCAGAATACCAGCATCCATCATCAGATCGCAGTGGATAATGGCATTCGTAAAGGCTTCACGTACAGCTTCACGTTGTGGCGTATCGTCTTTTCTTTTCCAACCTTTTTCCAGTTTAAATGGCTTTGGCAAGTCAAACTGGATTTTAGGTGAGACAATGCGGAAGAACTGATAAAGGTTGTTTTCCCAAAGTCCATCGTATGTCAGTCGGTCGTGATAACGCTCATCACCCACAAGATGGCTCATGTCCAGATAGTCCATGCGGAAGTTAGCAAATCTGTCTCTTATGGCGAGTCCTTTGCCAAACATCATCAGTCCTGCCAATGTCAGACCCTCTCTACCAGTCTGCCTATCTTCAGTATATCCACCAAGATTTCTGAGGAAAGTCTTGTCATCAACCCTATTCCAAACATGGGTATTATTCTCCAGTCTGAACTCTGTGCGATACTGACGCAAAGAATCAGGATCAATATCATCCATGCCATAATACTCTATCAGAATGCTGTCGTTACCATCAGCGTTAGAGTCACGTATCATCGCTTTCACCTGAGCCTCTGTGCAATGATAGTCACCTTCGTTGTTGCGCCTATACGTACCTTTATATACGTTGCCATTCAGATAGATGGGCTTTGCTCTCCAGTCTGCCTGAGGAACATGGATGCAAACAACCTGTGCTCCATCCACATTCACCACCTCCACATCGCTGTCAAGAAGAATGTTCTCATTCACCTTGTCGCTGTTGAGGGTATTCCAGAAGTCTGTAATAATCTTACTTGGTTCGTCCACACCAATTATCTGGAATCGCTTACTCACATCCTTCTCCTGCAAGTCTTCATCCACGCCCAGCAGAATCAGTCCGCCTATAGTATTGGCAAAAGCCGAATAGGTAGCCCATACAGACTTAGGCACCTCAGACTTTGCTTTCTTGCATTCCAGCGTTACTCGTTCGCCTTTCAACAATGTTTCTTTTATTCTTTTCTCAACCATATTCATATTTCGTTTGCAAAGTTACACATTTATTCTTATTAGAAAAAACTCCTGTTAAAAATTGCTTCCTGTATCTATAGATTCAGGTTCACATACAAATAATTCAACTAGATTATTCTCGTAATCAGGATAATACCAAATATTATCCTTTTCAAGTAAACAAACTATCCTATTGTTTATTAGAAATTCATGGGCATAGTGAATATAAGAACCGCCTTGGCCACTAAAATAATGTTTTTCTTTGCTGTTCCTGAATAGAATCATCATCCATAGCTTATCCCCTTGAGGTGCCCACAGAACAGAAGAATATCCTTGAACAACGATTTTCCCTAAATAATTGATTAGTCCATATTTCCCTTCTATTTCTATAATAGCATGCCCAAATATGAAATATGAAGAATGGGGGAGTTTGAATGAGAAATCTGTTAAAACATTCTCTGCCATGTCTATTAATTTGGTCTCTCCATTTTCCCAAACGAAATAGAGCCCTTGAATACCTGATGCATTTAGATTGTCGTAATAATGTTTGAAAAGAACATTCTTGTAATTAACTAGATAATTCCATTCTTCTTTTTCGTCTTCTGTCTTTCTGCATATCGCCTTTAGATACATTACCCTCCATGTACTCTTAATCATACCATCTCTACTTTCATCATAAACATCAAGGGACCGGTTTTCCTCTCTACCATCAGAAAATACTATAGACAAGATGCCATCACGACAATAATATGCATAACTACCTAAATAATCAGACACAAATTCTGCATCATTCTTGAGCAGGAAATGCCCTTGCTGGTCAAGTAGGTTGTATTTGCCTTTTCTTTCTATACGAAGATATCCACAATTCGATGGGATTATGTTATCAAACCATTCATTAGTCAATAGTTTACCCTCCTTTGTGACCACATTTGATAACTTCTTATTCTTATCAGATAGTTCGTCCTTGAAGAAATCAGATATAATATATATGTCATCCGATACGACATATTCGAATTTCGGTACTGATTTGAGGAGCACCTTATGTCCACTTTCATCAATTAGATTAAAAGCAAAATTCTCATAATCATCGAATCTTCGTAAGGTTGGTTTCTTTAGTTCCATTAAAGGATCTCTAATTGTCTCATCATTGTTTTTAATGCACCATCCTTTATATTGGACAAATCTTCTTTTCTTGCTGTCTTTAAACATATATTGAAAATTGTTTATTTCTAATTTTTGTAAAGCCTTTAAATGTATACACTCAATTCTTCATTAGCAGTAGTTATTTAATCTCTATATTTTACAATACATGTATTCGGAAATGCCTCTTTTTCCACAACAGTACTCCTTGACAAAACAACAACAGCAAGTGGGCAACCTGAAAAAGCATTTGCCTCTACCATTTCTAATGAGTTGGGTAACCATACTTCATTGAGACTTAAACATCCTTTAAAACAATTATTTTTAATAATTTTTACTCCTTTAGGGATGTAGACATTATTCAATTTTTTACAATTCAAGAAGGTTCCTTTGCTTAACACCTCAATATTGGGAGATATTGATATTTTTTCTAGGAATTCACAATTAGCAAAGACATTATTTCCAATTTTAGAAACCGATAATGGTAATACAAAGTTATGGATATGAGATTCGGCAAATGCAGAATCACCTATTTCAATAGTACCATTAGACAAACGAGTATCAAAACCAGTTTTTTCAAAAGCAGAGTCACCAATATATAAGACACTTGATGGAATGGTTAAGGGTGTATGTCTAGCTAAAATGATACTATAAAAAGCATATCTTCCTATCATCATAACATGAGGGTCTATTTGCTTTTTATCATCATCTTCGCAATAATCCCACATTGAACAGATGATTTTCTTTTTATCTCTATCATATAATATGTCGTTGTCGTATACAAAATGGGGGGATAGACATTTTATTTTGCCTTTGCATGTGGTGTATGGGTTGCCTGTAATGATTTCTATTGACTGTGGAATAACAAAAAACTCTCTCCAATTATAATAGTAGAGTCTATTCCCAAGAATCTTTACTGTTGGTGGTAACACTATGTCTTTATCATCGCTTGTGATATTTGAAAGGGATTCGTCGCATAGTATCTCAACTCCTTCTTTAATAGTATATCCTTCTGATTTGTTCCAATAAAACAATAGTTTCTTCCCGTCAGAGGAATAATCCGCTTCTCCATGTTCCCTAATCCAATGATCTTTGTGGGAATCTTTCCACCAATCAGTTATAGCATTTTCTTTATCTGATTGGAGTATTTCGGTTATAGCACAATTGCCAATTTCTTTCTTAATAAAGGATAAGTCTTGGTTTGATGGGAGGGGTGTTGGTGTTGACAAATCTTTATCTGTCAAACATTCTGTGCCATTATACCGAAGCATTTGGCTAAAAACATCTTCTGGCTTGTTCTGAAGGACTTTTGGCTGTTCAACATTTTGAGGTTGAGATGGCTTGTTTTCATGGATTGATTTTCTTTTCTCACGAATGTTCCTATTCTCGCTTATGTTGTCCATGATATGACCAATAAGCCAAATGAATCCAAGTAGCAAAACCAATCCTAATATACCACTAAAAATGCCACCAGAATCATCTTTAGTCGCTTCATCTGTTACCCACCCTTGAGCTAAAACCTTATATGTTATGACAAGGAAGAAAGTAAGTGCGTACAGCCTAAATCTGCTTTGTAAATTCATTTTATTCCGTTTAATTGTTATACAATATCTTTAATATAAAATCAAATAAATACCTACTTAATTATTTCTTTGCTCCCACTTACTTTTTTATTAAATCTAAAATCACTTCAGGTTTTATATGCATTTCTATGATTGTGCTAAGACTTTTTCCTATATCCTTTAAACTAGCACCAAGTAAGTACATTTTGTCATCAATAATTAAAAAACGGTCATGATTTTTGTGGGAAAGCTGGAAAAAAACTATCGCAGGATATTGTTCATTATGTTTGGTAATATCTGTTTGCAACTGTTTATTGTATCGGGTATAAATCATAGCCGAAACCATAGGAGCTCGTTTTGAAAAAAGAGATAAAACACTATCATCTACATAATTGTCTATCAGTATAATCCTTTGTGTCGCATTTCTTACTAATTCTGACACAAATGCCCACGCGTCCCAAACACATCCTGTTGTAAATATTCCTTCCAATGCCTCTTGGGGAACGTTGTGCTCTTTACTTTTTAACCTGTTTGATAATACGATATAAGCACTTCTTATAGCATTAAAATTATGATGCAATGCAAACCCATTACCACTATTGTCAACTGAAATAAACTTGTCATAGAATTTATCTTTTGATTGAAAATGGACAGAGAACAATTCTAAAGCTGCATCATACCATGTATGGTACAACTCTATCGCCATCTTATCATTGGCATCATCAAACTTTATCAGTTTGTAATGTTCGAAGTAATTATCTATAACATCTATTGTTTTCATAACAAGCAATTATCTATTTGATTATTTAGTGGTGAACAGGTCTGATCATCATTGCCAAATGACCTGCACAATCCTCAATAGTGGGACCTTTATAGAAAAGTCCCCCAAATCTCAGGCTATATGAAGACTGATTGAATTCTTTATTTGAGGTTCCATCATTAGGTGTTGATGACCAATAACATCCCTCGTCATGGTTTGAAGGACTGTATATCGTAGGTATTACATATCCCGTACATTGAATTAAAATAGAGTTACCATTAGGTCCCGTTACATTATACCCCTTCTCACATTCTGTCCATAAACATTTCTCTATTAGTTCTTGAAATTCTATTTTTGTAGGCATTCGCCATCCATTACCCCATATCTTAGAAACAATGTCATATTTGGGATTACCGCTAATATCACCGATATCATTAAAATTACAATTGAATAAATCATATCCATTTACACTATATGAATGTAATTCTCCCCATTTACAATATTCTCCTATATTCTTTGGAGAGTTCGCCTTTCCAAAATTTATATTACACCATTTTACAGACAGCCCCAAATCGACAGCGACAGGAGTCGCTTTTTTGTTTAGATACACTTCTTCGTTTTGTTTTTCTTCTTTAGCTTTTTGGGCCTTACATTCTGGGGTTGCTTCAGGATTTAACCCATAATATATTTTATAAAAAAGATTTCCAAGTAACAAAACAACTACTGCTCCAATTACCAATAGTATAATAATAATTAATCCATTAAAAGCTCTATCAGCGCCTCCTGCAATGCTGCTGTCATCGTAATCATATTGCCTCTGCGCAAATAAAATCACAGGTATCAAAAAAGTAATGATGCCTGTATACAATCTCCTATTGCAGCTATTATTTTTCATATATTCAATCTTCTTTGTCCTATGTTTGTTGATATAATCTTATATATGTATCAGGAAATTGCTCCTTTGGGTAATCCTCAAGAATAATATTATCAGGATTAATTGTTTGAATTGGTCTTTGTGGAGGACGATTCTTAGTGCATACATATGTAATAATATCCTTCAATAGAGGTGCCCCCGTTTCGTCAAGCATAAAGATTCCACACTTATAACAAGCCTCTAATGCAGTTTGGTTATTAATTAGTAGCCAACAAAACAATAACACCCTTACAGATTCAGGCAAAACGCAACAAAATTCTGTTATTCGAAGATATTTGTTCTCTCTGGATAGAGACTTTTCATGAATAATATAATCAAGACATAGTTGCATGTATCGAAATAGATAGTTGAATTCTCCACTATGGTCATCTTTAATAGTTATTGATGAATAGTAACGCGTGCATATCCTTATCGTGTTTTCATATTCCCAATCAGACATATCATAAAATGATAGTTTAAAATGCTGTGAGAATATATCATAAGTCTCTGTAAGCCTCTCATGGTATTTCTCCGATAAAGCAACTAATGTATTTGTCATTGTTACGATATGCTGTTCGACTCTTGTGATTTCATTTATCTTTCTTTGTTCTCGATATGTCACATAAATGAGAGCAATAGACAAAGAACTGACACAAATAGCCGCATAACTACCAAATGCTCCCCAATCAGAGGTTTGATTAGAAATAGGCATACCAATGAAACATAATGCATATATTAGCAATAGGCCCAATGCTACACCTAAAGACGTGAATATAATTTTATTATCAGACATTTGCTTCAATACTTTTCGATGCTACTAACAATTCCCTCACATCCACATCTAGATGTTTGGCTATATCATATAGTTGCTCAACTGATGGCTGAACTTTATTCGTCATCCATCTGGAAACAGTACCAAGGTTTCTCCCCATCTGCTCTGAGAGCCAAGTACCAGTCTTGTTCTTCTCTGCTAAGACTGACTTGATGCGGTTATAATGCGTATATTCCTTCATTTTTAGTAGAAATCTATTATTTATAGGCGTTTTGTGTGCAAATATAACAAATATATTGCAACAAGCCAAATGATTTGAGAGAAAACAATATAAAAAGGACGAGAGAACGAATCCCGTCCTTCCAAAGCAAGCATTTACCACCCGAGTCCATTCTTCTTGGTTCCATCCCAGTTCGTTAATTCATCTGCATTACCATTACTGCCACCAATGGATTGACCACCCGTTGATAGTCTCATTTCTGAGGCGAGTTGACCGATGCGGGCAACGGCAACTTCCCACTGAAATTTGCCAATTCTACCAACAATTGAGTCTGCCATATCAGCGATACTGCTTGCTGCCTTCTGTCGGTCGGACTCGACATGAGGATTGAGGTAGTTAAGCTGGCACTGGGCAATGATTCCCTGGCCAATGGTTTGCTCCACGTCACGACTGAAGATTGATGCTGTGCTATGCGCCCAATCAGCCAATGCCTGGGCTGCTTTCTTGACAAGAGTCTGGAGATAGTTCCAATGCTCATATGCCTCTGATGCACCAGACGAACGAATGAAGCGTTCCATATCTCAAGCAGTCTAAAATGCAAGAAGTTACACTATTTGATATAAGATAATAATTATCAGCTGGTTAGACATAGTGTACCTTATTTTGAAAGTGTCACTTTTTATGCTATTTTTTAAGGATTTCATGTAAAAGTCTTGCATTTGCGCTCAAAAATATAGTATCTTTGCGGTCAACAGAACTACTCTCCGACTGACCAAAACAACTTGTTTTGGTATCAATAAGATAAGGTTAATCATTTGAAAAGACCATCTTAACGGCACCAAAACAAGTTGTTTTGTTGGCAGTGTAGGTAGTGTAACTTTGACTAAAAGGTACACTATACTTAACAACTTGGCTATAAGTACGTTAGAAAGAATAGTGTAACTTTAAGGAAAAATCTATAAAAAAGTTACACGATTTTGTCAAGGGCCTTTACACCTTTCTCCGTGCAGAGGCCGCGCATCGTGACGAAGACGAGATTCTGGAAAATCTCCTCAATCGTATATTGCCGATAAAGCTGATTGACCATCACATACTTGCCGAGCGCATCAAACAAGCGCCACGCAAGTTCGTAGTTGACATCATCACGGAAATAGCCTTCATAGATTCCGCGCTCCATGAACTTCAGCATGTCATTGCGCATCTGCTGATTCTGCTGGTTGAGGAATCGCGCCACCTTCGGATACTTATCCATATCGGCATAGAACTGGGGATTGGTCTTGCGGAACTCATCGACCTTGATGCGATAGATGGCGACCAGCACCTCCATCACATTCTTGCACTGCTGCGTAGCCTGCTTGGCATATTCCTGACGTTCTGCGTGGTATTTGCGGATGCCCTCAAAGAGCAATAGTTCCTTGGTCTCGAATATTTCGTAGAGGGTGCGCTTGGAGATACCAAGGGCGGTAGCCACATCGTCCATCTTCACGGCGCGGATGCCTTTCTCCGCAAAAGCATGCATGGCCGTTTCGAGGATGGAGCCACGCAAATTTTTCTTATAGTCGGATATTTCTTTGCTTTCCTGCATAATCATACGATTTTGTCGGCAAAGATACAAAATAATTGTAAAAAAAGACATCTATTTCCATTGTTTTTTGTAATTTTGCGTCCAAAATTTCAAATATCAATAATACAAGTATGGTAAAGATCTCGAAAGAAGCGGCTCTGGAATATCATGAGAGTGGCCGTCCTGGAAAAATTGAAGTAAAGCCGACCAAGGCTTATCGTACACAAACCGACCTTAGCCTCGCCTACTCGCCTGGCGTAGCATATCCCTGTCTGGAGATTCAGGAAAACCCCGACAATGCTTACAAGTACACTGACAAGGGCAATCTGGTGGCTGTCATCTCTAACGGTACAGCCGTACTGGGATTAGGCGACATCGGCGCCATGAGCGGCAAACCCGTCATGGAGGGTAAAGGACTGCTTTTCAAGATCTATGGTGGCATCGACGTATTCGACATCGAGGTGGCCGAAAAGGATCCCGAGAAATTCTGTGAAGCCGTAGAGCGCATCGCTCCGACCTTCGGTGGCATCAACCTCGAGGATATCAAGGCGCCTGAGTGCTTCTACATCGAGGAACGTCTGAAGAAGACGCTCGACATCCCCGTGATGCACGATGACCAGCACGGTACGGCCATCATCTCTGCCGCTGGTCTGAAGAACGCGATGGAGGTCATCGGCAAGGATATCAGCAAGGTCAAGATTGTCGTCAACGGTGCTGGTGCTGCAGCCATCTCTTGCACGAAACTCTACATGGCCATCGGTGCCGACAAAGCGAATATCGTGATGCTCGACTCTAAGGGTGTCATCTCTAAGGAGCGTCAGGACCTGAACGAGCAGAAGAAATTCTTCGCCACCGACAGGACTGACATCCACACACTAGCAGAGGCCGTGAAGGATGCCGACGTATTCGTAGGACTCTCCAAGGGCAACGTGCTCTCAAAGGAGATGGTGAAGTCGATGGCCAAGGATCCCGTGATCTTCGCTCTCGCCAACCCCGTGCCCGAAATCTCTTATGAGGATGCGATGGACGCCCGCCCCGATGTGCTGATGTCAACAGGTCGCACGGACTATCCTAACCAGATCAACAACGTGATCGGCTTCCCTTATATCTTCCGCGGCGCACTCGACGTACACGCCACTGCCATCAACGAGGAGATGAAGCTCGCTGCCGTTCATGCCATCGCCGACCTTGCCAAGCAGCCAGTGCCTGATGTGGTCAACGATGTATATAAGGTGAACAACCTGACTTTCGGCCGCAACTACTTCATTCCGAAGCCCGTCGATCCACGTCTCATCACGGAGGTGAGTTCGGCTGTTGCCAAGGCTGCCATCGAGAGTGGTGTGGCCCGCAAGAACATCGACGACTGGGATGCCTACAAGAACTCTCTCAACGTGTTGCTGGGTCAGGAGACCAAACTGACACAGAAGCTCTATGCCACAGCCGCTGCCCATCCGCAGCGCGTCGTATTTGCCGAAGCCGTCCATCCCACGATGCTGAAGGCTGCTGTCCAGGCTAAGGCCGAGGGTATCTGCTACCCCATCCTGCTGGGCAACGACGAAGTGATCCAGAAGATGGCGAAGAAGCTCGAACTGAACATCGACGGCATCGAGATTGTCAACCTCCGTCATCCGTCAGAGCAGGAGCGCCGCGAGCGCTATGCCCGCATCCTGACTGAGAAGCGCCAGCGTGAGGGTTATACCTATCAGGAGGCCAACGACAAGATGTTCGAGCGCAACTACTTCGGCATGATGATGGTAGAGACAGGTGAGGCCGACGCCTTCATCACAGGTCTCTATACCAAGTACTCCAACACCATCAAGGTCGTCAACGAGGTCATTGGCATCCGTCCTGAATACAAGCACTTCGGTGCCCTGCATATCATCAACTCACCCAAGGGTACGCTCTACATCGCCGACACGATGGTCAACGAGAATCCTGACTGCGACACCCTCGTGGATATCGCCAAGCTGGCTGCTACGGCCGTACGCTTCTTCAACGAGAAGCCCGTCATCGGCATGATCAGCCACTCGAACTTCGGCTCAAACCAGAGCGACGGTGCCAAGAAGGTGAAGTACGCCGTAGAGCGCATGCAGCAGCTCTATCCCGAACTGCCCATCGACGGCGAGATGCAACTGGGCTTCGCCCTCGACAAGGAACTCAGAGACGAGGAATATCCGTTCACTCGCCTGAAGGGGCTGGATGTCAACACGCTGGTATTCCCCAACCTGACCTCAGCACGCTCTTCCTACAAGATGCTGCAGATGCTGGGCAGCGACGCTGAGATCATCGGCCCGATCCAGATGGGACTGAACAAGCCTATCCACTTCATCGACTTCGGTGCCAACGTACGCGACGTCGTGAATATCGTGGCTGTCGCAACAATCGATGCCTACGTGGACAAAATCAAGTCGAAGCTCGCCGCTCACGGAAAATAAGCCTACACCTTATTATATTTATATGCAAAGCCGTATCGCACTGTCGATGCGGCTTTGTTGTGTCTTTAGGTGTGTCCGAACACAATGTTTTTAAGGTATTATATCCTTTTGTCCTTGATTTATATCAATTAAGTGACAAAAAGAAAGCTTTTCGATGATTTTTTTGATAAAATGTTTGCTATTTCAATTTTTTGATGTAATTTTGCACCCAGAAACAATAATCATTATAACAAACAACACTAAAAAGTAAAAAGATTATGAATGCAGCAAAAGTTGTAGAAGAGTTGAAGCAGCGCTTCCCAAATGAGCCGGAGTACATCCAGGCAGTTTCTCAGGTACTTCCTACTATCGAGGAAGAGTACAACAAGCACCCCGAGTTTGAGAAGGCAAACCTCATCGAGCGCCTTTGCATCCCCGATCGTGTTTATGAGTTCCGTATCACTTGGGTAGATGATAAGGGCAATGTTCAGACCAACATGGGTTATCGTATCCAGCACAACAATGCTATTGGCCCGTACAAAGGCGGTCTGCGTTACCACAAGTCTGTAAACCTCGGTATTCTGAAGTTCCTTGCTTTCGAGCAGACTTTCAAGAACTCACTGACAACTCTGCCTATGGGTGGTGCTAAGGGTGGTTCAGACTTCTCACCCCGTGGCAAGAGCGACGCTGAGGTGATGCGTTTCTGCCAGGCATTCATGAACGAACTCTATCGCGTGATCGGTCCCGATGAGGACGTACCCGCTGGTGATATCGGTGTAGGTGGCCGTGAGGTTGGTTATCTCTTCGGACAGTATAAGAAGCTCACCCACCAGTTCCAGGGCGTGCTCACAGGTAAGGGACTCAGCTTTGGCGGTTCTCTGATCCGTCCTGAGGCTACCGGTTATGGTTGCGTATATTTCCTGACCTCTATGCTCGCTACCCGCGGTATCGAACTGAAGGGTAAGAAGGTGCTGATCTCTGGTTCTGGTAACGTGGCTCAGTATGCTACAGAGAAGTGCATCCAGCTCGGTGCTATCCCCTTGACCCTCTCTGATTCAGACGGTTACATCTACGATCCAGACGGTATCGACGAGGCTAAGCTCGCTTACGTGAAGGAGCTGAAGAACGTAGAGCGCGGACGTATCAAGGAGTATGCTGAGGAATATCCTAACGCAGTATATCATGCAGGTGAGCGCCCCTGGCACGAGAAGGCCGATATCGCTCTGCCTTGCGCTACACAGAACGAGATCAACGGCGAGCAGGCTCAGGCTCTGATCGACAACGGTGTAATCGCTGTTGCTGAGGGTGCCAACATGCCTTCACTGCCTGAGGCTATCAAGATCTTCCAGGATGCCAAGATCCTCTACGCTCCTGGTAAGGCTTCTAACGCTGGTGGTGTGTCAGTATCTGGCCTGGAGATGTCACAGAACTCAGAGCGTCTGAGCTGGACTTCTAAGGAGGTCGATGACTACCTGAAGCGCATCATGAACGACATTCATGAGAATTGCGTGAAGTACGGTACACAGGCTGATGGCTACATCAACTATGTGAAGGGTGCTAACGTAGCCGGCTTCATGAAGGTTGCCAATGCCATGATGGCTCAGGGCATCGTGTAAGCTCGACGAAGTCAAGATTACACGGAGGCCGTGAGTTTGCTCAGGGCATCGTGTAAGTATAAGACACAAACACAAAATTCATAAAGAAAGGGGCGGATTCCGGAAGGGACCGCCTTTTTTTGTTAAATAATTATAAATCCCCCGACACTATTCACTATTCACTATTCACTATTCACTATTTTTCAGTACCTTTGCACCCGCTTTTGTCCCCCGTAGGGGGAAATAGGGGCCGGAACAGGCGCTTGCCCCTATCATTATTAACCCTTTAAAGACGGTCTGGTAAACGTCTGTTCAGACCTCGCCCCGACAACAAACGAGGGGCAACCATTTTAATTATTATGTCAGATTTAACAAAGAACGTAAAGCCGCTCGACGATTTCAATTGGGACGAGTTTGAGAATGGCACAAGTGCATCTGTCAGCAAGGAAGAACTCGACAAGGCTTACGACGAAACCCTCAACAAGGTAGCCGATCATCAGGTGTGCGAAGGTACAGTCATCTCTGTCGACAAGAAAGAGGTGGTAGTGAACATCGGTTACAAGAGCGATGGTATCATCCCCGCTTCAGAGTTCCGCTACAATCCCGACCTGAAGGTTGGTGACAAGGTGGAAGTCTATGTAGAGAGCGCAGAGGACAAGAAGGGCCAGCTGCTCCTTTCTCACAAGAAGGCTCGCATGAGCAAGTCTTGGGATAAGGTTAACGAGGCTCTCGAGGCTGATGCAATCATCCAGGGTTACATCAAGTGCCGCACGAAGGGCGGTATGATCGTTGACGTGTTCGGCATCGAGGCTTTCCTGCCGGGCTCACAGATCGACGTTCATCCCATACGCGACTACGACCAGTTCGTTGGCAAGACCATGGAGTTCAAGGTGGTCAAGATCAACCAGGAGTTCCGCAACGTCGTTGTATCTCACAAGGCTCTTATCGAGCAGGAGATTGAGGCTCAGAAGAAGGAGATCATCGGTAAGCTCGAGAAGGGTCAGATCCTCGAGGGTACTGTCAAGAACATCACCTCTTACGGTGTATTCGTTGACCTCGGTGGTGTTGACGGACTCATCCACATCACAGACCTCTCTTGGGGCCGCGTCGACGATCCCCACAAGGTGGTGGAGCTCGACCAGAAGATCAATGTCGTGATCCTCGACTTCGACGACGAGAAGCGTCGCATCGCCCTCGGTCTGAAGCAGCTCACTCCGCATCCTTGGGATGCTCTGGATCCTGACCTCAAGGTGGGTGACCACGTAAAGGGTAAGGTAGTCGTGATTGCCGACTACGGTGCATTCGTTGAAATCCAGCCCGGTGTTGAGGGTCTGATCCACGTTTCTGAGATGTCATGGAGCCAGCACCTGCGCTCAGCTCAGGATTTCCTGAAGGTAGGCGACGAGGTAGAGGCAGTCATCCTGACACTCGACCGCGACGAGCGCAAGATGTCTCTCGGCATCAAGCAGCTGCGTGAGGATCCATGGGAGTCTATCGAGACTAAGTATCCTGTTGGCTCTAAGCACAACGCTAAGGTTCGCAACTTCACCAACTTCGGTGTATTCGTAGAGCTTGAGGAAGGTGTTGACGGTCTGATCCACATCAGCGACCTCTCTTGGACCAAGAAGGTAAAGCATCCTTCAGAGTTCACTCAGGTTGGCGCACAAATCGACGTCATCGTACTCGACATCGACAAGGAGAACCGTCGTCTCAGCCTTGGTCACAAGCAGCTGGAGGACAACCCCTGGGATGTATTCGAGGCTAAGTACACCGTTGGCTCTATCCACGAGGGTAAGATCAGCGAGATGCTCGAGAAGGGCGCCGTTGTATCTCTCGAGGAGAATGTCGAGGGCTTCGCTACTCCTAAGCACCTCGTGAAAGAAGATGGCACTCAGGCCGTTGCCGGTGAGGTTCTGCCGTTCAAGGTGATCGAGTTCAACAAGGACTCTAAGCGCATCATCCTCTCTCACAGCCGTACCTTCGAGGATCCCGCACGCGAGGAGAAGAAGGCTGCCGCTGCTGCCAAGAAGAGCGCACGTCCTAAGAAGGACGACACCCCGAAGATCGAGAACATCGCTGCCAGCACCACACTCGGTGACATCGATGCTCTGGCTGAGCTGAAGGCTAAGATGGAGAAGGGTGAGTAATCTCCCTCCTACCCCATAACTTCAATCCCTCCGATATCAAAGTCGGGGGGATTTTTTTGTTTGGCACGGTTTTTGCAATCTCCAAGTCAGAAGATTTTAAAAAACAACAAGAGTTATGCAAAAAGGTAACATCGGGGTTACGACTGAGAACATTTTCCCCGTCATCAAAAAGTTTCTCTATAGCGATCACGAGATTTTCCTCCGCGAGATGGTATCCAATGCCGTCGATGCCACACAAAAGATGAAGACCCTTGCTGAGAAGGGCGAGTTCAAGGGCGAACTGGGCGACCTTACCGTCCGCGTCAACTTCGACGCTGACAAGGGCACCATCACCATCAGCGATCACGGTATCGGCATGACCGAAGAGGAAATCGACAAGTATATCAACCAGATTGCCTTCTCTGGCGTCACCGACTTCCTCGAGAAGTACAAGGACAACGCCAACAACATCATCGGACACTTCGGACTCGGCTTCTACTCTTCATTCATGGTGTCGAAGAAGGTGGAAATCATCACCCGCTCATGGAAGGAAGGCTCCAAGGCCGTGAAATGGAGCTGCGACGGCAGTCCAGCCTACGAGATCGACGATGCCGACCGTGAAGAGCGCGGCTCGGACATCATCCTATACATCGACGATGACTGCAAGGAGTTCCTCGACAAATACAAGCTCGAAGGCCTGCTCCAGAAATACTGCAAGTTCATGGCCGTTCCCGTGGCATTCGGCAAGAAGACTGAGTGGAAAGACGGCAAGCAGGTGGATACCGACGAAGACAATATCATCAATAATGTAGAGCCCCTGTGGACCAAGACCCCTTCTACCCTGAAGGACGAAGACTACAAGTCATTCTACCGTACGCTCTACCCCATGAGCGACGAGCCTCTGTTCTGGATTCATCTGAATGTCGATTATCCCTTCAACCTGACGGGTATCCTCTATTTCCCGAAGATCAAGTCGAACATCGAGCTGCAGCGCAATAAGATCCAGCTCTATTGCAACCAGGTCTTCGTCACCGATCAGGTCGAGGGCATCGTTCCTGAGTTCCTCACCCTGCTTCACGGCGTTATCGACTCTCCCGATATCCCTCTGAACGTTAGCCGCTCCTATCTGCAGAGCGACCGTGAGGTGAAGAAGATCTCCACCTACATCACCAAGAAGGTAGCCGACCGTCTGAATGCCATCTTCAAGGAAGACCGCAAGCAGTATGAGGAGAAATGGGACGACCTGAAACTCTTCATCAACTACGGCATCCTCTCTGAAGACGGTTTCTACGATCGTGCCAAGGACTTCGCCCTGATGAAGGATACTGAAGGCAAATATTTCACCTTCGACGAGTACAAGACCCTCATCGAGGCTAACCAGAAGGACAAGGACGACCAGCTCGTCTATCTCTACGCCACCGATAAGGAAGAGCAGTACAGCTATATCAAGGCTGCTCAGGACAAGGGTTACAGTGTGCTGCTGCTCGACGGCCAGCTTGACGTGCCCACCATCCAGACACTGGAGCAGAAGTTCGAGAAGAGCCGCTTCACCCGCGTAGACAGCGATATCATCGACCGTCTGATTGTGAAGAGCGACGCGCCTAAGAGTGAACTCAGCGAGTCACAGTCTGACAATCTGTCAGCCGTCTTCCGCACCCAGCTACCTAAGCTCGACAAGGCAGAGTTCATGGTACAGGTAGATGCCCTCGGCGAAGAGGCCCGTCCAGTCATTATCACCCAGAACGAGTATATGCGTCGTATGAAGGAGATGAGCCGTTTCCAGCCAGGCATGAACTTCTATGGTCAGATGCCCGACTCCTTCAACATCGTGCTCAATGCCGACCATCCGCTCGTCAAGCAGGTGCTCAGCGACTGCGAGGCTAAGACCGCCGAGGCCCTGAAGCCCATTGAGAGCGAACTCAAAGGTCAGGAAGCTCGACTGGCAGCCATCCGCGCAGCCCAGGATAAGAAGAAGTACGACGAACTGACACAGGAAGACAAGGATCAGAAGGCTGAAGCAGAGAAAGCCGTACAAGAGCAGAAAGACAAGAAGCAGGCCGTCATCGCCGACTACGCGAAGGACAACTCCATCGTCCACCAGCTCATCGACCTGGCACTCCTTCAGAACGGTATGCTTAAAGGTGAGGCCCTCGACCGCTTCCTCAAGCGCTCCGTCGACCTCATCAAGTAATGAGATATTGATGAACAAAAGAAAATCCGACTGCATGATCTGCAGTCGGATTTTTTATATAATCCCCCGCTCAAAACTGAACGGGGGATTGTCACATATTGTACTAAATGATCGGGGAATCATCCACCGAAGTTATCGTACATGATGCTTTCGGGCTCTACGCCGAGGGAGTCGAGCATCTGAACAACGGCCTTTGACATCGGGCCAGGTCCGCACATGTAGTACTCGATGTCCTCGGGAGCCTCGTGGTCCTTCAGATAGGTGTTGAGCATCACCTGATGGACGAAGCCTGGGGTGTATTTCACGCCTGCAGCATCGGCTGCGGGGTCGGGACGGTCGAGGGCCAGGTGGAAGTGGAAGTTGGGATACTCCTTCTCCAAGCCGAGGAAGTCGTCGAGATAGAATACCTCGTTCAGCGCACGGGCACCATAGAAGTAGTGCATCTCGCGGTCCTTCGTATGCAGTGTCTTCGTCATGTGCATGATCTGTGCGCGCAGCGGAGCCATACCGGCACCACCACCGACCCAGATCATCTCCTTCTTCGTATCGAAGTGCGGGTGGAAGTCACCGTAAGGACCTGACATGATGACCTTGTCGCCTGGCTTCAGTGAGAAGATGTACGACGAGGCGATACCCGGATTGACATCCATGAAGCCGCTGCGGTCGGGCTTGAACGGCGGCGTAGCGATACGCACGGTCAGCATGAACACATCGCCCTCTGCAGGATAGTTGGCCATCGAGTAGGCACGGATGGTGGGCTCAGGGTTCTTACACTTCAGGTCGAACATCTTGAACTTCTCCCATGAGGGCACGTACTCCGGCGTGATGAGGTCACGGTCGTAGTCGTTGTAGTCGATGCAGTCGAAGGCAGGAATCTTGATCTGAGCATAAGAGCCAGGCAGGAAGTCCATGTGGGCACCTGCTGGGAGCTGCACCTTGAACTCCTTGATGAACGTAGCCACGTTCTTGTTGGAGATGACGGTACACTCGTACTCCTTCACGCCAAGGATAGACTCATCGACATGGATCTTGAGGTCGCCCTTCACCTTGCACTGACAGCCGAGGCGCCAGCCCTGCTTGATCTCCTTGCGCGAGAAATGAGGCTTCTCTGAATCGAGAATCTCGCCACCGCCCTCGAGCACCTGCACCTTGCACTGGCCGCAAGAGGCCTTGCCACCACAGGCAGAAGGCAGGAAGACGCCGTTTTCATTGAGCGTGGACATCAGCGAGGCACCCTGGGGAACGTTGATGGTACGGTCGCCGTTGATTTCAATATTCACATTGCCTGAAGGTGAGAGATACTTCTTTGCCACCAGCAGGACGATCACCACAAGGATGATCAACGAGAGGAAAACCCCTATACTAATTGCTATAAACTGTGCCATACCTTATCAAATATTTAAGCCAGAGAAACACATCATCGCCATAGCCATCAGGCCGACGGTGATAAACACGATGCCGAGGCCCTGCAGGGGACGGGGCACATCCGAGTACTGCATCTTCTCGCGGATGGCACCCATAGCCACGATAGCCAGTGCCCAGCCGAGACCGGAGCCGAAGCCGTAGATGACGGCATCCCAGACGCTAGTGATGGCCTGCGAGTTGGAGGGATCCATGAGGATGCGCTGCTGCATGAAGAGCGAAGCACCCATGATGGCGCAGTTCACGGCAATCAGCGGCAGGAAGATGCCCAGAGCAGCATAGAGCGAGGGAGAGTACTTCTCGACCGTCATCTCCACCAACTGCACCATACCGGCAATCACGGCGATGAAGAGGATGAACGACAGATAGCTGAGATCAACGCCCTCAACAAGACAGTCGGGACCCAGCACCTTGGTCTGTAACAGATAGTTCACGGGCACGGTGACGGTGAGCACAAAGGTCACAGCCAGTCCGAGGCCCAGAGAGGTCTTCACGGTCTTCGATACGGCAAGGTAGGAACACATGCCGAGGAAGAAGGCGAAAATCATATTGTCGACAAAAATCGAACGAAATAAAAGACTTATTGCGTGTTCCATATCTTACTTCTCCTTATAAAAATATGCACGATGTACCCAAATCACACAACCGACGAGGATCAGCGCCATAGCTGGCATCGTCATCATACCGTTGTTCACATAGCCCATGTCGTAGCAGGCATCGGGAATCACCTGGAAGCCCAGCAACGAGCCGCGGCCAAGCAGTTCGCGAACGGCACCGACGATCACGAGAATCATGGCATAGCCGAGTCCGTTACCCACACCGTCGAGGAACGAGGGCCAAGGCTTGTTCATCATGGCGAACGCCTCAAGACGCCCCATCAGGATACAGTTGGTGATGATCAGACCTACATACACAGAGAGCTGAACACTCACGTCGTAGGCGAAAGCCTTCAGGATCTGTGATACGATCGTTACGAGAGCAGCCACAACAACCAGCTGCACCACAATACGGATGCGGTTGGGGATGGTGTTGCGGATGATAGAAATGATTACGTTAGAGAAAGCGGTAATCACGGTGACGGCCAGCCCCATCACGATGGCAGGCTTCAGCTGCGACGTTACGGCCAGGGCCGAGCAGATACCGAGGACCTGTCCCAGAATAGGATGATCAACGTTCAACGGGTTTGTGAAAACCTCTTTATTTTGTTTACTGAATAATGCCATAGTCTATTCCTCCTCTGCTTTCGTTGGTTTAACATTCTTCAGGCAGTCCTTCAGCATAGCATCCACACCGTTTGAAGTCAGCGTGGCACCCGTCACACAGTCCACCTGGGTAGCAGGATCTTCCACTTTCTTCACGACTGACAATACTACGCGTCCATTTTCATCGAAGATTTTCTTGCCGATAAACTTCTCCTGCCACTCCTGAGAGTCCTTGATTTCAGCACCGAGTCCGGCTGTCTCGCTCTCGTGGTTGAAGTAGGCACCATAGACGGTACCATCGGTCTTGACAGCCATATAGCCGCTGATGCCGCCCCAGAGGCCCATGCCCTTCATGCTGGCCACAAGAATCTGCTGACCGTCAATCTCACACTGGTAGAGCTTCTGGCCGTCGGCATCCTTCTCTTCCTTCACCACCTCGGCATACTTGGCCTCAGCCTCGGCACCGTCAAGGTCGCGGATATTCAGCGAATAGAGAATCTGCTTCTTCACGTCGAGGGCCACGTTAGCATCCTGCATCGGCTTCAGGGCCTGATAGACGAATGCCAGCAGGAAGGCCACGATGACCACCAGAATCGCACTATATATAATAATGTACGAGTTCGAATTTGTATTCAGTTTCATTTGGTACCTCCTCTCTTTAAGCGTTTCGAGATATTACGCTCCACAATGAAATGGTCGATCGTAGGAGCAAACATATTACCAAAGAAGATGGCAAGCATCATACCCTCAGGATAGCCGGCATTCATCACGCGGATGATCACAGCCATCGCACCAATCAGGAAACCATAGATGAACTGGCCCGTGGTGGTGCGGCAAGAGGTAACAGGGTCGGTAGCCATGAATACGGCACCGAAGGCGAAGCCACCGAGGATAAAATGATGCCACCATACCATCGACTGGCCAGTCTGCTCGAAGATGCAGGCCATCACGGCACCACCGACGAAGACTGAGCACATCGTGCGCCAAGAGGCGATGCCCGTCAGCAGCAGGATGCAGGCGCCAATGGCGATGGCAACCAGTGAGGTCTCACCAATAGAGCCAGGAATGAAGCCGCAGATCATATCGCAGATAGAAGCATCGGGATTGACGCCCTGTGCTATCTGTCCGAGCGGTGTGGCAGCAGTGAAGCCGTCGGGCAACGTGTTGCCCAGTCCGAAGATCGAATCCTGAGCCACCCACACCTGGTCGCCCGTCATCTTAGAAGGATAGGCGAAGAACAGGAACATACGGGCTGCAATGGCGGGGTTGAAGATGTTCATGCCCGTACCGCCAAAAATCTCCTTACAGAAAATCACACTGAAGGCGCAGGCCAGAGCCAGCATCCACAGCGGACAGCCGATGGGAATAATCAGCGGGATGATGATACCAGAGACAAGATAGCCCTCCTGGATCTCCTCACCCTTCCACTGGGCCCAGGCAAACTCGATGCCGAGACCCACGATGTAAGAGACAAGGATCTTGGGCAGTACGGCCAGGAAGCCGAAGCAGAAGATTTCCAGGAACGAGGCGCTGTCGAGCGTACCGGCAGCGAGGTAGTTCTGGTAGCCGATGTTATACATACCAAACAGCATGGCTGGCATCAGCGCGATAACCACCATACTCATAATACGCTTCGAGTCGATGGCGTCGTGGATGTTCACACCTGTCTTGGCCGTATCGTTCGGCACATACAGGAACGTCTCGAAACCATCGAATATCGAGCGGAAAGCGTGAAGCTTGCCTTCGGGTTCGAAGTTGGGCTTTATCTTATTGAGATAATTTCTTAATGCGCTCATAATCTTTATGCGTTTTCTTTACGTAAAATATTCAGTCCTTCACGCACGATGCGCTGCAATTCCAACTTCGAGCTATCCACGAACTCTGCCAGTGCAAAGTCCTCAGGACTAACCTCATAGATACCAAGAGCCTCCTGGCGATCAATATCACCGGCGATGATGGCCTTGATGAGGTACTCACCATAGATATCCATCGGCAGCACACGGTCGTACTCACCGCTCATGATCATGTGGCGCTCACCTCCCTTGATACGGGCATCAAGCGCATACGACTTATTGCCACAGAGCCAGGAGAAATAGCTGCGATTGACAGAGAACTGCTTGAAGCGAGGCAGAATCCAGCCCAGCAGCTCGTCGGCATCGTTACCTTCAGGAATCACCGTAATCTCGGAAGCATGTGCTCCGAGATAACCTTCCTTCGTGGTTGGCTTGCCTGTCAGCACGTTGCCGTTGATGATACGCACACTCTTAGAAGCATCGTAGCTGTTGCTCAGGAGCGTAGAGAGTTCCTCGCCCACCAGCATATCAACATAGGCTGGCGACTTGATCTCACTGCCGCAAAGGGCTACCGTACGGCGCAGATCGACCTTGCCGGTATTAAACAGACGACCAATGAAGAGCACCACCGTCGGATCGCCAATGGTCCATACCACCTCTCCCTTGTTCACTGGGTCGATGTGGTTCACCTGTACGCCAACGTTGCCTGCAGGGCACTTGCCATCGAAGATGGTTAGTTCTGCAAACTGATCAATTCCCAACTTACGGATCTCAGTCTGGAAATCAGGCTGGATACCCAAACCCACATGAGTTTTAGCAATCTTCGAGAGAGCCTGAATACCTGTCACGAAATCCTGTTCCTGACCCTTGGCTTCGAACTGGAAGTCACAGGCCAGCGGCTTGTCGCGCAGAGCAGATACAAAAATCGCCTTAGGCATGACCGACGGATTCGTCGAGACTGCATAAGGCAACTGGTCGATATAACCAAAGAGACCTGCTTCGAGCAGCGCGTCGATGACGGCTTTGCCGTCAAGCTTGCTGACATCCTTCTTGCCGAAATCCACATAGCTCTGCTGGGCATCGGCATCGACCTTTATGCAGAGCACCTTCCTTCGTTCACCACGCACAACGGCACTCACCGTACCGCTTACTGGCGAGGCAAACTTCACCTCAGGATACTGTTTGTTGACAAACAAGGCATCCCCGGCCTGAACCTTGTCGCCCTCGCGGACTACGACCTTCGGAGTGACACCTTCGAAATCATCAGGAGCAAGTGCGTACTTGCCATTAGACTTCAGCTGGATCTTCTTCTCCTCAGCCCGCCCTTTCAGGTTGATGTCCAAGCCTTTGTTTAGCTTAATAACATTTGCCATTTATCTAAAAATTATTGAATAGTTGCAAGATGCGACGGCAAAATTACTAAATTTTGGGTAGATAACGGACAAAAAACTAAAAAAAATGTAGAAATACCGATAATTTGTTGTATTTTTGCCACGTGAAGATACTAAAACGATTCATCAGCATCGTCATCTGGACAGTCATCGCCGTGAACTTACTATCGGCAGCCATTCTCCGACTGCCAAGCGTTCAGCAGTTTGCAGGCAACAAGGTCTCTGAACTGCTGGGAGATAAGCTAGGCACAAAAGTAAGCGTGGGGCGGGTCGACCTCGGATTCCTCGACCGCATCATCATCGACGACGTCAATATTTATGACCAGCAAAAGAAACTGATGCTCACCGTATCTCGCATGGCCGTGAAAATCGACTATCTGCCGCTGGCTAACGGCAGGATCTCCATCTCATCAGCTCAGCTCTTCGGCGCCAACGCCAGGCTCTACCAAAAGAATGCGGAGACACCAACGAACTTTCAGTTCGTCATCGACTCACTAGCCTCGAAAGACACCGCCAGCCATACCCCACTAGACCTGAGAATCAACTCGCTCATCATCCGACGCTCTGGAGTCATATACGACAGACTGGACGTGGCGAGAACCAACCAACAACTGAATCCTCATCATCTGCGGTTCAGCGGTATCAGCGGACATATCAACCTAAAGGCACTGACTGACGACTCGCTGCATATCAACGTGAAGCGTCTCTCGCTCCACGAGAATTCCGGATTAGACATCAACCGCCTGAGTTTCCGGCTGGCAGCAGGGAGAAACCAATCCACACTGTCGGACTTCATCCTGCAAATGCCCAGCTCTGACCTAAGACTCGACTCACTGAAAGCCTACTACAGCTTGGACAAGAAAGGGCTCATCGCAGGAACTCTGAGGTTCTCTGGCGCTATCAAAGACGCCATCATAACACCTTCAGACCTAAGGAGTTTTGAACCTGCGCTCAAGAATTTCCAGAGAGGAATTTCGCTGACAGCCAACTTCAACGGAACTGATGAGCAAGTGAACATTCCAGAGCTGCTGATAGCCACTAAAGAAAAGGATATCGACATCAGTATGGAGGGTTGGATGGCCAACTGGCAACAACAACCTGCATGGCATCTCAACGTACAGCACCTCATCCTTAGTGAGGCAAGCCTGGACTTTCTCTCGAAGACTTTCAAACTGCCTGATGAACTGAAACGCATCGGCAACCTGCAGCTAACGGGTCTTTTCGACCACAACAGACTTGGAGAGACCAGCCTCAAGAGCCATGTGCAGAGTGGCATCGGCGACCTCGACATACAGTTCGGCATGAACAAAAGCCAGCGTTTTCAGGGAGACATAGTCACAGAGAACTTCAACCTTGGGCAAGTGCTCAACAACCAGCAGCTTGGCATGCTCTCCACACAATTGAAGACAGAAGGTCTATGGCGACAGTCGCCACAGAAACCTGAGATCAAGGTCAACGGAACTATCAAACAACTGGACTACAATAACTATTCCTATAGTAACATCAATCTTGACGGGCTTTACGACAAAGGGATCATCTCAGGACTTTTCAGCATCGACGATCCCAACCTGTCGGCACACCTGAACGGAGAAGTCAGTGAAATCGTGTTCACACCATCGGCTGGGAAACCAGGAACTATCAAGCTTCAGGGCGGCATCGGTCACTTCTCACCCGAAGCCACACATCTTAGCCACACCTTCGGCTCTTCTGTCTTTTCTGCCGACATCGACGCAGATATCATCTTGAGCAAACTGGAGGATGCAGAAGGGAGCATGAGAGTCAGCAACTTCACCATGACAGCTACAGAGGAACACCCCGCATACAAACTGGACAATTTCAGCCTCTCCTCGGGTTTCAGTGAAGGCATCCACTTCATCTCACTGAAGAGTGACTTTGCCGACGCAGAGCTAAAAGGGCACTTCAACTACCAGACACTGGCTCAGAGCTTTGTCAATCTCATAGGGTCACGACTCCCCACCCTACCCGGACTGCCACCTATCAAGAAAGGACCAGACAACAACTTCAGTCTGAGACTGCTGATGAGCAAGACCGACTGGCTTCAACGTTTTTTCGGCATCAACCTGAAGCTCCAGCAGCCTCTGAACTTGACAGCAAGGCTCAATGACCAAACCGACGATCTGGCACTGACTGGCGACCTACCCTCGTTTGCTTATAACGACGCCTGGTACAAAAACGCAAATATCGAAATCAGCTCTCCTGGGGACTCCCTGAACTGTAAGGCTAGTATTCTGAAGCTCATGGACGACGGACAGCGTATGAGCATCAGCCTCAATGCGCAGGCTGCCAGCAACAGCATCAACACCTCACTGAACTGGGACAACCACGATGATGAGGAAAAACTGAGCGGTGAACTGAATACCATCATCCGACTCTACAAGAACCTAGCCAACAAACCTGAAGCCCATGTGCGCATCCTACCCTCTCATGCCATCCTGAACAACAGCCAGTGGGACATCGAACCGTCGGCTATCCTCTATTCAGACAAGCGGCTGCTAGTAGACGAATTCGACCTACATCGCGGTCAGCAGCACATCATCATCGACGGCATTGCCTCAGAAAACCCCAACGACACAATGAAAGTCGATCTCAATGAGGTGGAGGTGGACTATATCCTAGACCTGGTGAACTTCCACACAGTAGAGTTCAGTGGTAAGGCCACAGGCATCGCTAATGTCTCGTCGCTTTTCGGACGCTTTGCTGCCAACGCAGACCTTCGCGTCGATGACTTCAAGTTCGAGAACGGACGCATGGGTACTCTCCAGGCTAAGGCTGACTGGAATCAAGAGGCTGAACAAATAGACATCCACGCTATTGCAGACGACGGCGAAGAGGCCAAGACATTAATCAACGGCTATGTATCGCCCGTGCATGAAACCATCGACCTGGAGATCGATGCCCAAGGCACGTACCTGGACTTCATGCACAGTTTCACCAAGACCTTCCTTAGCCATATCACAGGGCATGCAGAGGGCGACGTCAGACTGGCAGGCACCCTCGACAACATCAACCTGACAGGCAACCTCGTCGTTGATGGGGAAGCCACTGTGACCGCCCTCAACACCACTTACAAGCTGGAACGCGATACACTGGTGATGATACCTGACGAGATAGAACTCAAGCACATGACCGTACTTGACAAAGACGGACACAGGGCTTACCTCTCTGGTGGCATCCATCATGAACACCTGACCAACCTAAGTTTTGACCTCTATGTCGATGCAGAGAACCTGCTGGCCTACGACTTCGACGACTTTGGTGACTCGTCGTTCTACGGGACGGTATATGCCTCAGGCAACGTCGGCATTCACGGTCACGGAAACGACGTTGTGATTGATTGCGACGTCACGCCTCAAAAGAATTCCGTCTTCGTATATAATGCCGCTACACCGGATGCCATCTCCAAACAGGAGTTCATCGAGTGGGACAATGACGAAGCGACAGACAACCAGAAAAAGGCCGACAAAAGCAGTTCGAACAGAGCCACTGAGACCGATATCTACATCAACTTCCTCGTGAACACCACACCTGACGCGACCCTGCGCTTACTCATGGACAAGAACACCAACGACTATATCACGCTAAACGGTGAAGGTAGCATCCGGGCAACCTTCCATAACAAGGGCGCCTTCAACATGTTCGGTACCTATACCGTCGATCACGGAACCTATGGAATTACCATACAGAACATCATTAAGAAGAACTTCACTTTCAACAGGGGCGGCACCATCGTCTTCGGCGGTGATCCCTATCAGGCTGCCCTCAACCTGCAGGCCGTCTATACCGTCAACAGCGTCAGCCTGTCTGACCTGAACATCGGCAACTCGTTCACCAACAATACCATACGCGTGAACTGTCTGATGAATATCGGCGGACAGCCAGCAGCACCTCAAGTGGAATTCGATCTTGAGATGCCGACCGTGAATGCCGATGAACAACAGATGGTGCGTTCCGTGATCAACGGACAACAAGAGATGAACCAGCAAGTGGTATATCTGCTTGCCATCGGACGATTCTACAACCAGGGAGCCAACAATGCTGACGAACAGAAGCCTGATCGGACGACCTTGGCCATGCAGAGTTTCCTTTCTGGTACGCTCTCCACCCAAATCAACACCCTGCTCAACCAAATCATTAAGAATGATAACTGGAACTTCGGCGCTAATATCTCAACAGGTAATGAAGGATGGCATAATGCTGAATACGAGGGCATCATCAGCGGACGTATGTTTAACAACCGACTGGTGCTCAACGGACAGTTCGGTTATCGCGACAACGCCACCCGAGCCAATCCCTCGTTTATCGGGGACTTCGACCTACAGTATCTGCTCTACCCCAGCGGTAACCTCGCACTGAAGGTGTATAACCAGACAAACGACCGCTATTTCACAAAGTCGAGTCTGAACACTCAGGGCATCGGTATCATCATGAAGAAAGATTTCAATAACCTACGGGATCTCTTCTCCAGTCAGAAGAAAAAGAAAAAGAGAACTACGGAAACTGAAAAAAAACAAGAGAGGTAACCCCCTCTCTTGTCTTGTCACTATTTACTTCCGATATACAGGAACAGCATGCCAAGCAGCACCAATGCTAAATCGAAAGCCTTAGCACGCAGGTTCTTCTCATGGAAGAACATTGCGCCGAACATGAAGCTGACAATCACACTACCGCGACGCACCATCGACACAATCGAAATCATCGCATCAGGCAAGGACAGAGAATAGAAATACACGAAATCGGCCGTTGAAAGAAACAAACTCACGCCAACTATAGACCAAGACCAGTGGAAAGGTGTTGTCTGCTCGTGTTTCGGCCACCAGAGCAGCCAGAGCATCGCCCCCATCATGCCACATTGGTAGATGTTGTACCAAGACTGGACCATCATACGATCAAGGCCGACACCACCACTCTCTACAGGAGCCATCAGATACTTGTCGTATAAGCCACTGATAGCCCCCAGGGCCGCTGCACCTACTATCATATAGATCCAATGGTCGTGCTTGAAATCGATACCTTCCTTCTTGCCACTGCGACTCAGCATCAGGAAAGAAGCTACCGCCAAGAGCACACCAACCCATTGCCAGACATTCAGACGCTCACCGAAGACCAACAAGGCACCCACAAGCACCATCACAGGACGAGTGGCATTGATAGGACCGACAATCGTCAACGGCAGGTGTTTCATGCCGAAATAGCCGAGAATCCAACTAGAGAGGACGATAAAAGCTTTCAGTACAATATATTTGTGGAGCTCCCATCCCCCACTTGCCGTATGGAAGATGGTGCCATCAAGCACGTCGGACGTGGCACTCAAGACAATAAAAGGAAGGAAGACCAACGATGAGAAAAGCGTGTTCAGGAACAATACCGGAATTACCGCATTCTCCTTCAGTGCTTGTTTCTTTAATGAGTCATAGCAGCCAAGCAGTGCCGCCGACATAAAGGCCAATATCAACCACATATCTCAGTATCTCTCTTTCTATAACCGATAGAAAAGGTAATCCCCACCAGGCGGCGGGGATTACCTTATTTAAATCTTTGTGATAATCTTAGCTCCTTCCTTGAGGGCTTCCATGTTAAGCGGTATCAGCGAGTGATGACGCTCGGGAAGGGTCTTATAAAGAGCCTTCTCAACACCCTTGTCGCTGACGACGGGAGCCACCTTCAGCAGTCCGCCAAGAACAATCATGTTGAACACCTTACCGTTCTTCATCTCAGCAGCCTTGTCCATCGCATTGATCTCATAGACAGTGATGTCCTTACGCGTCGGCTTGTTGATGATGCCGAAACCGTCGTAGATCAGGATACCACCAGGCTTGATTTTCGGCTCAAACTTCTCCAGTGAAGGCTGGTTCAGCACGACAGCGATATCGTACTTGCTCAGGATAGGCGAAGATATACGCTCATCGCTGACAATCACTGTGACGTTGGCAGTACCACCACGCTGCTCAGGACCGTAGGCAGGCATCCAAGTGACTTCCTTGTCCTCCATCAGTCCACTATAGGCCAGAATCTTACCCATTGAGAGCACACCCTGACCTCCGAAACCACTGATAATTATTTCTTTTTTCATAACTATTCACTTTTCACTATTCTCTATTCACTTCTCACCTGTCGTGTCTTTGAGGTCTCCTTTAGGATAGAAGGGGAACATATTCTCCTTCATCCACTCGTTAGCCTTGGCAGGTGTGAGTTTCCAACCGCTGTTACAGGTAGAAACAAACTCCACCAGACTAGAGCCCTTGCCAGCCATCGAAGCCTCAAAAGCCTTGCGCAGTGCCTTCTTAGCCTTATTGATAGAAGCAACGCTCTCCACGCTCTGGCGCGTCACGTAGCACGTTCCCTCCAGCTGAGCAGCAATATCGGCCATCTTCAAAGGATAACCGTGAATCTCTGGATCACGACCATAAGGACAGGTTGAGGTCTTCTGACCAATCAGTGTTGTAGGAGCCATCTGACCACCCGTCATACCATAGATGGCATTGTTGACGAAGATGATGACAATATTCTCACCACGGTTCAGAGCATGGATGGTTTCACAAGTACCGATACAAGCCAAGTCGCCATCACCTTGATAGGTGAACACCAGACGGTCAGGCCAGCAGCGCTTGATACCCGTAGCCAGTGCGGGAGCACGACCGTGGGCAGCCTCCTGCCAGTCGATATCTATATAATTGTACGCGAAGACTGCACAACCTACAGGCGATACACCTACAGTCTTGTCTTCCATTCCCATCTCCTCGATGACTTCGGCAATGAGCTTGTGCACTACACCATGACTACAACCTGGGCAATAGTGCATGTTATTGTCGTTCATCAGCGTCGGCTTCTTGCAGACGATATTCTCTGGTTGAACTATCTGATTTCTATCCATAGCCTTACATCATTTTCTTTAAAGCATCAACAATTTCCTCGGGCTCAGGAACAATACCACCAAGACGGCCGAACTGCTCCACAGGAATGGCACCATTCACAGCCAGACGGACATCCTGTACCATCTGTCCTGCATTGATCTCCACAACGAGGACACCCTTCTTACTCTTGGCAAGGGCTGCAATCTCCTTCGTGGGGAACGGGAAAAGCGTAATCGGACGGAACAGACCTACCTTAATGCCCTGTTCACGGGCAATCTCGATAGCCTTCTCCGACAGACGGGCAGCACTTCCGAAGGCTACGATGGCATACTCAGCATCGTCGCAGTGCTGCTGTTCGTAGCGCACCTCATTCTCCTGAATCTTACGATATTTCTCCTGCAGGGCGAGATTGCGCTGTTCCATGATCTCGGGTTTCAGCTCCAGCGAGGTAATCACGACACGCTCACGATTCTTTGGCTTACCTGTAGAAGCCCAAGGGCACTGCTTGATCACCTCCTCGTCGGTACGACGGGGCTTGAACGGCGGCAGCACCACCTTCTCCATCATCTGACCAATCACACCGTCAGAGAGAATCATGGCAGGATTGCGATACTTGAAGGCCAGTTCAAAGGCGAGATCAACAAAGTCGGCCATCTCCTGTACAGAGTTCGGAGCCAGCACAATCACCTTGTAGTCACCGTTACCACCACCACGGGTAGCCTGGAAATAGTCACCCTGTGAAGGCTGGATCGTTCCCAGACCAGGACCGCCGCGCTGCACATTGACAAACACGCCCGGCACCTCGGCACCAGCCATATAAGTGATACCCTCCTGCATCAAGGCGACACCAGGAGAAGAACTGGAGGTCATCGCACGCTTACCAGCTCCGGCAGCACCATAGACCATATAAATAGATGCCAGCTCACTCTCTGCCTGCACCACCTGCATACCAGTGGTCTCCCAAGGCTTCAGTTCAGCCAGCGTCTCAATCACCTCACTCTGCGGAGTAATAGGATAGCCGAAATAGCCGTCGCATCCGCAACGAATAGCAGCATGGGCGATAGCCTCATTGCCCTTCATCAACACAACTTCTCTTTCTTCTGCCATAGCTTACTCCTCCACTTTTTTACGATACACGGTGATACAACCGTCTGGGCAGACGATGCCACATGAGGCACAGCCCACGCAGGCTTCCTCATTGACAGCCTCCACATAGGGATAACCGTGCAGATTCACTTTGTTGGCCAGGGCGATGACCTTCTGAGGGCAAGCGATGATGCAAAGGCTGCATCCCTTACAACGCTCAGTATTCACCTCGATGGCGCCTTTCATTTTTGCCATATTGTATCTGTTTAATGCATTAAATCTTTAATTTCGGGGTGCAAAGGTAACAATAAGTAAGGAAAATCCAAAGAAAAAACGACATTTTCTTCAAATTTTCCTTAATTATCTGCCTTTTGGCAATTCAGAGACCTACCAGATCTTCACACGATTCTCTGGGGCGACATAAATCTTGCCACTCTTCACGTTGAACAGTCTGTACCAGTCGTCGAAGAGCGTCACGATACCATTCACACGGTTGATACCGGAAGAATGGTCATCATTATAATAGGCATCCTTCAAGTGTTCAAGACTATAGGGGCCCTGCCAAAGCTTGGCATAGTGGAGGAAGAACTCCTGACAAGCCAGGTCTAAGGCCTCGCCACTCAGGCCCTCCTTCGTCTTCTTTTGCTTGAAGAACTCATAGGCCAGCGTCACGCCACCGTAATCGGCCATATTCTCGACCAAAGTCTTCTGGCCGTCAGCAGCCTGACCAGGGAAAGCCTCAAGTTCATCGAAGAGGGCTACCATCTTATCCTGCTTTTCTTTGAACTTTGCACCATCCTCAGCCGACCACCAGTTCCTATAATAACCTTTCTCGTCGAACTGGGCTCCGCTGGCATCAAAGCCGTGGGTCATCTCATGTCCAAAAACGCAAGTGGCCATCAGACGATTGTACTCATCATCCTTAGGATACATATCTTCACTGACAAATTGAGGGAAGATGACGAGGGCATTGTCGCCTGGACTATAGAATGCATTTTGGATACCATACCAGCTAAAGTATTGAATGCTGGCCATAGGAATGTCCTCCACCTTTTTACCGAGCAGATACTTTTGCTTGTTTGCCATGTTCTGCTGCATAAGGGAAAGATAATCCTCAACCAGTGTGTTCTTTTCGTCCAGCGTAAACTCACCATCATAGAAACGGTCTGGCACACCTACATAGAACTTCATGGCCTTCAGCTTGTCAAGTGCAGCCTGACGGGTAGCGTCGCTGAGCCAGTCGAGCGTCTCAATTCGCTTCTGGAACACCGTGCGCAGTTCCTCCAGATTGGCCGTGCAAACCTCCACCTGGTTCTCAGAAATTTTCTGCAGGATATTATAAGACAGCTTGTTCATCAAAATAGGAGCAGTGGCAGTAATCAGGCGAAACAGTTCACGGTTTATTTCTGCTTCAGTCGTGTTTTGATAATCAGTCTTGATAAAGTCGCTGGCTTTCATAACAGCATAGTATCGCATGTAGTCGTAGCCAAAGATGAGGCCGTCATTCTCTTCCAGAATATTTGAAACCCCTTTCATATATGACTTAAACGCATCTGAATTGTTAAGAACACTAAGTTCGTCCAGATTGAAAGCTGCAGTGAGCGACTCATAGCTGACTTCATCCTTGACGTCAGCGGCACGTGTACCACTGGCCCGTGCGATGTTCTTGGCTTCGATATACTGCGGCATGCTTATCATCCCATACCACTTGCCATGAATGCCAAAGCCCTCAGACTGGACAGCATTGGCAGACTCTTCATTAATCTTACATTCGTAAAGGAATGACTCGTATGCCAGAATATTTGCAGCACGAAGAGCGAGCTTTTCCTGATAATCAGAAGCCGATAAAATTTCGGGCTCTGTTACCTTATCAATAAGCACCAGAATAGCCAGGATGCGCTCAAGAAGCTTATCAGTATTATTCATTTGCTTTGCTGTCCTAGTGTAGGTCAGCAAATCACCAGTCATGACCATTTCCTTGAAGGCATGGGTTTCGGTTTGACCTTCCACAACCTTGGTGAAGATCGGGTTGAGACCCTTATCCTGCAGTTTGCCGATTTCCTGCAATAACGTGCCTATGCTGGTAGGCTTTTGGATTTTCAGATAGTCAAGTATGCTCTTTACGTCTTCCTCAAACGTCGGAGCCTTACCCGTTATATTCTTTGCGAGGTGCTGTGCCAGCGGGTCGCTGGAGTTCATGAAGTCGTTGTAAAAAATTTCTTTGTACTTCGTATCAACATTATTAACGTAGCCATTATCATCCTTGGCATGCGTCTTGTCCCAAGTTCCAAAGGCATACATATAGAAATTATCACCAGGATTGACGCTGGGGTCCATCCACGCAGCATCTTTGAAAGGTAAATTCTGTTCCTGCTGTCCAGGAGACACGGGGTTGTCACTATTCTCATCAACACAAGATGTTAATGAAAGGCTGGTGAATAGGATGGCAGCCATCATCCATTGAATTCTTTTCTTCATATTCTTTGGCTTTTAATAAACAAGTTATAGTTACAAATTCTTACCAGATCTTCACGCGGTCCTCTGGGGCGACATAAATCTTGCCACTCTTCACGTTGAACAGTCTGTACCAGTCGTCGAAGAGCGTTACGACGCCATTCACACGGTTGATGCCGGAAGAATGGTCATCATTATAATAGGCATCCTTCAAGTGTTCAAGACTATAGGAGCCCTGCCAATGCATGGCATAATGGAGGAAGAACTCCTGACAAGCCAGGTCTAAGGCCTCGCCACTCAGGCCATCCTTCTCCTTCTGCTGCTTGAAGAGCTCATAGGCGAGCGTTACGCCGCCATAGTCGGCCATATTCTCTGTCAAGGTAAACCGGCCGTTAGCCGTCTGACCATGGAAGGCCTCCAGACGATTATAGAGGGTAATCATCTTATCCTGCTTTTCTTTGAACTTTGCAGCATCCGCAGGCGTCCACCAATTCTTTTTATAACCTCTCGCGTCGTACGTTGCTCCGTTGGCATCAAAGCCATGGGTCATCTCATGACCAAAAACAAAATTCGCCATTTGACGGACGTACACATCATTCTTAGGATACATCTCTTCGCTGATATATATAGGGAAGATGACGAGGGCATTGTTACCAGGACTATAAAATGCATTCAGGGCACCATACCACCTATTATATTGAACGCTGGCCATAGGAAAGTCCTCCACCTTTTTGCCGAGCAGAGACTTTTGCTTGTTTGCCATGTTCTGCTGCATGAGGGAAAGTGCATCCTCAACCAGTGTATTCTTTTCATCCAGCGTAAACTCACCATCAATAAAGCGGTCGGGCACGCCTACATTGAACTTCATGGCCTTCAGCTTGTCAAGTGCAGCCTGACGGGTGGCGTCGCTGAGCCAGTCGAGCTTCTCCAAGCGCTTCTGGAACACCGTGCGCAGTTCCTCCAGACTGGCCGTGCAAACCTCCACCTGGTTCTGGCCAATTCTCTGCATAGTATCATGAGTCAGCCTGTTCATCATAAGAGGAGCTATGCTGGAAAACATGCGGAACATTTCACGGTTTATTACTGTTTCCGTTGAGTTTTTATAATAAGCCTTGAAAAAGTCGCTGGCTTTCATAACAGCATAGTATCGCATGTAGTCGTAGCCAAAGGTGAGGCCGTCTTCCTCTTTCAGGAAACCTTCAACGTCTTTCATATATGACTTAAACGCATCTGAATTGTTAAGAATAGAATGTTCGCCCAGATTGAAAGCTGCTGTGAGCGCCTCCGGGCTGATTTCATCCTTGACGGCATCAGCACGCGTACCACTGGGCCGCGCGATGTCCTTGGCTTCGATATATTGCGGCATGCTCACCATCCCTGGATCCTTACCATGAATGCCAGAGCCCTCAAGCTGGAGAGAACTGGCTGCCTCGTCCTGAGAATAACAGCCGTAAAGGTATTCCTCGAATGCCAGAATTTTTTTCGCGCGAGCAGCGAGACCTATCAGATACTCATCAGAATTCGACTTGATCTTCTCGGGCTCTGCTATCACATCAATAGATCCCAGTACATTCATGATTGTATTAAGATAGGTATCTCTTGTGTTCTGTTGTATTGCTCTCTTGCTATCTGTCAGCAAATCACCGATGAATACCATTTCCAAAAAAGCATGGGTTTCTTCATGGCCTTCCACTAGTTTGGCGAAGAACGGGTTGAGACCCTTGTCCTGCAGCTTGCCGATTTCCTGCAGTGACGTGCCTATGCTGGTAGGCTTCTGGATTTTCAGATAGTCAAGTACGCTCTTGACGTCTTCCTCAAACGTCGTGGCCGGCGCCTTTATATTCTTGACAAGGTGCTGTGCCAGCGGATCGCTGGAGTTCATGAAGTCGTTGTAGAGCATATCAGAATACTTCCGGGCAATATTGAAGACGTAACCGTTATCATCCTGGGCATGCGTCTTGTCCCAGGTTCCAAAGACATACATATAGAAATTATCACCGGGATTGACACTGGGATCCATCCATGCAGCATGGATGAAAGGTAAATTCTGTTCCTGCTGTCCAGGAGACACGGGGTTGTCACTATTCTCATCAACACAAGACGTTAATGAAAGGCTGCTGAATAGGATGGCAGCCATCATCCATTGAATTCTTTTCTTCATACTCTCATTCAGTTATATTAATAGATTAGTTTTACTTAAATACAAGTCGGGATGTGGGCAGACCTTTGGCCGATAAGGTCAACGTAGCCTTGCCTCGCTTGCCAGTATGGCGGACAACTGCCAGCGCACGTCCCTGCCAGACGCGATGGGTATTGTCGAAATACGGGTCTTCATCCTTGACGTCGGCATTGCCTGCAGCAAGCAACGCAGCATTGCCGCTGACTGCGAAAGTCAGCTGGTCGCCAGCAGTTGGTACTACCCTACCCTCGCCGTCAACGATCTCGACAGTGATGAAGGCAAGACCATTCTCCGAGAGAGCAGTCTTGTCGGCAGTCAGACGAATGGCAGCTGGCGTGCCTGCCGTCTGTATCTCGCATTGCTCAGTGCCAGCCACAGCACGCAGCGTACCAGCCTGATAAGGCAGGGAAAACGTGGCCTTCATCTCTGCTGTCGCCTGCTCTCCAATGAGTTGGTCATTCAGATAGAGACTGACCTTCGGCTCTCTGGTATAGACCTCAACCTCAATAGGTTTTCCCTCCCATCCTGGCCAGTTCCAACTGTCTGTAGTAGGCCACGTGCTCCACATCGAGGTCTTCACCTTCCCGTGATAGCCGTCCGGCTCACGCACGGCCATATACGTTGTTCCACCATTCCACAACAAAGAACGATAGTAGCTGACGGGCTTGCGCTTGCCTGTCAGATCGACATCGCCGCAATAGGCAGCATGCCAGGGATAGAGCGGACGTTCCCACGACTCTCCCGGCACCTCACCCTCGTAGTAATAGCGCCCGATGCCAGACTCTCCGAGGTAGTCGAGTCCTGTCCACACGAAGTCACCGAAGATATAGCTGTGATCCATCGTCATGCGGTAGTTGCTCCAGGCATCACGGGGATAGCTCTCCGTCTGCATCATCATACGACTGGGCACGCGCCCATGGTCGCCCTCCGCCTTGAATATCAGATAGTTATAACCTACGATATCGTGTTCCGCCGCCAACGGGTCGTAGATATCCCAGTCACGATCCCACGCAGCCAGCGCAGAGGTGACAGGACGATGCTGGGGATCGAGCTCGCGGATACGTGTGGCCAGAAGATGAGCCGTTTTCACCACCTCGATCTTCTTGCGCTCAATGACCTCGTTGCCGATGCTCCAGCAGAAAATGCTGGGGTGCAGCCGATCACGACACACCATCGCATCCACATCACGCTGCCACCACGCATCAAAAAGAGTTGAGTAGTCATAGACATTCTCGTTCTTATGTTCGCGCCAGCCGTCGAAAGCCTCATCGATCACCAGCAGTCCCACCTCGTCGCAAGCCTTCAGAAAAGCCTCCGAAGGCGGATTGTGGGAGGTGCGCACGGCATTGAAGCCTGCCTCCTTCATCAAGCGGGCCTTGCGATACTCAGCCTCATCATAGGCTGCGGCACCCAGGATACCATTATCATGGTGCAGACAGGCACCGTTCAGTTTGATCGGCTTGCCATTAAGCAGCAGTCCTCGCTCAACATCGTAGTCGATGGTGCGGATACCATAGCTGACATTCAGTTTGTCACCACCAGGCACGGCGAGTTCAGCCTCATAGAGATAAGGATCATCGGGCGACCACAGGCGAGGTGCCTCCACCTCGATGGTGCGCTCCAACGGATAGGACGTCCCATCTTCCCGGATAACCGTCGCACTGAGGTTCACGTGATGGATATCCGGCATCGTCACCCGTATGCTCCAGTCGTCGATATAGGTCTTCGGCGTCGTCACAAGCCACACGTTGCGATAGATGCCAGAACCGGAGTACCAGCGGCAGTTCTTCTGCTGAGCGTTATCGACACTGACCACAATCTCATTGCGCCCTATATTAATATAAGGTGTGGCATCCACCCAGAACGATGAGTAGCCATAGGGCCACCCTCCAGCCTTGTGACCATTGACGAAAACCTGGGAGTTCATATAGACACCCTCGAAATAGAGGCGTATCTTCTTTCCCGCATAGGCATTGCCAAGTGTCAGCGTACGCCGGTACCACCCCTTGCCCGTAGGCAGATAGGCACCGTCGTTGCCCGCAGGTGCATTGACGTCGAAACGATGACAGATACTCCAGTCGTGGGGCAAGGTGACGTTTTGGGCCTTTGTAAAGTCACTGTCGTTCTGTACAAACTGCCACTGGTCGTTGAGCAACTGCTTGCGCGGCAGAGAGGTTGCCGCTGTCACGATGGTCGTTACTGCCAATAACAAGGCTGCCACCATCATCCTGATAAAGACATGGGAATTAGTCATAATTGTAATAAGTTAATAAGTCTTTGGATTTTAGGTTGTTAGTCTCGTCTTTTAAGGATTATACATGTCCTTGCAGTAGAAAGCCATGATGTCGTCGAGCATGCGCTTGGCCTCGACAGCCGGACTGTCGGGGTCAAGCGCTATCGCCTGAATATAGTTGTTGATAGCTTCGTGCCACTGGCCGCGCTTTCGTGCTTCATTACCCTGCTGATAAAAGGCCTCAGCAGCAGCCACCTTTTCACTATTCACTTTGCCCTATTTATAGTATTCTTTTTTACCCGCAGCGAGTGTATTCTTCATCAGCGAGCAGATAGTCATGGGCCCTACACCACCAGGCACAGGCGTGATATACGAGCACTTAGGTGCCACCTCGTCGAACTTCACGTCGCCGTTCAGACGGAAGCCGCTTTTCTTCGTGGCATCAGGCACACGCGTGGTACCTACATCGACAATCACAGCCCCCTCCTTCACCATATCAGCGGTGACGAAGTCTGGCTGACCAATGGCCGCGATGATGATATCAGCTGCACGGCACTCTTCCTTTAAGGTCTTGGAGCGTGAATGACATACAGTCACCGTTGCATCGCCATATTGCTTCTGCATCATCAGCTGTGCCATAGGCTTGCCGACGATATTAGAGCGTCCCAGAATGACACATTTCTTGCCTGAGGTCTCGATGCCATAGCGTTTCAGCAGCGTAATGATGCCTAAAGGCGTAGCAGAGATGAAACAAGGCAAGCCGATAGCCATACGGCCGACATTGATAGGATGGAAACCATCCACATCCTTACGGTAGTCGATGGCCTCGATGATCTTCTGCTCGTCGATATGCTTGGGCAAGGGCAGTTGCACGATGAAACCATCGACATCGTCGTCCTTGTTCAGCTTATCGACACAAGCCAGCAGTTCTGCCTCTGTGATGTCAGCCTCGAAGCGGATGAGCGTCGATTTGAAACCACAGGCCTCGCAGGCCAGCACCTTATTCTTCACATAGGTCTCAGAACCACCGTCGTGACCCACGAGCACAGCTGCCAGATGGGGCTGCTTGCCACCACGGGCCATGATCTCCTTTACCTCTTCGGCTATCTCAGCCTTGATGGCTGCTGCCGTTGCTTTTCCGTCAATCAGTTGCATCTGGTATTTCAGTTTTTCTATTCTTCAACTCTTCAAATTCTCAAAGTTTCGGCATACCGCCCTTCATGGCCTTCATGGCGTTGGCCATCTGAGCCATCTTCGATGAGTTCAGGCCTGTCACCATCTTCATCATCTTTCGCGTCTGGTCGAACTGCTTCATCAGACGATTCACATCCTCCAGCTTCGTACCTGAGCCTGCAGCGATACGCTTGCGACGGCTCTGGTTGATGATATCGGGATTCTGGCGCTCCTTCGGCGTCATCGAGTTGATGATAGCCTCAATGCCCTTGAAGGCGTTATCGTCGATATCGAGATCCTTGATCTGCTTGCCTACACCAGGAATCATCGCAGCCAGATCCTTGATGTTACCCATCTTCTTGATCTGCTGTATCTGACCCATGAAGTCCTCGAAATCGAACTTGTTCTTACGGATCTTCTTCTCCAGGCGTTTGGCTTCCTCCTCGTCGTACTGCTGCTGAGCGCGCTCCACGAGAGACACGATATCACCCATGCCGAGGATACGGTCTGCCATACGTTCAGGATGGAACACGTCGATGGCCTCCATCTTCTCACCCGTACCAACGAACTTGATAGGCTTCGTCACCACAGTACGGATAGAGAGGGCAGCACCACCACGGGTGTCACCGTCGAGTTTCGTCAGCACCACGCCGTCGAAGTCCAGACGGTCGTTGAACTCCTTGGCGGTATTCACGGCATCCTGACCAGTCATCGAATCGACCACGAAAAGCGTCTCGTTGGGATGGATTGCATTCTTCAGCGTCTCAATCTCATTCATCATCTCTTCATCGACGGCCAGACGACCAGCGGTATCGACGATGACTACATCGTAGGCCTTAGCCTTGGCCTCCTGAATGGCGTGGTTGGCAATCTCCAACACGTTCTTATTGTCAGGCTCCGTATAGACGGGCACGCCTACTCCCTCTCCCACGACCTTCAGCTGCTCGATAGCAGCGGGACGATAGACGTCGCAGGCCACCAGCAACGGCTTCTTGTGATGACGCGTCTTCAACAGGTTGGCGAGCTTACCGCTGAACGTGGTCTTACCAGAACCCTGCAGACCCGACATCAGGATGATGGCAGGTGCACCAGGACGGCCCTCGACCTTCAGTTCGGCAGCCTTGCCTCCCATCAGTTCCGCCAGTTCGTCGTGCACAATCTTCACCATCAACTGGCTGGGCTTCACGGCAGTGAGCACGTTCATACCCATCGCCTTCTGCTTCACGGTATCCGTGAACGACTTTGCCACCTTGTAGTTCACGTCGGCATCAAGCAGTGCACGACGCACGTCTTTCAGGGTTTCAGCTACGTTGATCTCGGTGATCTTTCCCTCACCTTTCAGTATCTTGAACGATCTCTCAAGTCTGTCACTTAAATTCTCAAACATATTCTATCTTGTAAACTTTAAATTACCTCATAACCGAACTTCTCGCAGAGGCTGAGACTCATCTCCTTCAGCTTGAACTTCTGGATCTTGCCAGAGCCAGTCAGCGGGAACTCGTCGATGAAGAACACGTACTTCGGAATCTTGTAGCGAGCGATCTTACCGCGACAGAATTCCTGCACGTCCTCCGGCTCCATCTTCACACCAGGCTGGAGGATGATGAAGGCACCCACAGCCTCGCCATATTTCTTCGAAGGTACAGCTGCTACCTGCACATCCTTGATACCAGGCATGTGGTAGAGGAACTCCTCAATCTCGCGCGGATAGATATTCTCACCGCCTCGGATAATCATGTCCTTGATACGACCCGTGATGCGATAGAAACCATTCTCATCCTTCACACCCAGGTCACCTGAATGCAGGAAGCCGTTCTTGTCGATCACCTCAGCCGTTGCCTGCGGGTTCTTATAGTAGCCCTTCATCACGTTGAAGCCTCGGCAGCACATCTCACCCTGCACACCTACGGGACACTCCTCACCCGTCTCCGGATCGAGCACCTTCACCTCTACAAAGGGATAGTCGCGGCCCACGGTGGTGCAGCGCTGCTCGAACGTATCGTTCAGACAGGTCTGCGTCATACCAGGCGAAGACTCCGTCAGACCATACACGCTGGTAATAGTCATGAACATCTTCTCCGACACGCGCTTCATCAATTCAATAGGACAGAGCGAACCTGCCATGATACCCGTGCGGAGACAGCTGACGTCAAACATGTTGAACATCGGGTGATCCAACTCTGCGATAAACATCGTAGGCACACCATAGACAGCGGTACAACGCTCCTTATGGATGGAAGCCAGTACCACCAGTGGGTCGAATTTCTCCACCACCACTTCCGTACAACCGTGCGTCAGACAGTTCATCGTGGCCAACACCACACCAAAGCAATGGAACAGCGGCACACAGACGCAGAGCTTATCATCCTGCGTGAAGCCCATGTTCTCACCCGTGAAGTAACCATCGTTGGCAATACCAAAGTGAGTCAGCATCACGCCCTTGGGGAAGCCCGTCGTACCTGAGGTGTACTGCATATTGCAGACATCGTGGCAGGTGACGTTCTTCTTCATCTCATCAAGCTCCTCGTCCTCGACGTTCTGGCCCAGGAGCAGCAACTCGGCCGTGTTGAACATACCACGATATTTCTCCATACCGATGAACACCACATTCTTCATGTGTGGGAAGCGCTCAGAGTTCAGGTGTCCGCGCTCGCAGTTCTTCAACTCAGGCAACATCGTGTAGGTCATATCCACATAGTTACAGTCCCACGTGCCGTCGGTGATGCAGAGGGTATGCATGTCGGAGTCCTTGCACAGATACTCCAGCTCGTTCTGCTTGTAGTTCGTGTTCACCGTCACCAGCACGGCACCAATCTTCGCCGTTGCATAGAGGAACGTCAGCCAGTCAGGCACGTTCGTAGCCCAGATACCCACGTTAGAACCTTTCTTCACACCGATGGCAATCAGACCCTTGGCGAGGTTATCGACACGCTCATTAAACTTACTCCAAGTGAAGCGCAGGTCGCGGTCTGAATAGACGATATATTCCTTGTCGGGCGTCTTCTCAGCCCAATACTCCAGCCACTGTCCGAGGGTACGCTCTGAGAGCTGATAGCCCTTACTGCCCGTCTCTGCGGGGTATGTCCTGTCTGGCAGCGGACGGCCTGCCATATCTAATTTCACGTTACTCATATCAGAATGGGATATAAACGAGTGCTAAGATTTTCGCAGACTTGCCAAGCGCTCCGTGCAGATGATGCTTCACGATCGAGTCGTAGTAGATCGAGTCGCCAGCCATCAGGGTATATTTCTCTTTGCCATATTCCAGCTCGATCTCTCCTTCCATCACGTAGATGAACTCCTCACCCTCATGGGCAGAGAGCTTATAGTCGAGCGAGTCCGTAGGGTTGATGTCGATGATAAACGGCTCCATGTGGCGACCAGCCTTCTGCTGTGCCAACGGATGATACTCCATATGCTTGCGGGCATCGGTAGCACCATTAGAGAAGCTGATGCTACTGTCGCGCTCACGGTCGGCGGCACGTGTTACCACAGGTCCCAGCGCATCGTTGTCATCCATGAACGTACCCAGACGCACACCCAGTGCACGGGCTATCTTGATCAGCGGACCCAGCGAGGGCAGGTTCTGATCGTTCTCAATGCTGTTAATCTGCTCTACAGAGAGACCTGTGCTCTCAGCAACCTCCTCGATCGAGAGGTTCTTAGTTTCTCTGAGTCCCTTGATCTTGGAACCCACATAAGTGTTAGTGTTGGACATAATAACGTTATAAATTGATATCAATATTTACTTTGGGGCGCAAAATTACAACAAAAAAACGAGACTCCCAAACTTTGAGCCTCGTTTTTATATAAATAAGGTGAAAACGTTGACGCCGTCAGGGTTCCTTGCGCATCGAGAACTCGCAGCCGCAGTACTGCTGATTATAGAACTCGTATTCCTTCAGCAACTGGTTGCGGCGATCCTGAAGGCCGCCCTTGCGCCAGTTCTGGTCCCAGAACGTTGTGCCAGCCGCCGCCTGTTCCGCCAAGCGACCTGCCCGTTCTATCTGTTCCAGACGCTTCCAGCGGCTCGAAGCCAGCGTGGTCGTGAAATAGCGGATGCCGAGTTCCTTTGCCTTCTGAGCCGTCCTGGTCAGTCGGAGTGTGAAGCACAGCTCACAGCGTCGTCCGCGCTCAGGCTCTCCTTCCAGTCCACATACATCCTGTCGCCATCTGTCATGATCGTAGTCACCATCAATCCAACCCAGCCCCAGACTCTCCGCGTGGCGCTTGCTTTCCTGCTTACGGATCTCGTATTCTTCACGTGGGAAGATATTCGGATTGTAATAGAAAATCGTAGGCCGCACATCGTGCTGCACCATCCACTCAACAATCGCCGAGGAACATGGCGCACAGCAGGCGTGCAACAGCACCCTACCCTCTTCCTTTTCCAAAAGCCCATCAGGCAAAACGATTGCTGGTCTCTTCATCTTGGTGGCAAAGTTACGAAAAAATGGGTAATACCCAAAAGGTAAAAACCCATTTTTTCTTGTTCTGGCGTCATTTTCCTAGAAATTCACACCGATGGTGGCAAACAACGACCCTGTGCGCGACGTATCGAAATAGTCCTGACTGATATTGGCAAGACCGATATCATAACCCAATTCCGCATAGAGGAAGTCGTACTGCACACCACAACCCAGCCTGACACCACCGTCGAAACGGCTGAAGCCCTCCTTGTCGAAGCTACTGTAGGCCTGGCGCTGTCCGAAGTCCTTGATCTTTCCACCCACGCCCACAGCCACATAGCCGCCAGCAAAAGGCTGCACGCTGAAGCGCCCGTCGATGTCGATCTTGTACTTCATCAGCAGCGGCATCTCCAGATAGTCGAGGTTGTAGGTGAACTTAGAACCGTTGTAGCTACCCTCACCACCCTTCTCGATATAGGAAAGCCCCGTCTCGAAATACACAGGCGAGCGATAACCCAACTGCACACCGACCACAGCTCCCACGTCGAGGCCCGTCTTCATCGAGCCACCGTTGAGATAACGGTCGTCTGAACTCACCGTCGAGAAAGCAGCGCCCAGACGCAGGCCGCCATACACCTCCACAGGACTGCTATACCGATAGTTACTGTGCCCGTGATTCGAGCTATAATAATAAGGTCTGCGATATTGTGCTGAGGCAGACAGCGTGAGCACGAGGCCCATCATCATAATCATCAGTCTTTTCATAAGCGTTCAATCATTTTAATTGTTCGACGCTGCAAAATTAGACTGATTCGGACATAAAATAAAGGGATTTCTCCTAAAATGAATCGGGGAAATCCCTATATCGAAGGGGGATTCTGGTCAATGAGTTATAAGCCGCGTGCCTTCCAGATACGGTCCTTAGCGGCGTTGATCTCCTGGAATTTCTTCTCGGCAGCCTTCCTGACGTCCTCACCCAGCGCAGCCACCTTGTCAGGATGATGCTCCAGCGCAAGCTTGCGATAGGCCTTCTTCACCTCGTCGTCTGTTGCGTTCGGACTCACGCCCAGCACCTTGTAGGCGTCCTCCAGCGTGTTACCCTCCAGATGCAGCATCGAGTCAACCTCACTCTCACGGAGTCCCATCCAAAGGGCACACTCCTTCAGAGCCGCGATCTCACTCTGAGGCACACGACCATCGGCCTGCGCCACCATCACGAGGTAGTTCAGCAACTGCAGCCGCTGCGAGTAGTCCATCTGCTGGTTGATCTGCCCGCAGCACTGACGCACGGTCTGTTTGAACTGCTGCCAGCCCTCACGCTTCTGCTCGTCGAAGAGCTTGTTCAGGATCTCATTACCCTGCCCGACTGCATCATCACCAAAGTTCTGGCGCAGCATCTGGCGCACCAGTTCCATCTCTGAGTGCATCGCCTTGTCGTCGGCCTTGATGATATACGACGAGAGCACCAGCAACGAGAAGAGGAAGCTGTTGCGCTGCCCCTGCTGCATACGCTGGCGATACGCCTGCTGGTAAGCCTCATTAAACGACTGATACGACTGTTGCCGCCACTGTTCGTCACGTTCAGAACCTGCGCCCCACGTACCCGAATTGTCAGGATTATTCACATCATCCAGCATCGAATCGAAGAGCGAGCCGACGAGGTAGCCAGCCAACGCGCCCAGCGGACCTCCGGCCATCCAGCCGATGAAGCCGCCAATCCATTTTCCTGCTGCCATAGGCTACTTCTTGATGAGCGAAGCCACCCAGAGGATAGCCACAGCGCCGACGATGGCCGTACCAAGCTGACCCAGGATGCCGCCCCATGTGATACCCAGTTGCTCAAACAGCCAACCGCCCACGAGACCGCCAAACAAGCCCAGCACCAGATTCATAATGAATCCCATGCCGCCACCTTTCATCAACTTGCCAGCGCAGAAGCCAGCCAGACATCCAATGATAATCGAACCTATAATACCCATAATTATTAACCTATTTAGTATTTGACGCTGCAAAAGTAGTTAAAAGACTCGACATTAGCAAACATTTTGCACGTTTTTTCGTACACACATCGCATTACAGGAAAATAAACTTTTGTGCATTTGTGCATTTGGTATGTGCAAGTTGCCCAAAAGTTATCCAAAATAACATAATATAATATATAATATATATATTATATATTATATTAATTAATAATTAAGCCTGTTTGCACTAATTTCTTCTAGCAAATGCACAAATGCACAATGCACAATGAAAGAATTACAAACAACTGGCAATCAGAATATTAGCATCTAAATTGAAGAGAGCCACTTATCATGGTGACAAATGGCTCTTACTCTGAAATAAGATTCTCAGAATTTCTGAGGAGTGCCATTTCACTACAGAAAGAAGCGCTGGAATTCGCTTTCAAAGTTGGGGGTGAGGATGTTCTGACCGATGGCTTCACGGATCTCCTGAAGACTCCAGAAACGGCCGCCATCGAGTTCGTCGGCAGAGGGGCATACAGGACCGTCATAAATGGTCTTATGGACATAGACCAGCTCGCTCTCACGGCTGCTGGTGAAGACATACTTCCCAATGAGCTGCGGCTCAAAAGCCGTGATGCCCAGTTCCTCGCGCACCTCGCGCTGCAAGGCCTGTTCGGGGGTCTCACCATAGTCGATGTGTCCGCCTACGGCCGTATCCCACTTTCCTGGTTGGATATCCTTCCAGTCTGGACGCTTCTGCAGATAGACTTCGCCACGAGAATTAAACACATGCAGATGGACTACGGGATGCAACAGATGGGAACCATTATGGCAAACGCCACGGGTGGCTGAACCCGTGACGTTGCCCGCCTCATCGACGAGGGGAAATATTTCCTGATTGTTATCTTTCATTTCACTTAGTGTGGTATGTGATTTTACTCTGCAGGTACCAGTCCCTTCTCTGTCAGGATGGCCAGCACGTTGGAGGCAGACTGGCGCTCTCTCTTCTTGCTGACAGCCTTGTAACGGGCGAGCAGATGAGCATCATTGGCAAGCAACTTCTCCATATACTCATCATCGATGCGGGTGACGGGATAGCGGCCTTTCTCATTAGCATCGGTATCGATGACATAGCAGCGGAAACTGTTCAGCTGGTTACGGCCAAGCCAGATGGCTGCAGAGGTACCACGCAGGGCAATGCTCGTGCCAAGAGGGGTAAAGAAGCTGGCAACATCGGCACCAAGCCCCAGAAGGAACGCTCCGTCGTTGATGTGATAGACAGCAACGATCAGCTTGTCACCATCATACTGATAGCCCTGAACGTAGTTTGAACAATCGAGGATGACATCATCTTCGCGCAGATTGCGACAGTTCACGTAGATCTGCTTGCCAGCCTTGATGGCCAGGACCTCTTTCTTCAGCTTCTTGTCAGCTTCCTTGTCGCCAGTCTTGATCTTATATTCTGTGTCGTCCCACTTAATCTGAGGCATCTGCTCCGTGCGACCACCAACGAGATCGTCAACTGCAGTCCAATGACCAGCCTTGTAGTCACCATAAGTCATGCAATACTGTACTGACTGTGCCATCATCATCATCGGCATGCAGCATGCCATCATCATCATTGCGAACTTCTTCATTTCCTTATTCTTTTTTAAATTAAACTTCATGTTATTGCTGTCATTTTCTGTTTGACGGTGCAAAGGTACGGCGAAATTTCCATATAACCATCACGATGAGCCAAAAATCACATCTGTAGTGGCGACACCTGGGCTTCTGTACGACAAAGGGGCATAAAGAGCCACTTATCGTGTCGCACCTATGCCGTTTCCAGGGAAGCGATGGGGCAAAAATACAAAAACATGATGATAAATGGTGATATTTTGAGAATATTTTGTAAATTTGTAGCCGAATAGTCAGACTAACCAGATTCTTCCAGGAATCAATTAACTAGATAAGATAATGAAAACAAGACAATTTCTTGCAGCTGCGCTGATAGCCATTTCTGCAGGTTCAACACTCCAGGCCAATGCCAGTCAGGCCTTTACGCCGCTATGGCTGAGAGATGTCCAGGTGAGCCCCGACGGTTCACAGGTGCTCTTCTGTTACAAAGGGGATATCTATAAAGTGTCATCCAAGGGCGGAACAGCCGTCCAGCTGACGACACAGGTCAGTTACGAATGCGCTCCCGTATGGAGTGCCGACGGCCAGCAGATTGCCTTTGCCAGCGACAGATACGGCAACCTCGACGTCTTTGTGATGGCGGCTGACGGAGGTCCTGCCACCCGTCTGACATATCAGAGTGTGGCTGAGGAGCCTCAGGCTTTCACACCCGACGGGCAGTGGGTTGTCTTTGATGCCTGCATCCAGGACCCTGCAGAGAGCGTGATGTTCCCCACCAGCAGCCTGCCTGAATTGTATAAGGTGCCTGCCAAAGGTGGTCGCACGCTGCAAGTGCTGGGCACGCCTGCTGAGATGATCAGCTTTGCGCCCGACGGCAAGAGTTTCTACTATCAGGATCGCAAGGGCTATGAAGACGAGTGGCGCAAGCATCACACTTCTTCCATTACGCGCGATGTATGGTTCTACGACGCCCAGAGCGGTCAGCATACGAACGTGACGGCACATGCTGGCGAGGACCGCAATCCCGTAGTGAGTGCCGACGGCAAGACGCTCTACTTCCTGAGTGAGCGCAATGGCGGCAGCATGAATGTCTATAGTTGTGAGGCCAAGGCAGGCGACACAAAGGCTGGCGAGCCCAAGGCCGTCACCACCTTCAAGACGCATCCTGTAAGGTTCCTGAGTATGGCGAAAGACGGTCTGCTCTGCTTTACCTACAATGGTGAGATCTATACGCAGAAGCTTGGAGCAGAGCCCCAGAAGCTGGCTATCTCACTGACCCGCGACGACGAGGCGGCTATAGCCAACCTGAGTTTCACCAACGAGGCGCATCAGCCTGTGGTAAGCAAGGACGGTAAGCAGATTGCCTTCGTGACGCGTGGCGAGGTCTTTGTCACCAGCACGGAATATGCCACTACGCGCAGGATCTCTCAGACGGCTGGCGCAGAGGCTGATGTCGATTTCGCACCCGATGGCCGGACCATCGTCTATGCTTCAGAGCGTAACGGCAACTGGCAGCTCTACACGGCCAGCATCGTCAGGAAGGAAGACCTGAACTTCGCCAACGCCACACTCATCAAGGAAGAAAGCGTGTTCCCAGAACTGCCTGCCCTCAATCTGCTGGATAGCAAGATCGACTTCTCGCAAGTAGAGCGTCGCTCTCCTAAATATAGTCCCGACGGCAAGAAGATAGCCTTCATCGAAGACCGTATCAAACTGAAGGTGGTCGATCTGAAGACCATGAAAGTGACGCAGGTGACTGATGGCAGCAAGTGGTATGATCAGGACGGAGGTTTCGACTTCGAATGGAGTCCCGACGGCAAGTGGTTCGTACTGAGCTATATCGCCAATCGTCGTGACCCATACACGGATCAGGGCATCGTCAGCGCTGAAGGTGGTGAGATTCATCCTATCACGCAGAGCGGCTACATGAGCGAGAGTCCCCGATGGGTGATGGACGGTAAGGCCATCCTCTTCCAAAGCGAGCGCTACGGCATGCGCAGCCACGCTTCATGGGGCAGTCAGGACGACGTGTTCCTGGCCTTCCTGACGCAGGATGCCTACGACCGTTATCGTCTCTCGGCAGAAGACTATGCGCTGCTGAAGGAACTCGAGAAGAAGAACGAGAAAAAAGATGAGAAGAAGGACGACAAGAAAAGCAAAAAGAAAGACGACAAGAAGGCTGATGCTGATACCGTCAAGGCCGTCAAGATTGAATTCGAGGGCTTGGAGAACCGCATCGTACGTCTGACGCCCAACAGCAGTCGTCTGGGTGATGCCATCGTGAGCAAGGACGGTGAGAGTCTGTACTACTTCGCAGCCTTCGAAGGAAAGCCCGACCTCTGGAAGATGGATCTGCGCAAGCACGAAACCAAACTGCTGAGCAAGGGCGGAAGCGGTTCGTTGCAGATGGACAAGGACGGCAACCTCTACTCGCTGGGCAACAGCATGATGAAGATCGAGAAGGGCGACAAGACCACTCCCATCACCTACAATGCCCAGATGAAACTCGACCTCGCTGCTGAGCGTGAATACATGCTCCGCCACGTGGCCAAGCAGATCAACAAGAAGATTTTCCGTACGGATTATAACGGTTGCGACTGGGATCTGATGGTGCAGAACTATGCCGGCTTCCTACCCCATATCGCCAACAATTACGACTTTGCCGAACTCCTGAGCGAACTGCTGGGTGAGTTGAACGTGAGCCATACGGGTGGTAGGTTCCGTCCTGAGGCTAAGGGCGACGCAACGGCGCAACTCGGATTGCTCTACGACCTCACTGAGGCTACTGAGGGCATTAGGATTACCGATATTCTCGAGAACGGTCCTTTCAGCAAGGCCAACAGCAAGGTGAAGGTAGGCGATGTCATCACCGCCATCAACGGACAGCCCGTCAGCAAGGATACCGATCTGGCACAGCTCCTGAATCTCTGCAAGGGTAAGAAGACGCTTGTAAGCCTCAAGGGCAGTGCTGGCGCATGGGACGAGGTCGTGCTGCCTATCAGCAGGTCAGAACAGTCGGATCTCTTATACAAGCGTTGGACCAAGAGTCGTGCTGCTGAGGTGGAACGCCTGTCGAACGGCCGTCTGGGCTATGTGCATATCGAAGGTATGAACGATGCCAGCTTCCGCGATGTCTATTCCGACATCTTAGGCAAATACAACCTGAAGGAAGGCATCGTCATCGACACCCGTCATAACGGAGGCGGTCGTCTGCATGAGGATATCGAGATTCTGTTCTCGGGCCATAAGTACTTCACGCAGGTGATCCGAGGCCGCGAGGTCTGCGATATGCCCAGCCGTCGCTACAATCACCCCAGCATCATGTTGCAGGCAGAAGGCAACTACAGCAACGCCCACGGCACACCTTGGGTGTATAGCCATCAGAAGATTGGAAAGCTGGTGGGTGCGCCCGTGCCTGGCACCATGAGTTCTGTGAACTGGGAAAGACTGCAAGATAGTTCGCTGATCTTCGGCGTACCCGTCATCGGCTATCAGTTGCCCGATGGCTCTTATCTGGAGAACACCCAGCTGGAACCCGACGTCCTGATCTTGAACCGTCCAGAGACTGTCGTCACAGGCACCGACCTCCAGTTGGAAACCGCCGTCCGCGAACTGCTGAAAGGGCTCTAACCCTACAACATCCTATAAAACAGCAAAAAGGAAGATGCGGTCCAGCCGTTTCTTCCTTTTTTTAGTTCTATGGCTTAGTCCAAGTTGCAAACTTATCCACATCGTTGAATAATTTCCTCGAATATCGTGAACAACATATCGAAATTTTTTGTATCTTTGCCCCAAAGAATTTGTTTAAACTAAAAATTGAAGCATTATGAAAGTAGGAATTCCAAAAGAGATTAAGAACAATGAGAATCGTGTAGGCATGACGCCTGCAGGTGTGGCTGAGTTGACTCGTCGCGGACATGAGGTGAGTGTACAGCATACGGCTGGTGAGGGCAGCGGGTTCTCTGACGATGAGTACGTGAAGGCAGGTGCCCGTATCCTGCCAACCATTGAGGCTGTTTATCGCGAGTGCGATATGATCGTCAAGGTGAAGGAACCTATCGAGCCTGAGTATGAGTTGGTTCGCAAAGGGCAACTGCTCTTTACCTATTTCCATTTTGCATGTGAGAAGGAACTGACGGATGCCATGTTGAAAAGTGGAGCTGTTTGTCTGGCATACGAGACTGTTCAGTTGCCCAATGGCTCACTGCCTTTGTTACAGCCGATGAGTGAAGTGGCTGGACGTATGGCGGCACTGAATGGTGCATACTACCTACAGAAGACGAAGGGCGGCAAGGGTAAGCTGATCAGCGGTGTGCCTGGCGTGAGTCCTGCTAAGGTACTTGTGCTTGGCGGTGGTGTCGTTGGTGAGGCTGCAGCCCTGATGGCAGCCGGTCTTGGAGCAGATGTGACAATCGCAGATATCTCTCTGCCGAGGTTGCGCCAACTTGATATCGAGACGCCAGCCAATGTGCATACGCTTTATTCTTCAGAGCATAATATCCGCAGTATGTTGCCTGCGGTGGATATCGTGGTGGGAAGTGTGCTGGTTCCAGGAGACAAGACGCCTCACCTGATTACGAAGGAGATGCTGAAGCTGATGGAGCCAGGAACAGTACTCGTAGATGTGGCTATCGATCAGGGTGGCTGCTTTGAGAGCTCCCATCCGACCACTCATAGTGATCCCGTTTATACAGAAGAGGGTATCGTACACTATTGTGTGGCAAATATCCCTGGAGCTGTTCCAAATACTTCAACGTTGGCATTGACGAATGCGACCTTGCGCTATGCTGTTGCATTGGCAGATAAGGGTTGGCAGCAGGCTTGTAAGGATGATGCAGCACTGGGCAAGGGTCTGAACATCGTTGATGGTAAAGTGGTATATAAAGCCGTTGCCGATGTCTTTGGCTTGCCTTACGAACCACTGGCGCTATAAGCAAAACTGAGTATCTCAGAGAATCCGTCCCCGCGAGTTACCTTTTGCCCCTATCGGCGAGGAACATGCCAAGAAGGATGAGGGCTGTGCCGAGGAGGAAATAGATAGTGATCTGCTCGGAGAGGATCGCCCAGGCGAAGAGGATGGTGGTGACGGGATTGAAATAGACGTAGTTGGTGGCGACGACGGCACCCAGTTTCTTCAGCACCCAGTTCCAAGCCAGGAAACAGAGCATCGAGGCGACACAACCCAGAAACAGGAGGTTGAGATAAACGGAGAGATCGAGCGAGAAGAGCAGAGAACTCGTAAAGATCGTTGCCTCATCGGGTTTCCATAGGTAATAAGGAATCATCGCAAGCAGTCCGTAGATGAACACCTTACGCGTGACGAAAACGGTATCGTATTTCAGATTGGCAGGAATCATCAGCATGGAGTAGAACCCCCAGCAGAGGGCAGCTCCAAAGGCCAACGAGTCGCCAAGGGGCGAGAGATGGAGCACGAAATGACCATTGAGTACGACAACGACCACGCCCAAGGCTGCCATCAACGAACCCAGCGCCTGGACACGCGTCAGTCGCAACGAACGGAAGAAGAGTGATATCAAGAAGGAGGCCACAAGGGGCGAGAGACTGACGATGAGCGAGGTATTGGTGGTCGTGGTGTAGTTCATCGCGGAGTTCTCCGTCAGGAAATATAGTGTACCACCTGTAATGCCCAAAGCGAACATCAGCACCTCGTCTTGCCAGCATTTGGAAAACAGTTGGAACGGCTTTCCCCCACTCTTCTGCATGATGAGCGAATAGGCGAGCAAGAGCACATAGGCGATGATGAAGCGAAGCGTGAAGATCTGAGCAGGAGACAAACCAGCCAAAAGCAGCATCTTCGTAGAGACGAAGGTGCTGCCCCAGATGGCTACCACGACGAATGCGACGAGGTGGTATTTGAAGCTGGAGCCTGAGCCCAGCAAAGGATTACCGTTTAATTTCGATGTCACGCTTTACGTTGTTACGGATCTTGGTGAGATAAGCCTTCATGCCATCAGCATTTTTCGTATCGATAATCTCAAGAAGTTCCTTGAGCTCAGTACGGATCTGAGCGACCTGATCGTGCGTGTAAGGGTTGAAGAGAATTTCCTGCAACAGGTAGTCGTCTTCGTTGAGCACACCCTTGGCGATACGCATGTGACGCTTGAAGGTCGTACCTGGTGCATCCTGATGCTTCATCACGGCCGCAAACACGAAGGTCGATACGAAAGGTATTGACAGTGAGTAAGCTACGGTCTTATCATGCTCCTCGAAGGTGTATTCGTAGATGTTCAGTCCGAGCTTCTGATAGAGGTCCTTGAAGAAGATGCGCCCCATATAGTCGCCCTCGCTGATGATGATGGCATTCTCCTCGGAGAGCTGCTGCAGATTAGCGAAGGTTGGACCAAACATCGGGTGAGTGGAGACATAGCGCATACCCGTCTGCTCGTAAAACTCTTTCAAATCTGTCTTCACGCTGGCGATGTCGCTGATGATACACTCCTTGGGGAGATAAGGAATCACCTCCTTGAAAACAGGAATGGTATATTTCAGCGTAACTGCGTTGATGAGCAGTTCGGGCTTGAACGCCTGGATCTCCTCGTAGGACGTGAAGCGCTGACAGTTGTAGGTGAAGCGCATACGTTTGGGGTCGCGCTCGAAGACAGCCACTTCGTGGTCAAAGCTCAGCAGGTCGATGAAGAATGATCCCATCTTACCTGCACCCATAACTAATATTTTCATCGGCTTCTACTTATTGATAATCTCCATCTGCTGGCGGACAGACTCCTCGTGGATGTTCTCAAAGACGCGGGCAATGAACTCAGCATCCATACCTGTGAGCGTTCCCTGAGCACCACGTTTGTTCAGTATCTCGTTGTAGCGGTTGGTCTGCAGGACCGTCATGTTGTGCGCCTTCTTATACTCACCAATCTCACGACATACCTTCATGCGACGGGCCAGCACATCCATGATTTCATTGTCGAGTTCGTCGATCTGCTTACGCAACTGTGTGATGCCCTCTGTAGAGGTGTTCTCATCGCGGATAACGAGCAATGAGAGAATATAGTCAAGCACATCGGGCGTGACTTGCTGCTTGGCATCGCTCCACGCCTTATCTGGATCGCAGTGACTCTCGATGATCAGACCGTCGAAGCCGAGGTCCATTGCCTGCTGACAGAGTGGCGCGATGAGTTCACGACGACCACCGATGTGTGAGGGGTCGCTGATGATAGGCAGGTCGGGTATGCGGCGATGGAGCTCGATGGGGATCTGCCACATCGGTGCATTACGATAGATCTTCTTCTCGTAGCTGGAGAAACCGCGATGAATAGCACCCAGTCGCTTCACGCCTGCCTGATTGATACGCTCAAGAGCACCAATCCAGAGTTCGAGGTCTGGGTTGACGGGATTCTTCACAAACACAGGGATATCGACACCCTTCAGCGAGTCGGCAAGTGCCTGCACAGCAAAGGGGTTGGCAGTGGTGCGCGCACCTATCCAGAGGATGTCGATACCATACTTCAGACAGAGTTCCACGTGCTCAGGTGTAGCCACCTCAGTAGAGACGAGCATCTTGGTCTCTTTCTTCACCTCAGCGAGCCAAGGGAGGGCAGGCTCACCATGACCCTCGAAGCCGCCTGGCTTGGTACGGGGCTTCCATACGCCTGCGCGGAAGTTGTGGCAGCCTTTCATAGCCAACTCACGGGCCGTTCTCATCACTTGCTCTTCGCTCTCAGCCGAACAGGGGCCTGCTATCACGAAGGGGCGTTCGTTGTCACTCGGAAGATTCAGTTTCTCTAATTCCAGTTCCATAATTATGTTGTTTTTACGATTACCAATTGAATGCCTTAATACGCTCGAGTGCTTGTTGAATTTTGTCCTCCTTGGCACAGAGGGAGATTCGGATGTAGCGCTTGCCATTGGAGCCGAAGATAAAGCCTGGGGTGATGAACACACGGGCTTCGTGAAGCACACGCTCCGTCAGTTCCTCGACATCATTATACTTCTCAGGAATCTTGCCCCAGAGGAACATACCCACCTGAGTGGGGTCGTAGGTGCAACCTAAGACGCGCATGATCTCCTCGGCATACTTACGACGACGGCTATAGGTCTCTATATTGGCCTCACGATGCCAGTCCTCAGTGTTACGATAAGCCTCTGCAGCAGCGAGCTGGATACCACGGAAGGTGCCAGAGTCGATATTCGACTTGATTTTCAGAATCCAGGAGATGAAGGTGGCATTTGTGGCACACATGCCCACACGCCAGCCAGGCATATTGTGCGACTTCGACATCGAGTTGAACTCGATGCAGCAGTCCTTGGCACCTGGTACCTGAAGCAACGACATCGGCTGCTCGTTGAGGATGAAGCTATAGGGATTGTCGTTGACGACGACGATGTTGTGATCCTGTGCAAACTTCACCAGTCGCTCGTAGGTCTCACGACGCGCATTGCCCCCCGTCGGCATGTTGGGATAGTTGGTCCACATCAGCTTCACGGGCGAGAGATCCATCTGCTCCAGTTCGTCGAAGTCTGGCTGCCACCCATTGTCCTCACGCAGGTTGTAATTCACAATCTTCGCACCCAGTATCTTCGAGAGCGATGTATAGGTGGGATAGCCAGGATTAGGCACAAGCACCTCGTCGCCAGGATTCACGAAGGCGAGGGTGACGTGGAGGATACCTTCCTTAGAACCGATGAGCGGCTGTATCTCCGTCTTGGGGTCGAGATCGACATCATACCAACGCTTGTAGAAGTCGGCCATCGCCTCGCGGAGCTCTGGCGTTCCCATCGTGGGCTGATATCCGTGGGCACTGGCGTTGTGGGCCACTTCACAGAGCTTCTCGATGGTCTGTGGCGATGGCGGCATATCGGGACTGCCGATGGCGAGGCTGATGATATCCTTACCTTCAGCATTCAACTGGGCTACCTCCTTCAACTTACGGCTGAAGTAGTATTCACTTACTAAATTTAATCTTTCTGCTGGCTGTATCATATTATCTTCAATTTCTCATTATTTCATTTTTAATTCGTCTGCTTGCCGTCTCTGTATTCGCCAAGAATAGTAAGATCTTTCGTCAACGGGATGATGGCGTCGATAGACTGACGATAGCGCGTCAAGTCATCATACATCACATCGACATAGAACAGATACTCCCATTCCCGCCCGATAATCGGCAGTGACTGTATCTTCGTCAGGTTGATCTTATAGAAGGAAAGAATGGCCAGTACATGTGAGAGCGAACCCTCCTCATGAGGCAGCGAGAACACGATGCTCGACTTATTGGCTTCCGTCAGGGGGCGCAGCATATCGGCCTTGTTTGGATTCGACACCACGAGGAAACGGGTGAAGTTGTGCTTGTTGTCCTCGATATGATCTTCCAGCACCTTCAGCCCATAGAGCCTGGCAGCCTCAGCGTGGCAGATAGCAGCCCAGCCCTTGTGTCCGCCCTCGGCAATCATCTTCGCAGAACCTGCCGTATCCTCGGCCTCCACATTCTTCAGCGTGGGATGCTGAGCCAGGAACTCACGACACTGCATCAGGGCCACAGGATGGGAATGAACCTCCGTAATGGTGTCCCAATCGTCATCAGGCAGACAACAGATACAATGTGAGATATGGAGCTTGTGCTCTCCGACAATGGCCGTATGCGAATCCCTCAGCAGTTCGTAGTTGTGCAGCAGCGAGCCTGCGATAGTATTCTCAATGGCGAGCATGCCGATGGCTGTAGGATCCTGCTTGAGGTTCTGAAAGACCTCCTCGAAGGTTGCACAGCAGATCAACTGTATCTGTTCACCCTCGAAATACAGGTGTGCCGCGATATCGTGGAACGACCCTACTTGTCCTTGAATGGCTATTCTCTTCATATTCTTCTTTTACCTTATCTTTTTGCGCTTAACAAAAATCCCGCTTTCACTGTATGTGAAGCGGGACCTTGTTTCGTTTTCTATCTACTCTGTCATAAGTTGAACTTTATACGCAACTTCCCGCTTCACAGTGACCTGCAAAGTAAAAGTAATAGCCGTAAAAGTATGCATTCAACATTGACATAATTCTTTCGTTTTTGTTTTCAGGGGACAAAATTATCACTTTTCCACGAAACTAACAAATATTTTGCAAGAAAAATTGCGATTTCGCTTACATTTTTTCATTTTTGCCCTTCAAGAGTGCCCTTTTCGAGTCCACAGGATTCGCATAGATGCCCAGATAGATGTCGCGGAGAACGTCGGGTTCTGGAATATCGAACGTGTTCAGACGCTCCAGATAAGTCTCAAAAGCACTGTACTCTTCGTCACTATAGTAGTCGCAGTAGCGCTGCTGACCATAGCGTAGGTCGTGGGCAATGTAGTTGTTGGGCGTCAGCTGGTAGGCATCAATGATACGCTCGTCGATCAACTGCGCCACCTGACGATGATACTCGTTGTTCGTGCTGTTCTCAAACTGACGTAAGTCAGCCTCCGTCAGCTGCGGACAGAGAGTGATGTTCACCCTACCCTTCGGCTGGGCAATACCCGTGAGGATGCTGGTCAGGTCCTCGCCTGGCTTCTTGATATAGCGGCCTACCCGTTTCCTTTCATATAGTTCTAGTGCCTTGAGAATATCGCACGACTCCCACTCATAGCTGACAGACACAGGCACGATGTTCAGTTCCGACAGGGCCTTGATCTTATCCGTCGGCTCACTCATGCAGAACATCTTGATGATACCCTGATCCGTCTGGTCGCAGCCGTCCTTGGTACGTCCGTTGCGCTGGGCTATCCAGAGCCCCTGTCCTTTTTCCGTAAGCACATAGCGGATATAATCGCTCAGATGCTTCGACGACTGATAGAAATCCTTCATATTACCCCCACGCTCCACACGGAACATCTTGTTGGCCTTGCCGATATCTATCACAAGAGGCGACGACATCAGGTTGGCACCAAACGTGATCTCCGTCGTCTCGTGCCCGTTCTTATATAATATATACTGCAACAGACAGGCATCGAGCATGATGTCACGATGGTTACTGATGAAGAGATACTTCTTCTTGGGATCAAGCTGCTCCACACCGCTATAGGTAAAATCGGTGATGGAACGGGCGATGACCTGTTCGTTGACGCAACGCATCACCTCCAGCTGGAAGTCGCGGATGGTCTTGAAGGAGCACATCATCTGACGCACATCCTCAGGATTATGTCCTGGATAGACATAGGTGCAGAGCAGGCCAAAGAAGTCACTATCCACAATACGCTTCATCGCTGCATGTATCTCACTGTCGTAATAAGGACGAATGTCGTCGAACTGAGAGGGATTGTACTTACTCATATGCTTTATTCACTTTTCACTATTCTATAATGTTTTCAACCATTCGAGAAAGGCGTCGAACCAACCGCTGGCCTCCTTCGTGGTCTTACTCCAGACCGTGCCGAAACCATGCCCACCTGTCTGGTACTGAATATAACGATGAGGCACATGATGGGCCGTGAGGGCTGAGTCCATCAGCACGGAGTTATGATAATCGACGATAGGATCATCGACGCAATTCATCAGGAACACAGGAGGACAATCGGCTGTGACGTGATGTTCAAGCGAGAGACTGTCCTGCATCGTGCGTGAATGTTTCTTGTACTCGCCAAGCAGACCACGACGCGAACGTTTATGAACGTATGGCTCTCTCATCGTGACAACAGGATAACACGGGACCACGAAGTCCGGGCGCAGCACACCCTTGTTGAAAAGTGCGGCTGCAAGAGCCAGATGGCCACCTGCCGAGAACCCCATCACCCCTACTCTGCCATAACCGACACGACGCACGCTGTCTAAGGCCTGACGCAGATCGTCGAGGGGCATCGGATATTGATGGCCTGGGAAGATCAGTCTGCTATGGGTGATGAAAGGCAGGATGCCACCCGTGCGATAATGAAGCACATAGGCCGCAATACCATGTGTCTGAAGCGTACGGGCCACACTATCACTCTCCGTCTTATTGGCAGACCAGAAATAACTGCCGCCAGAACATACGATGACAGCTGTCTCTGTAGGCGTCTCGGGAAGGAATGAGTCGATCTTCTGCCCAAAGGCTGTGTGGACAAAGGCTATCGCAGACAACATCAGCAACCAGACTCTCATACGCCCACCTCCTTGTCCATACGGTTAATCTTCTCTATGAGCTTGTCGCGCCCGATCAAGGCCTCGACAGTATTCACGGCCGTCAGCGGCACCCCACAGATACCATGCAGGTTGACATTCTGCCCAGTGAGCAACAGGTTCTTGACCTTTGTCCAGATGGGCAACTGCGACAACATGATGTCCTTGCAGTCTTTACGCACACCATAGAGTGCACCCTCAGGCTGGTTATAGAAATCACGAATCGTAAGAGGACTGGAGCTCCACAACTGATCCACACAAGTTTTGAAGTCAGGATGCAAACGTTCCATACGATCGAGCACACGCTCTGCATGTTGCTGCTTCCATGCCTCATAGGCTGCACCACGACGCCCCACAGTTGTATCACTCCACTGGGCAACAGCCGAGAAGGGCATCAGACAATTGATGATCATCTTCGAGGCATAGTCGCCCTGGGGATCATCGGAAGGTGTCATATACATGAAGCCACGAGGCCAGGTCTCTGCATCATACTCTCCATGTTGCCAGACAAGACCGTAGTCGTCTTGATAATAGCAGGTGTGATTGATGTATCTAAAGGTCTCAGGCTTCAGTTTGATATACAAGGCGAAAGCAGAATAAGTGTTGGGGATGGAGGCCACCCGCATGCGATACGACTTGGGGAATGCCCCAGCATCGCAGATATCCGTCAGACGTGAGGGATGGATAGCAGAGATATAGTAGTCGGCACTATAAGTGTGGCCTGATGCTGTCTCTACGGCTGTCGCCATACGCTCGGGTGAGACATGCACCGCTGAGACGCACTCACCACTGACGACACGCCCACCACCATCGGCAATCACCTGGGCAAGGGCGTCGGCCATCTGCTGGCTTCCACCCATGAAACGACTAGGACCATCAATATATAGCACGTTGATAAGGGCGTGGATATAAGCAGGCGTATGACCAGCCACCCCACCATACATGGGATTCATATAAGCCAGCACGTCGCGCAGATGCGGATCATGCACATAGTGTCCAATCAGGTCGCTGGCAGCCCAGAGGAACTGTTCGCTATGACTGAAGAGTTCATCGCCCCCACTCCGAAGATAGAAGAAATCCACCTCATCGGCCAGACGGTAGAGGGCTTCGACATAATCGCGGATGCCCCGTGCCTCAGACGGGAACTCACTGATGAAATAAGCGGTAAATGCCTCGCGGCCCTCGGGTATCCTGTAGGTATGTCCGTCAGAGAGATAGGTAATACTGTCGATACAGTCGTGATCGACGTCGCGCAGACGGATGCTGTCGAGGATACCCAGATAGCGACAGATCTTATAGATAGAGCCACCTGGGCGCAAGCCACCGAGGATATGCATGCCTGTCTCAAAACTGACGCCACCACGGGTGAAAGTCTGAAGACCGCCTCCGATGACGGCATTCTTCTCGAGAACCGTCACGGCGTAGCCTTCTTTTGTCAGCAGGGCACCTGTGAAAAGGCCTCCCAACCCACCTCCTATGATGATGACCGTCTGTCTATTCATTGGCACTAATGATGTCTTTTATGATCGATTCTGATGTCAGCAACTCTGAGCAGGCGACAATCGTGCCGACCAATACGCCCAGGATGCCATGTGAATTAGTATTCTGTCCTGCCAAGAGCAGATTAGGAATTTTCGTACGATGCTGCACGCGACCAGCAGGCCCCAGATGGAAGTCACGGGCGATACCATACATCGCTCCACGCTCTGTACCCGTATAGTCGTAGTAGGTCAGCGGCGTAGAAGTCTCGTAGTCCGCGATGGCCTCACGCAGATGAGGGAACTCACGACAGACGGCATCAATCAGCCGTTCTGCCCGCTCATGCTTCATCTGTTCGTAAGCCTCACCACGATGACCAATTGTCGTACCCTTCCAACGTTCGACCTCGTCAAACTGCATGTAGGAGAGTATGACTCCACCTTCTGCCCACCGCTGTTCTGGGGCATTGCAGAAATGCATATAGAGATAGCCACGAGGCCAGTTGGCAGCATTGTAGTGCTCACAGCCCCAAGGCGACTTCTGATGATAGCCGTAGAAGTTATGGTTCATATAAGGCAGCGTCTCTGGTTTGAAACGCAGATAGACAGCAAAACCTCCCGCCGTCTCTGGCATCGCTGCGATGCGTGCCCTATAGGCTGGACGTAGCAGTGAGGAGTCGCAGAGCTCCATCACACGTGCCGGATGAATCGCTGCTATCACAATGTCTGCGGGATAGAAATGATCGTCGGTCTCCACACCAATGGCCTTTCTGTCGTCGCAGACAATCTTGAGCACCTGCTGACGACAATGAATCTCCCCGCCATTCGCCCGAATATGCTTGGCAAGCGACAAAGCAATCTGGTCGCTGCCCCCCACGATGCGGAAGGCACTCCGGTTATAGAAATCGGCAATGAAGGCGTGCATAGAGAAAGGGGTCTTGTCGTATTCCGCCGCATAGAGGGGCAGGTCGCCGACTAACACATTGCGCAAGAGTTCATCGCTGATTACCTCACTGATGACCTCATTCATGCTACGCAACTGAAAGGTGGTGTTCAGCGGACTGGCATCACTGTCTGCGCGACGCAACGTACGAAGCGAAGAGGCACTGGCCACACGCTCCACAAGGTCGAAATAACGATGCAGGCCATCACGCTCATGAGGAAAATCCTTCGCAAGGGTCTCGATAAAGGCTTCCCTGCCGTTGGCAAAGCGGAACTGCTGACCGTCGAGCGACACCACATTATAGCCGTTGGTGTCAAGACGACTCAAACGTATATCGTCGAGTACACCCAGATAGCGCAACAAGCGATTGAGGACCTGTCCTTCATCAGCACTGCCGATAAAGTGCATGCCTGTCTCGAACTTCACGCCCTGACGACGGAAACACTGCAGACAACCACCTATCTGCGCTCCTTGTTCGAGGATGGTGACATCGTAGCCGTTGCGACTGAGGATCAGTCCACTCGACAGGCCGCCAAGCCCACTTCCGATAATGACCACACGCTGTCTGCTCATAGGCTGTGCTCCTCCCTGTTAGCAAATTGGTAATACTTCTGATAGGGTGCCCAGTAGGCTGGCGTCTCCAACCGTTCGCACATCGACTGATAGTATGCCTGATAGAGATGGCGCACCTCCTTCGTACGAGTCAGCAAGTCTTGGCTGTAGTGAGGATCGTCAAGCGGAATACGTTTTCCCACCTCAACGTCGATAGTTCCCTCACGCAACATGAAGTCTCGCTTGGGTAGCACATGACCTACACCATGCAGGAAGACGGGCAGGATATCTGCACCCAATTGTTCTGCCAGATAGAAAGCACCCTTATGGAATCGCAGGATGCTACAGTCCTCAGAGCGAGTCCCCTCAGGGAATACGGCTATCGAATAGCCTCGTTCATAGAGACTGCGCAGCCGCTCCACATGCTGTTCGATGCCATCACTCACGGGATAATACTCTGCCTGATGAATCACCATACCATAGAAAGGATTATTCCACACCCAATCGTTGGTGAGGAAGATGATTCTTGGCGTGAGCATCATCAGACACATCAGGTCGAGATGCGACTGATGGTTGCTGATCAGGACGGCAGGCTGCTCAAAGTCCTCACCCACACTATTATCAAGTCGGAACTGCACACCTGGCACATGATGAATCACGAAACGGGAGATGCGCTGCAGCAGACGGTGGTATTTCATCTTCCGTTCTTCCGTCGGCTTGCGCAGATGGAAGTAAAGCCACGTATACGGCAACAGGAAGCAATACATCATCACGAGAAAGAACGACAACGAGAAGAGTGAACGGGCGATACGTCCTGGCGTGATAGGCACCTCACGGGGTTGACCGTTCTTCTGCGTCATCCAGCGATAGACGGGAGGCGGCAGGAAGTGACAACGCACTAACAGATGCCAAAGCCTGCGGGGCCAGCCATAGACGACTGCCAGAAAACAGAGCACCGTATTCAGCACAGAGATGCGGGCAAAGTCGGCTACAGGCCGGAAATGCGTCACGCGCTCTTCTTGAGAGGGATAAAACACGCGGACAGGCACTGACACCAACTCTACCCCAGCCCATGCTGCAAAGACCAGCAGTTCGAGCTCCGCCTCATAGCGTGAGGTCACAAAGCGTGTGCCTGAGAGGCGCTTCAGCGGATAGAGTCTGAAACCCGTCTGTGTATCGGGCAGGCGGATACCCGTTTGTATGGTAAACCAGAAATTAGAGAAACGGTTGGCAAAGGTGTTGCCGCCTGGCATGTTCTGTTCCTGTAGGTTTCGTGCCCCGACAATCAGGGCACCAGGGTGAGACTCCAGCGCCTCCACAAGCAAGGGGATATCCTCAGGATAGTGCTGACCGTCGCTATCGATGGTGATGGCATAGTCGAAGCCTTCCTCCTTCGCCCGCTGAAAGCCTGCCAGCAATGCGTGGCCTTTTCCCCTGTTCTCTGCATAATCGACGGTTTCGAAGGAAATGTCTGAGAGCTGTTGCAACTGTTCTCTCGTATCGTCGGTACAGCCGTCGATGACGATGATGATATGCTCCGTAAAGTCTGCGATGCGCCTGACAACAGCGGCAATCGTCTTGCCGTTGTTGTAGGTTGGTACTACCACACAGACCTTACGTTTCTCCATCATCTGCTGTACATCCGACATCACCGTTTATTCTTAGATGCGCCCAGCTTCGCGACTTTGCTTGTCGAAGAACACGATTGAGAATTTGGTCTTCAACTGTTCACCCGCCATGATGACACCTTTTGTCTTGCATCCCTCGTCTGTCGTCTCTACCGATGTGAAGGTGATATCTACCTCTGGGTCTTCGACAGGCGAGATAGTCGATACGAACTTCAGATTCACGATACTGTCGAGTGCCAGTTGTCTGTGCTGCTGCTCACCAAGTACCTCACTGATGATCTGCACGATACAGACGCCTGGGGTGATAGGGTTGCCTGGGAAGTGGGCACGATAGATTTCATGGTCTGGATTCAGCCTGATCTTGACCTCCTGGCCTTTGTCCTCCTCGATGGTGAACATCTCATTCTGCAATTTCATTGTCTTGTCTATTTATGGGTTTCAGACTATATTTCAGTTTATACTTTTCATTCTCCAAGGTGACGCTGCCGTCTGCCGTCCGGACAACGGTCCGGCGTCCTTTCGTCTGGGGCGACATCGTCGCTGAGAAGAGGTACTGCAAGTCCTTACGGACAACGCGCTTGACGTACCATTTATCCATCATCGCCACCACATGCTGCAGCCTCACCTTCTTGCGGTCAACAGACAGGGTGAAATCAAGGGCATTCACCCCAAACTCATTCATGATGGTACCCTTGCTGCCGCCTTCATCAGTTCTGATGATACAGATGCCTGTGAGTTCCGCCCCACGGGCCGAGATCGTCACCGTGTATTCTTGTCGGCCTCCGAGCGACAACAGGTAGTCGTCGGCAAAGACTTGCGACACAGAGCACAACAGACTAATGCAGAGCAAACAGATTCTGGTTGATAGTCTCATTCGTCTTGATATCTTTGAGCGTGATGACTGTCACGTCACCCCGCTTCTCGTTCATTTCCACCTGACTCACCATACGCCGTTTGCTGTCGAAGCGAAGACGGATGGTGCAGAACATCTGCTTCATCTCTTTCCGCTGGGGCACGAGATCGGCCACCCAGACATCGCCCTGCGTATAGAAGGTACAGGCAAAGTCCTTGTTCGAGGTCAGGTTCCTGCCCGTCACACTGTTCATCATCACCTGTGCAATACCCTGAAAGAGACGACTCTGACGGATATCGATAGTCTGACGGTTCTTGCCCGACTGGATGTGTACCTGTTGACCGTTGAGGATGAAGGTATAGGTGTAGGGGGATGTATATTCCCAGCGCAACTTGCCTGACGCATCGTAGCACATACGACCCTGCGAGGTCATCTTGTCATTCAGAAAACTGAGTGTCTTCACCTGCGTGAAGTTGCACGCCAGCGTACGGATCGAAGCAGCCGTCTTGCTGATCTCTGCCACCATCGCCTTCGCTTCAGCCTCTGTGGCTTTCTTCAGTGTCTGGGCCGACAGCCACAGACAGCAGCACGCCATACTAAGTGTCAACAACAGTCTCCTCATATCTATTTTCTTTTCTATTTCGCAATCAACACACAACCTGACATGATTAACAGCACACCAATCCAACGCACCAACGGCACTTCTTCATGGAAGAAGAGGATGGCGGCGAACATGCCAAACACATAACTCAGCGAGATCATCGGATAGGCCATCGAGAAGGGGAAGTTCTTGATGATATACAGCCACAACAGCGTGGCTGCACCATAACTGATACCACAGGCCAACAACCACCAGTTGGTAAGGTTACGCGACAGGAAGTCCAGCGACCAGGAGAAAGTTCCTGCACGCTGCATGGCTAACTTCAGCAGAACCTGACCACCGCAAAGCAGCACCGACTGTATCACAGATATCAATAATAGTCTCATCCGACTCTCCTTAATAGAATATACGACACGTTCTTGCCGTCGCTATGATTCACGAACAGCAGGTTGTTCACTTTCAGATCTTCTGTGCCACCATCGCATCGCATCATGGCCGGCACTACACCTCGCTGCAACAGATGGGCGGCAGCATAGACACCCAGCGCAGAGGCGGAATAGCACTCACCAAAGAGATGCTTATAGTGCAGGCGAGGTACTGCAGGAAGCAGCTTGCAGATATCGTCATAGACGGCATCATGGGTGGCATTGCCGTTCGTACCCACCAGCAAGGCATCGATATCGACTGACAGCGACTTCAGTCGAGACAGACCGTATGTCTGCTCTACTGCCACCACCTCACAGAGGGCACCCTCAGGCGCACCACTCGTCAGCATCATCGCCACTGAGGCCTCAGAGGCTGGCACCTCACCAGGCTGACCTACATAACCCATACGGCGCAGGATGGTGAAATAGGATGGTGTCATCTCGTCGTGCCCCATCACCAACGCTGTGTCGATATCACTTATCGACAGCTGCATGAAGGCATCGGCCAACGCACTGTCGAACGAAATACAACGATGACTATAGGTGGTATTATATCCATGACACTTGGTACGTATGGCAATCAGCGAACTGATGGTGTTATGGGTCGATTGCATGAAATTAGTGGGTTTCAGCATCTCCTCTCCTTCCCTGCAGAGTTGCTCCAGGAAGAGTTCCGTATTCTCGATACATCCCAGTCCTGTTCCTGTGATGATGGCGTCGGGTGTCGTGATGCCTGCTTCCTTCATAGCCGCAGTTGCCGTCACGATCGCACGTTTCATGATCTTACCCATGCGACGCGATTCCAGCGGATTGAGCCACTCACGGAAGTTGGGATCCTGACTGCGCACATAGGTCTCTGTCTGCACCAGAGGGGCTGTCAACCACTCTTCAGAGAGGGGCTGCTGCATCGAGATCTGCGTGGCAGACTTGATATATATCTTTCTTGCTTCTGTCATGCGCGGTGTCTTGATAGGATGATACTCGAGTCATTGCCACCAAAACCGAAGGCATTGCTCATCACGTGGTCCAACGGCCTGAGGGGCGTGGGATCAGTAGCTGGCGTAATCCCCCCTTCTATCTGATGGGCCCAGCCGTAGTTCACGGGAATCAAGTCGTGACGCATGGCCAACAGACAGATGACGGCCTCCACAGAACCAGAAGCACTCGTCGTGTGACCTGTCAATCCCTTTGTCGAGGATACCTGTGGCATCTCATCCCCAAAGACACGCTTCAGGGCAAAGCTCTCACTGACGTCATTATTAGGAGTACCCGTCCCGTGGGCATTCACATAACTGATATCCTGCGGCTGTAGTCCTGCCCGCTGCAAGGCCTGTGTCATCGCCAAGTAGGCACCTTCACCATCATCGCTCGAAGCGGTCTGATGGAAGGCGTCACAAGCGTTGCCGTAACCACTCAGTTCTCCGATGATATCTACCCCACGTCGCTTGGCTGACGCCTCCGACTCAAGCACGAGGTAGGCAGCTCCCTCACCGAGGTTCAGACCAGCACGTGTAGCATCGAAGGGCCTGCACTGTTCAGGGTCGAGAATCATCAGCGTGTTGAAGCCGTTAAAATGGAACTTTGAGAGACTTTCCGTCCCTCCTACCACAGCGATGTCTGCGCGTCCGCTACGAATGAGGTTGGCGCCATAGATGATAGCATTGGCAGCCGAAGAACAGGCTGTCGAGATACTGGTCACCTGCGAGAAGATGTCGAACTTGTCGGCTATCATATTCGTCGTAGCCCCACAATCGTGGGTTTTGATATACTCGTTGTGATCGTCGTTTGCAAGGAAGTCAAGATAGTAGCGCTCGCTCTTGTCCATACCCCCCACAGTGGTTCCCGATATGAAAGCTATATGATCTTCACTCCCGCTTTCCAGGCCAGCCTCTTCGAGCGCTTCCCTGACGGCAAGCATCCCTAAGAGTATCGAACGCGTCGTAGGCTCACTGTCGATACCCAGCAGTCGCTTCATCTCCTCGTCGCTCAGCTTCACCTCGCCGACAGGATACTCGCGGTGCTCTGTCTGCAGGTATCTCAACTTACCGATACCTGTGCGCTGATGCGACAATGAGTCCAGCGTCTCTGCCTTGCCGCAGCCGATAGCCGAGACAATGCCTGCGCCTGTTATCATGACTGGCTTCACCATGTGCCTTCCTTATTTCGTACGATTGGCTTCGATGAAGGCAGCCATCGTGTTCACCGACTTGAAGATTTCCTTACCAGCTGAAGGATCCTTCACCCTGATGCCATAGACCTTCTCCATCATGACGATGAGTTCGAGGGCGTCGATAGAGTCGAGCCCCAGTCCCTCGCCAAACAGCGGGGCGTCGTTGTCAATATCCTCCGGCTGGAGGTCTTCAAGGTTCAGTACTTCGATGATGTGTTTCTTCAGTTCTGTTATCAATGCTTCCATATCTCTTTTTTCAAATTAAATTCCATTTCTTTTTCCACGCCAGATAGAAATCGGGATTGGCCCATACCAACTGGTAGTTCATATCCATAAACACCTGCACAGACTGTCCGCTGGCCATGAGTTCGTCGGTCTCCGGATCGTGTATCTCGTAGTCGAAGACAATCTTCGCGGCTTCCGTCGGACGATAGATGATATCAATCCTGGGGTGCATGCCGTAGAGGATGGGCTTGCGGTAGTGGAACTGCAGGTCCACCAGCGGGGCATAGTATCCCTCATCGGCCATACGCATATACTCCAGACCGTATTCCTGGCCGAAGGCTTCTCGGGCATCCTCGAAATAGAGCATATAGGCCCCGTGCCATACGACTTTCATTGAGTCAACCTCACTGAAACGGATGTCAAGCGTCTTCGAAGTCTTCAATACCTTTTCTTCCATCACTAACAGCGGTAGCAAATTATTCACTCTTCACTATTCCCTTTTCACTCCTGTGCTTCGATATCCGTCAAGGCGATCTTCATGTCGGCTGTGACGATCAACTCCTCACCCACCTTCACACGGGCTTTCACGAGAGTCATCTGCAGCACTTCCTGCACCACCTCAACCTCTGTCGTGAGCACCTCACCCAGTCGTACGGGACGTATTACCTGCAGATGCTTGATATCACCGATGAAACCCAGCTTCACCTTGTCCTTCAGGATATACTCGTTGATATACCCCATCCTGGCGGCACAGGTCTGTGCGATATTCTCCACCAGGGCACATGAGTTCAATATGCCGTCTTCCATGAAGAGATTGTCGGCACGGACACTGAAACGTGAGGCCGTCAGCACCTCGTCGAAGTGGGTCAGACAGTCTATCATCACAAACGGCGGGCGCTGCGGCAGCAACGTCAGCACGTCAATCTTCTCTAATTCCTTATCACTCATTACCTTTTCACTATTCACTATTCACTATTCACTTTTCACTATTCACTATTCCCTTTACACCCAATATTCAAAATAGTTAAACCACTGTTCCGGATACGCCTTCAAGACGGACTCCATCTCACGGGTGAACTGTTGAGCCAGACTGGCTACCTTCTCCTGTCGACTGGCATCCGCAGCGACGTTGGCCTCCACACGACGGATATACACCTTGTAGTGATAGGCCGAGTCCTTCATCACAAAGATGGCGATCGTCGGCACTTGGCGCTGCATGGCCATCGCGAAAGGCCCCAGCGGGAGTTTCACCTTTCCACCCAGTAGCTCACATTCCACAAAGCGCGACGAACCGAAGATACGATCGGAGGGAATACTCACGATCTCACCGTTGGCGAGGGCCTCATTCATCACGAAGATGTGCGACATATCCTCTTTCACGGGCACGATCCTGATGTTATGCTTTGAGAGGATGCGGTTGCGATTCTCCATCACCGTCTCCGCTTCGCCTGAATAGACCAGCGCGTTGTAGCGTTTCTTGTCGGCCGTGAAGGTGTAGCCCGCCATTTCGTAGTTGCCCACATGACAGCTCAGGATGATAAAGCCTTCCTGCCCGCTGCACAAGGCATCGAAGAGGGGCAAACCGTCGCGCTCAAATTCGAACTGACGTCCTGCATAGACTGCAAAACGGTCGAGTATCACCTGTCCGAAACGATAGTGGTTCAGATAGACGTAGCGAAACGACTTCCACACGCCGAAGTGATGACGACGACGGAAATAGTGATACATCGTGATATAGCCACGATGGGCGAAAAGCATGTAGAAAGGGATGACGAAGAGGGCCATACCCAGATAGACGAACCTGAGATTCAGATACTTGAACGACCGCATCAGCGTCCGGTGCATCCACACCGTACCACTGGTACTGCCTTGCCATTCCTCATGTTCCAGCCTCTCCACTACTTTTCACTATTCTCTATTCCCTACTTCACCTTTCCCTCAATATAGTCGCAGAACTGGCTGAGCGTCTTCACGTCGGCCATCTCCTCGGGTTTGATCTTAAATCCGAATTTCCGCTCTACGATCACCACGATATCCACGAAGTCAAGACTGTCGATACCCAGATCGTCCTTCAACAGGGCCTCTGGGGCAATCTTCTCCTCGTCGATTTCCAGATCGTCAATCAGGAATTCCCTCACTTTCTCGTCAATTTCTGTTCGTGTCATATTGTTTGTTTATTAATTATTTTTCTTTTTTCACTACCATGATCGAGTGCCCCAGTCCCAGGCCGTCGTAAATCGTCTCCACCTCCAGACCGGCTTGTCTGATCACACGCGTCAGATCGTCAGTGTTGTACATCTTCGAGTTTCCGTTGGCCATCGCTGTAAAATAGAGGCTGGTCATCGTCAGACAGAAAGCAGCTGTCTCGAAACGCTGACGATCCCAGAGTGTCTCCATGATATAGAGACGGTTCGTCTCGTCCATGATCTTCGCCGCGCGCTCCAGAATACTCTGTATCTCTTCTTCCCCGAAGCAGTCCAGGAACTGACTCATCCAGATGACGTCGTAATGGCGGTCGGTGGGGAACGGGTTCTCACGATTCAGCAGGTCTGTGGCATAGCCGTCGATGCGCTCTGCACCAGGCTTGCCAGCCGTCTGCTCCTTCATCAGTCGCAACTGCTGGGGCAGGTCCATCACCGTCACCTCCACATCCGGATCATAGCCCACACAGCGCAGCGCCCAGCGGCCCGTATTGCCGCCTACGTCGAGCAGACGATGGGGTTTCTGGTCAAAGACCACCTTCAGCGCCTGTTCAAACGAGCCGTCGGAGTAGAAATGGTCGAATCCGAACCAGCTCTTCTGCACCTGTTCAGGCAATGAGGAGAGACCTTCATAGATAGTCTTCCAGTCGCCAAAATGCTTCAGACCGGCAGGACGGCTCTCACGCAGCGCCTCCTCCAGATGGAACAGGCCCTCATAGTTCACGTCGTGGTTGAAGTCCATGTTCACCCGCGTGCAGGTATCCGTCAGGAGGAACCAGCCCGTCTTCGACAACGTAAAGCGCTCCCCCTCTTCACTATTCACGATCAGCACCGTCCCGATGGAGAGCGAGGCTTCCATCAGCACCTTCACGGCATACACTGAGAGACCCGTCTTGCTGGCCACCTCGGCTATCGTCATACCGTTGTCGCTGTCGCGCAGCAGGTCGAGAATGCCCAGTTTCACCATCAGCCGAGAGGCCTGGAAGACGATGGGCGCCCAAGCGATCCACTCTGCTCTGGCCTGAGCCTCCCGGGCAGAGAGATGCTCTTCCGTATATGCTTTTTCTAATGCCGGTGATAAGTTCATATTGGTCCGAAATATAACATCCCCTTATTTAATTAAGGTGCAAAGTTACACATATTTCTTCATCTGTGCAAAAAAAACGCCAAAAAAACATCTATATCCCCTCAAGCCTCGCCCCACTGCTTCAACATCTCGTCACGCTCGTATTCCTCTATCAGGATCTCTGCCAGCGCCTCGATGACCTCAAGAGGCACCTTCTTGCGGATATCGTCGCTGTGAGGATTGATAGACATCAGGAAATGGTGCATCTCTCCTATATAAACGTCTTTCATACGCGTACCCCGATGGCCGTCAGCCTCACAGGAATAGGTGACATTAGCCAGCCGGTCGCAGAGTTTCACAAACGGGGCATAGGGCGTCTCGCGGATACCCTTGTAGTATTTCTCCCCTGCCCGCTCAGCACGCGTGCGCCCCTTGTCGTTGGTGAGGGCATACACGATCTCCACTCCCAACAGGGCCTGCTCCTCGGTCATCAGCTGGCGCGCCTGGCGCATCACGTCGTTATACGACAGCCGGGCATCCTCGATGCTGTCGTGGAAATAGGCACCGAAGAACAACGGCACCACGTCTGCCTCTTGGGCACACACCAGATAGCCGTAGAGGCGCACGCCCTCTGCCACCATGTCGAGATGGAAGCCGTAAGGCAGGTTATCACCGTAGGTCTGATTTACGCTCTCATGGAGTTCATGGGCCATCTGGCGGCATTGGTCGATGCTGGCCGCATATTTGGCGAGACAGTGCTGATATTCTTCTTTGGTCATGCGTCGTAATTTGCTATTCAGTTGCAAAGATACGATTTTTTAGTCAATGATAGCAAGGATTACTCAGTTTTTTTATTAATTTTGCAACCGAAATGGAAAAAAAGACGATTGCAATACTCGGAATGATGTGTGCAGGCTGCTCGGCTCGTGTCGAACAGAAGCTGAACACTCTCGACGGCATCTCCTCGGCCAGCGTGAACCTGCCCGCCCGTACGGCGCTGGTCGAATACGACCCGCAACAGATCTCACTGGAACAGATGAGAGACGCCCTCGCGGCCATCGGCTATGAGATGGTGATCGAGGAGGATCGCAACGTGGAAGCCATCGAGCACCGCAATTATGTCACCCTGCGCCGGCAGGTCGCCGCCTCATGGCTCTTCGCCCTGCTGGTGATGGCCATCTCGATGGGTTGGCTACAGCTCGGCATCTCGAAGGATGCTGAGAACCAGACGATGCTCATCATCGCGCTGGCCAACCTCATCTACTGCGGGCGACAATTCTACACGACGGCGTGGAAACAACTCATCCACCTGTCTGCCAATATGGACACCCTCGTGGCACTCTCCACAGGCATCTCGTTTCTCTTCAGCATCTTCAACACGTTCTGGGGCGAAGCGGTGTGGGGCGCACGCGGCATCGAATGGCACACGTGGTTCGACGCCTCCGTGATGATCATCACCTTCGTACTCACAGGACGGCTCATGGAGGAGCGCGCCAAGAACGGCACAGCCTCTGCCATCCGCGCCCTGATGGGACTACAGCCGAAAACGGCTCATCTCGTGGAAAACGGCTCCGTCACAGAAGCCCCGATCTCCGTCCTGCAGCCTGGCGACACCATCGAGGTACGCCCAGGCGAGCGCATCCCTGTCGATGGACGAGTGCTGGGCGACGCCTCAGCCTTCATCGATGAGTCGATGATCTCTGGCGAACCAGTAGCCGTCGAAAAGCGACAAGGCGACAAGGTGCTCGCAGGCACCATCGTCAAACAGGGCACCATCCGCTTCAAGGCCGAGGAGGTAGGCCGTAAGACGATGCTGGCACATATCATCCGCATGGTACAGGAGGCACAAGGCTCCAAGGCCCCCGTGCAGCGACTCGTCGATCGTATCGCCCTCGTCTTCGTACCCTCGGTGGTGGCCATCAGCCTCGTCACGTTTGCCGTCTGGCTGCTCGTCGGAGGCACTGCCCTACTGCCCCAGGCCTTGCTCTCAGCCGTCAGCGTGCTGGTGATTGCCTGTCCTTGTGCGATGGGACTGGCCACGCCGACAGCCCTGATGGTAGGCATCGGCAAGGCGGCAGAAAAGAATATCCTCATCAAGGACGCCACAGCCCTCGAGGAGATCCGCAAGGTCGATGCGATGGTCATCGACAAGACCGGCACCCTGACAGAACCCAATAAGGATGTGGACTTCACCAAGGCCGACACGCTGGCTCTCGAAGAGCGGGAGTCGCTCAAGCCCCACGCGCAGGAGGCGATGCAGAGCCTGCAACAACAGGGCATCGAGGTGTGGATGTGCTCCGGCGACAAAGACGAGGCCGCCCGCTACTGGGCAGAGAAGGCCGGCATACCCCACTACCGTTCACAGGTGCTGCCACAGGACAAGGAAGACCTCGTGCGACGACTACAGGGCGAAGGCCGTCATGTGGCGATGGTGGGCGACGGCATCAACGACTCTCAGGCACTCGCTGCCGCCGATGTCAGCATCGCAATGGGCAAAGGCACCGATGTGGCAATGGAGGTCGCTCAGGTCACGCTCATGGGCACAGACCTGCGACGGCTCCCCGACGCCATCAGCCTCTCCCGACGCACCGTCGGCATGATCCGTCAGAACCTCTTCTGGGCCTTCATCTACAACGTCGTCTGCATCCCGCTGGCAGCAGGCCTCCCCTACCTCTTCGGCGCCCACTGGCAGATCACGCCCATGTGGGCATCGGCACTGATGGCCTGCTCAAGCGTCAGTGTGGTGATGAACAGCCTCCGACTGAAACTGACAAAATAACAATTTAAAACATATAACATAATGAAGACAAAACACGTACAGTATGAAACTCACGGCACATGCTCACGCATGATCGACGTGACAGCCGACGAGAACAATGTGATCCAGCAGGTATTCTTCCTGGGTGGATGTAATGGTAACCTGCAAGGTATCAGCCAGTTGGTGCGCGGACAGAAGATCGACGACGTCATCCGCAAGATCGACGGCATTCGCTGCGGCGCCAAGAACACCAGCTGCCCCGACCAGCTCGCACGCGCCCTCGAACAGCTCAAGCAGGCACCCCTCGAAGACTGACCGCCCTCACCCCGAGGGTTTCAATTCTAACGGATTAAGGCCAATTTTATCATTTTTTTACGATTTTTCTTGGAAGTTTCGAAAAAAATGTCTATCTTTGCCCTTGATTAATTAATTAAACCAATACATAACATTCGAAAAGAAACAAATTAAAATTAAAAGAAACGATTATGAAAAAGATTATGATGATCGCTGCCATGATGGTAGCTACACTTACAGCAAGTGCACAGAAGTCTGTTATTGAGCCAGGTTCTTTTGGACTCCAGCCAAAGGTTGGTTTCGTGCTGTCTGAGATTTCTGATAAGGAAGCTAAGTTCAAGCCAGGCATAGTTGCCGGTATTGAGGGTCAGTACCAGATCAACAACTGGTTCGGTCTGTCTGCTGCCGCTCTCTATACGCAGGAGGGCTCTAAGATTAAGAACTCTAATGGCAAATACAATCTGGAGTATATCAATATTCCTGTAATGGCTAAGTTCTACGTGGCTAAGGGTCTCTCTCTGAACGCAGGTCTGCAGCTTGGTTTCATGACCAAAGCAAAGCTGAAGGGCGACGGAATGAATGTTGACATCAAGTCTATCTGCAACAAGACCGACTTCTCTATCCCCTTGAGCATCGCCTATGAGTTTGAGAATGGTCTGAGCTTCGAGGCTCGCTACACTGGCGGTCTGACCAATGTCATCAAGGAGTCTGCCATTAATCAGGCTGGTCTGAAATACGACATTGAGAAGGACAACAAGAACGAGGTATTCATGCTGACCGTAGGTTACAAGTTCGAACTCTAATCCATCAGAGATATAGTTTTCAAAATATTCACAGGGCCCGCTTTCCGAAGCGAGCCCTGTTTCTTTCTCCCTACTCTCACAAGTGCCAGATGCACTGTTTGTGGTCAGGCCTTTACGAAGAGAATCTTCCTCCTGTTCTGCTGCGAGGGCGGCCTCACCGCAAAGTGCACCCAGCAGACGTTCCCATGCTGCTCCAGCAAGAGTTCGTCATAGTCCTTCCCCGTACCATCCGCAATATCCAGCAAGATAGAGGCATAGCGAATCATCTGCTCCTTACCCGCACATCGGATATCCACGGCGCAGCCTGTCACATGGTTCGACGTCGCTACCCCACCCGCCAGCTTATTCATCGCAGGCGAGCGATAGCCAGAGTTGATAATAATCCCCTCTACATTCTCCGAGGTCTCATAATCCTCCCCCGGCTGCAGACAGTAGAGCGTGTTATAGCTATACCGCAACTCCTCCAGCCACCAGCAGAGCCGCTTCAGATTCTCAATCACTTCCCGCGACGGGATATTCCCATCCGCTGTCACATGCTTGGTCTTTGTCAACTCCCCGAGCGAAAAGTGCTCGGAGAGCTTTGCTTGTTTGTTAATACTTACTTCGTTCATATTACTTGTTTTTAATCATTCAAATGTAACGGCGAAACGGCTAAACGCCAAAACGCCTAAAGCATACTTGTACCCGTCTTGCGATAGAGGGCTGGTATATTACCTCGCTCTTCGCGGATTTTTCCGATCAGATGATCGCGAGTCAGACGCATGATCTTTCCCCTGGCAGACGAAGCACTTCCAAGATTGAAACAGCGCACCACGTCCTGAATTGTAAACTCCTCCGGCAGTCGTGCAAAACCGTCATAGGTCTTCTGCCTGCGCTGCACGTTCACTGAGGCGTCCTTCAGCTTGTTGTCGAAGTAGGCCTCGGCCATCGCTCCGAAGTAGTGGCGCTGACAGGCGTACTGGATGTTCACGATCAGTTCGGCCAGTCGCCAGTCCGTCTCGTCCGTCTCGAACTCGCCGCACCAGTAGTTGCCGTCCTGATGCATCTTGTCCCAGTGGCGCATCACGATAAACGGCGCAGCGAAGTTCAGTCCGTGATAGGCGCAGCGCTTCAAGAGCATCTCGTCGGCCTTCGACTCGTTCTCCTCGGCATCGGCCATGCGGCGAGCCGTCCAGTCGTAGAGCTCATCGACGATTTTCTGAACGCTGAGTTCACCCTTCATGCGGTCGAGCTTTTCAGCCCACTCCTTCAGACGGCGGTCACTCTCGAGATCGACCGTCGATTCGCGCGACATCATCTCGAAGTTCGTGGCAGGCAACGGGATGCAGGTCAGGCGCGTGGCGAGACCTGAGCCGAAGTTCTGCTCGTTCACCTTCTTCTTCAATGCGATAGGTGTTCCAGTGTAAATAAAATTCCAAGTCACATAGAAGTCCTGCAGCACTGAGTCGTTGTTCGAATAAGCCTGTCCGTCCTCCTCATTGTGGAACGCTTTCAGCTCCAGCGACTGCTTGTCAATCCACGAACCGCCCTTCTGCACGGTCACCGTATTGTCCAGCTCTGTGTCGAACGTCAGCATGTGCAGTTGCATCAGTTCGCCGTCCACCTCCTCCACTGAGTTCACCATGTCCTGAATGAACTGCGCATTAGAGGTACGGGCAGGGTGCACACGCACGATCACCTTCGGCTTCTTCGGCTTCTCCTTGTTCGCCCCCTTCGTGCGCATCTGCTCACGATAGGCGTTGATCGCATCTTTGCCGATCTTATCCGCTGCCACGATGGGCGAAGCAATCAGTTTGAAGAGGCGCGTTGCAAAGCTCTTACCAGAGGCAGGGTCGCCGATAATCAGCGTCGAGTTGTTCAGCCGTCGCAGTTCCTCTGGCCGATGGTAGAAACGATACGTGCAGCGCGTCATGAGCGTCATCAGCAGTCCGCCACCCACGAACAGCGCCGCTGGATACTGGTTCCGCTTCAGACCCTTGCAGACATCCCTCAACAGCGGGAAATCCCCCATCAGCGCCTCTATCTGTGCGCCCCAGTCCCAGAGCCAGCGTGCCATGTCGTCGTCCTTCAGCGTTGCCGTCTGCGCTTGCGCCTTCGTGATCTCCACAAACGTCTTGCCCGTGGCCTCCTGAATCGCAGCGAGCATCGCCTTGCTGGGCAGACTCGAGGCATATTTCCTCTCCTTCTGCGCCACGCAGTCAGCGGCAGAGGATACCGTCTGCTCGACGTTCTCATCCCTCTCCTCGATGATCTCCTTGACCCACGGCTGCGCCTCCACGATGCGCTGCACCAGCCCCTTGTCGCCGTCGAGCATAAGCAGCAGGTCAGTTGCCAGCTTGAGTGATTCTGTGTGACGGTTTGAGTCTGCTGCGCAGGGCAGCTTGTCGCCATAGCGAGCGTCAATAATACGTTGCAAATCATATCCGCGCCACATTACAGAGTCCGATACCTGGTCAGCATCCAGCGAGCCGACTGGCCCATTCCCAGCCACAGCAGCCTTGCTGGCCACAGCAATAGCCTTAGTATTACCACTATGACCAGCCCGATACTCAGTATTATATTTCTCAGCAAATTCCTTGTTCTCATAAGTAAACAGTTCTTTGTCAATGAATAAAATGTCAGATTCTTTGCATATAAACGACATCCGCGATGCATCCTTGCAACTCTCGTCAACCTCCACGCCAAGCACCTTTGCCATCGCGTGCTGGTTGTCGATCAGATTACCCTTCTTGACGTCAGCCTTGAAGACGATCTTCAGACCATGCCCAGAAGGTGTCACATACACGAGCAGAATGTCTTTCAGGCACGGATCCACACGGCTCTCATTCTGAGAGAATCCCCAGTGCTCGAAGACCTCACGCGGATTATCCACATGATCGATGTCCATCACCACGAGACCTGTCAGACGAGTGGCCGACTGCTTGCGCCAGGCACCCAGCTTACCCTTGGCAGACTCCGTCTCGTCGAACATCGCCTGAAAGATAAAGGCAGGCAACTTGCGCTTCAGCGCAGCATCATGAGTCTCACGATATTGATCGATCGCCTCGTTCCACTTGGTCGCCCTGACGAGGGCCCAAAACTGGGCCTCGTCCACTGGCAACGTCGGATGACTGAAATTCTTCTGATAGCAAAACATACTTACAGCGTTTGAAGGTCGGTAATATAGAAAGCGTTCTCATGGCGATCGTTCGAGTCGCCCCAGGTGCGGTGCTTCCAGAAGCCCTTCACGATATAGGGCATCCCCTGTTGGAACTGCGTGTCGCG